>Ga0116134_1000529_pt1 | contig 19746 bp, 12 predicted proteins | sample June2015DPH_19_5_FD_89737 | JGI IMG/M metagenome (GOLD analysis project Ga0116134, IMG submission 89737) | Peatland microbial communities from SPRUCE experiment site at the Marcell Experimental Forest, Minnesota, USA - June2015DPH_19_40 | ecosystem: Environmental > Terrestrial > Soil > Wetlands... | reverse complement strand
CCAGACGGGAACGCCGAGTGCGCCGGCCAGATGCGCGGTGGAGTTATCGATGGTTACCACCATGTCCATGGCTGCGATCTGCGCCGCGAAGATATCGATGTTTGATAACTGATCGACAGAGCGATCAATAAGAATGGGAGAACTTGCCGCCGCTGCCTGGCTCTCCAGCGCATCGTGATCCCCATATTGTAGGCTAACCCATCGGATATCAGGGCGCGCGAACAGCGGAGCGAACAACGATAGGTCGATGGAGCGGTAGCGGCCCGACCTCCGGTTATTTGTATGCCAAGCCAGCCCGGCCAGCCGTCTTCCATTTGCATCGGCATAGTGAGCGCGAAAGCGTTCCTGTGCAACCGAATCGGCAACGAGATAGGGCGATGTGGTAACGGCAAAGGCAGCATTGGATGTTCGGAACAGACCGGGCAGACTGCCGCTGGGGAGATGCGCGGCGATATCCACTTCCAGATCATTTCCCAAATCAGCTCCGGAGACGTGGCCTGAGATTACGTCGATACCGGGAAAAGAACGGGCGAACAGAGGTTGGAGCCTTGCGTCGCAATCCAGTAAGCAGCGGGTGCCAGTGCGAGTTACATCCGGGATAAGTCCCGTGAACATGATTTCATCGCCGACACCCTGTTCGCCCCAGATCAACAAACGCCCCGATGCCAGCTTTTCGCCGTTCCAGAGCGGTTGCGGATAGGCTCGCAGCGCTGTGCCGTAATCTTTAGATTTCCAGCGCTGTTCAAAGTTGCGCCAGCCCGAGGTGAAGTCGCCGCTAAGCAGTTGGGCCAGACCCAGGTTATAGTGCGCCTCGGTCAGCTCCGGCTTGATTGTCAGCGCCCGCTCATGATATGCCACAGATTCATCCAGCTTGCCCTGGGCCTGGAGGATATTACCAAGGTTGGTGTGGACTTCAGCTAAGTCCGGCTTGAGAGCCAGTGCGCGCTCATAACATGTCGCAGCTTCCTCCAATTTGCCTTGGGCCTGGAGAACGGTGCCGAGGTTGGAATGATACGAAGCCCCCTCATTGTTGATCGCAATTGCCTTGCGGATCAGCTCGACGGCGGCCTCATGACGTCCGGCCTGATACGCAACCATCCCGAGCAAATTGAGGCTGTCTGCCTGATTTGCATCGATTGCCAGAATCTGCTGATAAATCCGTTCAGCCTCAGTAAGTCGGCCGCCTTGGTGGTGCCTAAGAGCATTCCGCAGCATCTCTTGAATGACCGCGGACGACTGTTGCCTCAGAGTTCTATTCTGTTTCGAGAAGGGATATTGATGGCGATTCATAGACTCAATCAAAGAAACGGCTGCTGGGAATGCCCGATTGATCACTCTCCATTTTTCGCGGCAGGGAAGTTGGCTTTACTCTCCGGTTGTCCGGCTCAATTAGAGCAGCGTGAGAAACGAAGAGGTCTGCAGGATTCCCAAAGCAATCTGCGGTCCACAGCGGCGCACAAGGTAAGGGGTTACTACCGACCAATCCGTGATCTCCGCGGGACAGTTTGACCTGCGAGCTTTACGCAAGGCAAACAGGACACGGGAGCACAGCACGATTTGCCCATTTATCATGAGGACATTAAAGTTTGAGGTCATTATGGCCGATTAGAGGTTTCGCAGAGTTCGTCGCAGAGGAAGAAACATGACAGGCACCGCCTCTAACTCGCTGCGCTACGTTGCCCGCCAACCGATCCTGAGTGGCGACGAAACCCTCTTCGCCTACGAATTACTATTTCGAGACGGTTTGCGGGATGGCTTTTTCGCCGCGGACAGCGACTTGGCATCGCGCAGCACACTCGACACTTCTCTCCTCATGGGCTTGGAGATTCTCTGTAATGGGCAGCCTGCCTTTATCAATTGCACCCGCGACATTTTGCTCAAAGACTACATCACTCTGCTTCCTCCTCAGCAGGTAGCGGTGGAAGTCCTCGAAACGGTGGCTCCTGATGATGCGGTTGTGGCCGCCTGTCTTCACTTGAGAAAGCGAGGTTACTTGATCGTGCTGGATGATTTCGTGCCAGACGGTCCGCATGAACCGCTGACTTCCCTGGCCGACATAATAAAGGTGGATCTCAAGGCCACGACGCGTGAACAGCGCAAATCGCTGGTTCGTCGCTACGGCTCGCGCTGCCGGATGGTGGCCGAGAAGGTGGAAACGCGGGAAGAATTCACGACCGCTCGAGAAGACGGCTTCCACTATTTTCAAGGATACTTTTTCCGTAAGCCCGAACTGATGCAGGTCCGCGAGATTCCTGCAAATCGCCTCAACTATCTGCGCCTGCTGCAGACTCTCTCCGCTCCGGAACTGGATATCCGCGAGATCGAAGAACTATTCAAGGGCGAAGCGTCCCTGTGCTACCGTCTTCTGCGATACTTGAATTCCCCGTTATTCAGCTTTCCTAATGCGATCCACTCGGTACGGCATGCCCTTTCGATCCTGGGAGAACGCGAATTGCGGCGCTGGATTCGCCTGACTGCAACTCTTGACGCCGCTCAAAATCGGCCCTCGGATCTCATACTGTCTGCTCTCGCACGGGCACGTTTCGGTGAGCTGCTGGCCTCCAAGCTCCAACTTGGAAGGCCGGACTTTTTCTTGCTTGGTTTACTATCCCTGATGGACGCCATTCTCCAACTTCCGATGGGGGTGGTCCTGGATGGAATTGGCCTGGAGCAGGAGACCAAGGCAGTGCTCCTTGGAACCAGCTGCAATCCTCCTCCGGTTTACCAGTTAATGCTGGCGCAAGAATCAGCTGACTGGAAGCAAGCGAGTGCCCTGTGCACCAGCTTGCACCTATCAGAAGACTTTGTGGCTGACGCTTACTTCGAAGCGATGTGCTGGGCCCGAGCGATGACAACGGGTGCATAGGAGGAGAAGATACTCGGGCGGTCGACGAGCTTCGGTTGCTTTGGTTTCGAGGAATTTTGATCATGGATGACCTATCTATTCCCGAGCGGCTGCCCCCGACTGAACCTGCCGGGAGTGTCGGATCGAATGACGCACCGACCGGCGATGGAAAACGGCATCGCCGCAAACGTTCCAGCTCGAGCGCGACTGAGTCCGAGGAGTCAGTCAATCTTCCGGACGACGAGGACACTCACGAGGTTGACGAACTGGCCTAGCCGGCAAGGCGCATGCAAGCGACTGAGTGAAATAGGTCACGGAAGTTTGTCGCGGAGGGAAAACTTCTGAAATAGGCTTACTTACTCTTCCCGGGTTACTCAGAGCTAGCCGGAATCCATTCTTTGGCAAGCGACAATTACCTCGCTGTCTAATTGTTTACTAACGTCTTCACGTAGGTCAGTCGCGAAATCAATATTTTGACTAAAGTTTCCCGTTCCCGCTGCCGATAGATTGCTGCCGGGAAGCGGTCCGCTACTCGGCTGAACTGTGAGGAGATACCGTGGCTCTAGTTACCTGGGATGCGTCATATAGCGTCAACGTCAAAAGCTGCGATGCCGAACATCAGAAACTGTTTGACCTGATCAACGCGCTGCACGAGGCGATGAGCGTGGGCAAGGGCCGTACTATAATCACCGGCGTCGTGCGCGAACTGGAAAAGTACACGCAGACCCACTTCCTCGCGGAAGAGGCTCTGATGCAACGCGCACAGTACCCGACGCTGAACGATCATCGTTTAGAGCATCAGAAATTCGTCGCCCAGGTCAAACAATTCCGAGAGGACTTGGAAGCGGGCGGCGTTGGCGATTCGATTGCCGTGTTGCTCTTTCTCAAGGATTGGCTGGCGAAGCACATCAAACAAATCGACAGAATGTATTCGGATTATCTGAATTTTAACGGGATTAACTGACGGTTCCGGGCTATAAGGGAAAGTCCAGATTGAGCATGGACGGGCTGTCGGGAGCTGTAGTTGAGGAACCGTAATGCTAAGCAGACTGCTTCAGATAGTGGCTTTGACCGCGTGTCTGACCCCGGCTTGGGGCAAAGCTACTTTGGAAATGTCTTTTATCCGGCAGCCGGGCACGGTCTTCATCGTAGGACCCGGAACTGTTGTGTCCGTTCATCTTCTAGACTTGCCCTTCGTCGAACCGCACTATGCGGTCAAGTACAAGACAGACCGCGGAGAACTGATTGAACTGTGGACTCATGGAAAGGACATTTTCGTGTTAGAAGGGATGCACGGGATCCTGACCTACTCCATCCATCCTGAGAGCATCCTCAACTTTCGAGTGGTCGGGCAAGATTCAATCAAGTAGTTTAATGACTTCGTCATTGGGGCCCCGGGGCGGCTTCCTTCAAGTCGCTGTATCTGAAGCGCCCGTACACAGCGCATCGGAGATTCCGTCGATCGCGTGAAAGGTTCCCATTCTTAATTCCCATTCTTAATTCTGTGACTAGTATTTTTCAATTATTCCTCCAGAGCGCCCGTTTGAGTAGCTTAAGGCGAACGCGATTTCAGTCACTGTGGGCCTGAAATCGGGCGTATCGGCTTGTTTCCCATGCGAGAAAACTTATCGTCTCACGGTTTCGCCGGCCGGGCGTTGTCTTGGCTGCTGCCATTGCTGCTGCTCTCAGCCGCGTACCTCTACGCCTTCCCGCAAGCGAACGTCTTCTACGCCGGAGTGGTGCTGTTGCACGCATTGGGTGGAGTGGTTGCGGCGATTCTTTTCGTTCCGGGGCTGATTCGTCTGCTGCGGAATGGAAGCTTCCTTACGCGTGCGGGATGGTTGCTGGTGGCGGCCGGCGCCGTTCTTGGACTCATTCTGATTAAGACCGGCACACCAAAGATCGAGTGGAAGTGGCTTTACCTCCACATCGTGATCTCGCTCGCCGGAGTCGGCCTTCTTATCGCCGGCGAGCTCGGACGGCGCGGATGGTTAGTCTCGAATGCCGGCACTTCGATTTTGCGCACGGCAATCTGCCTGGCGTTGCTCGCCGGCCTTGGTTATGCGGCCGGCTACGTGCGAGGAGGCTGGCAGTCGCGAAACCGGATTCAGAATCCCACCATGCCGCCCGACAACATGAATGGCGAAGGCGACGGGCCGGAGGGACCGTTCTTCCCCAGTTCGGCGCAGGTTTATGGCAAGCAGAAGATCCCCAGCAAGTTTTTCATGGAGTCCGATTCGTGCAAGCGATGCCACGAGGACATCTACAACCAGTGGTTTAGCTCGGCGCACCATTTTTCGTCGTTTAACAATCAGTGGTACCGGAAGTCGATCGAGTATATGCAGGACACGGTTGGCACCAAGCCCTCGAAGTGGTGCGGCGGATGCCACGATCCTGCGCTGCTCTATGCGGGGCTGATGGACACGCCGATCAAGCAGATCGTGCACCGTCCGGAAGCGCAGGCCGGATTGGGTTGCATGATGTGCCACTCCATCGCCAATGTGAAGAGCACAATGGGGCAAGCCGATTTCTATCTGGAGTATCCGAAGTTGCACGAGTTGGCGGCCACGCAGAATCCGGTGTTGCGTGCGCTGCATGATTTTGTCATCCGGCTGAATCCTGAGCCGCATCGGCGCGTATTCCTCAAGCCATTCATGCGCGAGCAGACGGCAGAATTTTGTTCGTCGTGTCACAAGGTTCATCTCGATGTGCCGGTCAATCACTATCGTTGGTTGCGCGGCTTTAACGAGTATGACAACTGGCAGGCGAGCGGTGTTTCGGGGCAGGGAGCACGATCGTTTTACTATCCTCCCAAGCCGCAGCAGTGCGCCGACTGCCACATGCCCATGGAGTCGTCGAAGGATCAGGGGAATATCAACGGCTTTGTACACTCGCACCGTTTCCCCGGAGCAAATACGGCTGTCCCGACGGCCAATGAAGATCCGGCTCAGCTCAAGCTGACGGAGGACTTCCTGAAGAATGGCGTACTGACGGTGGACATTTTCGCCGTGTCTCCAGCACAGACTCCGCTCAAGCCCGGAGCCGCCACGCCGTCCGAGCTCTCCACGACCTTCGCAGTCGGCGAAGAGGCCGAGAGCAAGGTTACGGGCGAAGCGGGAGGCGAAGCCGCTCCAATTACCGCGCCACTGAATCGCGTTCAGCCAGCTTTGCGCCGGGGGGATACGGTTCGGGTGGATGTGGTGGTGCGGACCAAAAAGGTCGGCCACTTCTTCCCCGGTGGCACGGTTGATGCTTACGATTCCTGGCTGGAACTCAAAGGGACCGACGACAAGGGCCAGACCATCTTCTGGAGCGGCATGGTCGAAGACAACGGCCATGGGCCAGTCGAGAAGGGCGCGCATTTCTATCGTTCTCTGCAGATCGATGCGCACGGCAACCCGATCAATAAGCGGAACGCTTGGGCTACGCGGGCCGTGGTTTACGTCAGGTTGATTCCGCCGGGAGCCGCCGACACCGTGCATTACCGCATGCACATACCGGAAAATGCGGGAAGCAAGATCACGCTCCATGCGCGCCTGTGTTACCGGAAGTTTGCGTGGTACGGGACTCAGGAGGCTTTCGCGGGTGTACCTGATCCGACGAAACCGAACGCGGTTACGCCGGACTACGACGATCGTCCGACGATTTTCACCGCATCGTTGAATGGCGTATCGGCGAAGGAGCAAAAGATTCCCGACCTGCCGATCGTCACCGTCGCGGAAGATGAACTGACTCTTCCGGTCGTCGCCCACAACACTCCTGCGGCCGAACCAAAGACGATTGTCCGCAAAGAAGAGTGGCAGCGCTGGAACGACTATGGAATCGGATTGCTCCTGCAGGGCGATCTAAAGGGAGCAGCGGCTGCTTTCCAGAAGATCACCGAAGCCGATCCCAACAATCCGGACGGCTGGGTCAACCTGGGCCGCTGTGCCGTGCAGGAAGGCGACATGTCTCGTGCCCGTACCGTGCTGGAAAAGGCGCTCGCTCTGTCCCCGAAGCTGGCCCGAGCGAATTACTTTTACGCCAGAGTTTTGCGTTCCGACGGGAATTACGAGGGCGCGGCGCAACGACTGCGAATTGTGCTCAATCAGTATCCGCGCGATCGTGTCGCATTGAACGACCTGGGGCGTGTTCTGTTCCTCGAGCGCAAGTTCGACGAGGCCGTGAAGGTCCTGCAATCTGTGTTGACCATCGACCCGGAAGACCTTCAGGCGCATTACAACCTGATGCTATGCTACAGCGGCACGGGCAACGACAAGTTGGCCAAGGAGCACCAGGCGCGCTACCTTCGGTTTAAAGCGGACGAGTCGTCGCAGGCCATCACGGGGCCGTACCGCCAGCTTCATCCTGAGGACAATAACGAGAGGCAGGCGGTGCATGAGCATGTCTCGGTGCCTCTACCAAATCACGTGGGGACGGCTGCCGCGGCTGTTCGGCCAGACAAAGCGCGGCTTGCGTCTACCGCCTCTGTCGGGGGTTCTCGATAGTGTCTCTTCCTCTCCGACAGTCTCCTACAGGGTCACAGAGACGCAGAATGAAACAGAGATCTCTTTACCGCGGATTTCCTCGTGCCTCTGTGTCTCTGTGGTGCCTGCTCTTCCTGGTGAGCGCATCAGGCTCGGCCCAGACCATTCACTTCAACGACATCACCGCGCAGGCGGGTATTCACTTCACACACAACAACGGCGCGTTCGGAAAGAAGTGGCTGCCGGAAACCATGGGGCCGGGATGCGCGTTCATCGACTACGACAACGATGGCTATCCCGACATCATCCTGATTAACGGCGCCGATTTCCCCGGCCATCCACACGCCGGCGCGACTACGCTAAAGCTCTATCACAACAATCACGACGGCACGTTCACGGACGTCACGCGCCGGGCGGGTCTCGCGATTCCAATGTATGGATTTGGAGTCGCCGTCGGCGACTACGACAACGACGGCTTCGACGACATCTTCATTTCAGCACTAGGGCAGAGCCACCTCTTCCACAACAACGGCAACGGCACGTTCACCGACGTGACCAAGCTTGCAGGAATGTGGGGGCCGAGCGAGTTCTCGACGAGCGCTGCCTGGGTGGACTACGACCGCGACGGCAAGCTCGATCTCGTGGTTGCCAATTACGTGCAATGGACCGAGCAGGGTGATCTCTACTGCACGCTCGACGGCGCGCACAAGTCGTATTGCACTCCGGAATCGTACAAAGGCACATCGGTGCGGTTGTGGCACAACCTTGGGAACGGTAAATTTGAAGATGCCACGCAGGCGGCAGGCCTCGGCGATCCCACATCGAAAAGCCTGGGGATCGCGATTCTGGATGCCAACGGGGACGGCTGGCCTGACATTCTGATCGCGAACGACACGCAGCCGAACAAGCTTTATCTAAACAAGAAGAACGGTACGTTTGAAGAGCGCGGCGTTCTGGCGGGCATCGGCTTCGGTGAAGATGGCGTGGCGCGCGCTGGCATGGGCGTGGACGCGGTCGATTACGACCGCAGCGGGCGTCCCAGTGTGCTGATCAGCAACTTCGCCAATCAGATGGTTTCTCTGTACCACAATGAGGGGAATGGCCTGTTTGTGGACGAAGCTCCGCAATCGGAAGTAGGCCGGGCGACGCTGGTTACGCTGGGCTTCGGCTGTTTCTTCTTCGACTACGACAATGATGGCTGGCCCGACATTTTCGTCGCCGATGGCCACATTGAAGATCAGATCGAAAAGGTGCAGAAGCGTGTGAGCTATGCGGAGCCTCCGCACTTGTTTCGAAATATGGGAGGAGGCAAGTTCACCGAAGTTACCGAGAAGATGGGCAAGTCCTTCGCCTCGCCAAAAGTAGCAAGGGCAGCAGCTTACGCCGACATCGACAACGATGGTTTCCTGGATGTGCTGCTCACCACAGACGCCGGACCGGCCTATCTATTTCATAACGAAGGCGGAACGAATCACAGTCTGCGGATCAAGCTCGTCGGCACCAAGTCCAACCGGGATGGCATTGGCGCAGTGGTTCGCGTGAACGCAGGAAGTGACAAGCAATGGAAGATGGTGCGCTCTGGGTCGAGTTATCTGGCGCAGAGCGAACTGGTGCTGACCTTTGGCCTGGGCGCGCAAATCAAAGCCGACAATATCGAGATTCAATGGCCCAGCGGGCAGGTCGATAAGCTTTCGAACGTGAATGCCGGCCAGACTGTCACGGTCGAGGAGGGCAAGGGCATTGTTGCGAATCGGCTTTACGATAAAGCCCTGAAATAGAGAAAGACTGCGAAGCGCACGAACTTTTGCGAATCGCTAGCGGAGAGCACCTTCTCATTTTCCCCACGCGGGCGGTGTCCACTATGAAAAGAATACGGGCGTGGTAATCTGCCAACGGTTTCGGCAGCGCGATCCTGATGCCGTGCCCGCGGTACTGGTGGCCGGCCATGGCCCGTTCTGTTGGGGAACGACGGCAGCGGCAGCCGCCCACCATGCGGTGATTCTCGAATCGGTGGCGCGGATCGCTTACGCTACACTGAACAAGGCCGGGGAGTCTTTGCCGATCGGCCGCGCACTTCACGACAAGCATTTTCTGCGCAAGCATGGACAAGACGCCTACTACGGCCAGGTAAAAACGAAATGACTCACGTCCCCGCACTGCTGGCTACATCCACTTTGGTCCACCTTGCCCCGGTGGATCTTGCCATTGTCGTCTTCTATTTCGCGCTGGTCCTGGCAATTGGGCTGTACTTGAAAGAGCGGGCCAACACCGGCGAGGACTTCTTCATGGCTGGACGCGAGATGACGGCCTGGGTGGCGGGTCTGGCGTTCCTGTCGGCGAACCTCGGATCGCTGGAACTGATGGGGTGGGCTGGCAACGCCTATAAGTACGGCATTCTCGCGGCGCACTGGTATTGGATCGGCGCCATACCCGCAATGTTGTTCCTGGCCCTCGTGATGATGCCGTTCTACCACATCTGCAGGACCCACTCCGTTCCCGGATATCTTAAGCTGCGTTTTGGCGAGAGTAGCCGGACGCTGTCATCGATTTCGTTTGCCTTCATGACCGTGTTGATGAGCGGCATCAACATGTACGCCATGGCGGTGGTAATGAGGGTAGTCCTGGGATGGGACATTCACGTCAGTATCTGGATTTCGTCCATCACAGTTGCCATCTACGTGGCCCTGGGCGGCTTGCGGTCGGCGATCTTCAATGAAGTTCTGCAGTTCTTTCTTATCTGGGCAGGCGCGTTGTTGATACCGATTTTGGGGCTGGTGGAAGCCGGCGGCTGGAGCGGTTTGAAGGCGCGTATTCTGCAGAATCTCACGGAACAGCACGTGCCAAACCCCGGCGCATACACCCATTTGTGGTCAACCCTCGGCGACTTTGGGAACAATCCGATGGGGATCAACTGGGTCGGCATCGTCTTTGGACTCGGCGCAGTGATCTCGATGGGTTACTGGACCACCGACTTTCTGGTCGTGCAGCGCGTCCTGTCGGCAAAAGACTTGCGCTCGGCCAAGCTCGCACCCATCATCGGGGCCGCTTTCAAGATGATGGTTCCGTTCATCGTCATCCTTCCCGGCTTGCTGGGTCTGGCGTTGCTGCGCGATCCGCATACGGGCAATCTGCTGAGGCTCGTTCCCGGCGATCTCGCGTGGTCGGACGCGGGACGAGCGCAGGGTCTGCACGGCTACGACGAAGTTCTGCCGCTCATGCTGGCGCGCTACTGCGGACCCGGCCTGCTCGGCCTCGGCATTACCGCGCTCATTGCCGGTTTCATGTCTGGCATGGCGGGCAATGTTAGCGCCTTCGCCACGGTTTGGACCTATGACATCTACGGTGCCCTGATCAACAAGAACGCGTCGGACGAATCGAAGGTCAAGATGGGACGTTGGTGCACCCTGGTGGGCGTAGCCGTCAGCATTGGGACGGCGTACTTGGTGATGCAATCTCAAAGCATCATGGACTACGTCCAGGCGCTCTTCAGCTTCTTCATCGCGCCTCTGTTTGGCACGGTTCTGTTGGGCATGCTGTGGAAACGGGCCACTCCAGCCGGCGGCTTCTGGGGACTGCTTGCCGGGACCACGTCTTCGGTCGGCATGTGGGCTTGGGTGAAGGTCAGCCCCAGTGCGGTGAAATACGTGGCGCTGTCACCCCAGGCACAGGACCAGGCTCAGAACATGTTCCGGGCGCTGTGGTGCTGGCTGATTTGTGTGGTGGTCACGGTCGTGGTCAGCCTTAGCACGAAGCCCAGGCCGGATGCCGAATTGACTGGCCTGGTCTACGGCTTGACCGCAATTCCGCACGAGGAGCAGGTTTCGGTTTTCCGGCGGCCGGTTTTCTGGGCGGTGATTGTGGGCATTGTGTTTGTGATTTTGAACATCATTTTCTGGTAGGAGGAACAAATGAAGTCAGGTGGTTCCTTGTCGATATGGTTCTTCATTGGCTTGTCGATGCTGGTGAATGGCGCGCTGATTTTCGGTACAGGCCTGTACGAACTCGTGCGTCCGCCGGAAAACCGGGTTGTGCTCTATGGTCTGCACGCCCCCATTTGGTGGGGTGGTTTGTTATTCCTGCTTGGAGTCTTTTATTGTTACCGGTTTTCGCCATCGCGTGAACGTGTACGTAACGCTGGCAGCGCGTAATCCCTAACACCGTTCGATGGGCTAACTTCAATGTCGAGGGATTGCCCGCATCCCCTTTCCGCACCGATGATTGGCCCGGCGTTTACAAAATAGGAGAAGGCAAGGGGTTCGAACTGATGTCCGATGATTTGAAGGCCAAGTTCAGCGAGCGTTTTGGCGGCACCTCAGCGCTGTATCGCGCTCCCGGTAGAGTGAATATCATTGGCGAACATACTGACTACAACGAAGGTTACGTAATGCCGGTTGCTATTGGCCTTTCCTGTTGGGTCGCCATCGGACCGCGCGACGATCGCAAGCTGGCCATCTACTCGGAAAATCTGAACGAATCAGTTGAACTGAGCCTTGCGAATCCAGACTTGCATCCTTGCCGAAACTGGAGCGATTATCCGCTCGGAGTGGCGGAGATCCTCCAGCAAGCGGGTTATTCCCTGCGTGGTGCCAACCTTTATATTCGGAGCGAAGTTCCGCTGGGCGCCGGGCTGAGTTCCTCGGCTGCCATCGAGGTCTCGGTAGGATACGCACTGCTCCAAGCCTCGGGCCATGACATCCCACCGGTTCAGCTCGCTCTGCTATGCCAGCGCGCCGAAAATGAATTTGTCGGAGCTCGATGCGGCATCATGGACCAGTTCACGGCGTGCCACGGCCAGACCGGAAACGCACTCATGCTGGATTGTCGTTCCCTGGAATATCGTCCACTGGCTATGCCGGATAATCTCGCTCTGGTCATCTGCAACACCAAGGTGAAGCACGAACTGGCCAGCAGCGAGTACAATCTGCGGCGCACCGAATGTGAAGAGGCAGTGCGACGTCTGGCCGAGGTGCTGCCTCATGTCCGCGCTCTTCGCGACCTGAACAGCAGGGAACTGGAACAGCATCGTGGCCGGCTGACACCGACACTTTACAAACGGGCTCGCCATGTCGTCACCGAAAATGACCGCGTGAAGTCTGCGGCTGCAGCTTTGGAACGGGGTGACATCGCCGAATTTGGCGAGCTGATGCGTGCGTCACATCGTAGCCTTCGCGATGACTACCAGGTCAGTTGTCCGGAGTTGGAGGTCATGGTTGAGATTGCCGATCGTCAACCAGGCATCTATGGTTCGCGTATGACCGGGGGCGGTTTCGGCGGGTGCACCATCAACCTGGTCGACTTGGAGCACAGTGCTGAGTTCCAACGCCGGGTCGCCGAGGCATACCATTCCGCGACCGGGCTTTGTCCGGACATTTATCTCTGTAAGGCTTCGCAAGGTGTCGGGGTAGCTTGATCTAAGCATCAGGACGATCCATCAGGACGATCCATCAGGACGATCAATCAGGACGATCGATGAAACACTCAGATTTCGAACAGGTGCCTCACCGGCGGCTGAATCTGCTGACGCGAGAATGGGTGTTGGTATCGCCCCAGCGCACCGAGCGGCCATGGTTGGGGAAAGTCGAGCGCTCCAATTCCCAGCCGGCCAATTCTTATGACCCGGCGTGCTATCTATGTCCGGGGAACTCGCGAGCGGGTGGCGTGAAAAACGCGCAGTACGCTGGGACGTATATTTTCGACAACGACTACCCGGCACTCGTGCCTGAACTGCCCGAAATCGAGGTAGGGGAGTCCGGTCTCATGGTTGCCAGCGCGGAGCGTGGCATTTGCCGAGTCGTGTGTTTCTCGCCGCGTCACGACCTCAGGGTTTCGCGCATGGGCCCGCCTGAGCTCCGGCAAGTGGTGAATGTCTGGATTGAACAATATCAGTCTTTGACCGCTGTGCCTTGGATTCATCACGTTCAGATCTTCGAGAACAGCGGGCCGATTATGGGTGCGAGCAATCCGCATCCCCATTGCCAGATCTGGGCCAATGCGAGTCTCCCGAACGAACCCGCCAAAGAGCAGGCCTCGCTCCTCGAATACCGTGCTCGCAATAATTCTTGCCTATTGTGTGACTACCTCAAGCTTGAGTTGGAACGGAGGGACCGCCTGGTCTGTGAGAACGGAGCTTTTGCGGTAATCGTCCCTTACTGGGCGGTTTGGCCGTTCGAAACCCTAGTCTTGAGCAAACGCCACTTGGCGTCCATCGATCAGCTCACGCTTACCGAATGCGACCTGCTGGGAGGAATTCTCAAGCAGATCACGACCCGTTACGACAATCTCTTTGAAGTGCCTTTCCCTTATTCCATGGGTTTCCACCAGAGTCCGACGGACAGGACGTCTCACGAGGAATGGCATTTCCATGCTCACTATTACCCGCCGCTGCTACGTTCTGCGACCGTGCAGAAATTCATGGTTGGATATGAAATGATGGCCACGCCGCAGCGTGACCTAACGCCCGAGAGTGCAGCTGCCCGGCTCCGCGAGGTAAGCGCGGTCCACTACTTGGACGAGAATTCCTCAAGAACTGTTCGCTGACTAATCTTGGGGAATAGGCGAGCCCGGTAGATAGCGAGGATGTTATTGCCGCCTCTGCCTATCTTGAGGCACCGTAGTCGAACCAGTACCCTCGCTGCTCATTCCCAGACATGTGCCGCGTGTTGTATTCGAGAAGGTAGTTCACGTGGGCATCGTCCAGCGGGAACGACTTGCCCGGAGGATACGGATAGTCGCCCATTTTGAGGAACGGCAGCGGCGCCACATAGTTGCCTTCGGCGGCGTAGAAATCCATGTCTTTCTCATAGCCGTTGGCCGCGAAGAAGTAATCGCGCACCCAGTTCTTGGGCAGCGCAGGCAATTTCGATGGATCGAAGTCGAGGCGAACCTCATCGCCCGAGCCGAATACGACCGACTGATCGTCCAGCGCTGTCAGCAGTGGCAACACATCACCGTAGCGCGTGTAGGTTCCGGCCGGACGTGTGTACGGCCCGGTCGCGCTCACCTTTTCGTAGATGTAGTGCACGTTACCCGGAGGCGTGCCTTCGATCTTCAGCGGAAATCCGTGGAAGCCGAGATCGGCGCGGGCGAGCGGAACGGGCGTCAGGCGCACGCTTTCGGCCTTGTCTTGAGAATTCTGAAAGGTTCGGCTCACCAGAATGTTGTCCCAATAAATCTGCAGATTGGTCGTGATGCGAATCTTCTGCGTGCCCGGCGGCAGCTTTCCGCTGAGATCCGTGGTCATGGTGCGCGGACCGCCGGCGGGGAAGCCCATATCGTCGATCACACGCACCCACTTGCCGTTTGCCTCGAGCGCTTCGACCGAGGGAGGGATCGCATGTACACCGGCCTGCCACGCGGCGTACATGCTGTTGGCCGAAAAGTATTCCACTTCGCCATGCAGCAGCAACCATAACGGGCCGCCGCGGTAAGCCTCGCCCAGATCGAGGATCAAGCTGTGCGGCCGGGCGAAACCCTGGAATTGCGTCAACGCAAAATCGCCGAAGTAGCGATGGGCCAGAAGATCGGGCAACACGTTGTGGCCGTGCTCATCCCACGCTCCAGCGGGCGGACGCGCATCGCGGCTCACCACGACCTTGAACGGCGGATACGGCGGGTTCGACGCGAAATACTCGTTGGGATAGACTTCGAGATCGGCCGGATGGTCGACCGCCAGTACGCGCACCTGATCGAGATAGACGGCTTCCTCGAGAGGCTCCATGAAGCGGAAGCTGAGCTTGCCGTTTTTTTCGCGGATGGAGTTGCGATCGATCTTGATGTATTCGACGGGCCGCGGGAGGTCACGCTGGCCGGGCCCAACCCAGTGTCCGACCACGCCCGCGCCAAGCATGTCGCCGACCAGTTCGTAGCGCTCACCATTCCAGACAAACAGCGTGGGGCAGGAACTGCCGCGGCGGTCGATCTCGAGGAAATTCTGTTGTTTGTCGCCGGCGACCTGGATTTCATCCTGTAAGACGCCCGTGGGCCAGGTCATGCGCACGATGTCGGCTTCTTTCGCATTGCCGAGACCGACCACGATGTCGGTGGAATTCTGCCCCAGGTATCCCGACGATCCTGCGATCTCAAACTTCTGCCGGTTTCCGCCCGCGAAGACTTCCACCTTGGTGCCGATGGCGCTCTTGTTGTCGTTCAGTCCCTTGAGCGAGAGGCGCAGCCAGTGATTCTGATTGCCGCCTTCGTTGCGCAGCAGCACGGCCGGACCGTGGTTCTGCGTGATCAGCAGATCGGTTGCGCCGTCGCCATCGTAATCGCCGGTAATGATCGCGCGCGGCTCTTTGAGTTGAATCTTGTCGAGGCCAACATCGGCAGTGACGTCCTTAAAACCATCGGCACCGAGATTGCGGAACAGGCGCACTTCCCCTTTGCCATTCTTGGTTTCGCCCACAGCGACGAGATCGATCCAGCCGTCGTTGTCGTAGTCGAAGGCGGCGACGCCGTAAGCGCGGACCCAATCTGTCTTCGGCAGTTCGACAAGGTCGAAGCTCCTGCCATGGTTGTTGCGCCATAGCGTGAGGCCCGGCGCTACCATGTGGGTGAAGGCCAGGTCCATCCAGCCGTCGTGGTCGAAGTCGAGGACGGCGACACCCACGACCGGCGCTGGCATAGGCACAGACCAAGGTTTGCGTGGCAGAAACTTCCCTTCGCGCTGGTTCTCAAAAATGGTTGGACCGCGATCGGTGACTACCAGATCGATGGCACGATCATTGTTGTAATCCGTGCCCACTGCATTCGCGGCGGGGGAACTGCCCTCTAGACCAAGCTCGCTGGCTACTGCAGTAAACGTTCCGTTGCCGTTGTTGCGCCACATGGCGTTAGCGCCGAATATCGCACCGCCGACTTGCCCGCCAAAAGGATTGCCAACATACAAATCCAAATCGCCATCATGGTCGTAATCAATGAAGGTCAAACCTGCACCAGACCCGGCATTCTTCAACCCCGCCGCTTCAGCCACGTTCTTGAACGAGCCGTTCTTTTCGTTGTGCAGCAGTATGATCCGGTCGCTGAAACTGACAGCCAGGTCCGTCGCCCCATCGTTGTCGTAGTCGCCTGCCGCGCAACCAATCCCATGCAGGCTAGCATCGATTCCTGCTCTTCTTGTCACATCCTCGAACTTGCCGTTGCCCACGTTGTGATAGAGACTCAGACCTCCGCCTGAACCGTTGTTCGCGACAAAAATGTCCGGGCGCCCATCCCCGTCGTAGTCCAGAAAACAAGCACCGGGGCTCAGCAACTCGGGCGTCGGAGGCACTAAGTTACCCCCGGGCCAATCGACTTTTCCTACGATCCCAGCCTCCGCCGTCACATCCACAAAGCGCACCTTGATCTGCGCGGACGCTTTCAAAACCGCCGCGGTCGATTCCACTGCGCGCGAGTACTGGCCCTGTTCGCCGTAGGCCAAGCTGATGGGTGAGCCGATTTTGTTCTGCGTGATGTACTGGAATTTCTTCAGGTGCTCGCGGGCGTGGTCAACATCGGCGGACTGCTGATAGGCCCGCGACAATCCAAACTCGGCCGAAGCGTGCACCGGATTGAGTCGCAGCGCGTGCTGGAAGGCATCGATGGCCTGCGGAAACTGCTTGGCCTGCACGGAGGCTGTCCCCAAGAAATACCATGTGTCGGCGTCGTTCGCATCAATCTCGACTACGTGACGAAACGCGTCAATCGCAGCCTGAGCATCGCCGGTATTCTTGTAGAGCAGTCCGAGGTTGTACCACGCGTTCGGGTTCCTGGGATCCAGCTTGAGCGCATCTTCGAGCGCCGCCTTGGCTAGGTCAATCTTCTGCAAGTTCAGGAGGGCGATGCCTTCATTCAGCCGCGCGATCGTCAGTTTGGGATCAAGCTCAGTCGCTTGCTGGAATGCCTTGAGTCCCTTCTCGAAAAGCTGCTGGTTCATGTAGGCGGCGCCGAGATTGTTCATGCGCGCAGCCTCAACCGGATTGGCGGTCTTTACGGGGCTTTGCAGAAGTTGCGCTTGCGGAGCGGTCGCGAACGGGCCAAACGCGGCCAGGAGTATGCCCGCCAGGGCAACTGAAATTCGCGGAGTCATCCGACTAAGATTTAACCACAGAGGATTCAGAAAACACAGAGGGATTGGCTCGGGTGAAGCTGCGCTTACCTCTGGTCCCTCTCGCGAACGGATTCGATCTGGTATTCATTCGACCTGCAACCATCGCTACATGGGAACCTCAAACGAAGCTAGCGGAACGGCAGCACACCCACTACCGCGACGTTGCTCATTTCTTCTTACGGTAGTCTTGCATCATCGCCTGAAGGCGGTCCATGGTCGGCTGCAGTTGCTGCGGATCGCGAACGCAATTCAGAAATATTGAACGCGGATCGAAGTCTGGCATGCCCGCGAAATACCGGTAGGCTGCGGGGGGTGGTGGCCCGCCGGGTTGCCCCGCTGCAGGAATGATCTCGGGCAGTTGGACCGCGTACATGCTGCCACCAGCGAGAATCTGGTGCGGATACTGCATGAGCCAAACACAGTTTCCCGCATCCGCCATATAGTTAGCGGAGACGACCGCCCATTGGCCGCCATCGTGCGATGCCGGTTGCTGGCAATCCCAAAGCAGCGCCTGGGGAACGTACGCCGCGGGCTCTGAGAATCCGTACTCATCGAGCAGGATCTGCTTCACGCCGCGCTGGCGCACGAAACTCTCCACTGCTGGAAGAGCGTGGTTCCAGTCGAGATTTGAGTCGTTGACCAAGAGGTAGCCCGGCCGTCCCATGCGGAGAATGTTCAGATAAGGAAAATAGTTCGGGTAGACGCGTATAGCCGTAACCACGGACGTCAGCACGAGCACAATCGTAAGCCAGTTTCCGATGCGTGCCGCCTGCGGGTTCGAGTCGCGCAGCAGTTCCAGCGCGTGCGGGAGGGGGGCGAGCAGCAAGACAATAAGCGCCAGCGCAACCGAGAAATGGCGGATGCTGATGTCCAATCGGTTCAGCAAACACGCAGCGACGAAAACCACCAGGGAAACCCAGACGCTCCGCCAGTGCAGGTCCATGCCGGAGGGTATCGCCGAACGCGCGGGTGAGCGCCGCTTCACAATCAAGGCCGTCGCAGTGGCAAGAAGGAGGAGCAAAAGGAACGTCAACTGCGATTTCAAAAGGAAGAGCACGGGGAAATAGAACCAGACTCCGTGCGTATAAGGATGGCCGAGGATGTAAGTGGGTCGGCTCGCTGCGCTGAATGCAAACTCAACCAGACCACGCAGGTAGATCCAGAGCGGCATGAGCACCCGCCGCAGGACCGGCGAGGCAGGAAAATGCGGGATGATCTCGAAAGAATCGGTTGGTTCGTTCCAGGAGAGAACGAAATACACGATGTAAACGAACCATGCGGCCCAGAGAGTTCCCTTTGCAAGATTGCGCCACGCTTGCCGGCGCCAGCGGCGCAGTTCGGTTTTCTCAACGGGTTGCTCCGGTAGCCGCTTGCATCGCAAACTTAGGGCAAAGACAACGAACACGAAGAACAACAGTCCCGAGGAAAACTTCGAAAGCAAAGCGCCGGCCAGCGCCAGACCAAACTTCACAACTGTTCCCCGCGTGGGAGAACGCCACATATTCGGGAGTTGCCAAACCGTCAGCACCCAGAACAGTGTGACCGCGATGTCGGTAATCACGAGCGGGCCAAATGCGATAAAGGCCGGCATGGTCACGAAGGCGGAGAGACACAGCAAGCCTCCCCAGGCACTGCCTAGCCGCGAGCCACAAATATAAACAATGAGACCCAATAACAAGGTCAACAACAACATGGGCGTTCGCGCCCAAAGCAGTGTGGAGTAAGGATCATTCCACCGCATGAGAAACCAGTGTCCGAAAACCCACTCGCCCAAATACTGGTTGAACATCTTGTTGCTGAACGTCCAGGAGAGATGGGAATAATCGGCATGAGCTCCCCGCAGAACCAGCGGCAACGCCGCCACCACTTTTGCCAACGGGGGATGCTCTTCGTTCATCCGCATATCTAATTTTTGGAGATAGCTCACGCCAGCGCCGATGTGCGCGATTTCATCAACCGTCACGGACTCACGTCTGGCTGCCCCACCCGCAAGGATCGCCATCAGGGCAAGTAGCAGGACCGCGGTGAAGAAAAATCTTCCAGGTGTTTTCAATTCCTTTAACCTCGTGCATGAAACGGAGAGGCGAAATATACAGCACACTCTAGACCGTCGCCGGCGTTGTTTCTGGCGCGGCATTGGCCGGGCCACTGCACTGGTTGATGTATTCGAGCTCCTTGAGATGGTTGTACCAGGTGAACTTCAGGATGATCGAGGTAATGGCGACAACGCCAAACGCGATCGCCGCGGTCCGCAGCCTCCACGTCACGATGTAGATGGGTAGGGCCACCAGGGCGATCTGCCAGACGATGCCCACCACGATGTTGAACATGTCGCGAAAAAAATCCCTGTT
>Ga0116134_1000528_pt1 | contig 19767 bp, 20 predicted proteins | sample June2015DPH_19_5_FD_89737 | JGI IMG/M metagenome (GOLD analysis project Ga0116134, IMG submission 89737) | Peatland microbial communities from SPRUCE experiment site at the Marcell Experimental Forest, Minnesota, USA - June2015DPH_19_40 | ecosystem: Environmental > Terrestrial > Soil > Wetlands... | reverse complement strand
TTGTCCACGTAGTATTTGCCCGGGACGTTTTCGGGATAGCGATTTGCAGCGTCAGCCATAAAATCAGTCTTGAATTTGAAATGCAATATGGCGGCCCCGCCGGACAATGGCAAGTCCATTTCAATTCTTTCATCCCGCCTGAATAAATCCTTTTTACTCCCCCCATTCGCAATTATTCTTCAACCCATGGAATCGAACACGTTGCGCAAAACGAAAATCATCGCCACCCTCGGCCCGGCCACCGAGTCCGCGGAAATGGTCGCCCGGCTCATGGACGCCGGCGTGAACGTCTTCCGCCTCAACATGTCCCACGCGCCGCATGATTGGGTCCGCCGCATCGTCAAGGACATCCGCGCCGCCGCTGCCGCGCGCCGGATTCACATCGGCATCATGATGGACACCCAGGGTCCGGCCATCCGCACCGGCGACATCGGCGTGCCGCTCGATTTGCAGCCCGGCCAGAAATTCACCCTCACCGTCCGCGGCGAACGCAGCGAGGAGGAACGCTCCGTGGACGTGAACTACGCCAATTTCGTCAACGACATCAATGTCGGCGACGTGGTGCTCATTGACAACGGCGCCATCGAAATGAAGGTGCTCGCCAAGGCCGGCAACAAGGTCGAGTGTGAAGTTCTCACGGCAGGCAAACTGGGCAGCCGCCGCCACATCAATCTGCCCGGCGTCAAAGTCAGCCTGCCCGCGCTCACCGCCAAGGACATCAAGGACGTCCGGCTCGGACTCGAAGTGGGCGTGGACTTGATCGCCCTTTCGTTCGTCCGCGAAGCCCGCGATTTGCTTCAGTTGAGGGAACTTTTCGAGCCGGGCAGGTTCCACCCGCTCGTCATCGCCAAAATCGAAGACCAGCAGGCCGTCACCAACCTGGAATCCATCGTGCAGGAAGCCGACGGCATCATGGTCGCGCGCGGCGACCTCGGCATCGAAATCCCGTATGAGGAACTGCCCATCGTCCAACGCCGCATCGTCAAAACGTGCCTGCGGGTCGGCAAACCCGTCATCGTCGCCACGCACATGCTCGAAAGCATGATTGAATCGCCCATGCCCACGCGCGCCGAGGTCACGGATGTCGCCAACGCCGTGTTCGAACAGGCCGACGCCATCATGCTGAGCGGTGAAACCACCGTCGGCAAATATCCGCTCAAATGCATCGAGGTATTCGACCGCATCGCCACGCGCATCGAACGCAGCGGCGGCGCGAACTTTTTCGAGCACTCCGACCTGACCACTCCGCGCCAGAAACTGGTCAAAAGCGCCGTGGTCATGGCCAACGAACTGCGGGCCGAGGCCATCCTGGTCATCACGCGCAGCGGCAACATGGCGCGTTATGTCGGCTGGCTCCGCCCGCGCCACTCAAAAATTTACGCGTTGTGCCCCGGCAATGAAGTGGCCGGCGGCCTGACCTTGAGTTGGGGCGTTACTCCGGTTGTCGTCCCCTTTGACCTCATCAACCCGGAAAACACCATCGAAGCGGCGCTGAAAAGCCTCGTGGAACAGGGCCGGCTGAAATCCGGCGCCACCATCGTCATCATCGGCTCCATCCTCGTCGGCGAACAAATCGTGGACGCCGTGCAGATGCGGGTGGTGTAATCCGGGTTTGTAGGAGCCGACGTGAGGAGGCTTATTTCAATTGGAGCACCGTGCGGTCTAAATTTAACGGGCCAGCGATTTCACCGCTTCGGTTGCAAGGTTGAGCATCGTGTTCGGGAACAAACCGATCCAGAACATGCCGGCGATGCAAATCGCGATGGCAACCTTGACCGGACCGGAAAGGAAAATCAGCGACAAATCCGCCGGCGCGTCCTTGCTCCAGTAAATCGCGCGGATGACGCCGAAATAGTAGTAAAGCGAGATCACCACGCCCGCCAGCGCCGTGAACGCGAGGCAGTAGTAACCCGGATTCGTCGCGCCTTGCTCAATGACGGCTTTCAGCAACAAAAACTTCCCGAAAAATCCCGCCATTGGCGGAATGCCCGCCAGCGACACCATTGCCAGCGTCATCGTCGTGGCCAGCACTGGCGAACGCTGGTTCAATCCAGCCAGCGCGGAAATGTCTTCGCTGTCCAGATGCCGCATCACGAGGCAAATCACTGTGAACGCCCCTAGCACCGTGAACAGATAACCGCTCAGGTAATAAAGGATCGCCGCCTGACCGCTCGCGCTCAGCGCCGCCACGCCGAGCAGCAGATAACCCGCATGCGCAATGCTCGAATAACCGAGCAGCCGCTTCAGGTTTTGCTGCGGCATCGCGCACAAGTTGCCGTAAAGAATCGTGATGCCGGAAATGATGATCAGCGGATTGGCCCAATGTGCCGTTACGCCTGGAATCGCCGTGAACAAAACGCGCAGCAATAAAACGAACCCGGCGGCTTTTGAACCAACGGCCAGAAATGCCGTCGTCGGTGTCGGCGCGCCCTGATAAACGTCCGGCGCCCAGATCTGGAACGGGAAGGCGGCGATTTTGAATCCGAGGCCAACCAGCACCAGCACCATGCCGAGCAGGAAGATTTTATTCCCGGCAAACTGGCCTGCGACCATCGCCAGTTCGTTGAAGTTGAGCTTGCCGGTCGTTCCCCACACCAGCGCGATGCCATAAATCATGAACGCCGACGACAACGCGCCGAGAATCAGGTATTTCACACCCGCCTCCAGCGACACGAGCCGGTTGCGTTGAAAGCTCGTAAGCACGTAAAATGTGACGGTGATCAGCTCAATCGAGACGAACAGCATCACGAAGTTGTTCGCCGACGCGGCAAACAACATTCCCGACAGGGCAAAGACAATGAGCGAATAATACTCTGAAATGCTTGTCTCAATCCGGTCTGAAAATTCCGCCGACATGAACAGCACGAGGATGGCGGCGACGATAAAAAAGCGTTTGAAAAACACGGCCAGCCCGTCTTCGACGAACATGCCGTTGAATGCCGTGCCGGTGGCGCAATCGCCCAGGTTCGTGACCAGCAACATCGCCAGCGCCGCCACCGCCGCGTAGCCAAGGAAGCGCTTGCGTTCGGCGGGCATCCACAAATCCGCGAGCATCAGCACGAGGCCGAGGGCGACCACCCAGATTTCCAGGCTTATCAAGGAAACGTTCATCAATTCAAAATCGTATAACCTGCCAAAACGCGGACGGAAATATTGTGTAGCACCCGCGTCCCGCAGGTTGTTTCGGGCGTCACGCCCGAAACCGCTTGCGGACTCGGCTTGCCAGCTTTCGTCTGATCAAAATCAATCGTGTGTACGCCGACGCAATTCGGCGGGACGCCAAATTGAACCCGCCGGAGGCGGGTGCTACCCACAGCAACCGTTTCACCCCGCACCATTTTCACAATCTTTTCCGCATCCGGCGTGATTTTTTCCGTGAGCAACCGCGGGAAGCAACCGAATATCAACAGGCTCGCCAGCAACAGCGCGTAAGGCAGTTTGCGCCAGACGTGCGCTGCGTCGGAAATGCCCGACCACTTTTCCGGCAGCGGGCCGTGCAAAACGTTCCGCATCGCGCGCAGCAGGTAGAGCGCGCCGATCATCAATGCGCCCCAAAGCGCGAGGCCGGTCACAAGCGGAAACACTTTCCACGCACCGAAGAACACCGTGACTTCACCGACGAAATTCGCGAATCCCGGCAAACCGCAGCCGGCCAGCGCCGCCATCAGCAGCGCGGTGCCGATGAACGGCAGTTTGCGCAGCAGCCCGCCGAGTTCCTTCATCTCCAGCGTGCCGGTTTGCTGGTAAATGTAGCCGCTCAACGCAAACGTCAGCGCCGCGAGGAAGCCGTGCGCGATCATGATGACCACCGCGCCCGTCACGCCGATGAGGTTCAGGCTCGCGATGCCGAGGAAAATGAAGCCCATGTGCGCCACGCTCGAATTGCCGATGAGCAGATTCAAGTCCTTCTGCCGCATGGCCACCCAGCCGACGTAAAGAATGTTGCCGAGACAGAGCCAGGCGAGAATTTGCATCCAGTGTTGCGCCGCCTGCGGCAGCAACGGCAGCGCGATGCGAATCAAACCGTAAAGCCCGAATTTCTTCAGCACGCCCGCGTGCAGCATTGCCGTCGGCGACGGCGCGGAACCGTAACCCAGCGGCGCCCAGGCATGAAACGGCCAGAGCGAAACCAATATGCCGAAACCGAACAGCAACAGCGGGAAAATGAAGCTCTGCGAGTGCGCCACCAGCGGATGCGCCTGGACGTATTCGGTGAGTTTCGGAATGTCGAACGTGTTGGCCCCCGATTGCAGGTAAAGCGCGATAAGGCCGACGAGTGCGATCAGGGCGCCGATGCTGAGGTAAAGCGTGATCTGGAACGTCGCGTAATTCTTCCGTTCACCGCGTCCCCAGACGCCAATCATGATGAACGTCGGCACCAGCGCGAGTTCATGCAGGAAATAAAAGAAGAACAGGTCCAGCGACGCAAACGCGCCGAGGATGCCGCCGGTCATCACGAGCAACAAAATATAAAACTCCTTCTCGCGCGACTGGATTTCAAACGAGCAACACGCCGCCGCAAACGCCACGACCGCACCCATTAAAATCAATCCGACGTTCAAGCCGTCCACGCCGACGTGATAACTGATGCCGAGCGATTCGACCCACGGGATTTGCTGCTCGAACTGGTAGCCCGCATGGCCGGTGACAAACTGGCAAAACATTTTCACCGCCAGCAGCATCGAAATGAAGGTGGCGAGGACAGCGACCGCGCGGATGATGACGCGGTAATTGCGCGGCACGAACACCAACGCCAGCGCCGCCAGCAGCGGCCAGCCAAAAATGTAAGTTAAAATGGACATCAGTCGTAAAATCCGAAATCCGAAATCCGAATTCCGAAAGAAATCCGAACATCGAAGGCCGAAGCAGAAACCGGCCGGTTCGAAATTTCGGATTTCGGGTTTCGAACTTCTTTCGGATTTCGGATTTCGGTTTTCGTCATTTTAACACCCAATACAGCACCACGGCCACGCCGAGCACGAACAGGAAGGCGTAGGTCTGGAGATTGCCGGTTTGGACGAGGCGCAATGCGCGACCGGTGATATCCGTGCCGCCGCGAACCAGGCCGATGCAGGCCCAGTCCACCAGCCAGCGGTCAATCCAATCCATCACCGCCGCGATGAAATCATGCGCGCGGATGAAAGTGGCCTCGTAAATTTCATCGAAGTAAAACCGGTTCTTCATCGCGGTGGCAAAACTGCCGAGCCTGGCGGGCAGCGGATCGGTCTCGGCATGGCTGTAAAGTTTGAACGCAGTGAAAAAGCCGGCGATGACGGCTAAAATTCCAATCGTTGCCGCAACTGGTGAGTGCGCGAAAGGTTCGACCATTCGTTGCGCGATGGAAGTGTGCTCCGCTTCACCGAATTGCGCCGCGTAAGTTTCGCTCACCCCAATGATACCACCGATGATGGCAAACACGGCCAGCACCAGCAGTGGCCAGGACATGACCGCGGGCGATTCGTGCGCGTGCTCGGCGGATTCAGTCTTCGCTTTGCCGAGGAACGCGACGCAGAAAAGCCGGAACATGTAAAATGTCGTCAAACCGGCGACGACCACACCGAGCGCAAAGAGCGGATAATTTCTTTGTACCAGCGCTTGCGCGAGGATTGAATCCTTCGAGAAGAAACCACTGAACGGCGGAACGCCACACAACGCCAGCGCACCGATCAAGAACGTCCAGAACGTCACCGGCATTTTCTTGCGTAGCCCGCCCATCTTCCAGATGTCCTGTTCGTGGTGCAACGTGATGATGACCGAGCCGGCGCCAAGGAACAGCAACGCCTTAAAAAACGCGTGCGTGGTCAGGTGAAACATCGCCGGCGTCGGGCCGGCCAGACCCACGGCCATGACCATGTAACCGAGTTGCGACAGCGTCGAGTAGGCGAGGATGCGTTTGATGTCGTTTTGCTGAATGGCGATGAGTGCGGAGAGCAACGCGGTGAAACCGCCGATCCACGCGATGACGTGCAATGCTTCAGCGTTAAACAAAAGTATAACGCGGCAAAGCATGTAAACACCTGCCGCAACCATCGTCGCCGCATGGATGAGCGCGCTGACGGGCGTCGGGCCTTCCATCGCATCGGGCAGCCAGACGTGGAGCGGAAATTGCGCGGACTTGCCCATTGCGCCGCAGAAAATAAGCAAACCAATTATTGTAAGCCAAAAATTATCGCCGAACGTAACGCCATATGGTGACTTGATGACGGCTTGTGCCTGTTGCTGCGCGACGTCGAAACTTAATGAGCCATTTGTCCACCACCACAAAACTATAATTCCGAGCAAAAAACCGAAGTCGCCAAGGCGGTTGGTGAAGAACGCTTTTTTCGCCGCATCCGCCGCGCTGGGTTTTTCAAACCAGAACCCGATGAGCAGGTAGCTGGACACGCCGACCAGTTCCCAAAAGATGAAGAGCTGGATAAAATTATTCGCCAGCACAACGCCGAGCATCGAGAACGTGAACAGGCTCAGGCACGCGAAGAAGCGCGAGAACCCGCGGTCTTCGCGCATATACCCGAAGGAATAAATGTGAATCGCCCCGCCGACGCCGGTGACGATGAGCATCATCATCAGGCTCAAAGCATCGAGCTTCAGCCCGAAATCAATGTTCAGATTGCCGATGGACAGCCAATTGGTCGTCAGCTCGGAAGGCGTTGGTGTCCAGCCATTGTTGGCAATGAAAACTATCGTGAGGACAAAGCCGGTGACAATGGCGCCGATGGACAGAAGCGCGCTGGTGGTGCGGCAACGCAGGGTAAAAAGCGTTATCACCGTCGCTGCCAGCAGCGGCAAAAACAAAACAATCCAAGGTAGCGCTTCTAAATTCATCGGTTAAACCGGAAACATTGAACGCCGGACGTGGCCGCCGACATTAGTCGGCGCTGACTTGAACGGTTCGCACGCAAATCAGAGTGCGCGGACTGACGTCCGCGGCTACAGGTTGAATGGAAACTTTCGTTCATCGTTAAAGCTTCATCGTGGTCAGGTCTTCTACGTGCGCGGTCTGGCGTTTGCGGTAGAGCGCGACGATGAGCGCGAGGCCGACGGACACTTCCGCCGCCGCGACGGTGATGATGAAGAAGACCAGCACCTGGCCGTTCAGGTTGTTGTTGAACCGCGAAAACGAGACGAGCGCGAGGTTGGCCGCGTTGAGCATCAACTCGAGCGACATGTAAATCACCAGCAGGTTGCGCCGCGTGATGACGCCGAGCAGACCCAGGCAGAACAGCAGGGCGCTCACCACCAAATAATGTTCCAGGCCGATGTTCATAACTGGAAATCCGAAATCCGAAATCCGAAATCCGAAAGAAGCCCGAAATCCGAATTCCGGATGGCCGCAGCGAAGGCTGCCTGCTTTCGGCAACCGCTTCGGGCTTCGAGTTTCGGATTTCTTTCGGGTTTCGTCATTCGAATTTCGGATTTTACTTCAGGTCTTTCTTGCTCAATAAAATCACACCCATCATCGCCACGAGCAGCAGCACGGAGACGACTTCAAACGGCAGCAGATATTGCGTGAACAGGAGTTTGCCGAGCGCGGCAGTTTCACCTTCCAGCGTGGGCGCAGACAAATTCGCGCCGGGTTTCGCGGCCAGAATTGACTTCACGAAAAGCATCGCGATGGCGCCTACAGTAACCAACCCGCCGATCAAGCTGAACTTTTTGATTTTGCGGCGTTCCTCCTCCTTTAAATCGAGCAGCATGATGACGAACAGGAACAGCACCATCACCGCGCCCGCATAGACGAGGATTTGCACCGCCGCGAGGAAGAACGCGTGCAGCAGCACAAACAGCCCGGCCATCGAAATGATGGTCAGCACGAGAAACATCGCGCTCGTGACCGGATTGCGGCTGAACGGATTCGCGATGACCAGCAAAGCGCACAGCAGCGTCAGAACGGCAAAGAGGTAGAAGAGGATGGTTTCCATCGCTAACCGTTGCTCCTTCCCAAATCCGAAATCCGAAGGCCGAAGCCCGAAATCCCGCAAAGCGGGACGAAGGCCGAAGCCCGAATTATCAACGCCAGCACAGTGGCGGCGGAGTCCATTCGGATTTCGAATTTCGGGTTTCTTTCGGATTTCGAATTTCGGTCTTCGGTTTTCATTATTGTTTCACCGGGAAATTCTCCTGTTCTTTCGCCTCTTCCAGCTTGTGTTTCCACTTCTGGACGCCGCCGTGCGTGCCGCCGAGGGCCAGAAGTTTTTCCTTGTTGTAAATCATTTCTTCGCGGCTGGTGCCGGTGAGCGAATAGTCCTTTTGCAGGAAAATCGCCTCCTCCGGGCAGACTTCCTGGCAGAAGCCGCAGAAAATGCAGCGCAGCATGTTGATCTCGAATTCCGCCGGCATCTTTTCCGCGTTCGGGCGATCGGCAAGCTGGCCGGCCGGACCAGGCGGTGTGATTTTGATGGCCTTGGGCGGGCAGACGAATTCGCAAAGCTGGCAGCTCACGCACTTGGTGTTGCCGTCCTGATCGCGCACAAGATAAGGCGCGCCGCGGTAGTCCGGTGGCACGGCCCATTTCTCCTCGGGATATTGCATCGTCACCTTCTGCTTGAAGAAGTGACGGAGCGTGACTTTGAACCCGCCGGCAATCGCCGGCAGGTAAAGCCGTTCCCAAAGATTCAATGGTTTGCGTTTGACGATCATTTCTAATTCTCTTGCGTGCGAACAAACCGATTCGCGCAAATTCAATTCTCATTAGCACCCGGCTTCAGCCGGGTGTCTCGATGGCGGTAAATGAAAAACCGTTTCAACGGTTTTCCTCCTCATGCCATTTCAATCCATACCGTTCGACAAACTGCTTCAGCTCTTCCGCAAAAGTTTTCTTCCGATGATGCTCTTCCTGATTGGCGATGTAAGCGCAAACCTCATCCACTGCCGAGTGCGAGACTGAGAAAGCACCATAGCCGCGCTGCCAGCCAAACTTGCCGGGAACGAGATTGCCCTCATTCACCCAATGCGACGATCCGCCTTTCAGCAATTGCACCACTTCTTCGATAGCCATGCTTGCTGGCAAATCCACCAGTACATGCGTGTGATCGGCATTCACGAAATTGATCTTCATGTAGATGCCTTTCTCATTGGCGTATTCGTGCAAATGCGCCGAAAGTTTTGCCGCTGCTGGTTTCTCGAGCAGCGGACGGCGCTCGATGGTTGCCCAAACGATGTGCAACCAGCAACACGTGTATGAGTGAAGAGGCATAGGATCTCATTTGTTGATCAATAGCCCACAATATGCAGTGAAAACCGTTGAAACGGTTTCCGACAAATTCCACATCGCCAACACCCGGCTGAAGCCGGGTGCTAATGAAATGGATGCGTTAAGCCTTCGACCCACCGTTCGCATTTTCACGTCCACCTTAAATCTCATTTTATCCTCCACCACAAAATCACCGCCGTCACCACAATGTTCGCCAGTGCCAGCGGCAAAAACCGGCGCCAGCCCAAATCCATCAACTGGTCGTACCGGAACCGCGGCCACATCCAGCGCACCCAGATGAACAACAGCAGGAACACAAACACCTTCGCCAGAAAAATCGCGATGTGCGCAACACCGCCCAACAACGTCGTCGCGGTCTGGTCGAGTCCGAACCATGGCAGCGTCCAGCCGCCGAAAAACAGCGTTACCATCATCGCCGACGCGAGAATCATGTTCGCGTATTCACCCATGAAAAACAGCGCGAATTTGATCGAACTGTATTCGATGTTATAGCCGCCGGCCAGTTCCTGCTCGGCTTCCGGCAAATCGAACGGCGTACGGTTGGTTTCGGCAAAAGCCGCGCCGAGGAAAATCGCAAAAGCCAGCGGTTGTTTGAACACCAGCCAGTGCCACCAGGCGCCGGTCTGGTAGCTGATCACGTCATTGAGATTCAAGCTGCCGACGAGCAAAAAAACCGGAATGACCGACAGGCCCATGGAGATTTCGTAGGAAATCATCTGCGCGCTGGAACGGATGCCGCCGAGGAATGGATATTTCGAGTTGGCCGCGTAGCCTGCCAGCACGATGCTGTACACGCCGAGCGACACAATGCCGAACGTGTAGAGGATGCCGACGTTCAGATTGGCCAGCACCATCGGCTGATTGCCAATCTTCGATCCAAACGGAATGACAGCGAGATTGAGAATGGCCGGCATCAGGGCAATGGCCGGCGCCAGGATGAAATAAATTTTGCGCACGTGCGCCGGCGTGAACTCTTCCTTGAAGAACGACTTCACCCCGTCCGCCACCGGTTGGAGCAGGCCAAGCGGTCCGACGCGATTCGGTCCCAGCCGGTCCTGCATGAACGCGCACACGCGCCGTTCGACGAGCACAATATAAGCCACCATCGTCATCAAGATGGAAAACGCGGCCAGGACCTTCACGCCCGTGAAAAGCGCGAATTGCTGTGTCGCACTGAGGTTGTTGAGCCAGTCCATCATTCAACACAGACCCGGAAGGGGCGTTAGAGAATAGCCCACGGCGCAAGCCGTGGGTTTCCGATTCAAACCAATCAAGCCCCGGAGGGGCGACAGAAATTGAGCGCACAGATTTTCTTTCGCCCCTACAGGGCTAAATCCGCAAACGCCAGCCAACCCACGGCGCAAGCCGTGGGCTACTGTCTTTCGGCCCTCCGGGCCTGCGATTTGCACTGCGCCAATCATCAAATCTTTTTGCGTTCTCTGCGTTCTTTGCGGTTAATCATATTTTTACCGTCAGGCCTGTGTCGCCGAGGCCCGCCCACGTCAAGCCGTTGAAGGCGGGCACATCCTTCGCCATTTCGTTGAACAGACCTTCGATGGTCAGGAAACCGTCCTGACCGGTGACGTTGTAAACCAGGTCGTGCAAAAATTCCCATTCCGGCCGCGCGTCGCCGGGCGGTTCGACCGCCTTCATGAATTTCTGGACGCGGCCCTTCGTGTTTGTAAACGTGCCGCGCTTCTCGGCGTGTGCGCAGCCGGGCAAAAGGTAATGCGCCAGCTTGGTTGTCGCGTTCGGCAAAATGTCACTCACGATGAGCGTCTCCAGTTTGCCCAGTAAATCCGCGCCCATACCGAGCCTAGTCACGTCCTCGCCAAAAACAATCAACGTTTTGATTTTTCCACTTTGAATGTCTTTGGTGATCTTCGGCAAATTTGTTCCCATCGAATTTGCGGCCATGCCGGTCAGATGCGCGCCGTTCGTGTTTGGATTTTTGTCTGCGTTTACAAGCAATTTGTCACCTTCGCCCGTGCGGGGAACGGAATCGCTCATGGCGCCGAGCTTTGCCTTCAATTTTGAAATCAGCCACAATTCTTCGTTCGTTTGCCGGGCCGATGCGATGATGGCCACCGAACCCGCCGGTGCTTTCTTCAATAATTCGGCAATTTCTGTCACCGCCGATGACCAGGAGGCGGATTGACCTTGAGTTTTGGACTTCGGACTTTGGACTTTCGTCAACCGGTCTTCCCGGCCAATCCACTTGTAATTCAGCCGGCCAGCATCGCACATCCACGGGCCGTTGACGGCGTCGTTTTCGCGCGGCGTATAGCGGTAAATCTTTTCCTCGCGCGAGCCGATGAGGACGCTGCAACCGGTCGCGCAACCCGTGCAAATGCTCCTGGTTTCCTTCAAGAACCAGACGCGCATCTGGAAGCGGAAATCCTTCGACGTGAGCGCGCCGACCGGGCAGATGTCCACCGTGTTCAGCGTGTAATTGTTGTCGAAAGCTTTGCCCGGGTACGCCGTGAGCGTGTTGTAGCTGCCGCGATTGACAATGCCGAGCGCGTCGTCGCCTACGATGTCCTTCGTAAACCGGATACAGCGCGTGCAAAGGATGCAGCGCTCGTCGTCGAGCACGATGCGCGGACCGAGGTCAACGGCCTTGGGTTTGTGGACCTTCGGTTCGACAAACCGGCTGTCCGACTGGCCGTAATCCACCGAGTATTCCTGCAACTTGCATTCGCCCGCCTGGTCGCAAATCGGGCAATCGAGCGGATGGTTGATGAGCAGGAATTCGAGCACGCCTTCGCGCATTTGCTTCACGCCGGGCGTATTCGTGTAAATCTCCATGCCGGGCGAAACTGGTGTGGCACAGGCGATGGCCGGGCGCGGCGATTTGACGATCTTCGCCGTGCCATCAGGATTCAAAATCGGTTTGCGGTTCGGGCCGAGCGCGGGGGTGCCGAACTCGACGAGGCACATGCGGCAATTGCCGGCGATGGGCAGCTTCGGATGATAGCAATAATGCGGCACGTCCGTCTTCGCCTGTTCGCATGCTTGAATCATCGTCGTGGGCACGAGCTTGCCCGACCAGTCGGCCATGAGGCGCGGCACCTCAATTTCGCGCCCGTCCACCTTGACCTTGATCTTTTCGATCGCGGCGGGTGCGGGCTTGGTTTCGGTTGTTGGTGCTGCTGACATTTTTAATATTTAACGCAAAGACGCAAAGACGCAGAGACGCAAAGCAAAACCCCCCTTGCGACTTGGCGTCTTGGCGACTTGGCGTTGAAAACTAAATACGCTCATCTCAAGGTTGCGGGCTGGCGGCCAGTTTTATTTCTAAACCCGGCCCAGCGCCGTTTGATTCTTTCGCGCGGCGTTCTTCATCGGCGGCACCTTTGGCCACAAATTCAGCCTTGAACTTCGCCACAAAACTTTGCACCGGCCAGGAACAGGCCTCGCCGAATGCGCAAATCGTGCGGCCGCCGGGAATGTTGTCGGCGATCTTCACCAGATAATCCGCGTCCTGCGCACGGCCTTCGCCGTGCGTGAGGCGGTGCAGCGCCTTGCTCAGCCAGAGCGAGCCTTCGCGGCAGGGCGTGCATTGGCCGCAGCTTTCGTGCGCGTAGAATTCGCTGATGTTTGCCAGCGCCTCGACGATGTCGGTCGAGTCGTCCATCACGATGATGGCGCTCGAACCGCTCATCGAGCCGGCCTGGATCAGCGAATCGAAATCATAAGGCAAATCGAGCATGTCCACGTCCTTGCCCTTGAGTTTGAATTTTTCGCCCGCCTTGAAAACCTTCGCCGACGACCCGCCGGGAATGACCGCCTTGAGCTTCCGTGGTGGCCGGCCCGGCTCGGGCTCACGCAAGCCGCCGCCAAATTGGGGATCGTTGATCAGTTCGCCAATCGTGGCCTTGCCGACTTCGATTTCGTAGCAACCCGGCTTCTTCACGTGGCCGCTGAGGCTGACGATGCGGGTGCCGGTGTTGTTGGGCGTGCCGAGCTTGGCGAATTCCGCGCCGCCCATGGCAACGATGTGCTTCACGTTGCAGAGCGTCTCGACGTTGTTGACGATGGTCGGGCACATCCACAGGCCGAGCACCGCCGGGAAATACGGCGGCTTGATGCGCGGATACGGCCGCTTGCCTTCGAGCGATTCGATGAGACCGGTTTCCTCGCCGCAAATATAGGCGCCCGCGCCGCGGTGGACGTAAATCTCCAGATCGTAGCCGGTGCCCAAAATGTTTTTGCCGAGAATTTTTTTTGCCTTCGCCTCCTTGATGGCGCGATTCAGAATTTTTGCGCCCCCGACGAACTCGCCACGGATGTAGATGTAGGCCAGATGCACGTCGTTCGCGAAGCACGAGACAATCATGCCTTCGATGAGCTGGTGCGGGTCTTTGTAGATGATCTGGCGGTCCTTGAACGTGCCGGGCTCGGATTCATCCGCATTGCAAATCAGGTAAATCGGCTTGCCGCTTTTGCGGTCCACGAACGACCACTTCAACCCGCACGAAAAACCGGCCCCGCCGCGACCGCGCAGGCCGGAGGTCATGACTTCCTGGCGGATTTGTTCCTGCGCGCTCTGTGTTTTGCCATCGGGTAAAGATTTGGGCTGAAACGCGAGTGCTTTTTTGAGCGCGTCGTAGCCGCCATGACGCAAATAGCATTCGATGTCGGGCGTATAACCCGGCTGATCAGCGTACTTAAGAATGAGGCGGTATTCCGAGGGCATATCAATTCAAAGCCCCAACGGGGCGAACGAGAGTAGCCCACGGTTTCAACCGTGGGTTATCCAATCCAAAACGAACCAAGCCCCGGAGGGGCGACAGAAATTTCACCTGCGCACTTTCTTTCGTCCCTACGGGACTTGATACAAATCCGACCGACAACCCACGGTTAAAACCGCGGGCTACTTTCTCGCGTCCCTCCGGGACTCCGGTTTGGCAACTTGACTCGCTCACAAAAGTCTCTAGCCTGTCGAACGCTCCGGCCTGCCCGATGGTGTAACGGTAGCACAGCAGACTCTGAATCTGTTTGTCATGGTTCAAATCCATGTCGGGCAGCCAACTTTCCAAGGTAGAAGGCGGAATGAAGAATGCAGAATTCCGATTCTTCATTTGCAGCCTCCCAAAATTTCATCGGCTTTTGCATGATTGACGCCTTCGTAAAATTCGTCGTTGCACATCATCACCGGGGCGGTGCCGCAACTGGCGAGACATTCGACGAATTCGACCGTGAACTTTCCGTCCTTCGTCGTTTGCGGGCCGTGCGCGTGCGCTTCCAAGCCCAGCTTCTCGCAAAAGTGTTTGTGGAGTTCATACGCGCCGCCCAGCGCGCAGCTCAGCGTCCGGCAGACCTTGATCTGATATTTGCCCATCGGCTCCTGTTGGAGCATCGGATAAAACGTCACGAGTTCGTAAACGTTGATGGGCTGCAAATCGAGCTTCCGGGCCGTCCACTCGACCGCTTCCTGCGAAATCCACCCGAAATGTTCCTGGATGGCGTGCAACACCATGAGCGATGCTGCGCGCTTGACTGGGTAATGCGTAATTAGCTCGTCAATTTCGCCTTCGAGGTTTGTTGGAATTGTGAAAGCCATTTGAACCTTTATCCAACGCGGGCAAAATCCGAATGACGAATGACGAAATCCGAAAGAAGCCCGAAGCCCGAAGCCCGAAGGGTTTCGTTGGGCGCGTGTGTTTCGGATTTCGTCATTCGGATTTCTTTCGGTTTTCGGTCTTCGAATTTGTCACCGGTCACACTCCCCCATCACGAAATCCAGCGAGCCGAGAATCGCCGTCACATCGCTCATCATGTGGCCCGGCAACAGGTGCGACAGAATGCTCAGGTTCACAAAGCTGGGCGAGCGGATCTTCATCCGGTACGGTGTGCCGCCGCCGCGGCTGTTGATGTAAAAACCGAGTTCGCCCTTGGGATTCTCGTGTCCGAAATAAATTTCACCGGGCGGCACGTTCATGCCTTGCGTCACGAGGATGAACTGGCGAATCAACTCCTCCATGTTCGACATGACTTTTTCCTTCGACGGCAAAACGATTTTGCCGTCGGCCACGTTGACCGGCTCTTTGGTTTGGTTGTCCGCACCGCCGGGAATTTTGTCCAGGCACTGATGCAAAATGCGCACGCTCTGGCGCATTTCCTCCATGCGCACGAGGTAACGGTCGTAACAGTCGCCAACCGAGCCAACCGGCACGTCAAACTGCAAATTCGGATAGCAAAGATACGGCTGCGCCTTGCGGAGATCGTAATTCACACCGCTGCCGCGCAGGTTGGGACCGCTCAGGCCGTAGTCAATCGCCACGTCCTTCGGGATCACGCCCACGTCCCGGGTGCGGTCCACCCAGATGCGATTGCGCGTGAGCAGCGTCTCCATCTCCGCGATGTTGACGACGACTTCGTTGAGGAACGTGCGGACGGCGTCGCACCAACCCGGCGGGGTGTCGCGCGACACGCCGCCAATGCGCGTGTAACTGGTCGTGAACCGCGCGCCGGTAAGCGATTCGCAGAGGTTGTAAATTTTTTCGCGCTCCGTGAACGTGAGCAGAAAAACGGTGACCGCGCCGAGGTCCAATCCAAATGCGCCGATGCCGAGCAGGTGCGACGAAATGCGCGCCAGTTCGCAGCAGATGACGCGGATGTACTGGCAGCGCGGCGGCAAGGCTTTTTCGATGCCGAGGGCTTTTTCCACCGCGAGCGCGTAAGCGACGTTGTTGGCCAGCGGCGCTAGATAATCCAGCCGGTCCGTGTAAGGGATGAACTGGGTGTAGGTCATGTTCTCGGCGATTTTTTCGTCGCCGCGATGCAAATAACCCACGTCCGGGTCAGCCTTGGTGATAAGCTCGCCGTCGAGTTCGAGCACGATGCGGAGCACGCCGTGCGTGGCGGGATGCGACGGCCCCATGTTCAGGACCATTTTCTCGCCCTGCATATCACGCAATTCCTCAACCGCATCGCTCGCGCGTGCGGCGGGGTCGCGAATTTCAGTTGCTTGGACTTCGGGCATGTTATTTTTGGGAAATTAAATTTCTTCAACCGGCGGAAGGCCAAGTAACGCGGCATCTTTCTTTTCCAAACGAAGCAATGCTCGCGTTCTTAAAACAATTCCGGTTATGGCTTCAACAAATTCTTTTGGATGTCCTAACAAACCCATAAGCTCGCGTGACCGCAAATTCAGTATCTTTTGCCATTCAGTTCTTTCAGGATACGCCAACAACGAATCAAAATTTTCCCTAGCAATAGCAAATTCACGGTTCAAGCCAGCAATCGCGGCCGCATAATAATAGGCCCATCCTTCACGTTTGATAGATTGATAATAGTCGTGAGCTTTTGAAATTGTGGAAAATCTTTCTCGGTTGTTTTCAACAATTTCTTTTGCGCGCATCGCCTTTTCGAAAACGGCATTGGCAAATTCACTTTCGCTCTCTGCGGAAGCAAATCTCCGGTCGCTGCCTTCTTGGCTTCCAACATCAAATGACCAGTAATCTTGTTCGTAGAGAAGCCAACTAACACCGACATTCAAATACGAGCCTTTCGAAAATCCGCTCGGCTGAAATTCTACAATCGTGCACCACCAGCCATTGTCGTCGTAATACAATCTGGATTTTCCTTTGCGCTTCAGTCCCACCGGCAACAGCGTTTGCTTTGCTACTTCCGCAATCAATTTATTGTGGTCGAGATCCATTTTCTGCGCGGTGGGCACAATTATTTTTTAGGTTCTATCGGTTTCAGGAATTCGGACGCGCGGCTCGCGTTCAATGGCGTCCTTGCCCCCCGGCGCAGTCACGAACGGCCCGCCTTCAAGCGGCGCAGTTTTGGTAAATGCGACTTCAGGGATTTGGGTCGGTTTGCCGGCGAGCGGGAAATCCTTCCGCAACGGAAAATACGGATAGCCTTCCCACATCAAAATCCGGCGCAAATCGGGATGGCCGCGAAACCGGATGCCCATCATGTCGTAGATTTCGCGCTCGTGCCAGTTCGCCGTGCCCCACACGCCGATGACGGTCGGCAATTCGGATTTTTCCTCGCTCACGCCGGTTTTAAGCCGCAATTCGCAACTGTCCGCGAGGCGGCGCAGATGATAAACCACCGTCCAGCGCGGGTCTTCGCCGTAATTATCGAGACTGCTGATATCCACGAGGCAATCGAAGCCCAGTTTCTTTTTGGCAAATTCGCAAACCTCCGCGATTCGTTCCGCGTTGGCCAGCCGGACCGTGATTTCGCCGCGGAACTCCGCCGGTTCGGAGAGCACGTCCCCGAACTTGGCTTTGAGTTGTTTGGCTAAATCGAGCGCGCTCACGGTCAAAAAGAAAAGAAACCACGGATGAACACGGATGGACACGGAAAAAACGCAGCAGCCGACGTGAGGAGGCTCTGACTTCCTCTTGGTTTGAGCCTCGTTACCTCGGCTGCTGCTTGGATTTGAATATATCCGTGTTTATCCGTGTTCATCCGTGGTTGGAAATTCAACCGGCTTTTTTTAACGTCGCCAGCAACGGCTCGTGTTGCACCTGGTTTTGCAGCTTGATCAGCGCATCGAGCAGCGCTTCAGGCCGAGGCGGACAGCCGGCCACATAAACGTCCACGGGGATGATGTTGTCCACACCCTGCAGCACGGAGTAGCTGCGATACATGCCGCCGGTCGAAGCGCAGGCGCCCATGGCGATGACCCATTTCGGCTCGGCCATCTGATCGTAAATGCGCTTTACCGCCATCGCCATTTTGTAAGTGACCGTCCCGGCGACAATCATCACGTCGGATTGCCGCGGCGAGAAACGCATGACCTCCGAACCGAAGCGCGAAATATCGAACCGGCTCGCGCCGGCGGCCATCAGTTCAATGGCGCAACAGGCCAGGCCCATCGGCATCGGCCAAAGGGAGTTTTTGCGAAACCAATTCAAGGCCGCATCAATGCGTGTGACGATGACGTCGCCTTCAATTTTAGAATCGTAGCCGATTTCGCTCCATGTTTGCATACACACACGCCTCAAAAGCGGGCGCGCAAGCTAACATAAACAGCGGTTACAATGGGAACAAGTTAAATTGTGAATCGTTTCACAAACTTTCAGTTTTCACACGGAAACTTTCACACAAATTTAACCAGGCTGATTACGCCAATCCCACCTCACTGATGATAAAGAAAGATGAGAATCTTGATGAATCCGATGTTGATACCAGCGAGAGCCATCATGCCGGCAAGGAAATGTAAAACTTTTCTCATGGCTCGATGCTGCCTAACGTAAAATATAGGTCATCCGAAGTTATTCATGGGCGGCAAGGAAAGGCGCGATTCGTGTCTGACCTTCAGGGTGGGAGGTTTGAGGTTCATCCTTGGCCGAGCTTTTTTGATTTTTCCGTTGCGGCGCGGACGGCGCTCATCACCACGCCGCGCAGTTTGCCTTTTTCCAATTCATGCAAGCCTTCAATCGTCGTGCCGCCGGGACTGGTGACCTGGTCTTTGAGCGCGCCGGGATGCTGGCCGGTTTCCAAAACCATCTTGGCCGCGCCCAAAACGGTTTGCGCCGCGAGCTTCGTTGCAATGTCACGCGGCAAACCGGCCGCCACCCCGCCATCACTCAACGCTTCGATGAATTGATAAACATAGGCCGGGCCGCTGCCGCTCAATCCCGTCACGGCGTCGAGCAACGATTCCTTCACTTGAAACGCGATGCCGACGGCGGAAAGAAGTTTCTTCGCCAGTTCGCCGTCCGCCGCCGTCGCGGATTTGCCGGGCGCAAACGCCGCCGCCGCTTCGCCCACGAGCGCGGGCGTGTTGGGCATGACGCGAATGACACGTGTGCCGGCGGGCACCGCCGCTTCCATTTTGGCGAGCGTCACCCCGGCGGCGATGGAAATCAGCAAATGCTCGTTCGTGAAATTGCCGCGCTGTTCGGCCAGAACCCCGGCGACCTGGTCGGGTTTCACGGCGAGAATCAGGGCGCTCGCGAATTGCAAAACGTCGGCGCTGGACGCGGTGGTTTTGGCGCCGGTTTCCTTCGTGAAAGCGGTGCGCGCCGCCTCAGACAAATCGCTGGCGAGGATTTCTTTTGGAAAAACAATTTCCGCGTGAATGAAGCCACGCGCCAGCGCCGTGGCCATTTTGCCCGCGCCGAGAAAGCCGATGGTTAATGGGGTTGCCATGAGAGCTTTTTAGCAGGCCGGTTTGCGCAGCGGAAGTGAAAACGCGCCGATGAATTCGCGGCTTGAATTTGCGCGAACACAATCTATTTTAAGTCCGGCACGAAAAGGCTGTTGAATTTTCAATTTTTACACAATGTCAGGCCACCGTCGAACATGGGAAACGTTTGAAGCGATGAAATTCGCCGCCGAAGAGGGCGATCCGCAGGCGCAGTGTTATCTCGGTGTCTGTTTTCAAAACGGCCAGGGCGTGCCCCAAGATTATCACGAGGCGGTGAAATGGTTCCGTCGCGCGGCCGAACAGGGCGATCCCGTCGCGCAGTGTTACCTCGGCGTGTGTTATTTGAACGGCGCCGGTGTGCCGCAGGAATTCGGCGAGGCGGCCAAGTGGTTGCGCGAAGCGGCGGAACAAAACGACCCCGCCGCGCAATTCA
>Ga0116134_1000526_pt1 | contig 19807 bp, 16 predicted proteins | sample June2015DPH_19_5_FD_89737 | JGI IMG/M metagenome (GOLD analysis project Ga0116134, IMG submission 89737) | Peatland microbial communities from SPRUCE experiment site at the Marcell Experimental Forest, Minnesota, USA - June2015DPH_19_40 | ecosystem: Environmental > Terrestrial > Soil > Wetlands... | reverse complement strand
GCTGGGGTGGCAGGACGCCGACGGCCACCGGCTTGGCCCCGCTCGTCCCGACGGCGCACGGAACCTCCACGCAGCATTCGTCCGGCAGGCTGGAGATCAGCCCCCCGTTGCGGATGTTGACGTGCAGCTCGCGTTCGGTGCCGGTTTCCAGCGAGTGGATGAACAGCGAGGCCAGCTCGTTGGTCGGCGCCAGGTCCAGCGGCGCGGTCCCGGCCAGGTCCCGCTGCAGCGACTCCAGCTCCCGCAGGTTCTCCTCGGAGCGCTCCAGGTAGTCGCCCACGAAGATGCGGAACTGCTCGATCTGCGCGTCGTGCCGCATGAACCACGGGACGTACTCGGCGGAGTGCTCGCTGGACTCGGTCGGGAAGTACCCGAACCGGCGGTAGATCTCCACCCGGACCCGCCGCTGCAGTTCGGGGGAGGAGCCGACGATCTCGGCCAGCTTCGGGTACAGGGACCGCCCGTCCTGCTCGAAGCGCAGCACGAACGCCTGGTGGTTGAAGCCGGCGGTGAGGAAGCGGACCCGGTCCGGGTCGGCCCCGGTCAGCTCGGTCAGGAAGGCCTGGGTGTCGCGGACCGAATGGCACAGGCCGAACACCCGGCGGAAATCGGTGCCCGCGTACACCGCCCACGGCAGCATGGCCATCGGGTTGCTGTAGCTGAGCAGGTAGGCGTCCGGGCAGACCTCCTGCATGTCCCGGGCCAGGGCGGTCACCACCGGGATGGTCCGCAGGCCGCGGAAGATCCCGCCGATGCCCAGCGTGTCCCCGATGGTCTGCCGTACCCCGTACCGCGCCGGGATGTCAAAGTCGGCCCGGGTGGCGTCGTACCCGCCGACCTGGACCTCGTTGATCACGTAGCCGGCGCCGGCCAGGGCCTCGCGCCGGTTCAGCGTCGCGGTCACCGTGGCGCCGCAGCCCGTCTGCTCGGCGATCCGCAGGGCCAGCTGCTCGGCGAAGGCCAGCCGCTCGGCGCTGATGTCGTACAGCGCCAGGTCCAGGCGTCCGTGGAACTCCGGGTAGCTGCACAGGTCGGTTACGACGTTCCGGGTGAACTCGATGCTGCCGGCGCCGATGAATGTCACCTTGATCACGGTTCAGTAGTGTTACATCCACGCTAATTCTGCGCAAGAGTGCGCACGACGGTTTGGGCTGCGTGCATACTGCGTCCATCATAGTTTTCGCGGTTTAGGACCAGTTTAGGACCCTTGGCACCGCTCCAGAAGCCTTGACACTGCCTCGAGCAGTGATCAATATTGCTAAAAACTTGGACACTTCGAGCAGTATCAGTCGGAGAAGAGGACGGCATGGCGAGGCACCGGTTGTACGTCACACTGGCGGGCCTGATCTGCGCGGCCGCGCTCGTGCTGTCCGCCTGCGGCACCGACGCCAGCAGCGGGAGCAGTAGCAGCGGGGGCGCGACGATCCAGATCTGGGACGGCTACACCCAGACCGAGGCCAAGGCGTTCTCCCACCTGATCGCCGAATACGAGAAGCAGAACCCCGGCCAGAAGGTGAGCAGCCTGTACGTCAACAACGACGACACGCTGCAGAAGGTGCTGACCGCGGTGCGCGGCGGCAGCCCGCCGGACATCGCCTACCTCTACGGTTCCTGGGCGCCGAACGTGGCGCAGATCCCGCAGGTCGTGAACCTGTCCACGGTGGTCCAGCAGCCCAGCGTGAACTGGAACGACTTCTACGTCGGCGAGCGGGACGTGGCCACCGTCAACGGCAAGGTGATCGGCATCCCGGCGCTGGTCGACAACCTCGCCGTGGTCTACAACAAGACGCTGTTCGCGAAGGCGGGCCTGGCGCCGCCCGGCCCGGACTGGACCTGGGCGCAGTTCCAGGCCGACGCCAAGAAGCTGACCAGCGCCTCGGCCAAGCAGTACGGCACCGCGTACGTGACGCCGGGCACCGAGGACACGGTGTGGCACTGGGAGGCGCTGCTCTGGGAGGCCGGCGGCCAGATTTTGACAGCGAGCAACAAGAAGGCCGCGTTCGACTCCCAGGCGGGGCTCACCTCACTGAGCACGCTGCGCACGATGGCCGTGACGGACCACTCCGTGTACCTCGACCCGACCGACCAGGCGTATTCGAACCTGTTCAACTCGGGCAAGATCGGGATGCTGGTCACCGGGCCGTGGGACCTGTCCACGTTCACCAGCGTCAAGTACGGTGTCCAGGTCATGCCGTCCTACCCGGGGACGGGCGCCGGTCACCAGACCATTTCCGGCCCGGACAACTGGGTGGTGTTCAACAACGGCTCCGCGAAGGTGTCCGCGGCGGAGAAGTTCATCACCTGGCTCACGGCGCCGGCCCAGGTCAAGTACTTCTCGCTGCAGACCGGTGACCTGCCGACCCGGCAGTCGGTCAGCACCGCGGCCGGATTCAGCCAGCAGATGAACACCGCGCTGCCCGGCGTGAGCGCGTTCATCGCGAACCTGGGCAACGTCAAGCAGGCCCGGCCGCAGATCACGCAGTACCCGAAGATCTCCCAGATCCTCGGCAACATGGTCGTGTCCGTGCTGCTCGGCAAGAGCCAGCCGCAGGCGGCGCTGACGTCCGCGGCCCAGCAGGTCAACCAGGCCCTGGCCGGGAGCTGACGTGATCGTTCCTGACGTTCCGGCCGGGGAGCCGGTGTGACCGCGACCCTGCTCTCCCGGGACCAGCAGCATGCCGCGAGAGCACGCGCGGCCCGCCGGCGGGTGGTGTCCTCCGAGCATTTCGCCGGCTGGGCCTTCGTCACCCCCGGCGTCGTGATCATCCTGCTGTTCGGTGCGGTGCCGATCGTCTGGTCGGCGCTGATGTCCTTCCAGCGGTCCAACCTGCTCTCGTCCAGCACGCCGTTCGTGGGCGTGCGGAATTACCAGCAGATGGTGCACGACCCGATCGTGGCGCAGGCGATCCAGCACACGCTGATCTACACCGCGCTGTTCGTGCCCGGGACCATGATCGTGGGCCTGTTCCTGGCCGTGGCCATGAACCGGAAGATCCGCTTCCTCTGGCTGTACCGGACCGCCGCCTACGCGACGATGGCGATCTCCACCATCAGCGAGGCGATCGTCTTCATCTGGCTGTTCGACCCGTCCTACGGGATCGTCAACTACGCGCTGAGCCTGTTCGGCGTGCCGGCCCAGCAGTTCCTGAACTCCCCGTCCGAGGCGCTGTACGTGATCGTGACCATGACGATCTGGGGCTGGACCGGCTTCGCCGTCGTGGTCTACCTGGCCGCCCTGCAGGGGGTCCCGCAGACGCTGCTGGAGGCGGCCGCCCTGGACGGGGCGGGGCCGTGGAAGACGTTCCGCCGGGTGACGCTGCCGCTGCTCAGCCCGGCCTCGCTCTTCCTGGCCGTGTGGCTCACGATCAACGCGCTGCAGCTTTTCGACGAGGTCTACCTCAGCACCCAGGGCGGCCCGCTCAACGCGACCACCGTCCTCGTCTACTACCTCTACGACCAGGCGTTCCAGAACTTCAACTTCGGCTACGCCTCGGCCATCGCCTACTTCCTGTTCCTCATCATCGCCGTGGTCACTGTGATCCAGTTCCGGGTCGGCAGGCGATTCACGCACTACCGGTCATGACGGCCATCCAGGCCCCCGTGCGGGGGGCGAGCGCCGTGGTCACCCGCCGCCGGCGGCGGCTGCCGTTCAGCCCCTGGCACCTGGTGCTGATCCCGGCCACGCTGATCCTGATCTTCCCGTTCATCTGGCTGCTCATCACCTCGGTGGAGACCCCGGCCGAGGCGCTGCATTTCCCGCCGATCCTGACCCCGCACGTGCTCCGCTTCGGCAACTACCCGGCCGCGCTCAGCAGCGTCCCGTTCGGCCACTTCTTCGCCAACAGCGCGATCGTCGCGGTGGCGACCGTGCTGTCCAACCTGGTGCTGTGCTCGCTGGCCGGGTACGCGTTCGCCCGGTTCCGCTTCCTCGGCCGCGGCGCCCTGTTCGCGGTGATCATGGCCACGCTCATGGTGCCGTTCCAGGTCACGATGATCCCGCAGTTCATCATCACCAAATGGCTGGGCGTGCACGTGCTGGCGGCGGTGGGGATCAACCACCTCGGCGCGCTCATCCTGCCGAACGCGGCGACCGCCTTCGGGATCTTCTTCCTGCGCCAGTTCTTCCGGACCCTGCCGGTGGAATACGAGGAGTCCGCGCGGGTGGACGGGGCGAGCCGGCTGACCGTGCTGTTCCGGATCGTGCTGCCGCTGGCCGTCCCGGCCCTGGCCACGCTGGCCGCGCTGACCTTCCTGGACTCGTGGAACAACTTCCTGTGGCCGCTGATCGCGATCACGTCCACGAACCAGATGACGCTGCCGCTCGGGCTGGCGACGTTCCAGGGAGCGCATGCGACCGAATGGACGCTGCTGATGGCCGGTAACGTCATGAGCCTGGCCCCGATGATGGTGATCTTCTTCGTGGCTCAGCGGTTCTTCATCCGGTCGGTCGCCGCCACTGGCCTCGCCGGGACCTGACCGTGACCATGGTCGCGACCCAGGTGAAGCAGCACGATCGGAGGCGCTGGTGAGCCGGTATCGGCGGTGGAATGAGCTGCTGGAGCTGCTGGCCTCCAACGGCCAGATGCAGGTCGAGGACGCCGCCAAGGCACTAGGGGTCTCCGCCGCGACGGTCCGCCGGGACTTCGACGAGCTGGCCAGCCAGCAGATGCTGACCCGCATCCGCGGCGGGGCCATCGCCCAGGGGGTCACGTACGACCTGCCGTTGCGGTACAAGTCGGAAAAGCATCCGTCGGAGAAGCAGCGCATCGCGGCGGTCGCCGCCGCCATGGTCCGGCCCGGGCAGGTAGCCGGGCTGAACGGCGGCACCACCACCACCGAGGTGGCCCGGGCGCTGGCCATTCGCCCTGACCTCAGCTCGGACACGCCCGCCCCCGCGGTCACCGTGGTCACCAACGCGCTGAACATCGCGACCGAACTCGCCGTCCGTCAGCACATCAAGATCGTGACCACCGGCGGCGTGGCCCGTCCGCAGTCCTACGAGCTGACCGGCCCGCTGGCCACCGGCGTGCTCGAGCAGGTAGCCCTCGACCTGGCGATCCTGGGGGTGGACGGGATCGACGCCGTGGCCGGCGCCACCGCGCACCACGAAGGGGAAGCGAGCATCAACCAGCTGATGGCCCGGCAGGCCAGCCGCGTGGTGATCGTGGCCGACAGCTCCAAGGCCGGCCGGCGCGCGTTCGCCCGGATCTGCACCGCCCGGGAGATCGACGCCCTCGTCACCGACGCCGGCATCGCCGATGAAGACGTGGCCGCGCTCCAGGACGCCGGGGTCAACGTCGTCATCGCCTGAGCGCGTAGCATGAGTCGATGACTGCTACCCGGGGCTGTGGGCAGTGCGGCGTGACCTTTACCCCGCGCCGCGAGCACGCCCGGTTCTGCTCTCCGGAGTGCCGGGTGGCCTGGAACCGCCATCATCTGCGGGACGCGGCGGCTGAGGACCGGGCGCTCGAGTGGTCCATCGCCGGGATGCTCGACGTGACGGAACGGCTTTCCGTGGGCCAGCCGGCTGATGAGGCCGCGGCGTTCACCGCGGTGGCCGAGGCGGTGTGGTGGGTCACGATCATTGACGCGCGGCTGGTCCGTCAGTACACCGATCTGTACGACGCTGTGCTAGCGGACGACACGGTGCTAGCGGACGACACGGTGCTGGCGGACTACGTCGCGGTGCCGCCGCCGGTGATCGAGGGCACGCTCGCGGGGCTGCGGTTCGTGCGGAACATGATGAGCTTCCCGGGCGGGCGAGCCGACTTCATCAGGCCACCGGCCGGTCCCGATGGTGCCGGCGCCGTTGTGGCCGCCTGGACGTGGAAGCAGGTGCCGGAGCAGACGCTCGGGCCGCTCCCGGCGCGGATGCGGCCGTGGGAAACGAACCGGTACCGCTCGTACACGGCCTGGCTGGCCGAGCGCACCGTGGGAGAGGTCTTCGCCCCGGCCGCGGCGTTCCTGAACCTGGCCGCCGCGCAGGCGGCCCCACTCGCCGGCGCGGAGGCATGATGAGCGCAGTACCTGTCGCGGCTGACCGCGACTATCCGCAGATGATCGTGGAGATCAACCACGTCGAGCCCGCGCCGCGGCGGGTACGCGCGACTTTCGGCGGGGAGCAGGTCTTCGACACGACCAGTGCGCGATATGTGTGGGAAGTGCCGTACTACCCGCAGTACTACATCCCGCTCGGGGATGTCGACACGCGCTTCGTGATCGACGAGGGGCATGCGCAGAGCACGAGGCAGGGGACGGCGCACCGGCACGGCCTGCGGGCGGCCGGCGCCGAGCGCCCCGGTGCCGTCCGGGTGTTCGGCGAGGACGCGATCGCCGGGGTAGCCGGCACGGCCCGCTTCGACTGGGGCGCCCTGGATGCCTGGTACGAGGAGGACGAGCAGGTGTTCGTCCACCCCCGCAATCCCTACGTCCGCGTCGACGCGCTGCGCTCGCACCGGCACGTGCGGGCTTCCCTCGATGGGGTCACGCTGGCCGACACCACGGCACCGGTGCTGGTCTTCGAGACGGGCCTGCCGACGCGCTACTACTTCGACCGCACGGACGTGGCGTTTGCGCATCTGGTGCCCAGCGGCACCCAGACCGCCTGCCCGTACAAGGGTGTGACCAGCGGTTACTGGTCGGTGCGCATCGATGGCACGGTACGGGACGGCCATCAGGACCTGGCCTGGGCGTACGATTTCCCGACCCGCCAGCTGCTGCCCATCGCCGGGCAGATCGCCTTCTACAACGAGAAGATCGACATCGATGTGGACGGCCGGCGGCTGCCGGGGCCCCGCACTCACTTCTTTAAGTAACGGGCACCGGCCCGCGCCTTCCTGAGCGCACGGCGCGTTTCCGGAGCACGGCGTTTTCCCGGAGCACGGCGCCCGCCCTACATGTCGAGGACGAGATCGGATCGCGGCTGGGCGCAGCAGATGAGAATCTCCCCGCCGGGCGGGGGCTCGAGCGGCTCGGGGGAGTACCCGATGTCGCCGGACAGCAACGGGGTGACGCAGGTGTGGCAGACGCCGGTGCGGCAGGACCAGCGGGTGGGAACGTCGCAGGCGTCGGCCAGGTCAAGCACGCTGCTGCGGGTGGCGTCGTAGGGCACGGACAGGCCGCTGCGGGCGAAGCTGATCAGCGGGCCGGTGCCGGGCGGCCCGGCCGGCGGATGCGGTGCGGGCCGGGGCCGGGCGGCCACACCGGGGTTGATGGCCGGCCGGGCGGCGAACAGCTCGGTGCGGATGCGGTCCGCCGGGATGCCGAGGCCGGTGAGCGCGTCCCGCAGGTCGGCCATGAAGGCGGTCGGCCCGCAGACGTAGGCGTCCGCGGCGGCGGGGATGCCGAGCGCCGCCAGCCGGGGGGCGGTCAGGCGGCCTGCTGTCGCGTCGGCGCGGCTGGCCTCTTCCCCGCCGACTCCGCTGTAGAACACCTGCGCGCGGGCGTGCGGGAGCGCAGTCAGCAGGTCGCGGGCCTCGCCGGCCAGGGCGTCGTCGGCGGGGCTGCGGGCGGCGTGCAGCCACCAGACCTCCCGTTCGGCCCGCTGGGCGGCCAGCTGGTACAGCATGGCCAGGACGGGAGTGACCCCGATCCCCGCGGAGATCAGCAGCACCGGGCCGGGCCCGTCCGCCAGGACGAAGTCACCGCGCGGCGCCGCGGCATCCAGGACCATGCCCTCCCGGAGCGCGCCGTTCAGGTAGCCGCTGACCACCCCGTGCGGTTCGTGTTTCACGCTGATCCGGTAGGCGCCGGTGCCCGGCGCGCCGGCCCCGGGGGCGGAGGACAGGGAGTAACTGCGGACCGGGGGCGGCTGGCCCGCATCGGCGACCCGCAGGGTCAGGTACTGCCCCGGGCGCGCCGCCGGCAGCGCATGGCCGTCGGCGGGAGCCAGGTAGATGGAGGCGACGGTCGTACTCTCGGGAACGATCCGGGTGACCCGCAGCGGCCGGAAGCCGGCCCATCCCGGTGCGGCGGCCGCTCGTGCCACGGGGGCGGTACCAGCGGCGGTACCGGTTTCTGCGGCGGCCAGCAGGTCGCGGAATGAGCCCTGCCAGCCAGGGCTCAGCGCGGGGATGTTCAGGGCCCGGCGAAGCTGTGCGACGTCATGGCCGGGCAGGTACAGCAGTGCGTCGGTATCGGTGACGCTGAGCTGTCCGGGCCCCGTCCTGGTCCGGATGATCTCATCGCCCGCCTGGATGCGGCCTTCGGTGATCACGCGAAAGTAGAAGCCGGGCCGGTGGTGGCTGACCAGGAGCGAGGGCATAGCGGGCTCAGCCAGGCGCAGGCCCACCCGGTAACAGGTGACCCGGGGCTGGGTGACCTCGAACTCCGCCTCGCCGATCCGGTACCGATCCCCGATGCAGACCTGCTCGTCGGGGAGGCCGTCGACGGTGAGGTTCTCCCCGAACTGCCCGTAGACGAAATCGTCCCGGCCGAGATACCGCTGCCAGTACTGGTACGACTGGATCTGGTAGACGAACACCGCGCGCATCTCGCCGCCGTGCCCGTTGGTGTCCCCCTGGCCGTCGCCGTCGATATTCAGCCGCCGTACCATCCGCGGTCCCGGCACCGATTCCTTCCAGATGCCCGTGTGCACGGTCCTGCCCTGCCACGGCACATCCTTCGGCATGCCGACGTTCACCGACAGGACAGAGGCCATGCGAAGAGCCCTTTCCGGTCCGGAGCCTGGGGCATCGCAGCGGCTCGTCGCCGGTGCGCTGCTCAGGATCCTAGAGCGGCTGACCGGGCCCATGGGGGCCGGAGGCCCGGTAGAGAAGGTGCCGCGAGGTTTCTCCGGGAACGCCTCGTATGGAATGCTCTGGCAGGTGGCCGCTAACCGCACCGGGATGCCCCGGCTTCTGGCTCTCAGCGATCTGCACGTGGCCTTTCCGGACAACCGCAAGATCGTGCAGGATCTCCGCCCGGAGTCTGAAGCGGACTGGCTGCTGGTGGCGGGCGATGTCGGGGAGGTATTCGCCGACATCGAATGGGCGCTCCGGACGCTGTGCGAGCGGTTCGGGACGGTGATATGGACCCCTGGCAACCACGAACTGTGGACCCACGGCAGGGATTCGCTGCAGCTCCGCGGCGAGGGGCGTTACCTGCGCCTGGTCGAACTGTGCCGCGAGCTCGGCGTGGTCACACCGGAAGATCCGTACCGGGTGTGGGACGGGCCCGGCGGCGCGGCCACCGTCGTCCCCCTGTTCCTGCTGTACGACTACACGTTTCTCCCCGACGGCGCGCTGACCAAGGACCAGGGCCTGGCCCGGGCGTACAAAACGGGCATCGTCTGTTCCGATGAGGTGTTGCTGCATCCCGACCCTTATCCGAGCCGGGAAGCCTGGTGCTGGGCCAGGATCGAGGCGACCGAGCGTCGCCTGGCCGAACGTGACCCGGAGCTCCCGGTTGTTTTCGTTAACCACTTTCCGCTCGTCCGCGAGCCCACGAGAATCCTGCGGTACCCGGAATTTGCCCAGTGGTGCGGGACGACGCGCACGTCCGACTGGCATACCCGCTTCAATGCCGCTGCGGTGGTCTACGGCCATCTGCACATACCCCGGACCACTTGGCACGACGGGGTCCGGTTCGAGGAAGTCTCGATCGGATACCCGCGGGAATGGCACCGCCGCGCCGCCCGGCCCGGTATTCCGCGCCAGATACTTCCGGCGCCGCATCAGTAGCTGTCATAGCCTGGTGAATTTAATCGAATCATGTGTTGACATATTGGCCTGTGCGCTACATCGCCAAGGGCGGGCGCCGGGGGAGGGCGCCGCCGCGCGACGTGGTGCGGCGATGGAGATGCCAGCCGGGCGTGGGTGGAGTCCCGCACTGGCTGAAAAGCCTATCTCGGGACTGATCCGTCAAGAATCAGGTGGGACTGGACAAATCAAGCTGACGTCACATAGCCGCGCTCGGGACTTCCAGAACCGTCAGCCGTACCGGCCGAATTAGCGATAGTGAAAATAGTGAAATTGGCGGCAACCGGAACCCCGGCTCCCCCGTCCTACTAAGTGAATACCTGGTCTGGACCGCCGCACCGGGCGGCCCTCAGTTCAAAATAAATCCAGGTAATTTCCGGCCGATATCGGGCACGGACGGGAGAATGGGGACGAAATGAAGGCTCACACACTACGGAACTCGGCGGCGGCCCTCATGCTCACGGCCGGTGCCGCCGCCGCGGTCATCCTGCCTGCCGGGATGGCCTCGGCCAAGGTGCTGGTCAACTACCCGGGGACGTCGGTCAAGGTCGGGCACACGTTCCAGGTCGGCGACTGGTACCAGGAAGCTTCCGGCGGCTCGCGCTGGTTCATCACCAATGTGTACGGCCCCACCGGTGCCCGCATTTTCCACGAAATCGGTTACGCCCCCTCGGGCCACTGGGATTTCTGGAATATCAGGGCCCCCCGGACCGGCCATTACACGGTCATGTACGAGAGCCGGCTGCGGTCCGGCCGGGACACCTACACCTGGTTCACCGTGACCGCGTACCGGTAGGGACCCGGTCCGTGCACACCCGGCGCCGACGCTTCCCGGCACCGGGCGGCTCGGCGCCCCCGCTGTGGGCCGCATCGGGGGCGGACTTCTTTCGATGTGGTTAACCGGCGAACCACCTTTACCGGGCGCCCGTGACTCACGGTGGGCGGCTGCTGCGCTGCGGAGGCCGGCCCGTCACCAGGAGGCCCCGGGATACCCCCGGCCGGCCGCGCCGTCAAAGTAAAGGGGACCTGCTTTGCAGAACACACGACTGCTCATGGGTGCGGTACTGCTGGCCGCGCTGGGCGGGGGCGTCGCCGCGTGCACGCCCGGCGCGGTTCCGCCGGCCGGCTCGGGCCCGGCCATCCCGGGCATGGCCATCCCGGGCATGGCCGCCTCGCCCGGGATGGGTACGGCGGGCGGCATGGGCGCCGCGGCCGGGACCGGCTCCGGTACGGGATCGGTGATCACCGCGGCGTCCGGGCTGGGCAGCCAGGGCATCATGACCGGGCCGGGTGCCTACCTGCTGGGCCCGATGCCGGCCGGCACGGTCTCGCTGTCCCGGGCCGGCCAGGGGCAACTGCGGGCGCACGTGCGCGTGTTCGGGCTGACTCCCGGCTCCTCGCACACCGTGGCCATCGACGGCCTGGGCGGCGCCGGGCGGGCGGCCGCCCAGTTCCCGGCGCTGACCGCCGGCGCCACCGGCCAGGTGGATGCCACCCTCACCTCGGCCGGCCGGGTCACCTCGCTTCCCCCGTTCAGCCGGTTCGTGATCCGCCTGGGCAGTGACGGCAGCACCGGCAGTGACGGCAGCGCGCTGGCCGCGGAGCCGATCGCCGAGTCCGGTGTGCTGCCGGAGCACCCGGGCAGCACCACCTCCGCCGTCCACGCCGTCACCGCGGACACCGGCGGCACCGTCACCGGCCAGCCCCGCGGCCAGGCGGCGCTCAGCTACGACGCGGCGGCGCAGACCCTGACCATCACGGTGTCCGCGTCCGGGCTGAACCCGGGACCGCACGCCGCGCACATCCACCTGGGCAGCTGCGCGAGCCAGGGCCCGGTCAAGTACATGCTCCCCGACTTCATCGCCGACAGCCGGGGCGACATCGGCCAGCAGACCCGCGTGGTGACCGGGGTACCCAGCGTGCCCGGCCCCGGAAACTGGTACCTCAACCTGCACATGGGCGGGATGAACCAGATCCTGGCCAACGGCGCGCCCACGCTCAGCTTCCGGCCGCTGCTGTGCACCAACGTGACCAGCGTCGCCGGGATGAACAGCGCCAGCCCCACCGCCGTCCCGACCAGCTACCCCACCCACTTCTGAGCCACCTCCGCTGGCGGCCGCCCAGATGGTACCGGCCCGTTAACCGCGAGAGGTCCTTGTCCGCGCAGGTCGTATAGGTGCGTGATGGCGTGTCTCCGGCCTGGCCCGCGATCCCACGGCGGATGACGTCATCGGCCTGGCCGGCGTCCAGGCCCGATTCGATCAGCAGGGCGCGAGTGTGCTGGCCAAGGGCGGGAACATCGCCCATCGGGGCCTCGACGTCGGTGAACGTTGCCGGGGGCAGCAGCGCCCGGGTGGGCGCGTGCTCGGTCTCGATGCCCCGCCACCGGTCCCGGGCCCGCAGTTGCGGGTGCTGGACGACCTGATTCAGCTCCTTGACCTGGGCGGCGGGGATACCTGCGGCGGCCAGCCGGGCGTCCAGTTCCGCGGTGGACCAGCCCCTTGTCTGGGCGGCCACCGCCGCGTCGCACTCGTGGCGGTGCCGGACGCGCAGCACGTTGGTGGCGAACCGCGGATCGCCGGCCAGCTCCGGGACGCCCAGCACCTCGGTGACCAGCGTGCGCCAGCCGCTGTCGTTCTGCACGCCGATCAGCAGCTGGCCGTCGCGGGTCGGGTACGCGTCGTAGGGCGCGATGGAACTGTGGCTCAGTCCCATCCGCGGTGGCTGCCAGCCGGTGTGCATCTGGGTGTACAGCGCGTACCCCATCCACTCGACGGTGGCCTCCAGCATGGACACGTCGATGGTGGCGCCCTCGCCGGTGCGCCAGCGCCGCAGCAGCGCGGCCAAAATCGCCTGTGAGCAGTACATGCCCGAGGCGATGTCGGCTGTCGGGATACCGGTCTTGACCGGCGTCTCGGGCGTGCCGGTGATCGAGATGAGCCCGGCCTCGGCCTGGATGAGCATGTCGTAGGCCTTGCGCTGCTCCATGGGGCCGCCGAGCCCGAACCCGGACAGGTTGGCCACCACCAGCTCGGGGCGGGCCGACCGCAGCTCGGCGGCGCCCAGCCCCAGCCGTCCGGCCGCCCCCGGCGCGAGGTTCTGCACGAACACGTCGGCCCGGTCCACCAGGCGGCGGACGACCGCGCGTCCCTCGGTGGCCTTCACGTCGACGGCGATCGACTCCTTGCCCCGGTTGAGCCAGACGAAGTGCGCCCCGGTCCCGTGCACCACGTGGTCGTAGCTGCGGGCGAAGTCCCCTCCGTCGACCCGCTCGACCTTGATCACCCGGGCGCCGAGGTCGGCGAGGTTGCGGGTGGCCAGCGGGGCGGCCACGGCCTGCTCGATGGCCACGACGGTGACCCCGGCCAGCGGCTGGGTCACGGCATCCTCTTCTGCGCCGACCGCACCAGGGCACGGCCGATGATGAGGCGCTGGATCTCGCTGGTGCCCTCGTACAGGCGCAGCAGGCGGACGTCGCGGTAGATCCGCTCGACCGGCACCTCGCGCATGTACCCGGTACCCCCGTGCACCTGGACCGCCAGGTCGGCCACTTTGCCCGCCATCTCGGTGCAGTACAGCTTGGCGGCGGAGGGAGCGACCCGCTGGTCCTCGCCGCTGACGTACAGCCGGGCCGCGTCACGGGCGAGCGCGCGGCCGGCCAGCACGCCGGTCTGCTGGTCGGCGAGCATCGCCTGTACCAGCTGGAAGTCGCCGATGGGCGTACCGCCCTGGGTGGCCGACGCGGCGTAGTCCACCGACTCGTCCAGGGCTCGTTGGGCGCAGCCCACCGCGAGCTCCGCGATGTGCACCCGGCCGCGGGCCAGCGAAGTCATGGCCGCGCGGTAACCGACCTCGCCGGAACCGCTCACGAGAGCCTCGGGTCCCACCCGGACCTGGGTGAACGTGACGTCCGCCGTCCGCGAGCCTTCCTGGCCCATCTTGGCGTCCTTCGCCCCCACCTCGATGCCGGGCGTGCGGGCCGGGACGAGGAACACCGCGATGCCCGGCCCGGATGAAGGAGCGGGCTCGGTGCGCGCGAAGACCACGAACAGGGCCGCCTCGGTCGCGTTGGTGATGAAACGCTTGCTCCCCTCGATGACCCAGCCGTCGCCGTCCGCGGTCGCGGTGGTCCGCAGGCCGGCCGGATTCGAGCCCGCCCCGGGCTCGGTGAGGGCGAACGAGGCGACCACCTCACCGGAGGCCATCCCGGGCAGCCACCGCGCCTTCTGCTCCGGGGTCCCGAACCCCACCAGCACCTGGCCGGCGATGCCGTTGTTGGTCCCGAACATGGACCGGAACGCCAGCGAGGTGTAGCCCAGTTCCATGGCCACCTCGACGTCCTGCACCAGGTCCAGGCCCAGCCCGCCCCACTCCTGCGGGATCGCGTACCCGAACAGGCCCATCTTCGCGGCCTGAGCGCGCAGGTCACCGGGGATGGCGTCGGTGGTCATGATCTCGGCCTCGCGAGGCAGGACGCGGGTCCGGACAAAGTCGTGGATCTGCTTGATAACTTCGGCGAAGACGTCGTCGGGCACGTCAGGGTTACCGCTGTACATAACGTCCACTATTCGCCGGCTGATGAAGATCAGTCCAATACCTGACCGGAAATCACACCCAGCTTAGCCATGCGGGCGGCGGCGAACCTTCACTGGAGCTCCCCGGCAGGGTGCGGGCACTGGAGCTCCCCGGCGGGGTACGGGCCAAGGCTGGCTGTCGGCGGGACTACTCAGGATGGAACGGCCGGCTCCGTTCCATCCTGACTAGAAGCGGATGAGGTCGATCGAGATGACGTAGATCCAGACGATGACGGAGAGCGTGAAGAATCTCTCGATGAGCCCGAAGATGGGCTTCAGTCGAGGACCGACGAGCCCCAGCGCACAGGCGACTGCACCGGCGAGCACCACCCAGCCCAACGTCACCAGGAGGCTCTTTGCGCTGTGCCAGGCGGGGTAGTGGCTGAAAAGCCCACCCAGACCTGTTGCTGCTGCGGCCACCGCCCCGAACGCGACAACCGCGAGAAGCATGTGGATCGTGCCCTTGACCGTCTCGAAACGGTTGCCCGATTGATCGGTGGGGAACGCGGGCATCGACAAGCGCGCCGCCGCGTTTGCCAACAGCAGCACGACGACGAGGGTCGGCACATACGGATGCAATCCGGTCAGTGCAACGGCGATGCAGATGCAGGCCAACGCTCCGGCCACGAGTTGCGCCCAGAAATAGCGGCGGTAGTCCCCTACGCCGTAGTCGCTGATGGCGTCGCGAACCGGGTCATACTTGGTCGGGAGCACGTGCAGCGTGACCAGGATGGCCAGTTGCGCCGACACAGCGATCAGCGCGATCACACTGAAGGCGCTAACCATGTTCAGCGCCGCGATCGGAGGGGGCTCTGCCGTGCGGCGGGAGGTTCACCGAGGGGTGGCGTTGGGAGACACCGGCTTGGGGTCCTCCGTTGTAGGCCGCGACGCTGCCGCCCTAGCCGCTTTGGCAGCCCGCCGCCGCTTAATCCACGCCCAAATCAACATGACATCCTCCGGGTCCGGTATACGCACTTGCTTCGTAGCCGGGGTCCGGGGCGACGCCCCGAGAGAGTGCCAGCAGCGCCAGCACCGTCCAACACGGGCCGGGGACGACTCAATCCGTGTCTATTCCTGACGGTACACCCTATTTGGGCGGTGCCGCCTATTTGGGTGGTGCCGCTCCCATCGCCACCCGAGCAGGGACAGGGTAACTGCGTCGAGGTCGGCGCGTCGGCTCCGGTCGTCGCCGTTCGCGACTCAGAGCAGGAGAGCATGGCGCGTCGCGATGTGCTCGCTCGGGCCGGCGGGACACGTCGGGGACGGGTTCGGGTGGCGGCACCGCCGGCGGCGTGCGGGCGGTTTTTTACTAGAATGAGCCGTCATTTGGAGGTCACGTGCAACTGTTTGACACGGCAACGAAGACGCTCATGCCCGTCGATCCGCCCGATGGGCACATTGGCATGTACTTCTGCGGGCCGACCGTCTACGCGCGGGCGCACGCCGGCAACGCGCGTCCGTTCGTGCTCGGCATGTGGCTGACCCGGTGGCTCCGCGCATCCGGCCGCACCGTGACCTTCGTGCATAACATCACCGATATCAATGACAAGATCTACCTGGCCGCCCCGAACGCGAGCGCGGACCTCGCCAGCGCCGCGACGGAATGGTACCTGGAGGATGTTTCCGAGCTGGGGCTCGGATTGCCGGACCATATGCCGCGCGTGACGGATTATGTCCCGCAGATCATTGAGTTCATCGCAAGCCTCATCGCCAGCGGCTCCGCCTACGCCGCGGACCGCGACGTCTACTTCCGGGTCTCCAGTGACAGGGGATACGGCAGCCTGTCCCGGCAGCGCACGTTCGAATCGGAGGACCGCCTGCCCAACCCGGCCAAGGAGGACCCCCGCGACTTCGCGCTCTGGAAGGCCCACAAGGACGGGGAGGACACGTTCTGGGACTCGCCGTGGGGCATAGGCCGGCCGGGCTGGCACATCGAGTGCTCGGTGCTGGCAGAAGCGTTGCTAGGCAAGACCTTCGAGATCCACGGTGGCGGCCTCGACCTGGTGTTTCCCCATCACGAGAACGAGTTCGCCCAGTCCCGGGCACTCGGCGGATCCTTTGCCCGGATCTGGGCCCACAACGGAATGCTCGAGTTCACCGGCGAGAAGATGTCTAAATCGGAAGGGAACGTCACGACCATCCGCGACGTCCTCGACGAGTGGGGCGCCGAGGCATTCCTGCTCTTCCTGATGACAGGGCACTGGCGAAGGCCCATCGAGTTCTCGGCCGACACGATGGGGCAGGCCGTGGCCAGGGCGCAGACCTTCCGCAACGCGTTCACGCTGGCGGCGGCTCCCGGCGACGAGAGCCAGTGGGCGGAGCTCACGGCAGCGCTCGAAGACGACTTGGACACGCCCCGGGCGCTGGCGGTCATGCACCGATGGGCCTCCGAGCGGCAACTGGGACTGCTGGGCCGGGCGCTGGAGATCTTCGGGCTGGCGTCGCTCGCCCGCCGCGCCGATGTGCCGGCCGACGTGCTCGCGATGAGCGAGCGGCGCGACGCCGCGCGGCGCAATCACGACTTTGCCCTGGCCGACAAGATTCGCGCCGACATCGAGGCCGCCGGATGGGATGTCCGCGACGACCCGGGCGGGGCCTCGCTACTGATTCCCCGTTGAGCCGACGCATATGCTGGCGCGGATGACACGCGCGGTCGGACTCTGCCCGCGGCGGCCCGGACTGAGCAGGGAGGACGATGCCCTCCACGCCCTACAGGTATACAAGTCCGGATGATCCTGCCCGGGAAGATGAGGGGTTGTTCGGCGCCATGCGGGCCATACACCGCGCCGAAGCAGCAGGTGAAACGGGCCGCCAAGAGCACAGCGCCAGCTGATCTGTGCGCCTGTGGCCGCGTGACCACGACGAGCCTCCGGCACCGCGCAAGCGCCGGCCAGGGTGGGACCGGTACCGGTAACGGCAGCCGGTGATCGCAACCGCAAGAGGTCTATTCACAAGTCCGTCGGGACCGGCCCATGATGGGCTGAGTGCCATATCCGGCGGGCTGCGGTGGCCTGATCTGATGCTAGTGAGGTGGCTGGCCGCCGGTGGCCCGATGTCGGTGACCTGCCAGCCTGCTCGTGCGCTTGGGAAGGACAGTGCAGATCATGAGCGATGCCAGCGACTCAGCACCGAAGATCCTCGACCTGCCGATCGGCCTGGATGCCACCGGGACGCGGCGGGAGTTCGACAGCCTGGGCCATGTCGACGTTCCCGCTGACCGGTACTGGGGAGCCCAGACCCAGCGCAGCCTGGAGCATTTCAACATCGGCAACGACCGGATGCCGAAGGAGGTGTACCACGCCTACGGCTACGTGAAGAAGGCCGCGGCCCTGGTGAACACCCAGGCCGGCCGGCTGCCGGCCTGGAAGGGCCAGCTGATCGAGCGGGTGTGCGAGGAGGTGATCAGCGGGGCCCTGGACGAGGATTTCCCGCTCTACGTCTGGCAGACGGGCTCGGGGACCCAGTCCAACATGAACGTGAACGAGGTCATCTCCAACCGGTGCATCCAGCTGGTGGGGGGGACGCTCGGCTCCCAGGAGCCGGTCCACCCCAACGATCACGTGAACATGGGCCAGTCGAGCAATGACACCTTCCCCACCGCCATGCACATCGCCGCGTACACCATGGCGACGCAGAAGACCATCCCGGCGCTGCGGCGGCTGCGGGACGCGATCGAGCGCAATTCGAAAAAGTGGGCGGAGGTGGTCAAGATCGGCCGGACGCACCTGGAGGACGCGACCCCGTTGACCGTCGGCCAGGAGTGGTCAGGTTACGCTGGCGCGCTCGATGACTCCATCGCCGAGGTGGAGCACGCCACCCACGGGCTGCTGAAGCTGGCCATGGGCGGCACCGCGGTCGGTACCGGGCTGAACGCTGCGGTGGGCTTCGGCGAGCAGGTGGCGGCGCAGATCGCGGCGATGACCGGCGCCAAGTTCGCGACCGCGGCCAACAAGTTCACCGCTCAGGGCACCCTGGACCGCATGGTGCGGGCGCACGGCGGCCTCAAGGACGCGGCCGTCACCCTGTTCAAGATCGCCAATGACCTGCGCTGGCTCGGCTCCGGCCCCCGTACCGGGATCCATGAGCTGATCTTCCCCGCCAACGAGCCGGGGTCGTCGATCATGCCGGGCAAGGTCAACCCGACCCAGGCCGAGGCGATGCTGATGGTCTGCATCGAGATCATCGCGTCCGACGTAGCGGTGACCATGGGTGGCGCCGAGGGCAACTTCGAGCTGAACGCCTTCCGCCCGGTGCTGATCAGCAACTACCTGCACTCGGCGCTGATCATGGCCGACATGTGCGACCACTTCCGCGAGTTCATGGTCGAGGGGACCAAGCTCAACGAGGCCAAGCTGACCGAGAACATCGACCGCTCGGTGATGATGGTGACCGCGCTGTCGCCCGTCATCGGCTACGACAAGGCCGCGGCCATCTCCTACTACGCCATCGACCACGACCTGACCCTCAAGCAGGCCGCTCTGGCCAACGGCGTCAGCGAGGAACTGTTCGACCGGGTGGTCAAGCCGCTCGCCCTCACCCGTCCCGGCTCGGCCGACGTCCCGTCCGGCCCCGGGAAAGCCTGACATGGTCGCCCCGGTTCATAACGCTGCGCCGGCGGCCGGGCCGATCGGCCCGGCGGTCCGAGGCCTGACGTGAGCTCCCCGGAAACGAAGCCCAGGGCGGCCGCCGGCAGCATGGAGCCAGTCGGCAAGGCGGCCCTGATCGCGTCGGTCGGCGGCCAGCGGGGCTACGCCGACTGGACCAATCCCGACCACCGGCTGCGGCGGCTGCTGGCGGAGTTCCTGGGCATGGCCGGGCTGACGTTCATCTTGTCAGGGGGCGCGGCCGTCCTCGCCCGCTACGGGGGCCGGGGGCTGCAGCCCTGGCAGACGGCGCTGGTGCTGTCGGCGGTGTCGGCGCTGTGGCTGGTGGTGGCGGTCTACTTCCTGGGCGATATCTCGGCCCATTTCAACCCGGCTACGACCCTGGCGTTCGCGTTGCGGCGGGACATGAACTGGGTGATGGCGGTCGCCTACTGGATCGTCCAGTTTGCCGCCGCGGTCTGTGGGTCGCTGCTGGCCCGCGCCTTCTTCGGGCCGGCCGGGAACCTGGCCGCCACGATGCCCAAGCCGGGCCTGGACTGGCAGGCCGCCGGGTTCGAGGCCGTCATCACCTTCGGCCTGGTGCTCATGATCCTCAACATGGCCAACGGGCCGAAGCTGAACGGGCCGTTCGTGCCGTTGGCCGTGGGCGCCTACATCCTGGCGTGGGGCACCATGGGCGGGCCGTTCGATGGTGCCTCGATGAACCCGGCCCGCAGCTTCGGGCCCGACGTCGCCCTGGGCAACGTGTCGACCTGGTGGGTGTACCTGATCGGGCCGGTGGCCGGCGCCACCATCGCGGTAGGCGTGGCGTACGTGCTGCGCGGGCCGGCCAAGGCGCAGGAGGCCAGCGCCGCCCAGGGAATACCCCTGGACCGCGAGGTTTGAGCCCCATCGCCCCCGGGCGGCCCCGGCCCCGCCGACCGCGAAGCCG
>Ga0116134_1000524_pt1 | contig 19818 bp, 22 predicted proteins | sample June2015DPH_19_5_FD_89737 | JGI IMG/M metagenome (GOLD analysis project Ga0116134, IMG submission 89737) | Peatland microbial communities from SPRUCE experiment site at the Marcell Experimental Forest, Minnesota, USA - June2015DPH_19_40 | ecosystem: Environmental > Terrestrial > Soil > Wetlands... | reverse complement strand
GGCGTACCATCTCCTGCACCTTGATGCGGCTTCACTTCAGTAATGGTGGCTACCTGATACTTCGATTTGGACTGGCAAAGAGCCGGAAAGGTCAGCAGACACAAAGCGATTACACCTATGAGCCTCCGCATGAGTCACTCCTCCCGTTTGCTCCTTCTTGGTCCGGCAATCCGGGACGGCAACGACTGTTCGCCAGTCAGGAGCCAGTTGTCATGACCTGTGTTGGATCGCAATCGGCATGCCAAATGGCTGAAGCGTGAGCTAGAGTCTTCAGCGAGGTTGACTGTTCATTTCCTTGGATAGCCGTCGGTTTCTCAGACTGGCCGCAACTCTAGCGCCTAGTTGCGCGCCCACATCTGGGCACATGCCTAATGCTGGGCAGAGCGATGACATTCGAGATCCGCGCGCACCCAGGAACAGCTTGTTATCGGCTCTTATTCGCTATTCGGAATTGGCATTGAGCTTGCATTCTGATTGCTGAGCGAGGCGTCAGCCAGTACAAGTGACCAGACGAACTCCGCGGCCAACCAGCCTGGAGCCTGGGAGCGACAAACACCCCGTGGCAAGCTACCGTCGTACGCGGTCCTCGGTTGCGCCTCGCATAGCTGCAAGCTGGAATTCTTCCCGAGCGAAGGCATGCGGCAAAACAAGGGAGAGCACCTATGAGAACGTTCGAGACGATGCCAGGGGAACTTAACGCCAGCATAATTTCCTCGATCATCAACCTGGTTTGCCCGCAGTGTGGCGGAAGCATGATGGAGTTTGAATGCCAAGGTAAATGCGGCAGAAACTGGCTTCCGGAATGGGAGTGGGCGGTCTACACCACCACCCGATGCCATGCCAGCCCCCATCGGCGGCTGCCAGGAGGCGCAAGGCGCTGATTCGTGCTCCTAACCCACTGCTACTCAGGTGAACAAAATCCAGCAGTCGTGGCCTCTTCACCGGCCGAGCAACGGAGTCGTGGCGGCCGCAATCACTCGAACACTTCGCATCTCCAGGAAAACGCGGTGGCAGTCGCTATCTCCAACGCGGAGAGTGATGGAGCCTACGTTGCCGAGCGATAAAATTCGATAGTGGAGGTCTGATCTCATGGAAGGTTTTTGGACAGTGCACTTTAAGGGCGTACAAGGACTGGGAGCTGGCGTCGTCACCATAATTGGTGGGCAACTGTTCGGGGGCGATACCGGTTTTTTTTATAAAGGGACTTACAGTCAACAGGAAAACACCATGACAGCTCACGTGCACGTAAAGCAACACGTGCCGGGCATGGCAAACGTGATGCGTCGCAATGAATTCGATTTGGAGTTAAACGGAACAATGCAGGGAGACACAATCAGCGTGACAGGTAAAATACCGGGCACGTCCATGCATTTGGCTGCAATGCTCAAGAAGCAAGGTAGTCTACCAGCAAAGGCGGCGACGGCCTAGCACTCCGGCTGGGGCCAACCGGAGCCGGAACCCCGCTGGGCTCTAACCAGCAAGGGTTCCCGAGACTCACCGCGCCTAGCGGCATTGCTGGCGTCTTCAACGAGCAAGTGCGCCTGAGACTTGCCGGAAAACCTTGTACGTGGCGAGGCTTTCGGACGCGGGGTGCATCGGCATCGGCACCAACCGTCACTTCTAAACTGAATTGAGTTATCGCGGGGAGGGATCAAAATTTTCCATCAACCACACGTCGGACTTCTCCTCGCTGACACTGACGACAATTTTTTTTCCGTCAGGGGCTCACGCTGGCACTGTCAGAATCGACAACATCGCCGGGCAACGTGGCACCCAGGGGTAACGAAGTTCCTTCTGTTTGCTCCCATGTGAGACGTTTAACGGGTGACACGGCCGCCGCAACGGGAGCGCGTTGGTTGTCAGCAAGTGCTTCATGGGTCGGCTTGTTCACGTTTTGTAACCCCCATTCGTGCCCAAAACCACCTTTTATAGGCTGCCCGAAGACGCATTTTTGCCGCCGTTCGGACGCTTATGAACAATTCGCTCGCACAAATGTGGCGCCTTGCGCCTTAGCTGGCTGAGCGATTGAGCTCGCGCTCGCGTAGCGCTTCGACCTCTCGGTTAAGTCGCGCAGCCATTCGAAAGCGGTTCTCGACAACATCTGCTCGGTGAAACGCCAGCACCAATTGCCGTTCGCCCGACCAGGTACGTTCATTCGAGCCCCGGTGCCGAGGTCAAAAACGTCCTGTAACGGCGCAACGGTCAAAGCTGCCACGGATGACCATGCTAGTTCGATCAGCGCTGGTGCAGCTTCCGCACTATTGACCAGACGACGGTTGAGATAGCTCCACAAAGTTTGTTTCTGGGAATCGGGCAACTGTTCATACCACTCGCGAGTTGGCGGGTTGTCATGCGTGCCGGTGTACGCGACCGTGTTGCTGACAAAATTGTGCGGAAGATACGGATTGTCAGGGTGACCATCGAAGGCGAACTGTAGGAGCCGCGTGCCTGGTATTTGAAATTGATCCCGCAGTGATGCTACCTCCGCAGTGATGATGCCCAGATCCTCCGCGATAAATGGCAAGTGTCCTAGTTCTTGTCGGATCGCCTGAAAGAGGGTGGCTCCTGGCCCTGGCACCCATTCGCCGGACTGCGCGGTGTTGGCGCCGGCTGGCACATGCCATGCAGCCGTGAAACCACGGAAGTGGTCCAGTCGAATCAGGTCTACGTGATTCAGCAAAGTGCGAATCCTATCGATGCACCATCGGTACCCCGTGGAACGAAGCGCATCCCAGTTGTAGACAGGATTACCCCATAGCTGTCCATCAGCGCTGAAATAATCGGGCGGTACTCCAGCGATGAAACGGGGCCGCCGCTGCTCGTCCAGCAGGAACAACTCGGGACTCGCCCACACATCGCTGGAATCCGGTGAAACAAAGAATGGAAGGTCGCCTATCAGGCTCACGCCGTTGGCACGCGCGTATTCCTTGAGTTGATCGGCTTGCCGCAGCAGCAGAAACTGTTCGAAACGAAACCGATCAATTTCATTGGCAAGCTCACACCGCGCTTTGGCTAAAGCGGCAGGTTTGCGCTGGACTAAATCGTCGGGCCACTCGAGATAATAAGAGCCGCCGAATTTGTTCTTTAGCGCTCGAAATAGCGCATAGTCTTCCAGCCAAGTTTGCTGCTTCGCACAGAATTCCTGGTAAGCCGGACGGAGATCCCCGCGTTCGCCCACATCGACCTTCGTCCATGCTTTTTCGAGCAGCTTCTCTTTGAAAGGAGTAACGGAATTGTAGTCGACCAGATCGGAAGGAAACTGGGATGCGCAGTCACTCGCCTTTAGCAGTCCGTCCGAGATGAGGCACTCGGGGCTGATGAGCAGGCCATTGCCCGCGAAGGAAGATAGTGATTGGTATGGCGAATTTCCATAACCGGTGGGCCCAAGCGGCAATGCCTGCCACCACCCCTGCCCAGTGTCATGGAGGCGGTCGACCCACGAAAACGCTGATGGTCCCAGGTCGCCGACACCGTAAGGCGAAGGCAAAGAGGTAACGTGCAGCAGAATGCCAGAACTGCGGTATTCGGACGGAAGCGGCGGAAGCATAGGCACCTCGCTAATTTTGTTCGACGCTCGCGAAATGTGCTCGCTGAGATTGCGACTCGAATTCGGAATCTTCTTCAATCGCTGATTCCATCGTCTCGAAGAAATGACCCAGCTAAGTCCTGCGATATCTGCTTCGGCCGCAGGGCAACGCGAACCCCTTCGTAGATCATCGGGCGCTCGCGGCCAGCAGCTTCATAAGCACGTTCCGTATTGCCTCAGGCTGGTGTTCTCCAGCTTCGCCAACCAAGGTGTACGAACGCTCGAATCCCCGGGGTCCTTCCACTTTCATTTCCCAGTTGTCATCTGCACGAGACCCGACAATTGATACCCGCCACTCTCCCGCTGCATCACTCAGCACATGTTCGACACCGGCGAGAATCTCCCTGCGCGCTATAGGGTCACCCGTATTCTGCATTTCGATCGTCACTGCCATGTCTCCCGTATTGTACAAAGTGACCGGCGACTAGTTCTTGAGCGCCCAGTCAACAGTCAATTCCCCGTTTGGGCGATCCTTCACAAATTGCGAGGGTTGGTCAGGAGGAGAACGCTGGGAAAAAAGGTAAAGGCTGTGGGTCAGCACGTCCTTTTCTTCGGCGCTGAACTTTTTGCCCCACCAAGTCCGCCCGGCCTTCCAACTCTCGATTTGTCCGCCGTCCAGTCGGATGAAACGAAAATTCCCCTGCTCCGCCCACGGCGGCACATCCTCCGGCTTGGCGCGATACAGTTTCGGCGCCGGCTCAAAAGACTGGGCAGTGCAGAGCAGCAGGGATGCGGCGACCAAACCGATAACTCCAAGCCCTCTTACCATTCGGACACGCTGCATGGTTTTGTTCCCACGAAAGGCTCATGAACAGATGCCGACGTGAAAGCCGTTCTCGATCTTAATAAGAAAGGGCGTTCTTGCGATGCAATCTCGCGTTCTCAGCGCCGGAGCGACAGTGGTATGTTTCGCATCGATATACCCCATGTATCCAACGATCTACGACTCAATCTCGATATGACTATCACGTCGAGATCCACTGCCAATGTGCGTAGTAGTTCAATTACGACACCTCTGTGAGGCTAGAATTCGAAATGCAACCGCGTGCCGAAAACAGAGACCGGGCCGCGATCATTATTAAAGGCTGGATTGGCAAAAAACTGGTAATCCAGCGCGCCACGGACGTGCTTAGTGATTTTGTAATCGTAGTACATTTCCAGAACCTTTTCGTTGGCGTACTTCAAGGCGCCGTCGCCGTCCAGGATGCCCGTACCGCCGGCGACCAGATATTGCTGGTTGGAGTGAGAGATGCCGCTTACGATGCCGGCCACGCCGATCGTATCGTCGGGGCGGTGCCAGCGCTCACCCTTTATACTGATACCCAGCGAGCCTGTGTGATTTACGTCAGTAAACATCCATGCTTCGTTACGTCCGTCATTCCAGCCGAGGCGTGAAAACACTCCGATATTCTTACTGATTTCCTGTTCGACATTGAGCCCAAAGCCGTATTCATGGCGAAGGGCGTGTGTCAGGTCGATATCGATTCCCGGAGCGGAGAGTGCAGCCTTGTAGCTGCCCATATTCGCCTGGTTGACGTAGCTCATAATGCGAATGGCACCGGGGTGAGCGTTGATGCTGTGACGGTGCTCATTTTCTACTACCATTTCCCAAGCGTGCCAGACTCGGCCATCGCCTGCGGAGTCGATACCTGGCCACGTGAGATATTGGCTTTCGGCAGTGAACCCATTCCTCTCATTTGGTATTTGGAAAAACCCGTAACGCAGGGCCCATTTCGGCTGATTCAATTCAACGGCCACGCCCGTGGTGTAGCCCAAGCTGTCTGCGGAATAATCCCAGGCAGCGTTTGCCATTAACGCCCAGTTCATGAATTGCGTGCGCGGGTCATTGGCGTAAGCATTGTTGTCAAAAATGTCCTTGACACTGAACCGTCCGATGGTGAATGTGAACCGTGGGACGTCGTGTCTGCCATCCAATGTTAGCTGATCGTCGAGAAAATTCTCTTTCTCGCCGCCTAGTCCAACGGTTTGGCGAATGAAGAAGCGCGCAATAGCAGCGTGCGGAGGGTACGTCCCGACTTTATAGGCTTCTCCATTAGGAAAGTCGTCGATCCCAAGGGTGTCGTGGAACCCAAAACCCTGCCATGTGAGGACATCAAGATGTAGCTCCGCGCCGGACCATAGCTGGAATCCGCTGTATATATCCATTGACAGTGTTTCCTTCCACTGGCCCCTTGTGGGCAGGCTATTGGGCCCCGAATACTTGGCGGAGATCGAGGGGTAGCCTTGGAGGATAAAAGTACTTTGCATGTGCCAATCCCAGGGCTGCACTTGAGGTGTCCCCTCGATGGCGGGAGTTAATGGGAAATCGTTGTGCGCTGACCCATCTCTTCCCGTGGCCGAAACCTCCGTAGCATCCACGCTCGGATTTTTGTCTGGCACACCCATCTGTGCCGAGGCAAACGTGCAGAAGAGACATACCACTGTAAAGAGCACCGATACAACCGACACGCATGCCTCCTCCGGGCGCAGCTAGCGCTGCTCTCCGCGCACTCCTATCCGCACGCGAAGGGCAAATGAGGAGCAATGCCGCGATGTTCATGCCAAAGGATTTAGGAACGGGATCGTACTGCACGTCGTGACCTTTCGTGGGCAGTGCCCACCTCCCGGCAGGCTGCGGCAAACGTACTCAGCTTCATACGCTTCTCGGGGTGCGTATACGACCTTTACTTCGAGCCCAAGTACCCTGTAGTATTCCTTTGCCCCCTAGAAGACCACCGAACCCGCATCACCATCCTGAAAGAAGGCCGATCCAGGTTCAATGAGTGCACGAGCCGACATTCCGTCCCTGCAATGCTGCAATGATTGCGAACGTCGCTTCCCTCGGTGCGGATCCTATCCTCATGAACTGAACAGCAAGAAGAAAAGCGACCAGCAAGATGAAATGCCCTACAAGGACTGGACCGCGAGCGAACCTTCGAATCCCGGGATTCTTTTCACGATTTTTCCTGTTGACTGATACGAACTCGCCAATTCTCTTTCTTGTTCCACAGTTTTCTCGTTTGGAGGTTTTGCTTCTTGAAGACTATCGTCGTACTTTCGTTTTTTTCTGGCCTCTTTATCTTTGCACCTGTCATCTTCAGCAGTTCCAGCCGCGCTGCCGATTCCTCCGCCTTGCAGGAGCATCATCTTCGCCTTTATCACACGCATACTGGGGAGCACATTGACATCGTTTACCGTCGCGGCGATCGTTATCTTCCGGAGGCGGAAGAGCAGCTCGATCGTTTTCTACGCGACCATCGTACCGGCCAAGTAAAGCACTATGATCCTCATGTTTTCGACATTCTTTCCGATCTCGCCGCTGCTGTGGGTCGTCCGGATGCGGAGATCGACATCATCTGTGGGTATCGCAATCCCTCGAGCAATGAATTCCTTCGTGCCCGCTCTCCTGGAGTGGCCAAGAACAGCCAGCACATGCAGGCTCACGCGATTGACATCCGCATCCCAGGAATTGACACCTTGACGCTGTACAATGCTTCGATTGCGCTCGGTCGGGGCGGCGTCGGCTATTACCCGCGCTCGGCCTTCGTTCATGTCGATACGGGCCGCGTCCGCACGTGGTGTTACGGCTGCTCCTCCTCCCACACAAACGCTGAATAGCTTCCGGAAGTGGAAAACAAATCGCGGCGCGCTTCAATTTTTTGACGCGTAAGCCTGCTCAAACAGCTTTCCCATTGCTTTGTCGTACCCGTAGATATCTTCGAAGAAGAATACCTCGCCATTCTCCTTGGCAATCGCCGTGCCATAGACGATCAACACGGGAATCTCGTGTGCCAGATTTACCTGTTGTTGCTTTTCTGCCTTAAACGCCGCTTCAATCCGTTCTCGCGTCCATCCCGGATTATTTCGCAGCACCCATTCCGCCAAAGCCTTGGGATCCTCTACGCGAATGCAGCCATGGCTGAAATCGCGCCGACTCTCGCTGAAGAGCGACTGGGACGGCGTCGAGTGTAAGTAAACGTTCTGATCGTTGGGAAAGATAAACTTGATCAAGCCCAGCGCGTTCTTCGGTCCCGGTTTCTGCCGCACCATCAGCTTCCCCGTGCGCAACTGTGCCAGCACCTCTTCGCTCACCACTCCATCGGTCACCACTTGCCCGGAATGCGTCGCCACTTCAAAATTGTTTTTCTGAATATACGCCGGATCCTTAGTGATCTTCGGGATGATCTCCGCGCGCAAAATGCTCGGCGGCACATTCCAGTATGGCCAGAAAATCAGATACTTCATGTCTTCTTCAAGCACTGGTGTCTGCGTCCGCAGGGCGCGCCCCACCACCACCCGCATCATCAGCGCCGGCCTCCCCGGCGCGTCGAGCGAGTCGAAAGCTCGCAGAACAAATTCCGGAATATTCACGAGGATTGGCGGCTGTGTGAAGTTGTCTGGTATCCACCGCCAGCGCTCCAGGGTTAGCCGAAGCGCTTCCACGCGCTCACTCATCGGCCGGTTCAGCTCCGTGATGGTTTGTGGTCCAAGCTTGCCCGACGCTTCCAACCCATGTCGCGTCTGAAACCGTTTCACGCCCTCGACCACATCGCCGGAATATGATTGCGAATTCTCCGGCACCTGCAGCGCAGCCGGCAGATCTCCCAGAAATTGCAGCCTGCGCACAAGTTTTCCTGTGCCTTGGTATTCTTGTCCGGGCGCGATCGGCTTTTTCACCTGCGGCAGGGGATCGGGCACTTCCTCCTTTGCCATCTGCATATACTTCTGAAGCGCCACCAGTGTCCGTTGGTAACCCGGGTACGGCGGTTCGATCGGGTCCACCGCATCTTTCACGCTCCGCGCCCCCACTACGCTTTTCCAAAGGAATTCTCCCGCATTATGTTTTTCGCGTTCCGGGTCGAAATCCTTGTGCAAGATTTTGGGATCCACCTTTCCCAAGTGCAGGTCGGTACCATAACGAATCGCAGACACGGTCAGCGCCACATCAAATTTCACCAGCGCCGATTCCGTCGCCCCACCTGGGCTTTGCAAAGCTTTCAACCGCTCCGGCCACTTCACGCCGTCATAGTCTCTACTGTCGAGTCCCTTTTGATCTGCCTTCGCCAAGATTCCAATCGTCTCTATGGCCTGTGGCGTCGGCTTCCCGCCACGGCTCCATCCCAGCCGGTCGCCTGACTCAGCGTAGAATTCCTTCACCGCCGCGCTGTTTTCCGAAAAATTGGGCCACTGCAGATCAGCTAATCTCCCGCTTGCCACGATGGCCCGCAACTCCTGCTCCCCCGCAGCGCTGAGAGACTCCGGTGTGCCCAAGTTCTGCGCTTCAACCGTTCCTTTCTGCACGTTAGAGGAAACTGTCCCGCCAGAGCATGCGGTTAAGCCCAAGCCGATTGCCAGAAATAACACCAGCTGCTTTTTCATGGGATAGCTCATTCCTCCGCTCCAGTTCCGGGACTGTATTCCACTGAGAGTTTACTCAGCTCTTGCCTTTTTGGACTAGTTCCACGGGCATTTGGCTCAGCTTGGCATAAGTCCGACTTCGTCGCAGGAGAGGCCACCAATCGTAAAGATAGATCTGCATCGGTCGCCACATGGCGACCCATCCGGCAATCGTAAGGCTCTCCCGCACTATGGCAGCCCAAGTGCCTGCTTCACGACCTAACAACATCTTGCTGAGAAGTAGGCACACGGCCAAAAACAGCAGTCCGATGAAAAGACTGGTGCGGCCTTGCCGCAAGAGCCGCTTGAACTCCAGGTCAGTAATTTGGGCACCATGGGCAAAGTGATTGTGGACCGCTGTCCTGATCAGTTCTTTGGGGTCTTCGGCCGGCCACTGGTCCAAGTAAATGCGCAATTTGACCGGAGCGTTATGGGGGAATTCTTGGGCCCAGCTTACGATGAATTCTTCCGCGTCGTCGTCGAGATCCTTTTCAATGAATGGAGAAGGGTCCATCGAATTGAAGAGCTGGTTCATGTCGCGCAGTTTCAGACTTATGGTGTGCGGATGACCCTGGTCCGCAGCGGCGGTGTGTGGTGATGAAAAAAGCATACGACAATCTTCGCTGTCTTCAGGTTCTACCAAGTACAACCGGGTCAATGAGTGCTATCGCGATGTTACGCCAACAAGATGAGTTCTTGCCGATCGAGTTTTAGGGTTTAGCCGGGGCGTTGTTAGGAACTTTCCGTGTCAACTTCCGGAAGAAAAATTCTTGACAGATTTTGGTGGCGGCACTTATGCCAGTCCCGATGAGTGCATTTTCGAGCGTTAATCCCGCTCCATTGCGATTACGCGCTGGATAGTAGAGATTCGAGATGCCGCCCGCCGCAAGGCTTCCGATGATACCCGAGTAACTTGGCTGCCAGTGACCGTTGTCGCCCTTGCAGATCACTGAATTGGCAATCGCATACAGAATCCGTGATCGCTTGCTCCCGCTTCCCTTGTAGAAATAACGCGGATCTTGTTTCAGAAGCGATGGCAGTATGGCGCCTCCGATGAACGTGCCCGTAACTGTGTCGGCGTACCTGGCGCCGAAGCGCTTTGCATAACCTTGCGCGCCTTGCCCATATCCGCTGAAGCGATTTTGCGCCTGCTCAATTCCCGCAAAGGCCCCCGCAAATACGAAAGTGAATGGATCTACCGCCGTCTTCCCGGCAAGCTTGAACTTTTGCTTCGGGGTGAGGGGAACTGCGCCGGGGATGTAGATGGCATAGAAATTTGGAACGACGCCAAGCACACGCTGCTTCTCTTCAACCTTGATCTGCTCTTCTGCCACTTCGGTCTGTGAGAGTCCGACCTGCACCTCAGTTTTCTCGGTCGCAACCGCCAACGGCATCCACGGGACAATGTAGATCTCCCCTGGACGCAGGATTCCAGAAGATATTTGCGTTTCGAAGCCCTCCGACGTAATGGTTAGCTGGAAAGGTCCGGGAGCGATGTTGGCAAAGGAGAATTGCCCATCGTTGCCGGATAGCACCTCTTGGTTTAGGGATTGATCTTCCCCAGTAAGCCTCACCCGGGCTCCGACGACGAGAGCTCCACTTTGATCAACGATCGTTCCGCTGATGCTTCCGGGCAATTTCTGACCGGGCAGTTGTTCCCCGGCTGAAGCTATCCCCCGGCGTTCCGGACTAGGCACAGGCGTTTGCTGAGGGGTCTGTGCTAAGCAGGGCGACGTCCAACCGAGAGTGACAAACGCAAAAACTATGAGCTCAGATTTGAACTGCAGGGCCATGAATAACTTTACTTTGGCGCGCCTGGACCAGTTTACCGCGGAAGCATAACGCTGGTTTTGTTTTTCAACAGTGACCGAAATCAATGGTGGTGCGCCACTTCTCGCGATTTTTCGAGAAGTGGCGATTCCTGGGTTGTGAGTGAAATCGGGATGTTACGTCAACAACCTAGCTGCTACGCCTGATTGGGGAAATGATCGACTGGCCAGCCTTAATGCGCTAAGATTGCGAGAGCAGTTTCCCTTTCGGGATGTGACGGGCAAATCCATCCAAAAGGAGACACTGCCATGGACACCGAGTTCCTCTTCGAGACCAGCAATAAACGTCGCAAAGGATTCCCGTCGGAGACGAGAGTTAAGCGCGGCTTTCCGAGTGGTTCACTCTGACAAGGAGCTATTCGAGAAGCTAGGACGGAAAGACCCGTGTCCGTGCGGGTCTGGGCGCAGATTTCAAAAACTGCTGCATGCGAACAGGCCATTACGACGGATCGCTTCGCGACCACTATCAACGATAAATAGCGAAGGCACGGTTAAACGCCGTGCCTTTTTCCTAGTGAGCGTAATCGGAATTTAACGCAATCAGTCGCGTGTTCGACAGTACAATTGCACCACATGCCCTCATTCAATAAGTGTCCCGTCATTGCTGTATGCGCTTGGGAGGGCACTACATGCTGCTGCAACGCAACCTAATCTATACGGGGATCACTCGGGGCAAGCGGCTGCTCGTCCTGATCGGACAGAAGAAGGCGTTGGGCATCGCGGTCCGCAACGACCGACCGCAGCGGCGGTATTCGGGGCTCCTCGCCAGCCTGAGAAGCGAAGGGCGGACGGCAGTGGATAAGCTTGTGGGCGTTCAGGCCCCGACATAGTCGCAAACGAGCACTGTCAAATCATCGTCTTGCTTCGCCGACCAGTGGCGGACTGAAGACGTGATCGAGTCCGCTGCTGCCGAACGCGAAAGCCCAGCAGTTTTCCTCAACAACTCACATAGGGCGTCCTGCCCGAAGAAATCACCTGTCGGATTGGAAGCTTCCACGATCCCGTCCGTATAAAGCAGGAGCCTATCACCCGGTTCCAGCTTGTGGATGGCGGTTGAGTAGGAGGCAAAATCAAATGCCGCGAGCATTAAACCATTCTCCTCGATTTGAGTGATCCGGCCATTCCGCAACAGAAGCATGGGAGGGTGCCCTGCCGCCGAGTAGCGGAGTTCTTGCGATTCCGAGTTCAGGTGGACGTATGCCGCCGTGACGAACTGGTCCTGTGTGTTTCCAAACAGCACCGAGTTCATGCCCGACAAGAAGCGCGAAGGCTCGTCCGCAAACGCCCGCTGCGAAGCTGCCGCGAGCTTGACCATTGACGCGATCAGGGCTGCGGGAACGCCATGCCCGGACACGTCCGCGATCAAAAGCCCAGCTTGGTCGTCATCCGCAACGATGTAATCGTAGAAGTCGCCAGCTACTGAAGTCATCGGCACATAACGAGCCGCGACCCGGAAGTGTGTTGAGTTGGGGAACTCTGCGGGCAAAATGGATAGCTGAATACGGCGGGCTACCTCCAGTTCCTTCTGAATTTCGTTTAGCTGTTGATCCCGCTGCAAAGTCCTACGCGCAGCCACATAGCCCAGAGTGCTGAGGAACGCGGCAAACCCGAATGGCTCCACTTTGGGCGAGGATATGGACAACAGTCCAGCCACGTTTTGCCAGACCCCGAAAGCGACAAAAATCAGCAGGCCCCAGCGGATTACCGCGAAATCGGGAGCGGCAGGACTGTGGCGCTGGGCAGAACTGCTGCTCATGAATCGAATGAGGAAGAAACTCAATGCCGCGATCACGCCGATGCTGTTAATCAGGTGATATAAGCCGGAGTCGCCGAAGAGGAAGGTGGCCGCAGCCAGTGCGCCGCCGATGCCAACCATTGCATACCCAACTACCCGCTCGAACCGCCTCGGCAGCCCCAGAGAGGTCAAGAACAGGAATGCGGGAATGAGAACGATGTAGTCAATCCCCCCTGAGCGCAGGCGGGTGTAGAAGGTCGAGCCCTGCACCGTCATTCCCAGCAGGCTTGATTGAATCCAAAGGCGAAGCCCGTAAAGGACAGCAAATAGGGCGGAGTAGATCAGTAGCGCGTCATACTTGCGGCGGAGGGCGGCAAAGGTAGCCGATACGACACCCACGGCAACAAAAGCCCCTCCCAAGAAAAGGTATGGAGCGTCCCGATGGAATGCGTTCAGCACTTCACCAGCACTCATCTCAGGAGGGGTCACGCTCATGCGACGGATATTAAACCATGCTTGAAACCTTAGCGTGTCGAAGTAACGAAAATCACCTATTCGCTGAACTGGATCTGCCGGAAGTTGGCGCGGTCGCTCGATTTCTCGATCTCCCATGTCCCGCGGGAGAACAACGCTGAGGCGAATCGCCTGGCCAGTTCGGGCTGCCCGCGACGCGGAATGATGACGCAGCTGTCTTTGCCTTACAACCCCTGAATACCGGTCCGGCGAACCCGCCGCGTGAGGGGCAGTCCCATCAGTACCGCTTCGACCTTCGCGGCCGCCTCTTCCTGCATGTGTGGCAGCACGTGTGAGTAGATATCGAGTGTGAACGCCGCGCTCGCATGCCCAAGTTGCTCCGAGACCACTTTTGGGGGAACGCCAGCAGCTAGGGCGAGGGTTGCTCCTGTGTGTCGGAGGTCATAGAGCCTGATCGCGGGCAAGCCAGCGTTCCGCAAGACTGACTTGAACGTTTTTGCGAGCCTGTCCGCATGGATCGGCCGACCGGAGGGAGTCGTGAAGATTAGGCCCGCCGCGCCGTGCCAGCCACCGCACGCGGTGTTTAGGTTCGTCTTCGTGGAGAGATCCTGCAAGAGTTCCAGCACCCACTCCTGCAGCTTGATGCCGCGGCGGCTGCGGGCCCGTTTCGTTTCGGCGAAACGCCAGCCTCCACGCACTCTCTCGAGCGTACGCGCGATGCTCACGGTGCCGCGCTCCCAGTTGATGTCCTGCCACTTCAAGGCAAGGTACTCGCTGGGGCGTGCGGCCGTGGTGAGTGCAACTGCGAAAACTGAGCCGTAAGGAGTTTTCATCGCAGTCTCTAGAAACGGCCGCGCTTGTGCCGCCGTAAGCACGCGCAACTCGCGCCTTCTATGTCGCGGCAACTGGGCACCGTTGGTCGGATCCTCGGCCAGGAGCCGCCATCGAATCGCCTGCCGCAGGGCGGAGCGTAGAACCGAGTGGGTGTAGCGGACGGTTCGCGCCGACAGACCGCGCTCGAGCAGTTCCTGGTACACCGCCTGGATGTCAAGCGGGCAGATTGCCGCCAGATTTCTGGCGCCGAGCGAGGGCCGGACATACTTGCGCAGCAGACTTTCGTAGCTGCGGTAGCTTTTCTCCCGCAGACGCGGTTTCGCGGCCGTTTCGAGCCACCGATCCAGGTATTCGTTCAGCGTAACCTGCGCGCCGTCCACCCGTCGGCCGAGATCGCGCTCGCGTAGCACCTTATTAAGGTAGGACTGGGCCTGGCGGACGGGGCCGTGCACGGTGCGGCTGAGGTAGCGCCGGCGGCGGCTCTCGCGGTCGCGACCGAGGAAGACGCGCACCAGCCACCGGCGCGGCCCCCGCCCCACGATTTGTCCCGTCTTTCGAGCCAACGAAACTCCTCCCGAAAATCTGGCACACCAGCGGCACACTGGCGCCGGCGGCGAAGCTGTAACGGTAATCACTTAGGGGAGGACGTGAGGTGAGGGGCAATCAGTCATCCCTTTGGGGGAAACAGGGACGACGAACGTGGGGAGGATGGCGACTGCGTTACTTGACAATGCGTCCTCCGTGAATCAGCTTCAGCTTCGAGGGAACCATGGGTTCCCTCACTTCCCAGCGTGGTCGCACCTTGAGACCAGGAATAGGGATCGGTACGCAATTGCTCAGTATCAGCGCGATGGCGACCCAGCGGTCTGCGACCTTAAGCCCAGTCCTGCGCTTAGCGAGCCTGATTAGGCTCTCGTCGGCAATTCCGTGGAACTGCGAGAGCGACGACAGGTACTTCACCGCCTCAGGCTTGATCCGCAGCGGCACCTGATTCGGGAACTCCGTCCTCACTAGCATGTGTGCCCTCCCGCTGCTGTCCTACCAACGTCGGGCTATTCTTCGTCTTCGCCAACCGTGCCAGCCAGCCGGTTACCGCTTCCGAAGCGCACGCCATTATTGTCGTAGGTGAAATTCACATTGCGCCTGTAGGTGGCAATTGCGTTCCCGGACCGGTCATAGAGTCTTTCTTGGTCGCCGGCCAATTCTCGGATCACGCCTTGGGGATTTCCTGCGCCATCTTTAAGGATCACTGTCTTCATCAGCTGCCTCCTTCGCTAAGCTGCGCTACTTGCGCGGGTCGCGTTCCACAAGCTGCACCGCACATCCAGTCTTTGGTTCCACAAGCGCCGTGGACGAAATCTCACTTTGTCGAAACCCCGCCCGCTTAAGTTGAATGCGCGCAGTAGGCACGCTGGGCACGGAGAACACAGTTCCCGCTACAAGGTGCGGGATCCTTACCCGGTAGAAAATCCTCTGCACATATCGAACGCAGGCCTCCTGGCGTCCGAGCACAGAACGCGATGAGGATTCCCATTGCGGAATCTCAATGCCCTCAACACGTGCAAAGAGCCGGCACTCCGCAATCTCTGACGCTGTGGGGAGGTCTCCAACTGCCAGCAAGGAGGTCTCTTTGAGCATTGCCTTTAGTTCACTCAACGTTACTTGGCGCCAGGTGGAATTTGGTTCGCGCACTTCAATCTCGAAGCCGTCGTGAAGGGCAAAGGATCCCAAGGCCGGCTCGATCACTACAATCTCTAAGTCCTCATGAAAATCGGAAGCCCCGCGGATCCCCACGGATTTCACCGGTACACCGTTCAGCTTCATCTCGCATCGCAGCTCGTCAATCCTTATGGGATCTGGGATCACGTTTGACTCCTCCTCATAACACCTGAATCCGTTGGTCGCAGACGCTAATTGAGCCACGAGACGAGCTTGGGGGCCCTCTATAATACCCGCGCGAAGGCAAGAATCTCTAGGAATAGGGAGAAAAACTCTGGCTTCGTAACCACCGGGCCGGTTACTAAAGCGCCCCTAACAACCCCGACTGGCGCCCTGGGTGTTGAGCCCTCCGTTGCCTGACCGCCATGCTGACCTCAGATTCCGCGGCGCCTCATTTAGTTATCCCCATTCGACTCGGACTCTTCCATCGCCTTGTAGACCGCCCGTGTTTGATCAGTCATCCAGGACACGAAATCCATCAGCGCCACAGTCGCGTCGACTTTTGCGGAACAGCCCTTGGCGTCCAGGTATGCCTTGCACAGTTGTTCTAGCTTGTCAGCGTTCATAAGTTTCCTTTTATGCAGTTGAATTGCCGCATCGCCTTTCTCCATTTCAGCTTCCGATACGCACTCGCAGGGCCGGCACGCGACCGGCGGCGGAGTTCATCCTGATCCCTGAATACCGGGACCGTGCCTTCTCCGAGGCACATCTGGCACTCCGGACTACCAATCATGGCTACCGTCAACTTTGAATTTTCCTTCCATGAATTGATGGAATGCTTCACGGCGCCGTGTCTGTAGGTAAGTCTCACGACAATGCTCATCTCCTGCCGGACAGGAGGTCCATTGGTTATCCCGTTTGTCGAGGAAGATAACGCCAACCAAGGGACGTCCCGCTTTCAGATTGCTCGCGATCGCTTCCCGTTGTGCCGGAGTCAAATAGGTTTGCTGGGCGTCTATAAAAACAAACAACAAACAGGGTGTTCGACCGTTGGGCGTAACTCCATACGGTATCCGGGCACCATCTTCATGATTTCGTCTGCTGCTGCGGTAACCAAGTCCGGGCTGAACATATCGAGGTGGTAAATGGGTTCTGGCATTTGTGTTTCTTTCTCAGGCAACAGATTGGTCGCCTGCTCCTTTCTCCATATGACGCTGGTTGCAGACGCACTACCGGCGCGGCATCCGCGCGCAAGATCGCTTTCAGTTATGTGGGAGTTTGAAGGTAGGATTCAAACCACGTCGCAAAACGTGGGCTGAATTCTGCGCTCAAATCACCCGTACTCTTAGATTAGAGCATGGATGATACGCCGTCAAAAAAGTGCACCCGGCTAACTCGCTGCAAAGACGGCTCAAATTCATCGAACAAAATATTTGCGTCGCAAGGCGTGCATCCACGGCTCAGAAACCGCGAGGTGAGGCCTCTGCGGCACCTATGCCGAGTAGACTTTCGCGCTGCTGGGGGGTATTTGGAGGGGATGGGTACCAATCGGGGCTGGCCGGTTGGTACCCTATGGGCTGGTTGCCGCGGGATTTCCGAGGATGGCTCGGCTTACCAGGGCTGGATCACTGGACGATTTCGCGGACCGGGCGGTCCCCGGTTACATCAAGTCGCCATCCAACTCGCCCGTCCCTTGAGCGCGAGCCAAGGTCGGGTCGATGAAGCTTTCTCCGGTTGAGGTCTCCACCCGTTGGTCTTGCTGAGCATCAGATTCCGATTGTGGCAGAGGCTTGATAAGAAGGAGCCCTTCTTCAGTCAGCCGACGAAGTGTTCCGTCGCTGGATCGGGTCAGCAGATCTATGAAGCGGTAGACGCTTTGTGGTGTACGCAGGACCCGTCGCAGTTTCGGGAACATTTTGGCAAAGAGCTTCTGGATTTCGGCTTCAGTCGGCTCGGAAATTGACTCAATGAGGCGATTTCCATCCGGATTGAGCGACCGCTCATAGTTAGTGACGAGCCGATCGGCGGTGGCACGCGGAATCTTGCGCTCCTTCAACCACGAACTCCATTGGCCCGACCTACCAGGTTTCGCGAGCACTTCTTTCATTTCGGCGAGGCGCTTTCCAAGTTCGGTGCGAAGCGCACGGAGGTCCTGAGTCTGATGCCTGATCGAGGCCGTGTAGTCATTGTGCTCTTGCCAAAGTTGGATGATTTGGTCAGTCAGGGCTATTTCGTCGTGCGCCGGAACTTCGGGCAGGGGGATTTCTGAAACTTTGGATTCTGCAAGGACTGGCTGCTGACATTGCTCGGTGGCTTCTAACATTTAATTGCCTCACTAGGGTGAATTAACATCTGGAGCGAATCGCACGCAGGTGGGCACGAGTTGCTCTTACATAAGCAACTGGAATTGGGAAAACATGATGATTGGCGACCCGAACGTTGCCAGGAGGCGCGCGTAGGGCTCGTGGCAGACGCAGCCGGCAAGCGGGGCGGTCATCACCGGGCCGTAGCAATAAGGACGTTGCCTGTAGCGGTGAGTACCAGCGTCCGTTTTTGAGAGCGGCACCAGGTAGCCAGAATGCTGGCGTTCCGGCTGCACCGGACTGGCGACAACAACAAGGCTAGGTAGTTTCGGGAGGCGCCACGGCGACCCTATCCGGATACGCAGAACCTTGCTTAGGGCTGGCGGAACACGCAGGATCGGGAGCATCCTGGGAGGTATTGACATTGGGACTGATGGGGTGCTCATACGGCACGTACTCGAAACCGGGGAACATGCCTGCCGGGAGCGATGAGCCGGCACAGTGAGCGCAGAAGCGGCGCACGTCATAGAGTGCTTGGGCGTATTGGTCTATCCTGCAAGCTTGGGCATGAACTTCTATGGTCGTGGGGAATGCGTTGCGTAGGTGGTAGGTCAGTGTGTGCGCGCGGCAAAGTGAGCGGAGAGAGGTTGAGTCCAGCTTGTGCCCGCGGCAAAGGTTGGCATCCAGGTCCTCGCCAAAGAAGAACAGGATGGCGTGGAACGTGTCCTCGACCCTCGAGTCGCGGTAAGGAATATGGAGAACACGGAGCATGCCGGAGTGAAGTCTGCTCGACGACTCCGGATACCGGAGCGCGAGATTCACGAGTTCAAGATCAGCGATGTAGTGACGGGTCAGGTCGAGGCAGGGGCCTATACCCTCGACGTCTTTGAAGAACAACAAGGCGGGAGGCATAGATGTAGCGCGCGAAACCTCCGGATTCTGGCCACAGCCGCCGTCACCTGAGGGCCCGGGTGACTGTGTGGAAGCACCGATCGGAACTGTGCGGAGCGCACTGTGCGGCGGAACTGTGCCAAGTTCAATGGAATCAGCGAACTTAGCCGAACAGAGAGAAGAAAAACTTGGCAGCGGCACTCGCAGCCGAAAAAGCCGTTCCGCTGACGTACTTTTTCAACACCCACGGGATGTTACGTCAACTACCTAGGAGAAGTCTTCACGGCTTTGACTCCTCGATCTTCACGTTCTCCGGTTTCGCAAAGAGCTTGGGGTCGAAATCCACTTCGCCGTATCCGCTGTACCAGTAGATATCGCTCTTTCCATTACGCTGCTGCGCTACAGAGAGGGGACGTTCCGGCGTGCCCGTTGTGAAGAGGGCTAATGCCGCAGCGCCGACTCTCACCCTGTACACCATTGTCTCGTACGTCCGCCCATCTGTCGTCTGAAGAACCGGTCCCTTCTCTGGGATCGCGCCCCTATTCTTAAAAAACTCCAATTCTCGTCCGAACTCTAACTGCATGATCTGCTTGCTCTCGTCGTCGATGGATTGTGGCGTGCCGTTCGCGAATATCGCTAGTCGGCAGCTGAATGTGGGCCCGGGATCGACTCCGTGACGCGCAGTTTTCGAAAACAGATTGACCATCCACCAATCGGGTTCGTTGATGATCATCAGCCCATGAATCCCTTGATCAGGGTCCGGTGCTTCGTCGACGCGACAATATCGGTTTCCGGCACGGTAGAAGACCTTCGGTTTCGTTGCAAAACTCCCGGGTGGTGCATCGGGACCCTTCAAGATGACTTCAATTTTGGTCATCGTTTTGGGTGAATCCTCCGCGAATAAGATTCCGCCGAGAACCCCCACTAACAACACAAACTTAATCATGGCAGATACTTTAGCAGCACCAGAGTTTTTGCGGGAGCCTCAACTGTTGCAACCAGGCGTACCTGTTGAAAAAGTCCCTGAGTTGATGCTTGTGGTGAAGCAAGGTTCCGGTTATAAGCAGGCGAGAGTTCTTGATGCTGCTGTTCATCGCCATGCTCGGAGGC
>Ga0116134_1000523_pt1 | contig 19820 bp, 15 predicted proteins | sample June2015DPH_19_5_FD_89737 | JGI IMG/M metagenome (GOLD analysis project Ga0116134, IMG submission 89737) | Peatland microbial communities from SPRUCE experiment site at the Marcell Experimental Forest, Minnesota, USA - June2015DPH_19_40 | ecosystem: Environmental > Terrestrial > Soil > Wetlands... | reverse complement strand
CTGTTCTTGGCGTCGCTGCTTCTCTCTTCGGCCCATTCCCATGCGCACATTCTACGAACCCGCGCTGTTGCTCACACAATACTTTTTCTCAGGAATCCAGACTTGCACCACGGCCTGCTAGGCAGAGGATTCCAGTACCAATAGTCCGCCGGAACCCTGATCGGCGGAGGGACGTAATTGCCGTTTATGTCGTCCGTTATCTTGTAGCCCAGAGTATTAAGTTGGGTCGCTTCGACGCGGAACCCGAGTTGAAGACGGAAGCGTCCGAAGTCAACGGTATTCATCGCGTAGGCGGCGGAGACGCGCTCAGTATATACAAAAGTTGCTTGGGAACGAGCCCAGGGCGGTTGCACCTACGTCGAGTGAGAGAGTGCCCTGGTTGACGAGGTTAGGCAGGCTTCCCGTGATGAGGGGCCACTGGACGACCGGCCCAAGACGATAATCGTTGGAGTAGTAGTTAGGGTTGGTGAAGCCGCTGATGTACTGGGTCATTAACGGCGCTGCCGCAGTGGGATTGTCATAGACCGGCGAAAAAGCATTCTGGCCCTTATGGGCATTGCGCTCTTTGAAGCCGAATTCAAAAGTCGCGTTGTGTTTGCCCAAATGATAGTTGGTTGCATAGGATATCGCGCCTTGCAAATTGACCTGTGAGGTGTTCCCGGAAGTGGTGTCGATGTCCAACAGGCTCCAGTTCGCCGGATTGTAAAAAGGTGTCCCCGGCGCCGTGCAGGCTGGGCTAAATTGCGGAAGGTATGGATTCGGTGCCGGAGAAATATTGCTGCAGATCGGCGGACCGACCGATTGACCATTCGTGGTGACCGGACCGTTGTATTGAAAATCGAACCCCGGATTGCCCGCGGCTGCTGCCTGAAACGAAGCGGACGTCGAGATATTCCAGGCTAACCACGAGTTGGTAAAGATGTGCTTGCCGCCAATTGCTACGTTACCGATCCGATAGTCCGGCGCTCGTTCGGAGCCGGAGAATTTCGGAGGGGGACACGGGTTCGTTGTCGTGGAATCCCCGGTACAGCCAGTACCGTCTTCTAACGTGTACACCCACTTGTCGCCGTAGTCCCTGAACTCGGAGTAGAAGTAGTGCAGATAAAGCCCAGCTCCATCGCCAAGCTTGTAATCGAGCCCCCCGCCTAAACCGTAGCGTTTGCGCCGGTACCTGTATTCACGGAGATCCATGCTGCTGTAGCTTGGGATTGCCGTGTCGTTGAGGCTGGGTTCGATGTCGTCGATTCCGCGACCGTTGTAGTCGAAGCTGCCGGAGAAAAGTGCCCCGAATTTCTTAGTGGCTCCAAAGCGCTGCCCGACGGTTCCATTAAACTGCGCGATAGCGCGGGTATTCAGAATGGGAGTAAATCCGCCGATTACGCCCAGGGTCAGGGTCGGCTGATCCCCCGCAGTCTTGGTTACGAGATTCACCGATCCGCCAATAGCTTCAGCATCCTGATTGGCAGATAGAGTTTTGTTGACTTCGACTGATTCGACGATGTCCGCGGGAATGGTATCGAGCTTCACCTGGCGCACGTTGTCTTCAGGCGCAGGAACGAGCACTCCATCGATCGTCACGGCGTTCAACCTCGGCTCGGTTCCCCGGATCTGGACGTACTTGCCTTCGCCCTCATCGCGCTCCAGAGTTACGCTGGGCAGGCGGTTAACGGCGTCGGCAATGTTCGCGTTCGGCAGGGCGGTGATCACGTCGGACGGCAAGACTTGCAGAATGTTGTCGGAAGTGCGCTGCCGGTTGATGGCCTCTGCCTCGCCATGCGGGCGGTCCGCAATCACCGTGACTTCTTCGCTCTTGCCGGAGACATCCATCTTGGCCTCGATGTGGTCCGCGCGCCCGGCTGCGACCGTGACCGGCTTCGTGAAATCCTTGAAGCCAACGTAAGAAATTGTGAGGGTATAGTTGCCGGGCGCCAGCCCAATGAAATTGAACTCCCCCTGGCCATCGGTGGCGGTAACGAAGTCACCCGGTTGCAACTTCACTCGCGCGCCATCGAGTACGGCGCCGGCCAGGTCCACGGCGCGTCCGCTGATGGTGCCATGACCGGTCTGGGCCGATGCCACCGCTCCCAGGAGTGCGCAAAGGACGAGCAGAGTTGGCATCTTGAAGATAAGAAAGAGAGAGCAGCATGAGTGCTTTGGCTTCATGGACTTCAGCTCCTTAGAGAATCAGCACCGCGAAGCGGCATAAGGACTGACGACGGCTCCTGGCGGAGCGATCACTCAGGAACCGTGGCCTCTCCGAAAACAGAAACTTCCGCCGCTCGACGATGACTAGCGATCTTAGGTGGGTGCTGTGAAGCCATTATTAAAGGAAGGTTAATACTTTTTCAGACTCTATCCGCCGAGCCGGTTGCCGTTCTACCCTAGTGCTCAGCTCTTTCGACGATCGGAGCCCGACAGGCAGTTCGATGAAGCTGCTGGTGGTAGAAGACGAACGGCGGATGCTGGAGTTGCTGCGCCAGGGTTTGAGTGAAGAAGGTCACACGGTTTAGTGCGCGGCGGATGGCAGCGCAGGATTGCAGATGGTCCGTGAGCGCGACTTCGATGTTGTGATTCTCGATGTGATGCTGCCCAAGATGGATGGATTTGAAGTGGCGAGACGCATGCGAACGGAAAACAATCGCACGCCCGTGTTGATGCTCACGGCTAAAGACTCTGTCCCCAACGTGGTGAATGGTCTGGACCTGGGGGCTGACGACTACATGACCAAGCCGTTCTCTTTTGACGAACTGCTGCTGCGATTGCGCGCGGTGAATCGGCGTGCGGTTGCTCCACGGAGAACACGGCTTCAGGTCGGCGACTTGCATTTGGATCTTTCCACGCGAGAAGTTTGCCGTAATGGCAGGCGTATCAGCCTGACGCGCACCGAGTATGGTCTATTGGAGCGGCTCATGCGCGACGCTGGGGAAGTTGTTCCGCGGGAAATCTTGATTTCGTCTCTGGGGCGCGAGGTAGGGAGTAACACGCTGGACGCTTTTGTGCGGCTGCTGCGAAACAAGGTCGATGGTGACGATCATGATAGATATGATGGCCGGCGAAAACTGATTCACACCGTGCGGGGCCCACGGCCCAACCCAAGAAATTCGAAGTGCCCTCGCACCAGTGGATTGATTTAACCGACATGACAGGCGAGTTCGGCGCCACCATCCTGAGCGATTGCAAGAACGGATCGGATAAACCGAACGACCATACCATCAGGCTCACATTGGTTCGAACGCGGGGCACACGCGGCGGTTATGCCGACCAGGGCACACAGGATATCGGACATCACGAATTCGATTATGGAATCGCCGGGCACGCCGCCGACTGGCGAACGAGCCAGACCGACTGGCAAGCGCAACGACTGAACGATCCTCTTATCGCGTTCCAGGCTTCCAAGCACGCTGGAGCCCTGGGGAGAGAGTTCTCCTTGTTGAAGATCAGCAACCCGCGAATTCGAGTCTTGGCGCTGAAGAAAGCAGAGCAGAGCGATGAGATCATCGTGCGCCTTGTTGAACTGGAGGGCAGGCCGCAACACGACGTCAGAATATCCTTCAACGCTGCGATCCTTTCCGCACGGGAAGTGAATGGGCAAGAGCAGCCGGTCGCAAGCACGCCCGTCTAGTGGAGCTCTGGTCACCTCGTTCTCCGCGTATCAGCCGCGCACCTTCGCCGTAAAGCTGTCGGCGTCGACGACAAAGGTTGCGGGCGTTCGCTCTGAGCCTGTTGCCTTGCACTATGACCTGGCAACGGCCAGCAATGATGGGACGCGATCAGTAGGCGGATTTGACGGCAAAGGGGATGCTTTGCCTGCTGAGATGTTGCCTGAACAAATCACGTTCAACGACGTGCATTTTCGTCTTGCGACGGCGAAGACGGGCTCTCCCAACGCGGTCGTCGCCAAGGGGCAGACGATCAAGCTGCCGGAAGGCCGATATAACCGCGTGTACATTCTGGCAGCCTCGGCGGACGGCGATCAGAAGGGAGGGTTCGAAGTAGGAAACAAGAAGGTCGAGTTGAACATCCAGAATTGGGGCGGATTCAGCGGACAGTGGGACGACCGGCAGTGGACCTCGAAGGACACCTCACAAGATGATTACGGCGAGATGACCGGCATTGTACCGGGATACATCAAACGCGCGGACCTTGCTTGGTACTGCTCACATCACCACAGCGCCGCGGGCGAGAATGTTCCCTATGGCTACTCCTATATATTCGCCTTTTCGATCGACTTGCCCACCGGGACAAGAACGATGAAGCTGCCGGATAATAACAAAATCCGCATTCTGGCTGTATCGGCGGCCGATGAGAATGCAGAACTGATCCCGGTGCAGCCACTTTACGACGTGCTTCCTTCGCCCGCTGCAACAACGTCTAACCGACGATAGGCACAAAACAGCCAGCAGTTCCATGAATGGTTGCCGACGACTTTGGGCGGATAACGGGCAAACCGGAACTTACGTTTTAACGCGGACTCCGACGTTGTCCCGAAGTCGGCTTCTGGCCCGAAATAATTTGGGGGATTGCCTGTCATCCGACCGGAACCAGTGCCTACAACGCCCCTGGATCGCCTAACTCCCAGATCGAGATTTCTGGAAAATGGACACCGCCTCATTGGGAAGCCGCGGCAGAGATGCCGACCTGAAGGCGGCGCCTTGCCCCCGGGTTTTGAAGATCACACAGTGTGTTCTGATCGGTTTTCAAAATCCTCTACTCTACGTGATTCTTCAAGGACTCTCCAGGATGGCGTTCTTACGCGTTCTGATCACTGTTGACCCGTTTTGAGCGTAGAACTATCACGCTTTTATCACTGCACTCCTCGGGTACGCGTGTGATCGCTCGGACGAGAGCCTACTGACCTACGGATTATGAGAACACACGGCGGAGTTGCGCCGTTTTGAAGGTGTTCTACTTTATTCTATTCTTTCACCCCTTGCAAGGTAGGCAGTCTTGTCCGTTGTGTACTTGATCTGACCGGTTCTGATCTTTCCATCATTACAATTCCATTACAGTAAACACAAGCCGCGCTTTGTCGCGGAGAAACCTCACATCGAAATCAGTCTGCTCCGTTTCCTAGGCTACTTTGTGCTTTTTGGGGTAGCTGTGCAAAGCCAATTCTTCTGTTCCGTCTCCTTAATTGGAGTCAAGATGCAGCCGGTAGTACAAATCTGCAATGCCGAGATTCGCTTCAAATCGACTCGGCTTCGAGTCGCCATTACGGTCTTCGGCTGCAGCATTTTCTTAAGTGCAGCTATTCGTGCGGTTCGGCGTAACGCCGAGGAGACGGAAGAATCAGCGGTCCACTGACCACGATCGAAAATGTTTTCTCTGCGAATTTGCCATCAAGGCCCTCCGCCGCGAACCGCACTGTGTAATTGCCAGCAGCTGTATACGTATGCGTGAGGATTGCACCATCGGCGGCCACTCCATCGCCGAAATCCCAATGATTGGCGAGCGCGGGGACTCCGTCTTTAGACACTACGCTGGAAAGTTCAATCTCTTCCCCAATTTTTGCCTGAGACGGTACCTGGAAGGCAATCGAAGGCGCGGCCGGGGAGATGGAAAGATCAATAATCTTGATCAGCTTGACTGTGTGCGCGGATTGATTGTCCAGGCGGAGCGTTTCGTGGTCCACCGCTAATGACTGATCTTGCGCGAACGCGTCGGAGAATTTGTACGAGTGTCCTGCGGGAAGGTTTAAATCGGAGAGACTGAAAGTGTGCGAACTCGACTGCTCCGTCCAGTTAAAGACAGCCAGCATGGACTGGCGCTGGTCTTCACGCAGCAGAAAAACGCTGGGTTGTTCATCCCTGTCTGCATAAGTCAGGAGATCTAGAGGCAAAGCAGCTCGTCCAAGCTTCGCCATTGCAAGCAAATCAGGATTCTTGACCAGCGCGACGCGGTCCGGATCACTCCCCAGGGTTGGAAGGTCGTCGCCAATTTCGAACATTCCTCCGGAAACCGCCGCCAGAGCGATCGAGACCTGAGCGTCATGCAATGTTAGTGGAGCTTGAATGGTTCGCTCTTCAATAAGCTGCCGGGAAACAGTGAACGCGTCCGGATCGGCGATGAAGAAGTTGCGATGCATGTAATAACGCGCCGCGATGCCCGGCTCAGCTTCCTTACTGCGGAGAAATGCATGGCCCGTATCCTGGGATGTGCGGCCTTCATCTACCAGGCCAACCGGATTCAACATCGGACTCCCATCTTTATCGAGGAGCACGTCTTCGCCGACTGCCTTGCGGATAATCTCGAGTCCGATGCGCTGCGCTTCAAGTGCGGTCGTGTTCGGGCGATGGTAATAACCCTCGATTGCTGTGTTGTCCATGAAATCGAGCTTGATGTAGTGCACACCCCATTCCCGGACCAGCGTGCGATAGGTCTGGCGAAGATATTCCTGGGCATCAGGATGAGTGGCGTCTAAGACGAACAGACGTTCGCCTTCCATCTCTTCGGCTTTGCCTATGGAAATCGGATCGCCATGTGCGTTGTGCACCAGCCAGTCTTTATGGTGCTCGTAAATCCAGGCCCGCTCGGCCACTTCAAAAGGAGCCGTCCAAATTCCCACCTTCAATCCTAATCGGCAAATGCGGTGAGTAAGATCCCCCATGCCACGAGGAAACTGAGATGCGTTGGGCGTCGCATATTCACCGCGAGCGTATCCGTAGCCCAAGTCGAAATGAAAATAGTCATAGCCCAGCCCTTTCAGGTTTGCGGCCAGCCATTGAGCGTTGGTGAGCGCCGCGCCTTCGGTGATCTTGAAGTAAAAAACCGTCCAACTCCACCATCCCAGCATGTTGTCAGCGCTGATGCGACTGTGATGCAGCTCTCGGATCGCGGCGCCGTAGTTGTCAAGTTGCGAATGATAATCTTTTCCGGCAGCAAACATCACGCGTTCTGAAGTTATTAACTTGCCTGCGGCAAGAGGAACGTTTAACTCAATCAGGTTTTCCGGTGGCCCTTCTCGCATACCGGATTCAGGCTCGGTTGCTTGTATCTCGGTAGTTCCGGTCGAATCGACCGTGTAGGAAGCGATGCCGGGGTCATCCGGTGATGAAGATTGCGTCCGCAGATGAACAAGGGTGAGAAAGCGGTTGGAAGTCAGAGCACCCACAAAGAGGCTCTCCTTGCTATCCCGGTTGTAAGTAAGTTGGCTGCCCACGGCGCGGTGCATTCCGTTTGGAGATTTTCCTAAATCGAAAATCTGCAATGGCGGCCAATCCTCGCTGTAGCTATCCGATAGAACTCGGTCGCTTTTCTGCGCCCCACCGAGATCGACAATTTTGGTCCCGATGGCTTCGACGCTGCGGACACTTTGAACGGTCGTCGGATTGGTAGTGTGATTTTGCACTTCAACCTCGATCACACCAAAATCTCTCCCTTCGTAGAGTTGCAATGTATAGGCGAGGTCAGGGGAATGCGGAAGTCCGGACGAAGTGATGGTGATTTTGTTGCCGTGTCCGAGCGGATCCTCGAAAGTCGATTGCGATATCTCGTGGTGCGGATAATCGGTCGATTTAACCCACTTGTGATCGATCTCCGCAGCTACTCTGGCGTGAACGACGCTGTGTCCGCTGTTTCCTGTTTGAATCTCATATGTCCCGTCGCTCGGCTGAACCACCACGGATAAGCCCTCCATATGAATAGCTACCTGAGAAGCCTTAGCCGGGTCAGAAGATCCCAGACAGGCTCCGACCAAAATCAGCACGCAGGCTAGCGCCGTTACGAGACTTGCAGTCCGAACAAGACGGATTGTTCCGGCCAATTTGTCGAAGTACCTGAAGCCAAAACAATTATTTCTAATCACGAATTTCTCCTGTCATTACGGGATCTTGATTTGGCGTTTACACAGAATCCTGACCCGGGTTGAAGGGCCATGTATTTTTCCATTTCGCCCAGAGGAAGAAAACCACAATGCCGGTTAGCAGCGTCAATAAGCCGATCTTGATGTAGAGCCAGCCCGAGGTCAGAAAAACGTACGCCCACCCAAAGAAAGCAATAACCACGGGTAGGGGATAGAACCACATCTTGTAGGGCCGCGCGCTGTCGGGAAATTTTCGTCGCAAGAGTGGAATGGCAAACAGCTGTCCGAGAAACTGTACCAGAATTCTGGTAGTGATCAAGGCGCTGACGAGTTGATCAAGCTTAAGGAATGCAAGGGCGATAGATACAGCGCCCAGAACCAGAAGTGAAACCTGCGGATAGTTCTTCGTAGGATGCAGTTGCGCAAACGGACGGAAGAAATAGCCGTCGATGGCAGCCGCATAAGGAATTCGCGAATAGCCGAGAAGAAGCGCGAATACGGCGCCAAAGGCTGACCAGAGGACGAAAATCGTGACCACGATCGCGGCGCCCCTGCCGTAGAGGCGTTCCATGAAATCAGAAACGATGAAGTTCGAATGAATTCCTTCTCGCCACGGCACCACTCCGATCAAGGCGAGATGCAACGCGAGATATCCTATGCAGCAGACTGCGAGCGAATACAGGATCGAGCGCGGCACCACGTAGGCAGGATTCTGCACTTCGTCGCCGATGTAGCAAACATCGTAATATCCGAGATAGTTGTACACGGCGATCAGAGTGGCACTACCGAGACCGAGCACGAAGCCACGATTAAAGGCCATCGCTCCTGGAGGAAAATCGAACGCCAAGTGAGCATTGAAGTGGGAAAAACCGGCGACGATGATGGTTACCATCGCCAGCACCGTGCCCACCCAAAGCGTGACAGTGACCTTCTTCAGGAATGTCATCTGCCGGCATAAGAGGAACAAGGCAGCGAGGCCTACGGCGACCGCGACGTATTGCTGGCCTCGAGCCGTCAATCCCGGCCAGAGATAGGAAGAATAGTTTCCGAATCCGATCATGCCAGATGCGATTTCCAGAGGCCCACTCAATACGAATTGCCAAATGAAAAGAAAAGCCATCAGGCGGCCCCAAGTCTGATGGCCGTACGCCTCGCGAAGAAAATGGTAGCTGCCGCCGGAGCCGGGCAACGCCGCCCCCAGTTCGCTCCATATCAGACCGTCGGAAATCACGATGAGCGCGCCCGTGAGCCAGCCCAGCATGGATTGCGGGCCGCCCATCGAAGCCATCAACAGCGGGATGGTGATGAAAGGGCCAATCCCAACCATGTTGGAGATGTTCAGGGCCGTGGCATGAAGTAAACCGAAGGCGCGCGTCAGGTGGGGTTGCGATTCCGTCTTTATTGCCATGGGCGATGAACATATTAGAACAAGTAGATGACAATCGCTCATTTGCGAGATAATTCGAGTCCACCTTGAATTCAGCGGCGACGTGAGGGAACTGTGAGTGATTGCGGCAAGAAGATTCGTTTGAATCGTGTGCTCGGAGGCTCCGAACACCGGGCGTTGGTCGTGGCTTTCGATCATGCCTTGGTACTGGGGCCAATACCTGGAACGGAAGACCCATTAGGAAAGATTCGGCAATTTGCCCAGGCGAACGTCGATGCCTTGCTGCTGAACCTTGGACTCATCCGCCAATTCGCAAACTCGACAATTGCCGGTCCAATACCGGCTCTAATTGCCCGTTTGGATTGGACAACGGTTTGGTCCGCGATTGGGCAAAACGGAAGCGGTGCGCTGCACAGTGCGCTTCTCGCGCACCCCGAGGCAGCGTTACGGCTCGGCGCCGATGCCGTTCTCACCTATCTGGTCATAGGTACCGGCGATGCCGAGTTCGAGAAGAAGGAGATCACGCGCAACGCCGAAGTCGCCCGCGAATGTGAGCAAGTTGGAATCCCGCTGATTGTTGAATCTCTCGCGCGGGGAAAGGATGTGCAGAATCCAGGTGATCCGAAGTGGCTGAACCTCCACACTCGTATGGCAGCCGAACTCGGTGCAGATATGGTTAAGACGGATTACAGCGGGGATACGGTTTCAATGCGCGCGGTTGTCGAAAAATGTACGATACCGATTCTGGTCCTTGGTGGAAGCCGTCATGCTTCGGACAAGCACGCCCTTGATGTGGTCCGCGAAGTTGCGGCGGCGGGAGCGGCTGGCGTCTTCTTTGGCCGCAATGTTTTCCAAGCTGACAACATCAGCGCATTTCTTGAACAGGCACGCGCTGCGCTTGACGGAGAGGCAACGGCAGAATATCAAGCGATCACAAGATGATGACATCGGGTTCCCAGGCACAGGCGGTCTTACACAATGAGAATGTGATGGATGGTCGTTCCGGATTCCGCCTGCGAGCAGATTGGGGATCTGTCTCCGTTCTTGAAGGCGGAGGGCATATCTGCGAGTTGAATCTGAATGCATGTGCCGGAGTGAACCCGCTCTGGCGGCCGCCATGGGCGACGGTCGATCCGTTCAAGTACACGGCGAAACATGCTCGCAGGTACGGACCTCCGCCGGATGGCAGGTTACTCGCCGGCATTGCGGGACATAGCCTTAGCTTTGATCACTTCGGGCCGCCTTCGCTGGAGGAAACGGCCGCCGGTCTCACTACCCACGGCGAAGCGCCTGCGCTAAAGTGGTGCGTTCAGAAGCAAGCACAGACGCCGAAGCCACAATTGCAATATGGTTTGACGCTTCCCGAAGCTCGCATCGGTTTCAGCCGGACCCTGACGCTTGACCACGTAAATCCGGTGATCTATTGCGAAGAAGAGGCGGTCAACCACAGCCCTTACGACCGTCCAATTTCGTGGAATGAACATGTAACCTTCGGACCACCGTTTCTAGAAGCGGGAACCACCTGGTTCGACATGCCGGCAACGCGGGCGAAGGTTTGTCCGGCTAGTTACAGCCCTCGATTTTCACTGCGGTCGGATGCCGAATTTACTTGGCCCAACGCGCCTACTGGAAATCGGAAACGGATCAACCTGCGCACCATGCCAGCGCTTCGCTTCGGACACTACACGGCGCAATTGCTGAATCCGGAGCTTGAGATTGGTTTCATCGCTGCCTGTAACCCGCGCATGAAGCTTCTCGTCGTTTATGCATTTCGACGGAGAGACTTCCCTTGGGTGGGCAATTGGGAAGAACGCTACAACCGAACCCAAGAGCCGTGGCGCGGGAAGACCTTCTGCCGGGGGCTGGAGTTCAGCACAACTCCGTTCTCCATTCCGCGGCGCGAAACCATTGAGCAAAGTCCGCTGTTCGGAGAGCCGACGTACCGCTGGCTTCCGGCCAAATCCAAGGCTCAAGTTCGGTTTCTGATTTTATTATTTGAAGTGCCGGAGACATTTTGTGGCGTGGCTAGTGTTTCCCTTTCCAGAAGCAAAAGAAGGATCGATGTAACCGAGTCCGGAGCTCGTGGCCGGAAGCTTTCCGTGGCGACCGATAAATTCTTATGAATGGCGGCGACAGTTGAATAATTCCAAAGCAAGCAGGAATCGACAACCATCATGAGTTTGCTGGCCATCGATATCGGTTCGAGCAGAAGCAAAGCGGTGGTATTTGCGGTGGCGGGTAAGATACTTACCCAGCACGCATGCTCCTACACCCCGGAGTTCCCCGCGCCTGCGCACGCGGAGATAAATCCGGAGCGCTTTTGGCAGGCGGTGTGCCATTGTTCGCAAGCGGTATCTAGGAATGTTTCCGATCCCGTCCGAGCGTTGTGTCTGAGTTCGCACGGCGAATCTTTTGTGCCGGTAAATGGACACAACGAGGCAATCGGTCCGGCCATTCTCAATCAAGACAATCGAGCCACGGAAGAAACGGTGTGGCTCGAAAGAACATTCGACAGAAAGCGACTTTTCGAAATTACCGGCCTGGTTGCTCATCCTATGTATCCGGTGCCGAAAATTCTCTGGTTGCGCAAGCACCGGCCTGACATTTTTGCTGCCCCGGTTCGTTTCCTGAGCGTGATTGGTTATGTTCTCTCGCGATTACGACTACCCGCCTATGTCGATTATTCACTGGCCTCCCGCTATTTGGCATTTGATATACGGCAGCGGCGCTGGTCCGACGAGATTCTTGCCGCCACGGAAATAAATGCCGAATGCCTGCCCGTTCCTGTGCCTGCTGGGACGATTGCAGGAAAGTTAGAACAAGCCGCTGCCAGTCAACTCGGTCTATCGCCGGGAACGATGGTGGTGATGGGAGGGCACGATCAACCCTGCGGCGCATTGGGAGTAGGCGCCATCGGTCCCGGCCGCGTGGCCGACTCGATGGGCACCTACGAATGCCTGGTGGCGGTTTCCGATCAGCCCAGTTCTACCGATGCGGCGCTTGCGGCTTCTCTGAACTCTTATTGTCACGTGATTCCAGACAAGTTCGTCACGCTGGCGTATTTTCCGTCGGGAATCATGATCAAGTGGTTCCACGATCTGCTCTACGGGGAAACACACGGAGAGGGCGTTACCGCTGAAGACGGGGCGGAGTCTATCCACTACGCGACGCTCGAGCGAGAAGCGCCAGCGGGTCCAACCGGGCTTTGCATTACGCCCAATCTGATCGGTACTTGCAATCCTGATTTCAACCCGCATGCGCGCGGAATCATCTCCGGCTTGAGCCCGAACACAACCCGCAGCCAGATTTACAAAGGCATTCTTGAAGGGCTTGCCTGTGAACTGTCACAGATGACCGACATTCTGGCGAGCGCGGTGGGAGAGTTTCGGGATGTCTACGTCACCGGCGGTGGCTCGCGGTCGGTTCTGGGGCTGGAGTTGCGAGCTGCTTTGTCGGGCCGGCGGCTGCATGTCATGGAGTGTCCGGAGGCGGTGTGTCTCGGCGGGGCCATACTCGCCGGAGTCGCATCCGGGGAGTATGGGAGCTTGCGAGAGGCGGTGGAACTCGTGGTCCGGGATGTTTCCGCGGTGGCACCCGACCATGCGATTGCGGCAGCTTACGCGCAACAAGCCAAACAATACCGCCGTTTGCGTTCAGCGCTAACGGGAATCAATTCAAGAGGCCAATAGGAGAAACATGATACAAGCCACAATCGGATTCATAGTGTTTGGAGTCCACAAAGATGGTCTGAAAGATCCAATGGGTGCGCCCTTCATCGATGACGTCGTGGTGCAGCGCGCCAAGACTGCACTGGCTGCGGCGGGTCTGAAGGTGATTGAGCATGGAATTGTTGTCGCCAGCAAAGAAGAAGCTCGGGCCGCATTCAAGAAAATGAAATGCGACGATGCGATCGATGCGGTCGTTCTATTTTCCGGGACTTGGGTTTGGGCGGCGCACCTGGTCGGTGCTATTCGCGATTACTGCGCCAGTGGCAAAGGCTTGCTTCTGTGGACGCACCCCGGCTCGCAAGGCTGGCGGCCGGTGGGCGGATTGGTGCTGCACGGAGGCTTGCTCGAGATCGGCGTCCAGCACAAATTTGTATATGGAAGCGCGGAGGAGCAAGACACCGTCAGCAAGATTGTCAGCTATGCTCGCGCTTCACATCTGAAAAACTTCTTAAACATGTCCACCATTGGCACATTTGGCGGACGCGGGATGGGTCAAACCTGCGGTGCGGCCGATCCTTCGCAATGGATGAGAATGTTTGGCATCGATATCGATTCCCGCGACACAACGGAATTGAAGCAAACTGCCGAAGGGATATCACGAAACGAATTGGATGGCCTGCAGCCACGGATGAAGCAACTGTTCGGCAAAGAACCGGAACGAAACGCAGTGACCGAGCGCTCGATGCGGCTCTATCTCGCGCTGAGAAAAGTTGTGGCCAAGGAAAAGTTCGATTTCTACACGATTCAATCCTTTCCCGGCCTTGCCGGCGATTACTCTGCCACTTGCTTTGCGCAGAGCATGATGCTTGAGGATGGAGTCGGTACTTCTACGCTGGGCGATTTCAACACCGCTTTGACCGTTCTCCTGCTCACCAAATTGAGCAAGGAGAGAGTGTATTACGGCGATCTGCAACACATCGACAGGAAAACAAGAGAAATCAAGATCATCGGCGATGGCGCTTGTCCACCTTCGTTGGCATGCAAACTGGGTCCGGCTGGCTTCTCTGAACACGGCATTCCTACGGAAGGCGAAGCGGGCGGGCTCTCCGTAAAGTTGATCTGCAAAGTGGGCGAAGGAGTTTTGGCCCGGCTCGGCAGAGTGAACGGTGAGTTTCAAATGGTCATCACCCGAGCCAGCATTTTCGAGCCTTCGCCGAATCAGATCGGAAAGCGGCTCAACGAATGTGGCATCCCATTTTGGCCCCACGGTTTCGTGACCGCGCATTGTGACATCGAAGTCTTGCTTCAGCACTGGACCAATGAATATGCCTGCCTGGGCTACGGCGAAGAACTATATTCGGCATTAGTCGATTTTTGTGAGATCACGGGAATCAGGGCAATCCTTCCCTGAATTCTATTGACAGAGGACTGCGAGCCAACTCTCTTGATCTCGATATTCTGTATTTTCTCACTTGTTTGGCGACAACCCCCATTACAATCATTGACCGAGTCCAAGTAGTTTTCCAAGGCCGGATTAGAAAACTACCCATTTCTAACGCCATGTGTGGAAATCAAGAAGGCCAATCTTTACGGAGGCTCCACGGGAGCAATTCTGGGCAGGTTTTCTAACGTCGCTGCCGTAAACGTGACGCGGTCCACAAACGGGCTTGGAGGAGATCAAATGGCGATATCCCCCAAGCCGACTTCGGGACAACTTCCGGAACCAGCTTCCGGTTTGGGTCGCTGTTCGACAGCCGATGAGTCGCACGCCGAACCGCATGCGCCGATAATTGCGGGTTTGCACGTGACTCAGGCACTGGTCCGGCAGACCCCACCGTTCTTTTGATTAAAGAAGAGGATCGAGGCAAACGCAGGACCAGGGGCGGAGACTAAGGCTCCGTCAGGCGATACCATGCGAGCCCGGTTTGTGCACCCAGCCAACGGAAAGGCTCATTCGGAACGTAATCCAGGCGGGCGTTGAGGAAGGGAAACTGTTTCCAGCATTGCCCACGGCCGGCCTCCAGATCGGCAATGATTCTTCCGAAAATCGAGGTCAGATTCACGCCATGTCCGCTATAACCCAGTCCATAGAAGATGTTCTTGTGCTTTCCAGTACATCCCACGGAAGGGGATTCATCCATGGACCAGTCGACCATTCCGTCCCAACCTAATTCGAACCTGACGCCCGACATTTTGGGATAGATTCGCACAAGCTCACGCTGCAGTTGCGAAAAATGGGAAGCAGCGTTGCTGTCTTCGCCAACCCCGCTATTGAAAAAGTAGCTGGGGCTGCCCCCGCCGATGTGGATGCGATTATCCCGCGTCAAGCCGAGGTAGAAGACTTCGGTTCGGCTGTCATTGAATGGAACTCGCGTACGCCATCCGATCTCGACCAGTTGCCGCTCACTTAAGGGCTGGGTCACCGCGACATATTCATGGACGGGCACAAATGAGTTTCGGAAAAATCCCAGTCTTGAGGTAAAAGCATTGGTCGCCAACACCAACGACTTTGCCCTGATGGTATGTCCGCCGGTCGTATGAAGAAGGTGCTCCCGACCCTCCTCGACGCTTGCTACGGTTGTGTTTTCGTAAATCTCCGCGCCGGCGTTCTCCGCCGCCGCCTTAAACACATGCACCAGTTTCATAGGATGAATGTGTCCGCCGTTGGGGTCGAAGAACCCTCCCTCGTAAACCTCGGTGCCGATCGCGCTAACGAGTCGCTGCTTGTCCCAGAACTCAACCGGCATGCCTAGGGATCGCGCCTCTTGCACATAGGCTTTCGCCGCCCGGATATCGTCGGAGGTGACAAGCACTTGCAGAGCGCCATTTATATCCAACTCGCAGTCGATGCCGGTCGCGGCGCTGAGCTTCGATAACGTCCCGATGTTCTCGGCTGTAAGGTCGTAGATCTTCTTGTCGACGGCCGGAGCCGAGCTAAAATGCATATACCGGTCCTCGGTCATGGTCAGCACCATGGCGCCGTTTCGTCCCGAGGCTCCGTTCCCACAGCCCTTCGCTTCCAGGACGGCGACGTGCTTGTGCGGAGAGATGCTGCGGATGTAGTAGGCGGCGGAGAGTCCCGTGAAGCCGCCGCCGAGTACCGCGACATCTACAGCAATGTCCTCCGTCAACGGCGGATTCTGCAGCTGTTGACTTCTCGCCCAATAGCTGCGGTTGGGCTCAAACTCCAACGGTTCACGCCAGATTCTGGGAGAGATCTGGTTCAGGCCCACGGTACCGAGCAACGCGCCGCCTGCGAAGGCTGCCTTCTTAAGAAAGCGGCGGCGGCTTGGGAGCTCTTGCATGAGCGGATAGCGGAGAAAAGTTCAGGGTAAGAGATCGCTTTGTCCTCGGCAAGCAAAATGAAGTGTTAGTAAACAGCCCTTGCGGGATGAACCTTCATCCAGATGCGTAGGGATTCCGGTCGTGTCGTCGGCAAACGGGAAACGGGCTTCGGGGAGATCTCTGGATCATCTCCTCGAAGCCGACTTATGGATTCGCCTCGATTTTGGCACATCTATTCGCGTTTTCTCAGCGCGGCGGGCCTATTGGAATGTACGATGAGTAAAGTCATGGACCGAACAGGGGGCACCGGGGTCCAATGCCGGGCTATGTACATGGTGTCTCAGGTCCGGAGAACGAGGCTTCATGACCATCCTCACCCGATTAGAGCAATGGAAGGAGCAGAGCAAAATATCGCCGGAGCAGCACGCGCAATTGGCATGTCTCTGCCGCGGAGAACCCTTCTCTATTTTTCTCGAGCTGAACGTTCTTCTCTACGCCGGTGTGGTGGCGTTCGTTGCCGGACTCGGCTGGACTGTCAGCACATGGTCGCAGCAACTCGGTGACGTCGTCCTGACTGTGCTCTCCAGCATCCTCGCCGCCTGTTCCTGGTACTGCATTTCGCGCGCTCCCGCCTGGTCCCCCGCGGAAACGCCTGCACCGAGTCCGATTTTCGACTATGTGCTTTACCTCGGCAGCCTCGTCTGGTGCGTAGAACTCGCTTACCTGGAGAACCGTTTCCACGTGCTTTCCGGACAATGGGATCTTTATCTGTTGGCGAGCGCCGGCGTCTTCTTCTTCCTCGCTTACCGTTTTGATAATCGCTTCGTACTGTCACTCGCCTTGTCCGCACTCGCCGGATGGTGTGGGCTCACCATCTCGCGCTGGCCGTCCCATCAGGATGCGGAATATCGCCAATATGCCCTTCTCTACTGCCTGCTGGTCGGCGTCGGCGGGGCGCTTCTTCAGCGCCGTTGCCTGAAACCGCATTTCTTCGGCACTTATCTGAACATCGTGGCCAACGTTCTCTTTTGGGCACTGCTCTCCGGCGTGTTCAATCCGCAGGGCTACGGCCTATGGTTTCTCGCTCTGCTTATCGCCTGTGGCGCCTCTCTCGCCTGGGGCCTGGCACGCCGGCAGTTTGCCTTCGTTGTTTATTCCGCCGTCTACGGCTATGTGGGAGTCAGTTCGATGTTCCTCCGCAGCGTCACTGACGAAACCGCTATTCTGAGCTACTTCGTCGTTACCGGAGTCGCTATGCTCGTGGTGCTGGTCCAGATCGGGCGCCGCTTCGGGAGGCCGGCCTGAGACTCTATAGTGCATCCAGCGAAGAAACTCTGCGCGCCCGCCAACTCGTGACGGACTGGGTCGGCGAGGGCTTTCTGACCAAGGAGCAGTATCAGCGTTTGGAACAGGAAACGGTTTCTGATCTCCGCACCACCAACATTTTTCTACGGCTGGTCTTGTTCCTCTTCACCCTGATCAGCGTGGGCGCCGCCGTCGCGCTCTTCTTCAGGGTTTTTCTTTGGAGGCCATCGGAGCAAACCGCCGGCGTTTTCTTCCTGATCTTCGCTGCCCTCTGCTACGGGGCTGCCGAAGTCGCCGTTTCCCAAGCCCGGCTCTATCGCTACGGGATCGAGGAGGCGCTCGCCGTGTGCTCGGTTGGTTTTCTCTGCGTAGGAATGCAGGCCGCTCTTTTCAGCGGCAGCCCTTATTCAGCGAAGCCGGACGGAGCCCAGTTCCTGGTTCCCGCCGCCGGCGCCGTCTTTTCGCTCTGGATATGGCGCCGCTTCGGCCTTTGGTATGCATTTCCCGCCGCGATGATCTTCGTCCTCTTTTTGCCAGGCTACTGGACCTTGTCCCACTCGGCGCAGCATCTGATTGTCGCCGCGTTCTATGCAACGGGGCTAGTAGGTGCAGCCGCGGTACGCTCCCGCCACCGCTTCGACTACCTCGAGGAGGCTTATTCGCTCGTCGAAGCGTTCCTCTGGCTCGGCATCTACCTGGCCATCAATCTCAAGCTTTCGTCGTTGGACCTGCCCGCGCAGTGGTGGAGCGGCACTCGGGCCGCCTCTGAATTCGCAAGGCCGTTCTACTGGGGAACGTGGGTGCTGATCTGGTGCCTGCCGCCGATCGTACTTGCACGCGGCATTCGTCAGAAGGACCGCTTCGTCATCGCGGTGGGCGCAATCGTCTCCGTCCTGACTCTCGTCTCTAATAAGCCTTATCTAGGCTGGGTGCGGCATACGTGGGACCCGATGCTTCTGGGCATATTGTTAACCGGTGTCGCAGTCTTCATCCGCCGCTGGCTTGCCCGTGGCCCGGGCGGAATTCGCCACGGCTTTAGCGCCGAGCGCTTATCGGGAAGGGACAAACGCTGGATGAACGCGGGGTCCGCCGTATTCGGCCTGCTAACGCCACAGTCAGTAACGCCGGCCACTCAAACAAGCGGTCCGGACTTCCGCTTCGGTGGGGGAGCTTCGGGAGGCGGAGGTGCCAGCGGCGATTTTTGAAATTGGCCGCCGGGTGGATGGGTCATCTGCTGACGTAGCGAAGAACCCCGGCAGACACGCACCTCAACGAACTTCTGCTACCGGAGAGATCGTTTTTTCACCCCAATAAACATCGTCGCTCTCGCCTAGGCACATGGACCCAGTGTCATGTCTTGGACAGGTGGCGCCCCAAAATTCCGCAGAAACGGGGTTGGAGGAGATCAATGGCGATCTCCTCGAAACCGACTTCTGGCCCGAAACAATTTCCGGGTTCCTCTAGCGGCGTCCAATTCTCAAAGAGTGTAATCGCCAACTGAGAAAGATCCCAGCCGCCGCTTCTCCACCTTATGTGGTCGGCTGGTAGTGGCCCTTCTGCCGGACTAGTTCTTCCGTTGCCACAGTGTACTGTACAATTTTGCCCCTGATGATTTCGTGCGCAAAATGGTGGCTAGGTGTGGTCGTCAGTGCGCTGATGCTGGTTCTGGTGGCGCAGGCCGAACCAGTCGCCCAGCTCAAAGCAACCGACTACGTCAATGATTTTGCCCACGTTCTGGATCAGAACACCATTGCGCAGATGGACGATGTTTGCCGCCAGATCGACAAAAAAGCGCATGCCCAGATCGCGGTGGTGACCGTCCAGTCGCTCGATGGCTCGGATATAGAAAGTTACGCGGTCGATCTTTTCCATCAGTGGGGGGTCGGAAGCAAGTCCACTAACCGCGGAGTTCTGATCCTATATGCCTTTAATGACCATCGCGCCCGCATTGAGGTGGGCTATGGGCTGGAGCCTATCCTCCCCGATGGGAAGGTAGGTGCATTTCAGCGAGAAGCGGTACCGCTCATGCGCGCGGGCGACTATAACAAGGCGCTTTTGTTGGTCACCTCTCGCGTTGCGAAGGTCATTGCCGATGATGCCGGCATTCAGCTTGCGAACCTACAGCCAGAGACTCCGGTTGAGCCCGATAGTCAGCCGGGTGGAGGCTTGTCGGTCGGCGCGATTATAGGGATTGTCATCGTCATCTTGATCATCCTTTTTACGCCCTTGCGCGGCATTCTGTTCTGGATTCTTTTTTCCGGAATATTTGGTGGTGGTGGAGGATCGAGAGGCGGCGGAGGCTGGGGGAGTGGCGGGTTTGGTGGTGGCGGTGGTTTTGGCGGATTCGGCGGCGGCAGTTCCGGTGGCGGCGGGG
>Ga0116134_1000522_pt1 | contig 19825 bp, 14 predicted proteins | sample June2015DPH_19_5_FD_89737 | JGI IMG/M metagenome (GOLD analysis project Ga0116134, IMG submission 89737) | Peatland microbial communities from SPRUCE experiment site at the Marcell Experimental Forest, Minnesota, USA - June2015DPH_19_40 | ecosystem: Environmental > Terrestrial > Soil > Wetlands... | reverse complement strand
ACGCATCACCATCAGGCGGTCGACCGGCTCGGTGCGGGACTGGCCGCCACCGCGTGGGCGGCGGACGGGACCGTAGAGGCGCTGGAGTTCGCGGCTGCGCCGGGGGCGGCCGGATTCGCGATCGGGGTGCAGTGGCATCCGGAGGAGGGCACCGACCCGCGCCTGTTCCGCGCCCTGGTCGGTGCCGCCGCCATGGTGCCGCGCGGGCGAGCGGCCGGTGTCCCGGCGAGCACCCCAGGCGGGTTACGGCGAGGCGCTCGTCACCGGCCCAGCGAGTCCCGGGCTTCAGCCCGGGTGAGCGGCCGGTGAACAACGGCCAGGTGTTCGTTACCGGCCCAGCGACCCCAGGCCGAAGGCCTGGGTGAGCGGCCGGTGCTGTCGGCGGGTACCAGGCGCGGGTTACGGCGAGGCGTTCGTTACCGGCCCAGCGAACCGGGCCCTGGGCCCGGTGAGTGGCCGGTGTGCCGGCGAAGTACCACCGCGGGGCGCGAAGCGCATGCGGGGGGTTCCGGGGGGTCGCCCCCCCGGGCCAGCAACAGTCTATTCTTGGTCCATTACGCAGCTGGAGCCGCCGCTGCATCCAGCCGGGAGGCAGCCCCGCCGTGCCGGAAGGCTCGTCCGCAATCACCGACGCGGTATTCCGCCCGGTCCGGACCGGCAACGCGTTCGAGGAGACCGTGGAACGGCTGCTCGACGGCATCCGGCTGGGCGTGCATTCCCGCGGGGACCGGCTGCCACCGGAACGGGAACTGGCCGGGCGGCTCGGCGTCAGCCGGGTCACCGTCCGTGACGCGCTGCGCGAACTGGCCACCGCGGGTTACGTGCAGACGCGGCGGGGCCGGTTCGGCGGCACGTTCGTCACCTACCAGCCCCACCCGCTCGCGCACGGCGAGCTCACCCGGACCGCGCAGAGCATGGGTGACCTGCTGGCCGACGCCCTCACCTTCCGCCGGGTGGTGGAGGCCGGGGCGGCGGAGACGGCCGCGCGCGCCACGCTCAGCCGCCGGCAGCGGGAAGAACTGACCGCGAGCCTGGCCGCGGTCGAGGACGCTCAGCTGGCGGGCTACCGGCAGGCCGACACGTGGCTGCACCTGGCCATCGCCGAGGCCGCGGGCTCGGCGATGCTGACCACCAGCGTGGTCGAGGTGCGGGTCCGGCTGGTCGACCTGCTCAACGCCATCCCCATGCTGGAGCGCAACCTCGTGCACTCGAACATCCAGCACGCCGGTATCGTCCGGGCCATCCTGGCCGGCGACCCGGAGGGGGCGCGCCAGGCCATGGAGGAGCACACCGACGGGACGGCGGCGCTGCTGCGCGGCTTCCTCGGCAGTGCCAATGACCACGTGGCCCCTGGGGATGAAGCGGCAGAACGGGCTCACTCTGATCTTGACACCGCCCGTCCGTAATGGGTCAATACCTGTAGTTCAATGGATCAGTTTTATCCATATGCGCCGCTGCATTGGTGAGCTGTTGTCTGGGGAGGCCCCATGCCAGCCGATGAGACCGCCATCCCGCCCGGCACCGCGGGCACCGGCCCGGCAGGCGCGCCCGGCGCCGCAGTGGCCGCCGCAACGATCAGCGCCGACGAGAGCCGCCTGCACGAAATGGGCTACGCGCAGGAACTCCGGCGGCACATGTCCGGCTTCTCCAACTTCGCCGTCTCGTTCACGATCATCTCGATCCTGTCCGGGTGCCTCACCCTGTACGGCACCGGGATGAAGACCGGCGGGCCGGCTCTGATCACCTGGGGCTGGCCCTTCGTCGGGGTGATGACGCTGCTGGTCGGACTGTCCATGGCCGAGGTGTGCTCCAGCTACCCGACGGCCGGCGGCCTGTACTACTGGTCGGCCAAGCTCGCCAAGCGGAACGCGCCGGCCTGGTCCTGGTACACCGGCTGGTTCAACTTCCTGGGCCAGGTCGCGGTCACGGCCGGCATCGACTTCGGCGCGGCGTTCTTCCTCAACGCCCTGCTCGACCTGCAGTGGGGCTTCGACACCAGGCCGTGGCACACGATCGTGCTGTTCGCCGCGATCCTCGTGCTGCACGCCCTGCTCAACCAGTTCGGCGTGGGCATCGTGGCCAAGCTGAACGACATCAGCGTCTGGTGGCACATCGTCGGCGTGCTGCTCATCGTCGGCGTGCTGGCCTTCGTGCCCAGCCACCACCAGTCCGCGTCGTTTGTGTTCGGGCACTTCGTCAACGACACCGGCTGGGGCTCGACGTTCTACGTCGCGCTGCTCGGCCTGCTGCTGGCGCAGTACACGTTCACCGGGTACGACGCGTCGGCGCACATGACCGAGGAGACCCGTGACGCGTCCACGGCCGGCCCCCGCGGGATCATCACATCGATCCTGGTCTCGCTCGCCGCGGGCTGGGTCCTGCTGATCGGCATCACCTTCGCCATCCAGCACTACAACGGCGAACTGGGGGCCGCCGTCCCGCCGGCCCAGATCTTCGTCGACGCGATCGGCAACACCGGCGGCAAGCTGCTGCTCGTCGTGGCGATCGGGGCGCAGTTGTTCTGCGGCATGGCGTCCGTCACCGCGAACTCGCGGATGATCTACGCCTTCTCCCGGGACGGCGCGCTGCCCGGCTCGGCGCACTGGCACAAGATCAACCCGCGGACCCGGACGCCGACCAACGCGATCTGGCTGGCGGCCGCCGGCGCGCTCATCCTCGGCCTGCCCTACCTGTGGAACAGCACCGCCTACGTCGCGGTGACGTCGATCGCGGTGATCGGGCTCTACGTCGCGTACGTGCTGCCGACGCTGCTGCGGCTGCTGCGCGGCGTGGACTTCGTGCCGGGCCCGTGGCACCTCGGCCGGTGGTCGCGGCCCATCGGGATCATCGCGGTGGTCTGGGTGGCCTTCATCTCCATCCTGTTCATGCTGCCTACCGCGGCGCCGGTCACGGTGAGCACCTTCAACTACACCGTGGTCGCGGTGGTTGCCGTGCTCGGCTTCGCCACGATCTACTGGTTCGTCTCCGCACGGCGCTGGTTCAAGGGGCCGAAGGTGCAGGGCAGCGCGGAAGAACTGGCCGCGATCGAGCATGAACTGGAGTCTCTGGCCTAGTGGGCGGCATGGGAGATGGGGCGGCGAACCACCAGGCCGGCAGCGCCGTGCTCGGGGCCGCCAGCTTCGAGGGGATCAGCGTCGCGGTCGGGGCGGGCACCATCGACACCGTGATCGTCGCGCTGACCGACATGCAGGGCCGCCTGCAGGGCAAGCGGCTGCACGCGCCGTTCTTCGTCGACCAGGTCATCCGGCACGGCACCGAAGCCTGCTCCTACCTGCTCGCCGTGGACATCGACATGAACACGGTGGACGGTTACGACCTCACCTCGTGGGACCGCGGGTACGGGGACTTCGAGCTGATCCCCGACCCGGCCACCGTCCGGATGCTGCCGTGGCAGGAACGCACGGCGCTGGTCCTGGCCGATGTGCAGTGGCCGGACGGCACCGCGGTCGCCCCGTCACCCCGGCAGATGCTGAAGGGGCAGCTGGCCCGGGCCGCCGAGCACGGCTGGACCTGCTACACAGGCACCGAGCTGGAGTTCATCGTCTTCGAGGACTCCTACGAGAAGGCGTGGGATCTCGGCTACCGCGGGCTCACCCCGGCCAACCGGTACAACGTCGACTACTCCGTGCTCGGCACGTCCCGCATCGAGCCGCTGCTGCGCGATATCCGGCTCGGCATGGCCGGGGCGGGCATGACGGTCGAGTCGGCCAAGGGCGAATGCAATCCCGGGCAGCACGAGATCGCGTTCCTCTACCGGGACGCCCTGACCACGTGCGACCAGCACGTCGTGTACAAGACGGGGGCCAAGGAGATCGCGGCCGCGCACGGCTGCAGCCTGACCTTCATGGCCAAGCCGAACGACAAGGAAGGCAACTCCTGCCACATCCACATGTCGTTCCGCGATTCTGACGGGCGGCCGGTGATGGCCGGGGACGGCCCGTACGGGCTCTCGGAGACGGGCGGCCAGATGATCGCCGGCCTGCTGGCCGGGATACGCGAGCTGACCCTGCTGCTCGCGCCGAACGTGAACTCCTACAAGCGATTCCAGGACGGCAGCTTCGCCCCCACCACCGTGGCGTGGGGCCCGGACAACCGGACGTGCGCCCTGCGCCTGGTCGGCCACGGGCCGTCGCTGCGGGTCGAGTGCCGGGTGCCCGGTGGCGACGTGAACCCGTATCTGGCCACCTCGGCGCTGGTGGCGGCCGCGCTCACCGGGGTCGAGCAGGCCATGCCGCTGCCGCCGCCGATGTCCGGCAACGCTTACGCGGCCGGCGGCCCACGGGTGCCGGGCACCCTGGACGAGGCCGCGATGCTCTGGTCGGATTCCGCGCTGGCGGCCGAGGCGTTCGGCCCGGACGTGGTGGCGCACTACGCCAACATGGCGCGGGTTGAGCTGGACTCCTACCACGCCGCCGTCACGGACTGGGAGCTCCGCCGTTGCTTCGAACGGCTGTGAGGCGCCCGTGCCCCCGGTGATGCCCGCGGGCCCGGCAGGCCCGGGGGGCCCGTTCTCCCACGTCGTCACCAACCCGGCCACCGGGGAAGCGGCCGGGACCGTCACGGAGACCTCGCCGGAGGAGGCGGAGGAAGCGGTACGGCGGGCGGTGCGGGCGGCCGCCGGGTGGGCTCAGGTCTCCCCCGCGGACCGGGCCCGGCTGCTGCGCGCGTTCGCCGGGCTGGTCGACCGCGACGTGGAGACCCTGGCCCGGCTGGAGGTGACCGAGGCCGGCCACCCGATCACCAGCGCTCGGGGGGAGGCGGCCGCCGTACGGGACGTGCTCGCCTACTACGCGGGGGCACCGGAACGGCTGAACGGGCGGCAGATCCCGGTGGCGGGCGGCCTCGACGTCACCTTCCACGAGCCGCTCGGCGTGGTCGGCGTGATCGTCCCCTGGAACTTCCCGATGCCGATCGCGTCCTGGGGGCTCGCGCCCGCGCTCGCGGCCGGCAACGCGGTCCTGCTCAAGCCCGCCGAACTGACACCCCTGACGGCCCGGCACCTGGCGGCGCTGGGGCGGGAAGCGGGCCTGCCGGAGGGTCTGCTGCAGGTCCTGCCCGGACGGGGTGCGGTCGTCGGCCGCTTCCTGGTCGAGCACGAGGCGGTCCGCAAGATCTGCTTCACCGGCTCGGTACCGGTCGGGCAGGCCATCATGGCCGCGTGCGCGGCCCAGACCAAGCGGGTCACGCTGGAACTGGGCGGCAAGAGCCCGAACATCATCTTCGCCGACGCGGACCTGGAACGCGCGGCGGCCACGGCGCCGTACGCCGTTTTCGACAACGCCGGGCAGGACTGCTGTGCCCGCTCCCGCATCCTTGTCCAGCGGCCGGTCTTCGACCAGTTCATGGCGATGTTCGAGGCGGCGGTCAAGGGCCTGGTGGTGGGCAACCCCGCCGACGAGGCCACCGAGATGGGCCCGCTGATCTCCGCGGCGCACCGGGAGCGGGTGGCGGCCTTCGTGCCCGCGGACGCTCCGGTCGCATTCCGGGGCAGCGCCCCGGCCGGGCCGGGTTACTGGTTCCCGCCCACGGTTCTGGCCGGGCCCGGGTGCGCTGGGTGGCCCGCGTGGCGGGAGGAGGTGTTCGGCCCGGTGGCCTGCGTCGCGGCGTTCGAGTCCGAGGACGAGGCCATCGGGCTCGCCAACGACACGCCGTACGGCCTGTCGGGGTCGATCTGGACCCGGGACGTGGGCCGGGCGGTGCGGGTGGCGCGCGCGGTGCAGGGCGGCAACCTCTCGGTCAACTCGCACTCCTCGGTGCGCCACTCGACGCCGTTCGGCGGGTTCAAGCAGTCGGGGCTGGGCCGCGAGCTCGGCCCGGACGCGCCGCTGGCTTTCACCGAGGAAAAGAACGTTTTCATCGCGACCAGTTAACGGAGCGGGCATGGGCCGACTTGAGGGACGGACCGCCGTGGTCACCGGCGCCGGGAGCGGCATCGGGCTGGCCACCGTCCGGCGTTTCGCGGCCGAGGGCGCCAGCGTGGTGGCCGTCGACGTCGACGTAGCGGCGGGTGAGAAGGCGGCGGCCGAGGCGGGGGGACTGTTCGCGCCGGCCGACGTGACCGTGCCGGAGGAGGTGGCCCACGCGTTCGCGGCAGCGTTCGGCGCGTACGGCTCGGTCGACATCGCGTTCAACAATGCCGGCATCTCTCCGCCGGAGGACGACTCGATCCTGACCACCGGCCTGGACGCGTGGCGCCGTGTCCAGGAGGTCAACCTGACCTCGGTCTACCTGTGCTGCCGGGAGGCCATCCCCTATATGCAGCGGCAGGGCCGGGGCGCCATCATCAACACCGCGTCGTTCGTCGCCGTGATGGGCGCGGCGACATCCCAGATCTCCTACACGGCCTCGAAGGGCGGCGTGCTCGCGCTGAGCCGCGAGCTGGGCGTGCAGTTCGCCCGCGAGGGAATCCGGGTCAATGCGCTGTGCCCGGGGCCGGTGAACACGCCGCTGCTGCAGGAGCTGTTCGCCTCGGATCCGGAGCGCGCGGCCCGGCGGCTCGTGCACATCCCGATGGGCCGGTTCGCCGAGGCCGACGAGATCGCCGCGGCCGTGGCCTTCCTGGCCAGCGACGACGCCTCGTTCATCACGGCGTCGTCGTTCCTGGTCGACGGTGGTATCTCCGGCGCGTACGTCACCCCGCTGTAGGGAATGTCCCGGCGCCGTCCGTTAATTAGACACAGCGAATGGTTCTGAGCCGGATGGTGACGTCCATCGCCTGAAGCTGGGCCAGGACCTCGGCGCTGTACTCGGCACCGATGTCGGTGATGGCGTAGCCGATGTCGTCGCGGGTGCCCAGCATCTGGCCCTCGACGTTGACCTGATGGTCGGCGAGCACCCGGTTGATGGACGCCAGCACACCGGGAACGTTCTGGTGGATGTGCACCAGGCGGTGGGTGCCGGGCGCGGTCGGCAGCGCGATGGCGGGCAGGTTGACGCTGAGCGAGGCCGACCCGGCCGCCACGTAGTCGATCAGCTTGCCCGCCACGAACTCGCCGATGTCCTGCTGCGCTTCCTCGGTCGAGCCGCCCACATGCGGGGTGAGGATCACGTTCGGCAGGCCGCGCAGCACCGAGGTGAACTCCTCCCCGCTGCCCTTGGGCTCCTCGGGGAACACGTCGATGGCCGCGCCGGCGATATGCCCGCTCTTGATGTTCCGCCGCAGGGCTTCGTGGTCCACCACGAAGCCGCGGGACAGGTTCAGGAACAGGCTGCGCGGCTGCATCGCGGCGAACTCGGCGTCCCCGAACAGCCCGCTGTTGCCCGGCCGGCCGTCCACGTGGAGGGTGACGGTCTCCACGGACTCGAGCAGCTCGTTCATCGTGCCGCAGCGGCGCGCGTTGCCGAGCGCCAGCTTGTCGGCGATGTCGTAGAAGCACACCGACATGCCCAGGTTCTCCGCGAGCACGGACAACTGGGCGCCGATGTTGCCGTAGCCGACGATCCCGAGCCGCCGGCCGCGGACCTCGTGGCTGCCGGCGGCGGACTTGTCCCACACCCCCTGGTGCAGCTTGGCGTTCTTTTCTGGCAGCCGGCGGGCCAGCGAGATGATCTCCGCGAGCACCAGCTCGACCACGCTGCGGGTGTTGGAGAACGGCGCGTTGAAGACCGCGACCCCGTGCCGCGACGCGGCGGCCAGATCGATCTGGTTGACGCCGATACAGAACGCGCCCACCGCGACCAGGTCCGGCGCCGCCGCGAGGGCCCGCTCGGTGAGGTGCGTCCGCGAGCGGATGCCGAGCAGGCTGACGCCGGGCAGCGCCTCGATCAGCTCGTCCTCGCTCAGCGCGCCCTTGCGCGTTTCCACCTCGTAGCCGGTCTTGGTCAGCCGGGCAACGGCGTCTGGGTGGATGTTCTCCAGTAGCAGCGCGCGCATCGGCAGCTTCGTCGTGTCCAGCGTCACCATCTCGTCCCCTCACGCCCTGCGGATCTCGCCGGGCGGATCGCACCCAGGCGGCCGTGGCCACCCGCGACATCTAGGGTAGCGGCCGAGCGGGACCGCCTCAGGCACTCAGCTGCCGGTGACTCCGGCGGCCGGCGCGGCGTCGGTGACACCGTCAGGCCCGTGGCCCGCTTCCCCGCCCGGATCACCGCCGGGCCCGAGGCTCCTGAGCCGTTCCCGGGCCTGCTCGGCGTCCGGGTGCGGGATACTCTCCAGGATGGCCAGCGCCTGCTCCCAGCTCTTACGGGCCGCCACCGGGTCGTCCGCGTGCAGCTGGGCATCGCCGAGGCCAATGTGCGAGCCGGCCTCGTGGTAGCGGTCACCGATCTCGTGGAAGGCCTCCACCGCCTGGGAGTAGCACTCGGCGGCCTGCTCGTAGTCATTCATCCGGCCGTGCGTGTAGCCCAGGCTGTCCCAGGTATCCGCCTCACCGGCGCGGTGGCCGATCTCGCGCTGGAACTTCAGCGAGCGCTGGCAGTAGACCAGCGCCTCCTCGCACAGGCCGAGATGGGCGTACAGCCAGCCGACGCTGTTCTCGATGCTGGCCACGGTCTGGGCGGGGCCGATCTCCCGGACCACGCGCAGTGCCTCCCGCGCGTGCACCAGCGACTGGGCGTACCGTCCCTGCTGCTCAAACAGGTGACCGAAGCCCTGGTGCACGGTCGCCTCGTTCGCCCGGTCGCCGAGCTGGCCGAAGATGTCGAGCGCCTTGGACAGATGCGGCTCGGCATCGGCGAAATTACCGATGTTGACCAGCCCGCGGCCCAGCTCGTAGTGCGCGTGCCCGAGGCCGACCGGGTCACCCTGCCGCTGGGCGGCCCGCAGCGACAGGCGCTGGATGCCGATGCACTCGTGCCACCGGCCGCGGCGGTACAGGAACGGCGCCAGGGTCCAGACGATCTGCCAGACCGATTCGTCGTCACCGGTGGAGATGGCGTGCGTCAGCAGGCCGACCATGACCGGATACTCGGCGTCGAACCAGGCCAGGGCCTGGCCACGGCCGGAGAACTCTTCCGGCACCGCGCCCGGTTCCGGGGGCGCCAGGTCCAGCGGCTTGCGGACGCGGTTGGCCTGCAGCGCGCCCGCGTGCGCGGTGTGCAGGTAGTGATCGAGGCAGCGGCGCGCGGCGGCCCGGCGGTCAGCTTCGCCGTCCACGGTTTCGGCCTGCTGGAAGGCGTAGGCGCGGAGCAGGTCGTGGAAGGCGAACCGGCCCGGCTGGGGCTCGGCCACCACGTGGGTCCGGGTCAGTTCGCGCAGTGCGCCCGCCGCTTCTGACCGTGAAACGCCGGCCAGGCTCGCTGCCGCAGCGACCGAGACGTCAGGCCCGGGATGCAGGCCGAGCAGCCGGAACATCCGCGCGGCCGACTCGCTCAGCTGCTCATACGACCAGGACAGGACCGCGCGCACGTCGGTGGCCGTGTCCCCGACCTCCAGCGCCTCCAGCCGGTTCCTGGTGTCCCGCAGCTCGGCCGCGAGCGCGGCCAGGGACAGCCCCGGGCGCGTGGCGGCGCGGCCCGCCGCCACGCCGAGGGCCAGCGGCAGCCGCGCGCACAACCCGATCAGCTCGGCCGCGGGCCCCGGCTCGGCCGCCACCACCTCCGGCCCGAGGCGGCGGCCCAGCAACTCGTGGGCCTCCTCCTCGGTCAGCACGTCCAGGCCCAGCGGAGTGGCACCCTCGGCCGCGACCAGCCCGGTGAGCTGGGACCGGCTGGTCACCACGACCAGCGATCCCGGCGAGCCGGGCAGCAGCGGGCGCACCTGATCGGTGTCGCGCGCGTTATCCAGCACCATCAGCACCCGCTTGCCGTCCAGCATGCTCCGGAACAGGGCGGCCCGGGCCTCCAGGTCGGCGGGCATCCGCTGCGGGGGCACGGCCAGCGCGTCCAGGAAGTAGCGCAGCGCGTCGTCGGAGCTGGTGGCCGAGCCGGACGGATCGAAGCCGCGCAGGTTCACGTACAGCTGGCCGTCGGGGAAACGCTTGGCGACCTGGCGGGCGAAGCGGATGGCGAGGGCCGTCTTGCCAACCCCGGCCGTCCCGGTGATCGCGATGATCTGCACCGTCCCCGGGGACGGCCCATCGGGCTCCTCACCCGGGGGCGGCCCGGCCACGTGCAGCATCCGGTCCAGCTCCGCGTGCCGCCCGGAAAAGCCCGGCGCTTCCAGCGGAAGCTGCGCGGGGGCGGGATCCGGAACGGCGCCGGGGCTGGCGGCGGACGGCACCGGGGCCCGGCCACGCCCGGGCGCGTCCAGGTCCGGATCCAGGGCCAGGATCTGCTGGTGGATGCGCCTGAGCTCGGGACCGGGATCGATACCCAGCTCGTCGCCCAGCACCTGGCGGGCGTCATGGAAGGCCTGCAGCGCCTCGGCCTGGCGGCCGCAGCGGTACAGCGCGATCATCAGCAGCCCGCGCATCCGCTCGCGGAGCGGGTGCTCCGCGACGAGCGCGGCGAGCTCGGGCACGGCCTGCTCGTGGCGGCCCAGATCGAGAAGTACCTCGGCGCGCTCCTCGCCGGCGGCCGAGCGCAGCTCGCCGAGGCGGACCCGTTCGGCCGTGGCGAACGGCCCAGGTACCCCGGCGAACGCGGATCCGTGCCATTCGCCGAGCGCGACCTCCAGCGCCGCGATCGCCCCGTTCAGGTCGCCCGAGCTGCGCAGGCGACGGCCACTTTGCAGGCTCCGCTCGAAAACGACGGCGTCGAGCTGGCCGGCGTCCAGGCGCAGCACGTAGCCAGCGCCGGCCGAGGCCAGGACCTGGCTGGGCCCACGACGGGAACGGCCTGGCTCCAGCACGCGGCGGAGCCCGGCCACATAGGTGTGCACCCCGCCCTCGGCGCTAGCCGGGGCGTGCTGTCCCCACACGGCGTCGACGAGCTCGTCGCGCGAGACGGCCCGGTTCGCCCGCATGGCGAGCATGCCCAGGACGGCCCGCTGCCTGGGGGGACCGGTGGGAAGCTCCCGGCCGGAAAGCCAGGCCCGCACGGGTCCAAGGACGCCGACTCGCAGCGACTCGAGGCCCTGGGACTTGAGGCGCTGGCTGTCGCCGTCCACGTCATCGATGGCCATCGTGTCTCTCCCCGATGCGGCCTTTTTGGCCGGACTTACAGCATATGTGTGATGCATCCAGAAAAAATCCATAACACGTAGGGAGCGGTGCCCTATCACTAGTAGTGGCGGGAAACAGTACACAGTCGGCGATTACCGGAAACTCTGGACGTTGGCTCACGATCGGTTCCTGCCTGCCACAGAAGCTGACCGTACTAAAGGGAAAAACTGTGACCGTCGTGACCGGCAGGACGAGCGTGACTGATGGGGCATCCGGCAGCGCCGGCCGCCCGATCGGTCTCGTGCGGTCCTGGCCCCGGGATACAGCGGCGCACATGTGGCCGTCCGAAATACGGTCGCTCGACGGCCCGGAGGAGGGGATCGACGAACGACTGCTGCGTGAACTCGCCGAGCGAGTTCGCTGCGAGCGCCTTCGTCACAACCTCCAACGGCCGGACGACCCCCAGACGGGTGGGTGTTCCTTAGGGCCCGTTCCGGCGGGCGCCGCCTTCGCTCCTCCCCCCCAGAGCGAATGTCGGCGCCGGGCCGGGCGACCCGTTAACGGATAGCCCACCGCTCTCCGGGGGGAGTGAACGCCATCCCCCCCAGCGTTCACTCCCCCCCGGAGAAGTAACGCCCCCCGGAGAGGCTCCGGTCCCGTGGCCGCTCTCCGGAAGGCGGGGCACGGGCAGCCCCGATGAGGCAGGGCCGGCTCAGTCCCCCATCCGTCCGGTGCTGGCCGGCCCTCCGCCATTCCCGGTGCCGCCCGTCGCTCCCGCGTCAGCTTTCCCGGCCCGCGGGCCGCCCTCCCACCGCTCGAACGCACGGCACGGGCACTACTCCGCGCCGATGCAGAGCATCCCGGGCTTGCCGCCTAACTCAGTACTCCCTGCCCTGGAACGCAACGTCACCAGGGCGAGCAGTCCGGCCGCGAGGACCAGGCCGGCCGAGAGGAACAGGGCATCGCGGAGGCCGTCGTGGAAAGCGGAGTACGCGGCGTTGATGACCTTCAGGACGAGGGCGCCCTGACCCGCGGGCCCCACGCCGGAATTGTTGCCGCTGGAGGGCACCTGGCCGGTCTCGACGCCGCGGATGACGATGGACTGGATGCTGGCCGGCAGGCCCAGGGCGCGCAACTGGCCGGCGATGCTCGTGTTGAGCTGGCCGTTGACGAGGGCCCCGAGCACGGCCACCCCGGTCACCGCGCCCACCTCACGGCTGGTGTTGGTGGCCGACGCGGCCATGCCCGATCGTTCCGGCGGCACCGCCGACAGTGCCGAGGACGTGATGGGCACGACCGTGGCACCGATGCCGATGCCGGTGAGGGCCAGCGCCACCAGCAGCGGGAGATAGTGCGGATGCGGGCTGAGGTTCACGTCCGACAGGACCAGCCCCGCCGCGAACAGCACGCAGCCGCCGACAATGGCCCAGCGCACGCCGATGGCGTTCAGCCAGCGCCCGGCCAGCAGCGACGCGACGATCATGAGCACGGTCATCGGCAGGAAAACCAGGGCGATGCGGAAACCGGACAGCCCGACGACCTCGAAGAGGTACAGCGCGGTGAAGAAGAAGATGGCGAACGTCGCGAAGTAGGTGCAGAAGGCCACGATGTTCGCGGTCGTGAAGCGGGCGACGCGCAGGTACTTCAGGTCCACGAGCGGATGGGCGGCTCTGGCCTCGCGCCAGACGAAAGCAACGGCGGCCAGCGCGCTCACACAGAACAGCGCGATGACTTCCGGGGCGGCGAATCCGGCGGTTTCCGCATCGATGATCGCGAACACCATGGCCGCCAGGACGGCCGAGCCGAGCAGCGCACCGGCGGTGTCGACGCGGTTCGCGTTCGGGTCGGCGCTCTCCGGCAGGACCACGGCCCCGAGGACCAGCGCGGCCAGCCCGAAGGCAAGATTGAACCAGAAGATAGCCCGCCAGTTCCAGACGCCGACGAGCGCGCCCCCGATCACCGGCCCCAGCGCGAGGGCGAGGCCGGACACGGCCGCCCAGACGCCGATGGCCCGGTCGCGGCTGCGCTGATCGGTGTACAGGTGCCGCAGCATGGACAGCGTGCCGGGCTCGCTGGCGGCGGCGCCCAGTCCCATGACCGCGCGCCCGGCAATGAGCACGCCGGGATTCGGCGCCAGGGCGCACAGGACCGAGCCGGCGCAGAACACGCCCGCCCCGGACAGCATCACGATCTTGCGGCCCAGCTCGTCGCCGATCATCCCGCACGCGAGCATTACGCTCGCGAAGGTCAGCGCGTAAGCCCCCACCACCCACTGCAGGGCGGAGACCCCGGCGTGCAGGGTGGTCTGCACACTGCCCAGCGCGACGCTCACGACCGTGTTGTCGAGGAAGGTCAGGAACAGCAGGGTGCACAGCACGGCGAGCGCCAGCGGCCGCCCGCCGCGCCGGGCGGCGACCCGACCGCCGGGCCCCTCCGGGCCGTCGGACCGCGTCCGGGTGAAGCTCGCCGGGTCCACCGGTCGGCTAACCGGCGGCGCTGGCGCAGGCCGAGGGGGCCTTACCGCTGTTTTCCAGGGTCAGCAGGGCGCAGAAACTCTGATCGCCGACCTTCCAGATACCGTTCTGGAAGACGGCCACACCGGGCTGGTTCTTCAGCTCCGGCGTCCCGCTGACCAGGATCGAGTACAGCACCTTGGCCTGCGCGGGCGACTCAACGGTCACGGAGCTGACCGACGACGTGGCCGAGGCCGCGAGCGGCGAACCCGCCTGCGCCTGGATGATCGACTCGAACACCTGCCCGTTCTGCAGCAAGCTGACCCGCTTGGTCACCGGCGTCTTGGGATTGAAGAAGGCTTCCCAGTTCGTCGTGATCTGGGTCACCGCGGCGGAAGAACCGCCGCCGGACGGCGACGGCGCCGCCGAGGTCGCCGGCGCGGCCGACGTGGGCGCAGCCGATGAGCTGGCGGAAGTGCTGGGCTTAGTACTGCCGCTGCTACTGCACGCCGCGACGGCCATGACCGCACCGGCGGCGAATATGAGGAAAATGCGAGGCGAATAAAATCGCATGAGAGCCCTCCTCTGGCTCGAGCGCCGACCTGAAGGACCACAACGCGGGTACGGGGGTGGTTACAGAAAGCTACACCCGCTCGGAGACTTATCTTAACGCGTGAGTAGCCTCCGATGCCGGAATGTCCGCCGATGCACTGACATGTCCGTCAGCTAAGGCTCAGCCAGCGCTCAGCCGGGCTTGAGATGGGGCCGGCCGAGCGCGGACCGACTGAGCGCGGGCTACGGGCGAGGCGATCGCTACCGGCCCAGCGAACCGGGCCTTGCGCCCGGTGAGTGGCCGGTGTGCCGGCGAAGTACCCCGGCGGGGCGCGGAGCGCAGCGGGGGGTTCCGGGGGGTCGCTCCCCCGGGCCAACACAGTTACGGCGAGGCGATCGCTACCGGCCCAGCGAACCGGGCCTTGCGCCCGGTGAGTGGCCGGTGTGCCGGCGAAGTACCACCGCGGGGCGCGAAGCGCATGCGGGGGGGCCGGGGGGTCGCCCCCCGGGCCAGCACAGCATGCGGGGGGTTCGGAGGGTCGTCCCCCCGGGTCATAGAGCCCGTGACGCCGGGGTCAGTCCCCAGATGGCGGCGGCCAGCCCGGTGAGGACGAACAGCAGGAACGTGATGACGTGGACGCTCGTGCAGTACGCGCAGATGGCCCTGATCTGGAACAGCTCGGCGTACAGCAGGTACAGCACGAACCCGATCCCCGCGACCAGGGAGAGCAGCCGGGTCAGGGCGATCTCCCGGCGGCCCGAGCGCCAGGCCCATGGGCTCATGATCGCGACCAGGAAGACGTAGAAGGCCAGCCCGAGGACGGCGACCGGGATGCCGAACACGATCGACTGGGGGCTGGTCGTCACCTTGCCGCAGTTGATGGCGCCCGAGGTCTCGGTGCAGCCGGCCAGGGCCGAATCCGTGTAGTGCGTGTACGTGAGATAGGCGGATGCGGCCAGGCCCAGGATCGCCAGGGCGAAGGTCGACCACCGCAGCCAGGCCGGCGGCCCGGCAGGCTCCGGCGGGGCCGGCGGCGGCGCGGCGTCCTGCCGCGACGTGGCCGCGTCCCGCCGCGGCCTGACCTGCTGGGACCCACCGCGCTGGGTTCCGTTGCGCTGGGTCCCATTACGCTGGGCCCCTTTGGTCCCGGTTCCCTTGCGCTGGGCCCCGGTCCCCTGGGTCCCCGTGCGCTGGGCCCCGCTTCGCTGTGTCCCGCTGCGCTGCGCCGCCTTAGCCATCAGACCTTCGCCGCCTTAGCCATCAGATCTCGCCCCCAGAGCCATCAGAGCTTCGTCTCCAGCTGCTTGACCACCGGGGTGCAGGCGGTGGCCGGCTGGTTCCCGGTGAGCTTGCAGATCGTGGCGGTCATGTAGTTAGCCGTACCATCAACCGCCTTGGCGATCGGGCTCGTGGGGTCCTTGAGCGCCGAGGCGATCGTGGCCCAGCTCTTGCCCTGGAGGACCTGCGGGCTGTAGCTGGCCCCGCTGATCATGTACTTGTTGCCGAAGTCGACGAACGGGATGGCGCCCGCATCGGCCGAGGGGACGTAAGGCGGCGCGTCGTACTTGTCGAGCAGCGCCTGCTGAGCCGACGTCGGCGTCTGCAGGGCCGTGTAGGAGCTGCCGGACGGGATGTTGGTCTCCGTCTCGACCGCCGAGAACGTCAGGTACTGGCTGGTGTACGTGGCCTTGTCGAACGTCCACGTCGGGGTGTTGGGGAACTCATCCGTGCTGGACGAATGCACCGTGCTGAGGCCGGAGAAGGTGCCGAACCGGCTCAGCGCCACCACCATGGCCCACCGCTCGGCCGCGCAGAACGGGCAGTACTGCGCACCTATGTACAGCATCTCCGGCTTACCGCCGGACGTGAGCGGCGACCCGTTCTTGATCGCCACCGGGAGGGCCGTCACGCCGCTGCCGGCGCCGACCGTGTTGAGCGTACTGGCGGGGACGCTGGTGGTGTCGGTGACCACGCTGGCCAGCGCGGTACCGACCGGCCCGTTACTGACTCCGCTCGCGGTAGAGCTGTGCGGCTTGGAGTTCACCGCGTAGACCACAAAGCCCACCGCGACCGCGATGACCACGACGACGACGGCTCCGAACATCAGTATCCTGTTGCGGACCTCGGCCCTGCGCGCAGCGGCCTGCTGGGCCGCGATTCTCTCCCGGCGGGTGCCGTCCCGCTTGGCCCTGCTTGCCTTACCCATCGCGTGCCGTAACCTAGCCTCTCGCATCATGGGCCCGGCGGCTGTTACCGCCGGGCGGCGCCCCGCTAACTCACGGCGGCTGCCCGTTCCGGTCTGTGGCAGTCCGCCGGATGGCGCCCCCAGGCCCGGCCGCCGGTTCACCATCATATTGGGTAGCAGGGCCGTTACGGCCTCCTCAAGCCAGGATTGATGCTACTCAGAGCCAGCGCAGAACTCGGCCCGGCGATCAGGGTGGATAGCAGGCGCCCCGGGTGGTACCCGGGGATGTCACCGGACCGCGTGATCAGTCCATATGTGCGACTCTGGTGGGATATGTCGGAGTTTACCGCCCCCCGGAGGCCGGTAAGATCAACTTTGTGATATGCACGTTATAGGTCACACGGGTGTCCTGATATGACGGTCACCTGCCTTTGCCGTAACCTGTCGTGCTATCTTTCCCAGGACTGATGAACCGGGGGAGGAAACCGTGCCGACCGTACATGTCCATAACTTTTCGTACGGGCTTCTGAACCCGGTGCTGGGCTATCTGATGTCTTGCCTCGGGGCCTTCATTGGCCTTCGCTGCGCCACGCGGGCGCGGGCGCATGCGGGCACTCAGCGTGCGCTGTGGCTGCTGCTCGCCTCGGTCTCGCTGGGGGCCACCGGCATCTGGGCCATGCATTTCATCGCGATGCTGGGCTTCACCATCCCGGGCCAGCCCATCCTGTACAAGGTGCCGCTGACCATATTCAGCATGGTCGTCGCGGTGGTCGTGGTGGCGATCGGCCTCTTCATCGTGGGCTTCAGCAACTCGGGGGGATGGCTGCCCCTGGCCACCGGGGGCGTCATCGTCGGCCTCGGCGTCGCGAGCATGCACTACCTCGGCATGAAGGCCATCAGCATGCCCGAGATGATGAGCTACAACGTTCCCCTCGTGGTGCTGTCCGTACTGATCGCGATCGTCGCGGGGACCGCGGCGCTGTGGGCCGGGCTGACCGTGCGCGGCATCTGGCCGACCATCGCGGCGTCGCTGATCTTCGGGGTAGCCGTCAGTGGCATGCACTACACCGGGATGGCCGCGATGCACCTCAACGCGGGCAACGGCGGCATCTACGGGGCCGGGCAGAACACCGTGACAGGGGGCGTGGCCGCGTCGGGCTTCGTGCTGCCCCTCGTGCTGGGCATCGGCATCTTCAGCTTCCTGGCCCTGATGATCATCATGCTGGCCCCGTCCGAGGATGAGATCCGGGCGGACGCGCGACTGGCGGAGCGCCTCGCGGACCGCCCCGCCAGCCACCGCCGCTAGCTGTGCCGGCCCGGGGGGCTCTATGACCCGGGGGGGCGACCCCCCGAACCCCCCGCTGCGCTTCGCGCCCCGCTGAGGTACTTCGCCGGCACACCGGGCACTCACCGGGCACAAGGCCCGGTTCGCTAGGCCGGTAACGAACGTCTCGCCGTAACCTGCGCGGCTTGCTCGCCGACAGCACCGGCCACTCCCCCAGGCCGTTGGCCCGGGGTCGCTGGGCCCGTAACGGACGCCTCACCGTGGCTGTGGTTGCGCTTGGCGCTATGGGCATCGGGCCATTCGCCCGCGCGGCACCATGACAGCGGCACGGTAAGCAGCGGCCGGCTATCCGGCGCAATTGCGCAAACTTAATGATCATGAAACGGAATGGCGATATGCGGATTTTGCCCGCATTTGACAACGTTCGCATAGCTGATTTACAGATCTTTAGCAACCGAAACATGATCTTAACTTTGATCGGTTTTTTTCAACTTTTTTTACATTCTTTTGGTGTTGGATTCGGTCGGGTCGTACCACCCTTGGACCGAACAGCGTTCTCCATCACAAAGAGGAACGCACGACCACACGGAGAGACACATGAGTCTTAGCGCCCGGAGGCGCGCGCTGGTCATCGCGGGAAGCTCGGTCCTGGCGGGCTTCACGTTGATGGCGCCCGCCTACGCCGCCACGTCGGGCCACTCCGCCGCGCCGACCGCCACATCCGCCGCGGCGGGACCACGCACCCCGGACGGGGGCGCCGTCCAGCCCGGCGGGGTAAGCCACCTCGTCGGCCCGCACACCATCCACCCCGGGGCCAGGAATGCGACCACCACGAGCACAAACTGGTCGGGATACGCGGCCACCGGCAATAATGGCGCGTTCACCAGCGTCTCATCGAGCTGGATCGAGCCGACGGGCACGTGCAGTCCGGGCGACCAGTACTCGAGCTTCTGGGTAGGGCTGGACGGGTACAGCAGCGAATCGGTGGAGCAGACCGGCTCCGAGGTCGACTGCGCCGGCAGCACGGTGGAGTACTACTCCTGGTACGAGATGTACCCGGCCAACCCGGTCAACTTCAGCAACACCGTCCGGCCCGGCGACCACTTCACCGGATCGGTGACGTATACGGGAGGTAGCAGCTTCACCCTCAAGCTCGCGGACACCACGCAGGGCTGGAGCCACACGGTCACCAAGACCCTGTCCGGGGCCGCCCGGTCCTCGGCGGAGGTCATCGCCGAGGCGCCCTGCTGCACCAACAGCGGGGGCATCCTGCCGCTAGCCGACTTCGGCAAGGTCAGCTTCTCAGGTTCGACGGCCAACGGGTCGACGCTCAGCTCGTTCAACCCGGGGGGCATCAACATGGTCTCGGCGAGCGGCGTCGCCGAGGACAGCGTCTCCGCGCTCAGCGGCGGCAGCTTCACCGCCACCTGGCTGAGCAGTGGCAACGGCCCGCGGGGAGGTCCCCGGGGGTAGCCGCGCAAGCTGACAGACGGCCAGAACGGCCGTTGCCGGACGGGCTGAACGGGCCCTGACCGGACGGCCGGAACGGCTCATCGTGTCCCGGCCCTCCCGTACGGCCTCGCGGCCGGCGGGAGGGCCGTCGCATGCCCGCGATAGGCCGCCGGGGAGCGGGCCGTTCCGCTGGGCGGGCCGTTCAGCTCGCGGCGGCAGTCTCCGGGGCCGAGGACGCCCCGGCCCCCGCCTGGGCCTCGGCCTCGGCCTCGGCCTGGGCCTGGGCGCGGCGTATCGCCTTGCGCTCGTCTTCGGTCGTACCGCCCCAGACGCCGTGACTGTGCGCGTCTTCCAGCGCGAAACGAAGGCACTCCTGCCTCACCGCGCAGCGGTCGCACACGGCCTTGGCGGCCAGGATCTGCCGGACGGCGGGACCAGCCGACGAGATGGGAAAAAAGAGCTCGGGATCCTCGTCACGGCAAGAGCCGTCAGAGAGCCAGTCCCGGCGACGGAGCAGCGCGCCGTTGGCCGGTAGCGCTGCGAGCGCCGGTCGCCTCGATGGCACTGGGGCCTCCACGATGGTGCGGGCCGGATGGGGCAAGGCCTGGGATCTGCCCGCAGGAGAACCCTGTATGCAGGCGAAATCGTAATTTTCAAGTACTTTCCCGGAAATCTCCAGCAGGCTGCTTTCCGGGGAAGCTCAGCGGGACGCGCCGGGTGGAACCCCGGTGGGCGGGGCGGCCGGAGAAAACGTACGCGGCGCGCCGGGTCCTAACCGGAAGTTACCGTCACTATGTGTAGATATCTGGGCCCTGACCTGCGATAACGCTGAACAGAGCACGGTTTTCTGCACAAAAAATTCGCGACCATGACCGGCTACCATGATGAAAGTTT
>Ga0116134_1000520_pt1 | contig 19938 bp, 19 predicted proteins | sample June2015DPH_19_5_FD_89737 | JGI IMG/M metagenome (GOLD analysis project Ga0116134, IMG submission 89737) | Peatland microbial communities from SPRUCE experiment site at the Marcell Experimental Forest, Minnesota, USA - June2015DPH_19_40 | ecosystem: Environmental > Terrestrial > Soil > Wetlands... | reverse complement strand
GCTTCTTGCGCTGCTTGTCCATCATCGGATCGATAGACCCCATGCCTTGAAAATCCCCGCCCGAAGGGCGGACTCTACACTAACGGAGAACGTCGCTTCTCCATTTCAGGCTGAGCCAAGACAGGGGCAGGTCACTCCGGCAATGCATCCTATGCTTGTTTTGAATCGCCAACGTGGCCCTGATCGCGAACGAAATATTTCTGGGGTCTGCTCCACTTGCGGAGATATTCTCCTTGAGCGGCTGGACGCTGGCGATGAAAAACCCAACCCGGAGTTTCTTCGCGCTAAACTCGACAGGGTATTCGAGCAGCACGTAGCCGAAAACCACTCGCAGGCAGCCGCCACGGCGGTTCACTAAAGATCGCTAGTGGGTCAACATGGAAAGTTCGCAGCGGATTTCTTCTAACCGATCCTGTCTGCGGTAATATTCGACGCCAGCTTTGCGGCTGTGGGCGCTCTTCCGTCGCCAAAATAGCATGTTGGCGAAATGGATGGAGTGTATCTCTTTGCTCAAAACCCCCAAATATGCCTTTCGTATCGCTTTTGGTCCCATATTGGTTACCCCTCGGCGTTACAGTAGCGGTTGCTTTCCGAGAACGGATGATGCCGGGGAATATGGGCTTACACGTTTACTAATAAACAAACTGCCTAATTTTGAGTGCAATTTCGCCTCTTGTCTGTGATCTAGCTCACAGTGGAATTGTGATGAAATTCAAAAGCCGTTCTTGAAAATTAACTGATCGCAGGCCGAACACAGGCCCAATGCATCTCTCAAGTGATAGTACTCAACAAAACCACCAAACTCCTGTTCCAAAGCTGCGAAGACCTGTCTGGAAGGCTGAATAACCTGTACCGTAATCGAAGCGCACGCACATGAATTGAGGGACGGCGGATTTTCAGCCGAGTGTTTCATTGAGGAGCATGACAGCGCAGGCGTGAACATAACGCAATTCTATGTACCGGATACCTTCACAACGAAAGAGTCCGCAATGGAAGCGGCCATACAGAGCGGGCGGGAGAAGATCGACGCGGAATTCGAACGGAGGGTTTTTGTAGGAGCCAGTTGCATCGGCAAATCGATCCGTGCCTTTCCCTGCGGCACCAGTCTCCCAACGACAAATCACAGATTTGCTAGAACCCATGATTTCACTAAATTCGGTTACCGATCACCCAGTCACCGCCGCCAAACCAGCCCTCCTGTGCGCTTCGGCAGTCGCAATGATCGACGGCAGCCGCTTGTCTCTCTCCGGTAAACCAGCAGCGATTCCCTTCAGCACCCATGCCCGGGGCCGTGCAGGAGCTGAGCGAATCCGATGATCAGAATTGCGAAACTGAGTTTAATTTGCGTAAAACAGCGACACGAACTCCCCTAACCCCTCAAGGGTTGGAGCCGCAAAGAATCTCAAAACACGCGAAAATCAGTGCACCGTAAATGATTACTGGAATCGAGGAGAAGGCTAAACTCTCCCCCTCTGCAGAAGCGAACGCGCCCACACTATACGCCGACAACAGAATCCGAATCAGCCCGGAGGCCTCAACTAACGGGCACAGGTTCCTTACTTATACTTATAAAAGCCCAATCGGTTTCTTTTCAGGAGGTCCACCTGAGTCAATGCATCTGCGATGGCTTCGTGTTCGGCACGATGGTTGGCGCCTTTCCCAATCGCTTCACGGCGAACCAAAATGTTTGCCTCAGCCACCTCTATGCACTTGGCGAGCCGATTTCCGTCTGTTTCGCGCAAAGCAGCGTCATAATCATTCTGCCATGCCGGAAAACGCGAAGAACTCTTGGATCCCATTGGTGGCCCCCGTTGCAACATTGTTTCGCAAGGCGAGCGTCTGTTCTCACAACAGACCGTCACGCGGAAGGCGCGGCGTAGGATTGGCAATACAGGTTTACTCTACTCCGGTTCTTCCAACAGCGTGGAGTATGCCCTCGCAGAGCAGTCGGTTTTTCGGGTCTGGTCGTTCACTGGGTCGCCCCAGCGAACTCATCACTCAGCTTACTTTGGACTGCCCAACGTTTAAACAGGTAGCTGATATTTGTCAATGCCGATTACCTGGTGCAAACTGCGAATCCAATAACCTCGACCATGCAGAATGCAGCTCATTGAAGAGACCGTGTTTATAGAATGCGAAAATCATATTTCCCTGTTTTTCCACAACATTATGGATTTCATGGAATACTTTCGCCTCGACCATCCACCGAATCGACTGATTCTTTGTGATCGCTTGAACTGCGAAGACATCGCCGACTATTTGGAAGTCAACCAACACGGAGGCGAATACTTCGCCTGCGCTGCCCACACCAGCAGTGAAAGACATGCCGCAGTTCTGCCGAAGGGCACACCCAATAGCGAGCCACACCGGAGCCGACCTGCTGCCTAGTCCTGCTCCGAATCGTTATGGCTAAAATGACTAAACTCTACGTTCATGGCGAACCCGTAGCCGATTACGTTGGCCGCAGTACGAATCCGGGAGACGCCGAGGTCACTTATCGCCTGATGTCGGACGGCGTGCTCCTGAAGCAAACGGTTTGGACTCGGTACAGTGCCTGTGCTGGAGCACTATTACTAGCGTCACTTGGATTCCGGTTGCCACTCGAGTATGAACGCTGACACAAGCATAGCTACAACTGGTGAAAAATCCCCATATCGCTCATTGACAGAGGTTCTGAGCGCTAACGCTTGTTCTCGACACTTATTCGTCTCCCACCGAGCTGGAGCGCACAGCGCTGCTCCAGCCCGGTGATCCCAAGGAAAAGACTCGCTGCGATCAGGCGGCGAGGGCCTTCTCGAAGTGCTCGCAGAGGGTGGTCTCCACCATGTAGTACTTGAAGGTGATGGGGGTTGTGAGATACGGCTTGAGGATTTCCTCGACTTTCGGGAACCACTCCCGCTCGTAGCGCTCCGCATCCTTCTTCTCAGTCCACAGGCTGATGGTGATCACCTTCTCGTTCTTGATCTCGGGGAAGAAAGGCAGCATTTCCAGGAAGCCATGCTGCTTGTTCAGAATGGGCAGCACCTCGTTCTTGACGACCCGGATGAACTCCTCTTTCTTCTCCAGCTTCGGGACGAACTCCTGAATACGTGCAAACATGATGAACTCCTTTCGAGTTGCAATGAAGCGTTGGACTGAAAGTTAAAGCACAGGGTCACAAGGCCGACCCGCGGCCCGTGGGGGGAAGCGGGGCGGGATTGCAGTAGATGAATGCTTCGCCTCAAGGGGTGCTGCGTCTCAACGGGCGGGAACTGCTCTTCGGAGAGGCGAGGCGATGATTCGCCGATAAGTGTACTGCTTTGGCGAATCTCTGCAAGAGGCAGGCATCACCGTTCAGTGTGATGTGATTCCGCACGCGGGAGGCCATGTGAGAGTCCTGATTGCGCCAACTACTCACACCTTCGAGTGACGGTGCGTGCGAAGGAATTCTCAGGGAACCTAAGGGCCGCGCGTGGAAGCTACTCAGATGAAGGTCGGCCACATTCGGCAGTTGAATCGCCTCTCTGCGACTTCGAGGTTGCGGTATAGTGATCGGAAAAATGAACACCTTCCAATTATCCCTTTCCGCGTTAACTTTGTTGTTCGCGGCGAGTTTCGCTCACGCTGCACCCTACCAATACTTTCGCATCGGGAACAAAAACGACATCCAAACTCAGCCCGCTGCCGGTACTGCCATGATGGGCGGCGGCAGCGATCTTGACGAAGCGTTTCGCTGGCTTTGTCAGAAGGGCAAAGGCGGTGACTTCCTCATCCTGCGTGCGAGCGGGAGCGACGCCTATAACTCCTACGTCAACGGATTGTGCAAACTGAACTCCGTGGCAACGCTCGTTATTCCCGATCGCCAGGCCGCGCAGGATCCAGCGGCGGCCGAGATCATTCGCCAGGCGGAAGTGGTATTCATTGCCGGCGGCGATCAGGCCCATTACATCTGCGCCTTCAAAGGCACTCCCGTCGAGGACGCGATCAATGCGAATCTTGCCGCCGGCAAGCCGATCGGCGGCACCAGCGCCGGCCTCGCGGTGCAGGGCGAATTTATCTACGGCGCGCTTGGAGACAAGCCCGACGACCACGATCTCGTTTCCAGAGATGTTCTGTCGAATCCTTACGTCGAGCGCGTAACGCTGATTCGAGGATTTCTAAAGATTCCGCATCTGGAGAACCTCCTGACCGATTCTCATTTCACGAAGCGTGACCGCATGGGCCGCACTCTGGGCTTTCTGGCCCGCATTATGCAAGATGGATGGTCGAAGTCTCCGCGCGAAGTTGCGATTGACGAAAAATCGGCGGTGTTGGTCGAACCCGACGGCCAGGGAACCGTAGTGGGAAGCGGGAAAGGTGCCTACTTTCTTCGGCCCACGCGGAAGCCCGAGACTTGCAAGAAAGGCGAGCCGCTCACTTTTCAGGGAATCAGCGTCTACAGAGTTCCGGCCGGTGGGCATTTTGACCTCACATCGTGGACAGGAGATGGCGGAACGGCTTATTCTCTCTCGGTCGAGAAAGGAAAGATCGACAGCACGCAGGCCGACCATGCCATTTATTGAGAACTGATAACCTTCGTGCGATGGAGAAAACTGTTCTGCTATCGCCGTTGACTGCGCTTACATTTCCTGGCGAGACTCCCTTGCTAGAAGTTGGGGATTCAAGTACACCATGAGCAGACTGCCACCACTTCCGTTCGAGCGCGACAATGTTTGAGCAACGGAGTTTTCTCGTCGACGCGGGCAAACTTGAAACCGGTCTGTGATTTTCTTCCTGTGAGCTGACTCACCGACACCGTTCATGTTCCTGCTCAGGATGTAGGATCGAAAGTCTAAGGAGTACCTATGAAGGCTATTCGCCTTGTCACCCTCGTCATTCTTATGTTCTTGGTCCTTGAGCTGTCCCTGATGGCCCAGACCTCGCAGGGTAGAATTCTGGGCACGGTTGTTGACCTGTCTGGCGCGGTTGTGCCGCAAGTCAGGGTGACGGTCGAGAACACGGCCACTGGAGTGAGCCGCACCGTGGTCACAACCAGCGCCGGTGACTACACGGTGCCGAACCTCGATCCCGGCATGTATACGATTTCTGTGGAGGCGGCAGGGTTCAAGAAAACCGTGAGCACTCCGATCCTGTTGGAAGTTTCGCGCGAGGTGCGCGTCGAGTTGAAACTGCAACCGGGCATGGTGACCGAAACGATGGTGGTCACGGCGGAAGGCGCCTTAGTCGACACCACCAACACGACGCTGAACGGCGTGCTTTCGAATAAGGCGATCTCCGAATTGCCCGTACAGGGCCGCGACTTTCAGAATCTGCTGGAACTCCATCCTGGGGTACAGCGTACGCCCGGCGGCGGCTTTCACTCGGTTACCTCAAACGGGAATCGGCCCGATGACAACAATTTTTTCATTGACGGCGCTGACGACAACGACGCGTATTACGGCGAAACCGTGGTCAATGACGCCGGCATTCAGGGCACTCCAGCAAGCTTTTTGCCGCTCGATGCCATCCAGGAATTCAACACTCAGGAGAGTCCTTCGGCGGATTATGGCGTCAAGCCCGGCGTGGTCATGAACATCGGCATCAAATCCGGTACTAATGATATCCACGGGACAGCCTATTACTTCACCCGCAATTCTGCTTTCGACGCTCGTAACTATTTTGACCCTGCTCCCTCTCCGGTGGCTGCCCTGTTGATGCACGAGTTCGGAGCATCGTTGGGTGGCCCCATCAAGAAGGACAAATGGTTCTACTTTGTCAATTACGAGGGGATTCGCGACAAAGTCGGCAATCCCGGGCTAACCGATAGCCCAGTGACGGCGTCGCTTGCCAGTCAATTGGGCGGGATTGCGAACTCCGACGGGAGTCCCAATTCAGCCCTTTACAGCGTTCCAGATGCGATTGCCTACTACAGTATTCCCGCCGCCGTGACCTATTGCCAGCAGAATACCAGCGGGACCTGCGCGGTGAATCCGCTCAGCGTTCAATTGGTAAACTTGTTTCTACCGAATCCGGGATTTACTTTAACGCAATCCGATCCAGCCGGGATCAATTTTGACTTCAACAACAAGAACCGGGGTGACAACCTGGTCGCCAAGACCGACTACACGCTAAACTCGCATAATGTTCTGAGCGCCCGCTTCATCTACGCGAATACTGATCAAACCGAAGAAGATACGATACCATTGCGGCCGGAGTGGCTTTCGACCACCAGCCCAACTACGCAGGTGTTCGGTGTGAGCCTGGCTTCCACATTCGGTTCCGCTTGGTCAAATGATCTTCGCTTCAGCTACAACCGGTTCAATGAAGCCATTTTCCCGGTCGACCACAACGTCAATCCGCTGACCTATGGCCTCAATACCGGCGTCACCGATCCGCAGCTATTCGGGTTCCCGCGCATTAGCCCCGGGTTTCAGTTCGACTATATGGGCGGCAATTCGAGCTGGCCCTTAGAGACTACCCCCAGTAAGACGGACAGCTTTTCCGATACTGCCAATTACATTCGCGGCAAGCATTCCATCCGTTTCGGTGGATCTTTCCGCTACGGCGACGTCAATTACTATCGCGCGACTGAAGGAAGAGGCCGCGTTGATTTCAGCGACCTTACAGACTTCATGGATGGCAACGTACACCGATGGGAGTTCCTCTATGGGGATCCCGCGCGTAACGTAAGCCAGAAGTCCTTCGGCTTTTTCGCGCAAGACAATTACCGGGTTCGCTCCAAAGTGACTCTGAACCTGGGCGTGCGCTACGACATCACCGACCCAATCAAAGACTCGCGTAATCTACTGGCTAACTACGTGCCGACATCGCCGTCGGGCATCGTCCAGGTAGGCCAGGGCATCAGCTCTCCGTATCCAACCAACTACAACAATCTGTCGCCACGCGTCGGCGTGGTTTGGGACGTCTTCGGAACCGGCAAGACGGTGTTTCGATCCGGGTACGGCATCATCTTCGAACAGCCGTCGATCCGAACCTTCATGTTCAACGGGGGCGGTCTCAACCTCAACCCGAGTGGTGTTCCGTATGTCGATCAGAATGGCAATCTGCAATCGCCCAAAGGCACGATTACTTCATTTCTCCAGGAATCCAATGACGGAAGTCTGATCAACTGGAGCTCCGCGGGCCCCATTTTCCCCTCCTCCGCCGGCAACCAGTGCAGTATCAATAGCCAGTGCTCTCTGTTTGCCGTGGACGAACACCTGAAGACTCCGTATGTAATGAATTGGAACCTGAATGTGCAGCAGGAATTGACAAAGTCGACGCTGCTGCAAATCGCCTACGTTGCGAACCACGGCGTGAAGCTCTACAGCATCACCGATATCAACCAAGTCAATCCAAATTCACCGCTGGAAAGCGATCCCAACAACCCCAATTTTTGTGACTTCTGCGAGGAATACGGACGCCCGCTCGTAAGCAACTGCCCCGCGTCGGCATTCGGAGGACAAGGTACAGGTGGACCGTGCTTTCCCTATCTTGGATTTCTCGACTACCTCAGCAATCATTCGGATTCAAATTACAACTCGCTGCAAGTTACATTGACCAAGCGCTATTCCCACGGGCTCTATCTGCTCGCGGGCTACACCTGGGCGCATGCGATCGATACTGCGGGCGCGACCAGCAATCTTGCCGGCGTGCCCCCGAATAGTTTGGATTACGTGGAGGAGCGCGGAAACGGCGACTACGACATCCGCAATCGCTTCACGCTTTCCGTGACCTACGATTTGCCATCCTTGAAGACGAAATGGCAAATGCTGGAGGGCTGGCAAGCCACAAGTATTGTGAACCTGCAAGGCGGTGAACCCTTCACGCTGGGGGACTACTCCGACGATCTCAGCCTGACGGGCGAGTATAACGACCGCTGGAATATGACTGGTCCGGCAAGCAATATCCACTGGTCGCCGACGACAACGATTCCTTACATCGATCCAACCCAGTTCAATACATTTACTGACAGCCAGGGTATCCAACACACCGCCAGCGGCGCGAACCCGGAAGCTCAGCTCTGCGTAAATCAAGCCTTTGCGACCGGAGGACAGTCGGCGGCCGACCAGCTCATTGGCAATCCTGCCTTCGCCAATACCTACGGCTTTACGAATACTGCCGGCGGCTGTTACGTGTCTGGTAACACTGTGATTACACCTCCGGCGCCGGCCACTCAGGGCGACATGCACCGAAATATTTTCCGCGGACCTGCGTTCGCGAACTGGGACTTCTCTTTCGCCAAGGTCTGGAAGTTGAATGAGCGAGTGAAATTGCAGTTCCGCGGCGAAGTCTTCAACATTTTGAATCACACCAACTTCGACGTCTTCAGCATGAATACGGACCTGTCCAGTCCGTCCTCGGTCGGCTTGGTCGTTTTCACGCCCGACGTCGCCTCTTCCAACCCCGTCATTGGTTCCGGCGGCTCGCGTCATATTCAGTTGGGAGCGAAAATTATCTGGTAAGGCTTGAGAGCTAGAAATCCGGGTTTTTGGGCAAGTCTCATGCAACCCCGTCAATGAGCGCTATCGGGATTTATCGCCGACTGTCCGACACTCCAAGGAAATCCCCGGCTGGATTTCGTTCTCCCCATCACACCGAATGGTCACCACCGGCGGCAATTCGAACGGATTGGGCGAATCGAAGTGTTACCGGGATGCTGGCCAACGCGGGTCAAGGACATGGGAAAGTTTGCGCTGCATGCTGCGGATTGCAGTCCGTACGCAGTGCTCATTACGTAGAAATGCCGCGAGCCATCCCCACTCTAAGAGCCGTCCCCACTCTAATAGGGCGCATCACCCTTCACCGTTGTGCGATGCAGGTGGCGCCGAAATTGCTCCGGACAGCCGTGGGCCAAGTGAATCGTGCATCGATTGTCCCAGAAAACGAGGTCGTGATCTTGCCAGCGGTGGCGGTAAACGAAACACGCTGTCGTACTATGCGTGAAGAGGAATTCGAGCAGTTCCCGGCTTTCCGCGCCAGCGAGGTCGAGAATACGCGACGTGAAGCCCTCGTTCACGAACAGCGCCCGGCGGCCAGTTTCCGGATGAATACGCACGACAGGATGTACGACCTCGCGCACTTCTTTTTTTTGGTTTTCGGTGAGGGGTGGCCGCCATTTCGATCCGCTGAAGCGCTCATAGCTGTGGTTATACGAATGCACCGCGCGCTTTCCTTCGATTCGCTGCTTGATCACGGCGGGCAAAGCATCGTAGGCGGCGTACAAATTGGCAAATGAGGTATCGCCACCCTCCGCCGGAAGCTCCAAGGCGTGGAGCAGGGAACCTAGGCTTGGTTCGGGCGTGTAAGAGAGGTCGGAATGCCAGATGGTACCTGCGTCCCCGAGCCCGATGGGCTCGCCGTTCTCAATGACGTTGGAAATTCGAAGAATCTCCGGATGCCCCGGGAGCAAGTATTGGCTCAGAATGTGAATCATCAAAGGCCCGGAGCGCCGGCTAAACTCAATATGCTGTTCGGGCGTGATGTATTGTGCGCGAAACACCAGTAGACCGTTGCTTTCAAGGAAGGCACGGTGCACCGCGGCGAACGTCTCATCATCCAGAGGTCGTGATAGATCAAGGTCGAGGATCTCGGCGCCGAGCGCCGCGTCGAGCGGGTGAAGTCGAAAAACTGTGCCTTCTGTCATTTCTGGATTTCCAAACGCCGCCCACTCGCTCCACTGGGGAAGACGACCATCAGTGGCAGACTGCCAGAGCCCGTTCAATGCAGTCCGAGAATAGCACTTCGCTCATCGCTGGAGCGCCGCGCAATGACTCCTATATCGGCCAAATGGGCTAGTTCGAGGCACAGCTCGTACTGCAATCGGTCGTTGACGACGCCACATTAAGTGTCTGCAACTTTAGTATAGGACCGGTACCGCTGCAACCGGCTGATAGCCCTCAACCCCATTCGCCAACAGGTGTCAATGAGTGAAATTGGGTGTTGTGACCAGGCCATAGCGCTCAAAACCCTCAGTCGCCGGGTCAATGAGTGTTATCGGGGATATTTCGCCAGTTAAGGTCCTGCCAGGCTTTGCACTGTTGCTCTTGGCGATCAACGCAAATCAAGATGTGATTCTTGTCACTGACAGGACGTGCTCATTCGTGTGAAATATCAAAACATCCCGCCTCACCGAAGAGCAGGTCCTACTACGGTGCGGCACACCCCCTGAGGCGAGACGAACGTCGGCCCCTGCTTCCGTCCGTGAAGGAGGTCTGCTATGACGGGCAAGTCCACACGTAATTATTTTCTCAGCGTTGTTGCGGCTACTATCGCAACTCTGACTCTGCTGACTCTGTTGATCGCGGCCGCCCTGAAATTAGGGTAACTGGAAGCGCAAACAAAGGGGAGGGACGACTATGATTATTGACGGTGAGTGGGTAATGAAGTCTGCGCGCATCGGTGCATTACTCGGTGGTGTTGCCGGGTTTCTCTATGGAACCTACATGATGGTGACCAGCCACGCTCTCAATTGGACAGGTGTATCAGACGCCATGGAGACAGTTGTCGTTGTGCTTGTAAGCACGGCCATGATAAGTAGCCTTTGTATTGCTATTGGTTGGGTGGCTGGACTGCTCTTAGGCATCGCTGCGTCCCCCTTTCGCTCATTCGCCGCACCTTCCGGCCCAAGCAAGCGAGTTGTGTGATGACAAAACCCAATGGTTACGCTCCGAGGGTGAATGACGCTGTTCTTTTTGAAGATAGCGATCACAGGCTCATTGTGGTTCACGTGGATGACAGCAGAAGGACGGCTGCACTGAAAACGATTACTGGACCGGTCATTCTTTACGAAAATGTCCCGTGGGCAAAGCTCTCCTACGCTGACTCGTAGGTTCTGGCACAACTTCCGCCGCGCCCAGCGGAGTGACGGTTCCTTGCAAAATCAGACAGCATTCCCGCTGTTCAAGGAGCCAGTATGGCGAACGATCGACCTCTGCCCACCAAGTCCTCTGCAAAGTCGCCTTCCCATGACGGTGACACAAACCATATCTGCCGCGGAGTCGGACGCGCGACGTCCACGTATTCGTTGTGGCGTCATACCCTCGTTGTCGCCGGTGGCCCCTCCCCCGTTGGTCGCTCCGTCAGCGGCCACAATCGTCGTTCCGAGCAGGCCGGCGAGGGCTCCGACTTTCCGTTCAGCAGCGGCGCCTCGCCGATGGCCTGCGAAGCAGTTCGGAACGGAGTCAATGAGTGTAATCGGAGTGGCTGTTGAAAAACTCCCTTTTCGTCCCAATTAGCCAAAATTTGGGGGATAGAAAATGTTTTGCGGGCAACGGAGCAGGTAATTCTTTTGACCTCGTAGATTCAAAGACTTATAAACTCCGCCGGTGAAAAGGGGTTTTTGGGCAGTTCTGACGGCGCGCTGATGGAGTTAACATGTGGCTCACTCGGCGGCGACGAATTTCCCCCAAGCGGACTTCTGGCCCGGAATCGTTTTCAGAGTACCGCAGTATAGACCCAGCGCCGGCATTGCGTTTTGTATGTTGCATTTGCAACACTCCTATGTTGTAATAGCAACATAGAGGTACCCCATGAGCGAAATCCTGGAAGCGCTCTTCCATAGGCGAGCAGTCAAGGCCTTTGAGCCGGTCGAAATTCCGCAAGTACTGCGTGAACAAATCCTCGACGCAGCCCGCTATGCTCCCTCCAGTTTCAATTCGCAACCGTACCGGTTCTTTTGGGTGGAATCGTCGCCCAGAAAGGCAGCCGCGGCGAAACTCTGCCTTGGACAGATGCCTGCGGCAACGGCGTCGGCGCTGGTGGTTGCGGTGGCCGACATCGGGTCGCTGCGAGCGACCTCCGAAGCCCAGTTGGCGTGGATGCGCAGGAGCGGCGTCAGCCACGCCAAAGTCCGAGACTACGAGCGGACGGCGAAGATCGGCAGGATCCTGTTCATGCCAGGACCGTTCGGCATTTTTGGCGCCGTCAAGTGGACGCTTTTTCGACTGCTGAATTTGTGGAAGACGATCGGGATGCCACCAGTGTTTCGTCATGACTTGTTAAAGTGGGCGACGAAGAGTACATCGTTAGCCTGTCAGAATCTGATGATTGCCGCCGAAGCGCTGGGACTCAACACGTGCCCCATGGAAGGATTCGATGGCCGCAGACTCTCCAGATTTCTCGGGCTGTCAACCCGGTATCATGAAATTGTGATGGTGATTGCGATCGGGAAGAAATCGCCTGCTTATGCAGAACCGCCTCAGTGGCGGCGACCTCTCGATGCCACGGTAACTGTCCTGTGATCGACCGTACTATGATCACCGCTCCAAAGAAAGATATTCCTCAGGACATCCTAAGGAACTCAGTACTTGCCCATGTTGCTGCAGCCTATTTTTCCGTCGGGAAGAGACTTGAAAGAAAGACTCGGTGCTCTGCGACTCGTGGCTTCATCCTATCCACACTCCGGGGCGGTGCCGCGCTCAATCAGAATCAAATCGCCACACTTCTCGGTTTCGACCGAACTGTCGTGCACCGAGCCATCAAGTCAATGGTTCAAGAAGGCCTTGTGTCGGAGAGAAAAGCAAAATCAGGCAGAGCAATTCACGTTACGTTGACGCCAAAAGGCCACAGATACAGGAAACGCCTGATCAATGCGAGGATAGCCGCTGACGATAAACTCCGAAAAGAACTGACTCCGGAAGAACGCACAACATTTCTTCGACTCTTGAAGTTGATTGCCGACTTAGAGTTCTAAGACTGCGCCGCCTCCATTCTGGATGGGTTGTGGCCTACGCGCACTGTCCAGATACGGGCTTCGGGGAAGTCACTAAACGAGGGCGGCGGATGGTTTCGTCGCTAGCCTTGGTCCTTTGCCCCCGACCGGAGGCGATAATTCAGCTCGTTGAACGGTACCGGACAGAGCGAATGCCTAAGCGAAGTGTTTTGATCGAGATTGCCGTCCGTTCAGCTACGAGTCTCAACTTCTGCGGACGGCCTCAGCCTTCCGCAATGCATCGACCTGGTCGGCAACTCCGTAAGGGCCCCCAATTTACGAGACTTACGACTCCCATTTTCGACCCATAAGAAATTCCAGGTACTGCGGGTCCTGTTGAACACTATGCTTCCTTTCGGTTTCTGTGCTCTCACTACTGCCTCCTCTCAGTGAGCACAGTTGGCGGCTTGGATGGTATCACGGGAGATGAGAGTAGGGCAGAATCTAGATCTTCCTTGCGGAACCTCCAGATGCGACGCTTTGTGCAAGAGAGCGCGTAAGCCTGCAGCTTCCCTTGTCGAACCCACAACAGAAGGGTCCGCGGCTTCACCTTGAGGTAAGCGGCGGCTTCCAAAACCGTGAGCCAATCGGATTGAGGGATCGTCGCCACTTGTCAGTCCGAGTTGTTTGAACTTTTGTGTCCACAACAGAGTCGCGTAGTTTCTTGACCACTGCCTCCGCAATTTCATCGGCATCCGATTGCGTCGTCTGTTGCGGTGCTGCCAAGCCTCGCATGATTTCTCCTTGTCGCTGGGATGTGACCTCGCCATAGCTGAGAAAAGTCGTCAAAGCTGTCTCGTGTGCCCAAGGTTCTGGCTCCAGGCCTTAAACTGCTCGGGGAGTTGCAGAGCTTCTCGCCAAGCTGGACCAGCATGGACTATTTTCCCAGCGTCAGTTTTAGTCCCCGCAAGAAATCATAGACCGCCGACGGCGGCAGAGTCTTGAGGTCGCTTCGATGCTGTTTCCGGAATGCGGTCACGAAACTGGGAGCATACTCCATTCTGACCCGGTCGCAATTAGCTTTGAACACCTTGCGCAACGTCACGTTTCTTGCCAAATTTGGTCGCGCATACTTAATCCGGATCGGCCATCGTCGCAAGACCTCCGGTGGGAGGTGCGCCAATGACGACGGGTTCGCAGCGGCCATCACCGTAACATTGTCATAGAATCGTTTCATGCCTTGCGTCCCAATCTTGAAACTCTCAAAGTGACGCGGGTCAAAGGTCATATCATCAATGTAGAGCACGGTCCTCCATCGTCCCTCGGCCATGCGTCGTGTATATTCTCTGATCTGACCGAGATGGTCCGAAGAGATCAGGACGAGCTTCAAACCATCAATCTCACGAACGAGCGCCTGGAGCGAGAGCATCTTGCCAACACCACCCTCCCCTTCGAGGAGAGTGAACGGCATATGACTCCCCTTCACGAACGCGGTGAGCAATGTCCGAAGTCGAGCCACATTCTTCTCCTGATCGATGACTTGATCGCTCTTCGCTTCCTCAATCTCGACGGGTTCAAGCTCCCCCTGGACGCCGGCTTCAAAAACCTCGTACTTGGTAAGCGGGTCCGCGTTCTGCTCATGCATGAACGCCACCACAGCTTTAAGGCGAAATCAGTTAGACTGCTGATTTCAGTTACCTAAGCATATTGAACGGAGGAACGCTTATGAAACACTTCACATTCTTCCTGGTTGCAGTTGCAACACTGGCCGGGCTTGCCGCCCTCATTGCCCCTGCACCAGGACACGCTGATGGGGAATCCGCCCCGTTCGTTACCGAAATTCCTCACGGGTACCGCGACTGGAAGTGGATCGCCGTGGCCCATGAAGCAGGCAACCTCAACAGTTTAGGTGCCGTCCTGGGCAACGACGTAGCGATTAACGCCTACCGGGAGGGGAAGCTTCCGTTTCCGGACGGCACGATCATTGCTGCTTTGCATTACCGTAACGTCCCATCAGAGGAAAACAACAAAGTCTTTGGCCAGGCTCAATCTTTCGTTCCCGGGCCCCCACGAACATTCAGTTTATGGTCAAGGACTCAAGAAAGTACGCCGCAACCGGCGGCTGGGGGTTCGCTCACTTCGCAGACGGCAAACCTGGCGACGCGGCGTTTATGAAAAGCTGCTTCCCCTGCCACGAGAAGGCCAAAGCGACCGATCTTGTCTTTACTAGTTATGCACCTTGATGCTGACAACTAGAGAGTTTTTTGTGTGGTACCTGCGCAACTTGTCACAGAGGGACGATCACCCAGAGACCTGGCATATGTTGAACCGTCTCTTGCGCAGTATGCTCTTATTCAGAGGGAGCACACATCTCGACGGGCCACAATGGCTTGAGGCACCGGCGCCCTCTCAGGAGCAGCAATGAACTACATCAATCTTGGCAAGACCGGCCTCAAGGTTTCCCGCATCTGTCTCGGCTGCATGAGCTATGGAGCTCCTGCTACCGGTAAACTTAAACCCGGCAGCCATGCCTGGGCTCTGAGCGAAGAAGAGAGCGAACCCTTCTTTCGTCAGGCGCTTGATCTCGGGATCAACTTCTTTGACACGGCTAATGTTTATTCCGGCGGGGCCAGCGAGGAGGTGCTTGGGCGGTTCTTGAAGGCCAATATCCCCCGCGAAGCCGTCGTCATTGCCACCAAGCTCCATGGCGTCATGCGCGACGAACCCAACGGCCGTGGTCTTTCCCGCAAAGCTGTCTTTTACGAACTCGACCAGAGCCTCCGCCGTCTGCAAACCGACTATGTAGACCTTTACCAGATTCACCGCTGGGATTACGAAACACCGATCGAAGAAACTCTGGTGGCGCTGCACGACGTGGTGAAATCCGGCAAGGTGCGTTATATCGGCGCCTCGTCCATGCATGCGTGGCAATTCACCAAAGCTCTCTATCTCGCCGACCTTCACGGCTGCACCCGTTTCGTTTCCATGCAGAATCATTACAACCTGCTCTATCGCGAAGAAGAGCGCGAAATGATCCCTCTTTGCCAGTCTGAAGGTATCGGAGTCATTCCCTGGAGCCCTCTTGCGCGTGGCCGCCTGGCTCGTCCGTGGCAAAGCGAACACACCAAACGCTACGAAACGGACCAGTTCGGGAAGAGCATGTACTCGCAGAGCGAAGAAGCTGACCGTAAAGTTGTGGACCGCCTGGGTCAGGTCGCGGAACTGCGTGGCGTTGCCCGCGCGCAGCTGGCTCTCGCCTGGCTGCTCAGCAAGCCGGTCACCTCGCCCATTGTTGGCGCAACCAAGCCGCATCATCTTCAGGACGCCGTAGCAGCGCTCTCGCTCCGCCTGACACCGGAAGAGGTTGCTTCTCTCGAGGAGCCGTATGCGCCGCATCCTGTCCTGGGCTTCAGTTGAATTCAGGTCCGAATTCGCCGGTGGAAGCAGAGGCAGGGGTAACAGCAGATATCCATAGCTTATCGACGTGCTGGTCAGGCTCCCACCCGCTGGCTTTGAACGATTGTCGCAGCGTTTTTCGCGAGGCTAGCTTTATCCAAGTCGTTGTCACGGGTAGAAGCGACGATGGCGGCATCGACGGGTATCCCTTTGCTCAAGGGACAACCAGAGGAGACATTCATAATGCGAAACGCAAAAAGAAAGATTCTCGTCACCGGATCATCCGGTCAAATCGGCTCGGAACTGGTGGTTGCGCTGCGGGCGCGTCATGGAAAACAGAATGTCGTTGCATGTGACGTCAAGCCTTTGGAAGCGGGTCCGGGACTCTTCGAACTCGCCGATGTTACCGATCGCGAAACCCTGCAGGGTATTATCCGGAAGCACCGTATTGGGTCCATCTACCACCTCGTATCCATTCTCTCCGCCGCTGGGGAGAAAAATCCTGAGCTCGCCTGGCGTGTCAATATCGAGAGCCTCAGGAGCGTGCTGGATCTTGCCCTACAATACAAGATGGACAAGGTCTTCTGGCCGAGTTCGATCGCGGCATTCGGGCCGCATACGCCTCGAATTCACACGCACCAGCTCACCGTCATGGACCCCAATACCATGTACGGCATCACCAAGGTGACGGGAGAGCTTCTCTGTAACTACTATTTCGTGAAATATGGACTTGACGTGCGGTGTCTCAGGTATCCGGGCCTCATCAGCTGGAAAACGCCTCCCGGCGGCGGCACAACCGATTATGCCGTGGCCATTTTCCACGGCGCACTTCATCAGGGCCGTTACGAATGCTTTGTCTCCAAGAACACTGTTATTCCCATGATGTACATGCCCGATGCCATCCGCGCGGCCATTGAATTCATGGAAGCGCCGCGCTCTCGGCTGCGCACACATTTGGGATATAACCTAGCGGCAATGAGCTTCTCCGCCGGGGAGTTGGCAGTCGAAGTGAAGCGGCACGTGCCGGGTTTCGTATGTACGTACAAGCCGGACGAGCGTCAAAAAATCGCCGACTCCTGGCCGAAGAGTGTCGATGATACGTGTTCCCGGAAAGACTGGGGCTGGAAGCCTGAATTCAATTTGCGCAAAACCGTCGACGATATGCTGACAAATCTCCGCTTGTTCCCTATCCTTCAAATAAAAACACTGAGACGGCATCGCCCGGCGAAAAAAGCCGCAAAGTTATAGTATGAGTCTGGCAGTCCGCATCCAGTGGAGGGATCCGATGAGCGAGATGATTCAGTTCAAGCGACCGGACGGAAAGATGTGCCCTGGGTATCTGGCACCTCCCAAAGCAGGATCAAACGGGCCCGGCTTTGTCGTCATCCAGGAATGGTGGGGGCTCAACGATCAGATTAAGAAGACCGCTGATCGGCTCGCCGAAGCTGGCTATCGGGCGCTCGTGCCGGACCTCTTCCGAGGCAAGGTCACCAAGGCCGCCGACGAAGCAAACCACCTGATGACGAACCTCAACTTCCCCGATGCCGCCAGTCAAGACATCCGCGGCGCCGTGCAGTACCTCAAACAATCCTCGAAGAAGGTAGCCGTGGGCGGGTTCTGCATGGGTGGGGCGCTGACCATCTTGGCAGCGGTGTGGGTGCCGGAGATGGACGCTGGCGCCTGCTTCTATGGCATCCCGCCTCTCGACGTCGCCGATTTGAAGAAAATTAAAATCCCCCTGATTTGTCACTTCGCGAACAAGGACGACTGGTGCACACCCGCCAAGGTGAATGACCTCGAGGCCGCGCTGAAGTATTCGAAATCAGAGTTCGAGCTCTATCGCTACGACGCGCACCACGCGTTCATGAACGAAGCCCGCCCCGAGGTGTACGACCCAGCATGCGCTAAGACAGCGTGGCAGCGAACGCTCAAGTTTCTGAAGAAGGCGCTCACGTAGCGGGTTGCCCGCCTCGCGTGCCCAAACTAGAACATGCGAGGGTTTCACCTAGAGAGTGGACATCCCGTGGCAATGGTGCCTTCCGCATCCCCTCCACCCGCTTCGAGATCATCGCAAATCGCTCCCGGCCGCTCTTGCTCTTGTTGATTTCGGCAACTACGCACTTGCTGGCTTGGCAAGGGGATGAGCTTTGTTGCTGACCTTCTTGAGCCAAGGTTGGTGCAGTCTCATTCGACCGGCGTTATCCCACTTTACAAGCGCATCGTCTTCGTTCGTTTGCTCAACTGTTCCGAATTCTCCGGTCGGTTTTCCAAAATCAGCCAAGCCCTCGACACGATCACCGGGATTCAGTTCCGAGTCGGTAACAGGGGGTTGGACAAGCGGTGGCCTTCTGGCTCGGTCTGCCTCAGCAGATGCTCCGACGTGTGACAAAGGCGGTTGCGGAGCTTTGCGCAGTTTGGGTGTCAGTTTATTGATACGGCTCATATTGCATTACCCCAGAGGCTTGCCTTCGCCTGTTCATCTGCTCGTTAAGGTTCATCTGCTTGTTAAGTATGAGGATAGGCTTGAACGCATGGCTCCGCTGATCCAAACTGCTCAGTCCTGAGACGAATTTGGCAGCAGGCAGCGGTCTAAGATAAGCGCAGACTCGTGAGCGAGGCGCGAGCCGCTCCTCGACTGATGTCGGGCACAATGACCAATTCAAGAACGGTGACAGCCGAGAGTGCAACTTGAAATTCCTCGACCTCGCGGGTTGCGTTAGGAGGACTGAAATTCCATTGCTGCCGCACAATTTCTCGAAACGAGCGTCCACCATCCCCAGACCATCGCAAGACGAACTCTTGGGTACGCTCGGTCTCGGTTTCTTCGAAGACGAGCGAGATGCGTGCGAGTCTTTGCGGCTCGTCGAAGATTAGCCGGATGGTTTGACTGCCAGAATCGGCGGCACGCCAACCCCGCATTTCTCCTGAGACCAGCACAGACTCGACTGGATGTTCCTTATCTTCCGACGTGACCTCGACCACGGCTGCACGGTCGAGGTCGAGCCAGCCCTCATTGAGCGCCGGAGCACTTTGGGGAATCGGAGCGATTAGGTGCTTTCGCATAGCGCAAGTTTACACTTGGTCCTGCTCTCGTGACTTCCGCTCTTCGCATGACAAAAGTAGTGACAGAGGAGAGCGCAGCCTGGTCAATATTGAACATTTTCAACGATCTTGCTGCACGCAGTCTATTTGCTTAACTCAAATCGGCTTAGGACCTCTAGTCGCCACCAGCACCTCTAACAAAGTGGCCGCGTTACGAACGGTTCCCGCGATTGTCATGAGGGGTTCTGACATGAGCGGATGTTGCTCCGCCAGTGCGTTAAGGCGCGTGCTGACGCTTTGGAGTTGGTTGACTTCGCGCAAGATCGCTTGAAAAGGCATAGACACACCGCTCTCTCGCTGAAACGCCTAAGGTGGGAGAACTTCAGATGGACTGGCTTAGGTCAGAAGACCTGAAAGAGGAGAAGGTGGTATCCGCCCCACCGCGACTATACCACGCCAGAAGGTGGTGTGCTTCCAATAAATTGACTGGACCTCTGATCGGTTCGCACTCGTGACATCACGGGACTATCCGCTGAAAGAAAACCAAGAAAACAATAAGCCAAAGCGACGCTCACCGAAGGTTCGTCGAGGCCGTAGCGAAGTACAAGAGGGTTGGCGCGCGATCTCCGGCGCCTTGTCGGCAGGTAGCCGCCCGATGCGCCGCAACAGCGAGCCCAAATCTTCTCCGTCGATGAACTCCATCGACAGGAAGACTTGGCCGTCCAAAACGGAACCGGTTGAGGGAAGGGCTATCCTTGAGTCCGGTCGAGAACTTCGGCGTGCCACGCCATCTGAATTGCTTCCAGTTTGGCTTCGTTCGACTTCGCAGGATCATCTTTGAAACCGGGGAGCGCGATCACGTATTTATGCAGATCGGTGAAGCGAACCGC
>Ga0116134_1000519_pt1 | contig 19965 bp, 16 predicted proteins | sample June2015DPH_19_5_FD_89737 | JGI IMG/M metagenome (GOLD analysis project Ga0116134, IMG submission 89737) | Peatland microbial communities from SPRUCE experiment site at the Marcell Experimental Forest, Minnesota, USA - June2015DPH_19_40 | ecosystem: Environmental > Terrestrial > Soil > Wetlands... | reverse complement strand
GCCTCCGGGATACGAACTCGACGCCGAATCCGTGGAGTGGGCCCGCAAGCGTGGCGCCGAGACGGGAGGCACTTGCACCGTCACCAACGATCCCGCCGATGCGGCCTCCGGCGCCGATGTGATCTACACCGATATCTGGGCCAGCATGGGCCAGGAGGCGGAAGCGGAAAAACGCAAGCATGTCTTCCTCCCTTACCAGGTCGATGCGACTCTGTTCCGACGGGCCAAGCCAGATGCCATCTTTCTGCATTGCCTGCCTGCGCATCGCGGCGAAGAAGTTACCAACGAAGTGATCGACTCGCCACGGTCCCTGGTATTTCAGCAGGCGGAGAACCGGCTGCACGCCCAAAAAGCGATCATGCTGGAATTGATGAAAGGTGAGTTTGTCAAATTGCCGGGCCTGGTCGAGTTGCAAGAGTTGGCGCACGTATAGAAAAAGAGTGGAGGGACGGGCGTCTCGCCCGTCTAGCCGGGCGGGGACGCCCGGCCCTCCACTGCCCGCGACTACCTATGAAGACCATGCTCCTAGCCGTCGGCGGAAACTCCCTGATTCGCGCGGGAGAAACGGGAACCATCGCCGAGCAGCGCGCCAATGCCCAGCGCACCGCGGCCCAGATCGTCGGCCTGATCCGCGCCGGCTACCGGATTGTGCTCACGCACGGCAATGGCCCGCAAGTTGGGGCGGCGCTTCTGCGCTCCGAACGCGGAGCGAGCCAGGTCCCTGGCCACCCGCTGGACGTTTGCGGCGCCTCGACCCAGGGCGAGATCGGATATCTGCTCCAGCAATCGCTCGAAACCGAGCTGCAGTTGGCCGATTTGCACGTGCCGGTTGCGACCGTGGTTACCCAGAGCCTGGTGTCGCCCGACGATCCCTCCATGGCGCACCCGACCAAACCGATCGGCCCTTTCTATTCGCGCGCCGACGCTGAGGAACGCAAACGCCTCTTCGGATGGGAGATCGTGGAAGATGCGGCCCGCGGTTATCGCCGTGTGGTTCCGTCGCCCGAGCCGATTGACATTGTTGAACTGGAGGTCATTCGCAATCTGGTCGGGCAGGGCGTGCTGGTCATAGCCTGCGGAGGCGGAGGCATTCCGGTGGTCTGGAAGAACGGAAGACTGCAGGGCGTCGAGGCGGTCATCGACAAGGATCGCGCCTCCGCCTGGCTGGCTTCGCGCCTCGCCGTGGATCTATTTGTTATTTCTACCGACACCGACTGCGTGTATCTTGACTACAAGAAGCCCACGCAGCGTGCGCTGCGGCGCGCCGGCGTGGCGGAGTTGGACGAGTACACAAGGGCTGGCCATTTCCCACCGGGAAACATGGGCCCCAAAATCGAATCCGTGTTGCGCTTTCTGCGTCAGGGCGGCAAGGAGGCTATCATTACTTCGTGTGAGAATCTGTGCCAGGCGGTCGCTGGAACTGCCGGCACACACATCTTCTCCGATCGCGACCGCGCGGATATCGAGCGCAACGCGGCGCTCGAACTCCCAGTGGAGGGACGCTAATGCCAAAGCCGACCGTCATTCCTCTCCAGCCCATCCAGCCGTCCAGCTCGGAATCGGCGCTGAGAGGGACGACATTGAAACACGTCGTCGAGTCGCAGCAATTCACCGTTCCCCTGCTCATGGAATTATTTGAGCGCTCGCGAGGCATGGAACACGTGGTGGCCCGCGGAGGCACCCTCGACTACCAGAACCGCATTATGACCGCGCTTTTTTATGCGCCTTCGACTCGCACTCGACTCTCGTTCGAGGCCGCCATGCATCGCCTGGGCGGCAGGGTCTTGTCCACCGAGCAAGCGGGCGCGTTTTCGTCCGAGATCGAAGGCGAGCAGGTCGAGGACTCCATCCGCATCATCAGCGGCTATTCGGATGTGATCGTGATTCGCCACACCGCGGAGGACGGTGCGCGCCGGGCCGCGGAGGTCTCGACGGTGCCGGTGATCAACGCCGGCGATGGCAATGGCGGGCAGCATCCGACCCAGGCACTGCTCGACCTGTACACTATTTACCGGCAGCGTCCGCTCGATGGCCTTAGTGTTGCCATCATCGGCGAGTTGGACAAAGGCCGCACGGCGCGATCCCTGGCCTATCTGCTGGCCAAGTTCGAACGGGTGAAGATGTTCTTCGTCAGCCCGCCGCAGCTCCAGATGAAGCCGGATATCTTGGAATATCTCGATGAGCACGGCGTCCGCTACGAACTGGAGTCGGATATTGAGCGGGTGATTAGCGAAGTCGATGTGGTTTACCAGACCCGGATCCGGCCCGAGCGAGTCCGAGACATGGCTGGTCGAGAAAACGACGGCCTCCGGCGTTATGCCATCGATTCGAAAGTCGTGCAGCGCATGAAGCCGGACGCGCTAATCCTTCATCCGTTGCCCCGTACGGTCGAGCTAGATAAGTCAGTCGACGCCGATCCCAGAGCCATGTATTTCCGCCAGGCCATGAATGGGCTCTATGTGCGGATGGCACTGTTGACCATGCTGCTCGACAAGGAGCCGGCGGCGGGGAGTGCCTGGTGGTAGCTGGGTCCCACTTCGCAACGCCGGTTGGCGTCACCTTGACCAGCGGGCGTACTTGAAAATCGCGTCGGTTGGACTGACCTTTATTTCCCTGCTCTCTCAGGCGAGCGCGACAGAGCCCGCGAGCGGCACGGTTTGCGTTGCATCGAGGGCCGCTGATCGGTTCCGGGGACAAGTGATTCCGCCTACTGGCGAGGTCAGTTCCGGTGGGTTGAGCGTCAAGATTGACAAGCGCCGAGCAGTACCTTGGCCGCAAAGGAAGAGTCTCAGGATTGAGGGGCTCGATCTCAATGAGCGCCATCTTCTTGTTGTACTCGGCCCCGACGGCAAGCCCGTAGAATCACTTCGGTTTAGATTTTCGGCAAACAAAAGCGCCGACCTGTGTATGGCCTACGACGGCTACCAGGGCGTGGGATTGCAAGAGGCAAGGCGATCTCCGTGGTGCAAATGCAAGTAGGAATCCGTGAAAGGACTTTATGACAACCGAACTAATAGAAAAATCTATGCGCACTGAAGACTTTGTCAAACTAGAAGAGCTGTATGGAGCTCATAACTATCATCCGCTCGATGTGGTGATCGAGCGCGCGGAAGGGGTCTGGGTGTATGACGTCGAGGGCAAACGTTATCTCGATTGCCTGGCGGCGTATTCCGCGGTGAATCAAGGACACTGTCACCCCAAAATTCTGCAAACTCTTATCGAGCAGGCCCGGAAAGTCACGCTCACTTCGCGCGCCTTCCGCAACGAGCAACTCCCGCTGCTCTACAAAGAACTCCACGATTTGACCGGCTTCGACCAGGTGCTCCCCATGAACTCCGGCGCCGAAGCCGTTGAAACGGCAATCAAGACGGCGCGTAAGTGGGGCTACAAGATCAAGGGCATTCCGCACGACAAGGCCGAGATCATCGTCTGCGCCAATAATTTTCACGGCCGCACCGTCACCATCGTCGGCTTCTCCACCGACGAACAATATCGCGATGGCTTCGGCCCGTTCACTCCGGGGTTCAAAGTCATTCCCTTCGGCGACGCGCGCGCCCTCCGCGAGGCCATCACCCCCAACACCTGCGCCTTTCTGGTCGAGCCCATTCAGGGCGAGGCTGGAATCGTCATTCCGCCCAAGGGATTTCTTAAAGAAGCGGCGGAAATCTGCCGCCAGAATCGCGTGCTGCTGATGACGGACGAAATTCAGTCCGGCCTGGGACGAACCGGCAAGCTCTTCGCCTACATGCACGAAGGCATCACGCCCGATGTGTTGATTATTGGCAAGGCGCTAGCCGGCGGCTTCTATCCGGTCTCGGCGATACTCGCGTCGCGAGAAATTCTCGGCGTGTACAAGCCCGGCGACCATGGCAGCACATTCGGCGGCAACCCCATGGGCTGCGCCATCGCCCGCACCGCGCTGCGCGTCCTCATCGAAGAGAAGATGGTGGAACGTTCCGCCGAGCTAGGCACTTACTTCCTCACCCTGCTGCAAACCCTGCGCAGCTCCGACCTGAAGGAGGTGCGCGGCAAGGGCCTGTGGATCGGCATCGAACTCAACAGCCTGGCGCGTCCCTACTGCGAAGCGCTCAAGGAAGAAGGAATCCTGTGCAAGGAGACGCACGACCGGGTGATTCGCATCGCGCCTCCGCTCATCATCACCCGTCAGGAGATTGACTGGGCCTTCGAGCGCATCGCGAAGGTAATTCAGAAGCATTGAACCGACTGGCTTCAGGATCGCCGATTTTGTCGTTGTTCTTAGATCGAGGTCGCGCCGGTTCCGGTTCGGGAACGGCGCACCTATCTTACCGTTTCACAGTCGACGTCTTGTCCGAGAGGATCCACAACTCTGGGTCCAGTTCCACCTTTTCCGGCGCTTCCGGCAGCTTGATGTTGAGTTGTGTGTGGACTCCATGCGCGGCGACGGTGGCCCGCGCCGTCTTGCCACCATGAAAATGCATGACCAGCGGAAGCGGCATAAACCAATTCTCGCTTTCCGGAAGCCCCTTCTGGATTAGCTCGCCCTGGAGACTCGCGCCTCCGGTTGAGTCATTCTCGATGCGGTACGAAAGTTCGTACGATGGCAGATAAGTCTGTGTCACCCACTGCCGATAGAACCAGTTCAAGTCCTTGTAGCCATATCTCTGGGCAAGTTGTGTACTCTCGACATGCTCATTCGCAATCGCAAAGAACTGCTCAGTGGTTGCGGTGTTGTCCTTGTAGCGCTTGACGAAGTCGCTCATCAAATCAAAGAATGGCTGACCGTCGCCGGTTTGCGGATTCGTGAACAAGAAATGCATCATGCGCAGCACCAGGGCGCCTTTTTCATAGGTGAGCGCAGAGTATGCTCCGCCGGTCTCACGGCTTTCCACACGATGGCCCATGACAAGCGGCCCGACGTCCTCCAAACGGCCGCGCGCGACCCCAGTGAGCGTGCGAGGGGGCATTTTTAGCTCGTTGCGGGCGCGCTCGATCAACGCCTTCTCGGAGGACGTCTTGTCGCGGAGTTGCACATAGAGCATTCCCGAGTATTCCGCAAAACCCTCGCTGAGCCACTGGTCTCGATAGGAGCGCCAGAGCACCATGTCTCCCCACCACTGATGCGAAGTCTCATGCGCGATGAAGGAATAGTTGAATTTATTGGCCTCGTCGGCAGCGGGGATCATGATAGTGGTGGCGAATCCCTGGCCAAAATTGAAGGGATGATAGACACCCCGAAACAGGGGGTAGGGGTACTCGCCAAACATTTTGCTGAAGAAACGGATGCTGTTGCTCATTTCAGCAAGGATGAAATCTTCCTTGATCGCCGCCCGGTCCCACGGCATGGAGTAAAACTCGAGGGGCAACTCCTTGCCGTCGTCCTCCTTGGCAACGTCTTTGTGGATTTCGTATGGCCCAACGGCAAACGTCGCCAACGCGATGGGCTGGTCCATGCGGAATTCTGTAAGCACATCGTCTGTCGTCCCTGGGGCGGGGCCTTCTTTGACGAACTCCCCAACGCTCACCACATGGTCCCTCTTGCGGTGAATCATGGAGACGTCAAACCGGGAGCGCGCCAGATAGCCGTGCCGTGGATACCACGTTTCCGTGCTGCGCGGAAAATATGTCCCCCGAATGCGGTCCGATTCCGTCATGAAATCGCCTTTCAGATCCAAACTCAGCGAGAATTTCTGTCCGGCTGCCATCGTTTTTGGCAAAACAACGCTGAAGCCGCCCTCCCACGGCTCCTGAAAAAAACTGAGCACCGTGCCATCGGAAAGACGCGCTCCAAGAAGATGTAACTGCTTCTTGCGGCGCTCGTCCTCGTAAGTCCTCAGGCTTTCTCCAACGGCGAAGGAGATTACGCTTAGGCCATCGCGCCGGGAAACGAGATCCAACTTCGCCGTGAGTCCTAGGACCTTCTGCGGTTCCAGCAGGTCTAGCGTCAGCGTGTGTTTCTCAGTATCGACCAGGTTATAAGTGTCCGAATACGGCGCCCTTCCTGCCGCATAGTCCTCAGTGGCGTGGAATGCCATCCAGACGTCGTTGGAGAATGTGTCTTCGTCGTAAGCAAAAATGAGCCCCTTCTCCCCCGCATTGATTCCGAAACTGGTCGTGGGAATACGCGACTGCGGATCAAACAAATATGTAAAGCGTCCGTGCCTTCCGCCATCCACCTGGACCAGAAACACCCCGGGTGTCTCCTGATTGAGAATGGACTCCAATTGCCGGGCCGAAATATTCATCCCGGTTTCTTTCAGGAGATGTGGCGCTAGTTCGGCAGCAAGACGTCCGGCCTGCCCCGAAGCGGCGCTACCCTGGATAAAACCCTGCTTGAGAAACTCGCTCGCTGTGTCGTCGGTGAACCGCAGTACCGCCGTTCTGAAGTCTGCCGAGACATCGTCGGCATTCAACAGGCGGCGCACATTATCCTGCTCGAACGCAACCGGCGGCGGAGTCGCCTGGAGTTTTCCGGAGCCGATGAACACGGCAGAGCGAACCTTACCGCCAACAGGAGGAGACAGGAACACGGTCCCGTTCGTAAAGGTGATGGTTACTCGGTCACGCTGAAGCACCATGTTCTCTAGGAGGATGCTCTTCTCGAGGACAGATGAATTCTGCAATTGCTGATAAAACGTTACTGCGTCGAATGGTGGCTGCAACTGACCTGCCAGAGCCGAGATTGAACCCAGGATAAGCGACAATAGAAAAAGTGCAGATCGTAGGACTAAAGATGGGCACGGAAGACGGGAAGTGATCAAGATACCCTCGCATACAGCCCCTTAGTCTACATGTGAGGGCGCTGCATTGTCCGTGAAACTAGCCACCAACAAAAAAAGGCTGCCAACAACAAAAAAAGGACACCGCCCACGCGGTGTCCCTACCTACCAGCAACTTGACTTACTTATTCTCGTTGAGTGATCCGGCGCCAAACTCCTTGCGCTGGATTACCGGACGCGCCGCTCTGGCTGCCGCTACTGCCGGCATGGCCGCCGCTACTCCGTAACGCTCGAGCAGCACGGGCACCATCGCGCCTTCCGCTTCCTTCACAAAGGTGAGCTTGCTTTCGCCCAGCAGATCGACGCGGATGAAATCTCCCAGCTTCACCTGTCCAGTCGCCACCAGGTTCGCCAGCGGAAACACCAGATGCCGTTCAATCGCCCGTTTCAAATGCCGCGCCCCATACTTCGGATCGGTGCCTTCGGCCAGCAGAAAGCTCTTCACCTGCGGCGTGCAGTTGAACACGAACTGGTTCGCCCCCGCCGCCATCAGCACCCGCTGTTGCACCATCCCCAATTCGATTTCCAGGATCTGCTGCAGGTGCTCGGGACGCAGCGTCTTGAACACCACCACTTTGTCGATGCGGTTCATGAACTCCGGCGCAAACTTGCGCCGCGCCGCATCCACCGCCGAGCGGTTAATCTTCTCGTCCAGCGAGTTATCCACCTGCACCGCTTTCGGCGCGAAGCCCAAGCCGCCATCCACTAGCCCGTTCATCTCCACGGCGCCCAGGTTCGAGGTCATGATGATGATGCAACTCGAAAGGTCCACGCGCCGGTTATCGCCCAGCGTCAGCGTTGCCTTGTCCAGGATTCCGAGCAGCAGTTGCCAGAGCGAGTCGGATGCCTTCTCGATTTCGTCGAACAGCAGGATCGACAGCTTCAGCTTTTCCGTGTGCCACTGGTTGAGCGCTTCCTGCGTCAGCAGCGGATGGGTCTCGCGATGTCCCAGGTATCCCGGAGGGGAGCCGATCAACTTGGCAATCTCGTGCGAGTGCTGGAACTCGGCGCAATCGATCTTGATGCAGGCCCGGGCGTCGCCGAACAGCGACTCCGCCACCGCTTCCACTACCCGCGTCTTGCCCGATCCGGTCGGCCCCAGGAACAGCAGATTGCCCACTGGGCGCCCCGGCGCATTCAGCCCGGCCAGAAACATCTGATAGATTTCCGCGACCTTCTCGATCGCCTGATCCTGGCCCACAATCTTGCGGTGCAGGGCGGTCTCAAAGTCACGGGCGTCGTTGCTGCGGCGGCTAGGGTCAAGTACGGTTGCAAGGTTCGTTCTCATCGTTGCGGGCCCTTGTTTCCTTTCCGGGAACTTCAAGTTTTCTGCGTAACTGCTCATTTTTGTCACTCGCCTGGCTCGGGAGGAAGGTCCTATTTCCTGCCCCACTCTCTCCTTGTGCAAGCCGCTAGCCATCCTCCGGAGGCGCCGTATTCCCCCGTTTCTCATCATTTTAGATGCGGCTAGCCGACCTTACGTCAGGCTCGTCCAATTACCCACAGATTCCGCAAGAGCAATAGTTTGCAGTCCGCGGGAACTTTCCCTCAGTCCCCCTAACCACCCCTGCGCCCATGTCCGCCAAGCAGTAACCCCCTTGGCCGCACGTAACTGGCATCCCAGGTTACCGTCAGTGCACAATAGAAACAGATTTCCTCTCTGGAGAATATCCTTGTCCCGATTCCCGACGGCTAGACTTTCGGAAACTAGATTTTCAGCAGCGAAGCTCTCAATGCCGAGCGTCTCGATAACCACCGCTGCTGTTTTCCTCGTCCGGCTTGCCCTGTTCAGCTTCGGCCTCGTTTCGCCGCCTGCCGCCGGAGTGCAAAATCCACACGCCGTGCAACTGATGCAGGCAAAAGCCGATGCCACCAAAAAGCCCGTGCCCCCACCCGTGATTGTGCCCCCCGGCTCCGATCTTTACGTCGCCCAGCGCGGAGACATCATCCCCTCCGTTGCCCGCAAATATCTGCGGCGGACGAAATACCTTACCTCATCGGAACTGGCCGAAGCCATCCGCCAAGCCAACCACGACCGCCAGGGAGTCTTCCTCAAATCCGGAGAGCAGGTCATTATCCCCGGAATCCTCGAATCCGCAATTGTAGAGAAACCGGTGCCAGTTGCAAGAGATTTCGAAGTCCGCGCCGTTTACCTGACCGGGGTGATGGCGGGCAGCGATCATGGACTGCGCATCATCCGCCACTGGCGCGAAGTCGGCGGCAACGCAGTCGTCTTCGACATCAAGGATAGCGACGGCATCGTCAACACCGCCTTCGACCACCCGCTAGCAACTGGACAACGCCACTATATCTCCGACCTGCACAAATTCATTCACTTTCTGCATTCCGAAAATATGCACGCCATCGCGCGCATCGCCATCTTCCGCGATGAGCATCTGGTCACCACCCATCCCGAACTGGCCGTAAAGTCGCGTAGCACCGGCCAGCCCTGGCGCGAAAACGGCAAGCTCGTCTGGACCGATCCCTCGAACCCCAGAGTGCAGGACTACGATATCGCCCTCGCCAAGTTCGTAGCCCAGGCCGGAGTCGATGAAGTGCAGTTCGATTACGTCCGCTTTCCCGCCGAAGGCGACCAGAAAGATGCCGCGTTCGCATACCAGAGCGACAATCCAACAAATCGTGTGGTGACGGGGCCCGGCCCCGTTCCGGCGGGGCAAAGACCCGCCGCCACACAATCAAAGATGCAGCGTTCCGAGGTGATCGCCGATTTCCTCCAGCGCGCCTATGCCCAGATCCATCCCACCGGCGCCCTGTTCTCGCTCGACGTCTTCGGAGTCATGGCGTGGCAGCGTCCCGTCGATCTTTCGCACACCGGGCAGGACATCGTAGCCATGGCCAAGCACTGTGACGTGATCTCGCCCATGATCTATCCCTCGCACTTCTTCGGCATGGACGGCATCGCCCACCCCGGCGACGCGCCCGAGCATTTCATCGGCGAGTCCATGGATCGCTTCAAGCTCATCACTAAAGACAGCGGCGTCGTAATTCGCCCCTGGCTGCAAGCCTTTGCCTGGCGCACCAAGACTTACTCGCCCCAGTATGTTGAAGTTCAAGTCGAAGTAGCGAAACAAAAAGGCGGCATTGGCTTTCTTTTCTGGAACGCCAATAACGACTACTCAAAGCCCTACACCGCCATGCCGGAAATGCGCGCGGCACAAATCAAGAACAAAGATCTCAAGAACAAAGATCGCTACTTCCGAGGCGACGAAGTCGGCGCCAAGCCCGAACCCGCACCAGCCACGCCGATAGCCTCCACCGCCGCGCCCGTAAGCGCGCCCAACCCAAGTGTAGAGACGGGGCGTGCCCCGTCTCCCAGCGACAACACCCCCGCCCAGAAAATCTGGCGCCACTGAACGTCATGTCCAGCAGGTTCGCGGCATAAATCGACGCAGACATCTTGAGCGAGCGAAGGACCCCGCGGGGCATCGGTCAAAAGGTCAAAAGCCTCCTTAATCGAAAATCGACCGCCTGTTACGATCCTGTTTTGCGCAGGAGGCTCAATGAGCAAGATACTGTACATGGTGATCGAGAACTTCAAGCACGGAGACGCCGTTCCCGTTTATCGTCGCTTCCGGGACCAAGGACGGCTGGCGCCAGTTGGACTCACGTATGTGTCGAGCTGGGTCAGCGACAAGCTCGATCGCTGTTACCAGTTGATGGAAACCGAAGATCGCGCGCTCCTCGACAAATGGATGGCGAATTGGAGCGACGTCGTAGACTTCGAAGTGCATCCCGTCATCAGCTCGAAGGAAGCAGCCGAAAGAATCGACCCGCTCCTGTGAACACACCGCGTATCTCCCGCTGCCAGTCCCGAGACTCAATGGAAGTGTCGCACCAGAATTGGCCAGGCTTGACGAATGCCAACCGCGGAAGCTGCCGCCAAGCTGGGCGTGATCACGGCGAGCGCCCACACCACCTTTCGATTCGCAGGCAGATATCGCCGGAGAAAAAACAGGGCCCAAGGCAGCAGGGGAAGCGCAAATCGTGGAAATTGGGACCGCGACCAACCGGGAGCGTTGTAAGTGAAAAGTGCAAGACAGTACAGCAGCACAAAACACGCCTCGGCGGTACGGATCTTCGCGTAGCGCCGAAATTCTCCGGAGCGAATCGCCACCACCATGGCGACCAGCACAAACAACATCCAACCTAAAGTCAGCGCGAGATTCGTCAAGGGCACACTGGTTCGAATCGTATCCCGAACAATGTCCACAAACGGGAGGTTGAAGGGCAAGCCTCCGTGCCAGTCATTCTCCTGGTATGAAGCGACGTTGGCAAACGCATTTCCCAGATAGTGCTTTAGCGGCCAGGTGTAGAGCGCTCCAATTCCCAAGGCTAGAGCGGTGGCTACGGCACAATCGCGAAATCTCTTGCGATATAACAAATGAACGCCCAATCCCACCAGCGCGAAAACTCCAAAAGGTCGGACCACGGTAGCCAGAGATCCCAGGACTGCCGCGTAGACCCAGCGTTCTCGGCGCAGCGCGACGAAGCAGCCAAGAAGCAATGCCATAAAAAGCGGCTCCGCTCCTCCCAGCAACGACCGCTGAAACCAGTCCAGACTCAACAGCGCGAAGAAAGCCGCAATCCAGCCGTCCCAACGCCAGTAGCAAAGCGCCACGCTCCCGAGCGACGCACCTACGCATACCATAGCCAGGGCGACGGGCTCGGTCGTTCTGGTGATGATGGATACGCACGCCACCGCGTAAGACACTCCCCTAAACTGTTTTACATTGACTCCGGAAAACTGCCAGTGTCTGATCGCGGAAGCAGCTTCGAGATAGTCAGGGTTATCCCCAAACTTACCTCCGACCAATGACCAATAAGAACCTCCCACAAAAGACAGAAAGGCGAGAAAGACCAGGTAGGAAAGAAGAACCATACCCAACACTTCCGTTACGGAGAGCGGCCGAAGTTCGCCCGTAAACTCATTCTGAGGGCGCGTGGTTTGAAGAGGCATGCCGCGGTCAAATTGCAAGACTGAAGTCGCGAAGATGGTATCACAGAAGAATCGGACTCGGGGCCGCGGGCAGCGGTTTGAACAAGACCGTCAGAGCGTAAGATAAGTGACTTCCAGTCGGCTAAATCCCAGAGGAAATGAACGCCCGGTAGGCGTGTGCTTCGCGCCCATCCCAACTCCCACGAAGGACAAACCAAAAGCTAAGAGCCAAGACCTAAGACCCATGACTTAAGTTTCCGTCACCTCGCCGCCCGACTCCATTTCCCGTTGCAACCCGCCAGCTTCTCCCGCACACTTAGAATCAAAACCATCCATGCTCGTTGCTGCCACCAAGCCGGCGATCGCACTCTATGAAGCGGCAGGAATATTCCGTTCTCCTGCTCAGCGCAAATTGGTATTGGGACTCCTGCTGGTGGTGGTCACGCTGGCCCTCTACAATCCGGTGTCGCGCAACGGTTTTGTGAACTTCGATGATGACCGTTATGTCACCGACAACCCGCAAGTGCGCGAGGGCCTTCGTTCGAGCACGATTTCATGGGCCTTCACTACCCTCGATCTGGCGAACTGGCATCCGCTAACCTGGCTCTCCCACGCCCTCGACTGCCAGCTCTTTCAGCTCAATCCCGTGGGTCATCACTACACCAGCCTCTTATTGCACGCCAGCAACGCGCTGCTGTTGTTCCTGATTCTGCAGTGGTTCACCGGATACACCGCGCGCAGTCTGATGGTGGCCGCGCTCTTTGCCGTGCATCCTCTTAATGTGGAGTCCGTTGCCTGGGTAGCGGAACGCAAGAACGTTCTCTGCATGCTTTTTTCCCTGCTCGCGGTCGCTGCCTACGGATGGTACGTCCGCCAGCCGACGGTCGCCCGCTACCTGGCAGTCGCGCTCCTGTTCGCCATGGGCCTAATGTCCAAGCCCATGGTCATTACTCTGCCTCTGGTGCTTCTTCTGCTGGATTACTGGCCGCTAGGAAGAATGCGCTTCTTCGCTAACGTCGAATCCCGCGACGAAGCGGGCCCGCGCTTTGCCGCCAGCACCCAGCCCGTAGGGAGGTTGTGCCTCGAGAAGGTCCCACTCCTGCTGCTCTCAGCGGGCAGTGCGATCATCACCATGCTGGCGCAGAGAGCGGGTGGCGCCGTGCTCACGAGTGCCCAACGTGCTCCTCTCCTGCGGCTTGAGAACGTCATCGTTTGCTATGTGCTCTATATCAAAAAAGCATTCTGGCCGTCCCATCTAGCGGCCCTCTATCCATATCCACACGCGCTGCCGCGATGGCAGGTCGCCGCCTCCGCACTATTCCTCGTCGCCGTCACTTGCGCCGTCCTGAAATATCGCGAGCATCGCTACCTCCTGGTTGGCTGGTTCTGGTATCTGGGGACGATGGTTCCCATGATTGGCATGATACAAGTGGGCAACCAGGCCATGGCTGATCGCTACGCCTATCTGCCATTGATCGGTCTTTTCGCCATGATCGTCTGGGGCGCCGCCGATTGCGCCAGCGCCCACCAGCTTTCTACGAATTACCTGGCCACTGCCGCACTCGCCATCCTGCTCGCCCTATCCGCCGTCACTCGCATTCAACTGAGTTACTGGCACGACGATCTCACCCTCTGGTCGCACGCACTGGCCGTCACACAAAACAATTACGTAGCGGAGAATAACTTCGCCACAGCTTTGATCAAACAGGGCCGGGACGACGAAGCGATCGCTCACTTCCGCGCCGCCTCAGCCCTCGAGCCCGGGGACGCCGCCAGCCAGCTCAATCTCGGAATCTACGCCCAGCAGCACGGTGATCTGCAGCAGGCCGCGGCCCGCTATGCCAATGTTCTGCGCCTCGCGACCGATACGCAACTTCGATCCTCCGCCTACGCCAATCTCGGCACCGTCTACTTCGCCCTTCGCGATTACCCCCAGGCGCAGCAGAACTTCGATTCCGCCATGAAACTGAAACGCGTGTTCCCAGTCGCTCTCCTCGACATGGGCTTGATCGCACAGAAGACCGCTCAGAAAACCTCCCAGGGAACAGATACAGATGAAACAGGTCAAGATGACTGGAACCGCGCCGCCCGCTACTTCGCGCAGTTCGTAGCCCTCGAGCCTAGCGACGTCGGGTACCTTCTGCTGGCCAACGCTCTCCGTCAGGCTGGCCGCCCCAACGAAGCCAACCTGGCCTATCAGCAGGCCCAGCGATTATCAAACGACATAACCCAGGCCCAGCAAAGAGCCGCCCAGTTGGCCGTTCAGTAGCAGGTAACCAACTGCGCCACCGGCAGTCCCTGATCTTCCGTGATCTCGGAAGGATGCTCCCCAATTGCTAAGCTCCAACTGAGGTTCCAGGAGGACCCGTGTCCGCGACTGCTCAGAAACCCGCTCACCAATCCGCTTCCCAATCAACCATCAAGATTCTCTACAGCGAGAGCGACGAAGCCACTGTCACCGCCCAAGCCGCCGAAATGACCAAAGCCGGCCATCACGTGACCACCGCCCTCAACCGTCAAGGCGTTCAGGAAGCCCTGTGCCGCGATGCCTTCGACCTCGTCATCCTTGGCGCCACCTTGTCCAAGGACGATCGCCACCACCTTCCCTACATGGTCAAGAAGGCCCACGAAGGAACCAAGGTTCTGGTCATGCACGCCGGCACCCACCATCACGAAGTCGACGCCGTCGTGGATCCCAACATCAGCTTGCACCGCATCCTCGAGCGCATCGCCGCCCTCATTCAGCCCGCGCCCGTCCGCTAGATCGGACCTGCCGCGCCGACTGAAAAAAAGGGTCTGGCTGAGGTGGAGAGAGTCGCACCCCGCCAGACCCGCCAGACTTCCAGGCTGACCAGATCATTCTGGCCATCTCCACCCCACACGTTGTCACACCAGTGTCAACTTGTCGTCATGTTTTTTACGCGGGGTCTTTTTGCGCGGCCTCGTAGAGACGCGGCTTGCCGCGTCTCAGCGGCGTGCTGAGATGAGGTAACCCTCGACTCCGCGGCCGATTCGTGGCAAGAGGAATCCCCCGAAACTAAAATGAGCCGCCAGCCAAGAAGCGGTGACTCTTCCTTGGCTATCGGCCCATTCGATCCGGACTGGGATCGGAGGTGATACTTCTATCCTAGACCCTCCGCCCCGATTGTCAACGATCAATTTCCAAGCTCCCGAAAAAGCTCGGGATGTTCCAATTTGAGAATCCGCGCGCCTCAATCGCTCTGGTAGTGTCCTAATTTGAACTTTTCACGCACTGAGGTTGGCATGAATCGTGCTCCGAATCCACTCTGAGACGTTTTGATTCTTGGCCTTCGCCCGTGCCGCGATAGCTTTTAGATCGTCCAATGCGAAGCGCACAGGCACGATCTTGCCCTTTGCTTCGCCCTTGGGTAGTTTTGGTCGCCCGATTTTAACTTTCTTCTGTGCCAAGGCTTCTGAACTCCTGTACGAGTGCCGCTCTGACCGCTGCCGCTGCTGAGGTAATTGGTTCTACATGCAACACAGCTACGCTCGATTCCCTTGGGTGTTTCCCGTCGTGCGCCCACGCATACGCCCGTGATGCCGTTGGATGGCCGACTAGATCAAACACTTCGACAATCCCCTCCCAAACTGTCTCGCCCTTGAACGTCTCTTTTACTGCTACGCTTTCAACGTGCCTTGCCTCAACGCCGTGTAATCGGCGGATTACTTCGCGTAATTCCTCCAGGTACGTCACGCCACTGCTTCTTTCTTGTCGTCTGGTTTTATTTCAAAACGAATAGAGCGGCCAAAATCCCTCTGCTGTAGTTCCTTGAGAAAATCAACGAAATGCCGAAGGCTAGTGGCCTCAGAGTGCTGGCTACTTGAGGGTTGCGTCTCGCTAACCCATCGTTGCTGACAGTTGGGGCAGATGGTAGCTATACGATCTAGCCTAGCCACGGGTACAGAATAAACCGCGCGACAGTGAGGGCACTCAAACCCCATGCCGATAATATCCTGTGGAGAAACCAAGACTCGCTTTTCTGTTGTCACGATACTGCCTCTATCAACTTGCCTACGCTCCAGAAGTCTCGCTCAACACCTGCCGCCATAGCTGGAGTGCAACGCAACGTATTGTGGCGCTTCACAAAATTGTAATAGGCGAAGTGCAGCCCGACTGCTGCTTCAAAGTTCTCCAGTTTCTTGCTGAAAGCCAGCGTGAGGCGAGTCAGGCGGCGCATGTGCAGCCGAGTGGTCGCGTTCAGGCGCTCGACGTGACTGGTGGAAACCAGTTCCATCTCCGGCTGGCCCGTGATTGGTCGGCGCACAGCGGAAGCGAAATGCGGAGCACTGTATTGCCGTTCTGGATGGTGGGCAGAGTCGTGGACGTACACTTTCACGCATTGGCCATAATCTACATCGGAACCAAATGCCAGTTCCATGGCCTCGACATATAGGTGCATGGCATCACTAGAAACCTGCACCCGATGCCGCATCCGACTGGCAACGTCTTGAACAAACTCGGTGGTGGTGGCGTGGGTGCGCTTCCCAACTTTGAATGACGGCACCAGTTTGGTCTCGGAATCTATCGCGCAGAACGTCCATACGTCGCCAAGTTCCGGGCTATCGTCTACGCTGACGTGCCGCTCTTTCTTGCCAATAAATCCCCACAGCTCATCAAACTGGAGATAGTGGCAGTCCAAGTCCTGCATCTTGGAATCCATGAGCATCTGGCAGCCCTTGCCCACGCGAACACCCAGCCGCATGATCGTATCGCGGTGAACGCCTGTAATGCGCTCAATCGAGCGGATGCTGGAACCTTCGGCCAAGGCTGCGATTATCGCGGTTTGCTTTTCGGCGCTGAGTAGGTTTGCCATGAGACTAACTGTATTACAAAAAGGCGAACGTGTCAAGTAGTTTTTGTGATACAATTTGTATCCATGAAATACGCCGCACTCCTTGTACTGGCAACGGTCGGGATTATTGCTGCCCAAAGCGCGCCAGAACAGCGGGTCACAAAAGAACAAAAGAGTCTCACCGCTGAGAAACCCGCTACAGCCAATGACAAACAAGGCGATTCCAAGGTAACGGTGATCGTCAAGCAGGAGAACGCCGCCTCCGATAATTCCAAAAAAGAACAAGATGACGAGAACATCAAAATACAGCGAAGGATCGCAATCTTCACGGCCCTTCTCGTAATTGTTGGCTTGATTCAGGCCGTAGTTTTGTGGCTCACCATTAAGGCAGTAAATAGACAAACGGCAACCAATCAGCATATCGAACGAGCGTGGGTCATGGCTGACCTTAAATTCAGCACAGCAAGCCACTTTTTTCACGGAGACCACATGGAAAATGGGGTTTCGACTCAAACTATCAGCCTCATGGGGGTAGAACTGCATTGCGTAAATGACGGGAATAGCCCGGCTTGGATTACCGAAAAAGCGCTGCGATTGATCATTTTGGGGCGAGCAGGAGAGCTTCCGGCGAAACCCAGTCTGTCCTCCAAGGACGTAGTTCAGCATGAACCAGAGCCTCTTGGGCCGGGAGGAAGTTCTAAAAAGGTGCTCGATATACAAGGCGAGGGTAGGCATTCGCTTACGACCTCTACCCTCGTTTATGGCGTTATTCGGTACCGTGACATCTTCGAAAAAGATAGGGAGACTTGGTTTTGCTATCAGATGTCGGGCTACAGAACCAACTACCTCCTGACGCGAATATCTGGGAATCCAGAATACAATCGCAACACCTAGCAGCAGCCCCAAAAAGCAAATTAGGACACGACCCTCGCTCTTCAATCATTGACACCTTCCTCGGCACGGTGTTATTTTTAATGGTTTTAGAGGCGGCTCTTCTTCCAGCGTAATTGGCCAGCAGGATCAGCCAGAATCACCAAGGATTCGATCGTCAGTTCGATCATCAGCCCATGGAACAGACACTCCGACAACTAGGCGAATTACTGCTCGGAGCCGTGCCCACCATCATCCTTCTGGCCTTGCTCGACATCCTCTACACCTTCATCCTCTATCGCCCGCTGACCGCCGTGCTCGCCGAGCGCCGCAGCCGCACCCAGGGTGCCATGGAAAAGGCGCGCGCCGATATCGCCGCCGCCGAAGCCCGCACCGCCGACTACGAGCAGCGCGTCCGCGAAGCCCGCCAGAAAATCTTCAAGAACCAGGAAGCCCGCCAACAGCAGGCCACCCAGCTCCGCACTCAAGCCGTGCAGGAAGCCCGCGCCCGAGCCCAGGAACAGGTCAAACTGGCCCGTGCCGGCATCGAAGAAGATAAACAGCAAGCCATGTCCAAGCTGCAGTCGGACGCGGCCCGACTCGCCACCGATATCGTGCGCGCCGTCTTGCGCCCCATGGCGTCCCCCTCCCAGGTTGGTGGCCAATGAAAACGCTTTGTTTTCAAGTGGGGATGCCTTTAGCGGTTGTGCTACTCGCGCTCTTCGCATTCCTGTCCGTCGCTCCATCGCGAGCCTACGCCCAGGAACCCTCCGCCGCACCGCCTCCCCAGCAAACTTCCGCAGCGCCCCCAAAACAAGCCAACCAGCCCGCTCCCGACCAAAAAACCATCGGCGGAGAGTTGGCCCATGAGACCCGCGAGTCTGCCGGAGAAGACCAGGAAGAAAACGCGAATCTCAAGCACGCCGCGCCGGTCCGCTGGCTGGCGCGCAAAACCGGTCTGAGCGTGCATCAGGCACATCTGGTGGCGAGCTGTCTCAACTTCGCCATCATTGTCGTCGGCCTGTTCTGGGTCGCGCGCAAGTTTCTGCCCACTATGTTCCGCCTCCGCGGCGCATCCATCCAACAGTCTTTGGAGGAAGCGCGCGCCGCCAGCCAGGATGCCAATCACCGCTTAGCAGACATCGAGAATCGCCTCCGCCAGTTGGACGTCGAAATCGGGCGTATGCAGGCCACCGCCGAAACCGAGGCCAACGCCGAGGAAATCCGCATCCACAAAGCCGCCGAAGAAGATATGCGCAAAGTGGTGCTGGCCGCCGAGCTGGAAATCGCCGCCGCCGCGAAGCAGGCCCGCCGCGAATTGACCACCCATACCGCCAAACTGGCCATCGCCCTCGCCCGTAAACAGATCAACGTGGATTCCAATACCGACCAGGTACTGGTCCGTACCTTTGCTTCGAAGCTGGCGTCGCATAACGACGACGGCGGAAAGGACGGCCGCTAGCCATGGCTTCCGTAGTCGGCACCTACGCCCGAGCCTTCGCCGATGTGGCAATGGCGCCGAAAAACCATCTCGATCCCGCCCGCGCCCTCGAGGAACTGCACAGCATCGAGGCGCTGTTCAAGGAAAGCGATGAATTGCGCCGCGTCCTCGAAAACCCATCGATTCCCGGAGACCGTAAACGCGCCGTGCTCGATGTCATCACCGCGCGCCTGGGCACCACCAGAGAGGTAAGGAATTTCATAGCCGTACTAACCGATCACAGAAGACTTCCGCTCTTCAGCGAAATACTGAAGCAGCTGCAGCAGGAATTGGACGATCGCCAGGGCTTCGCGGAAGCGCAAGTAAGCACCGCGCGTCAACTAAGCGACCCCGAGAAACAGATGCTGGAAGCCGAAATAACAAAGATGACCGGCAAAAAAGTGAGAGCAAGATACCAACAAGATGCCTCGTTACTAGGAGGCGCAGTAGTGCAGGTAGGCAGCACCATTTACGACGGTTCAGTAAAAGGCCAGTTAGAGAGAATTCAAGAGCAGTTAGTAGCATGATGACGGCTTCGAGCCACGAGCTACGAGTAAACTGGTTCGCTCGCAGATCGAAGCTCGCAGCCAGTAGAGCCGCGGTAAGAAGCGTCCCTGCAAGAAAGAACCGAGAGCTGAAAACTGAGAGCTGATAGCTGATTTTATGGCCCAAATCAAAGCAGACGAAATCACCCAACTGATCCGCGAGCAAATCGAGAACTACGAATCCAAGATCGCGCTCGACGAAGTCGGCACCGTCATCACCCTCGGCGACGGCATCGCCCGCGTCTACGGCCTCGACAAGGTCATGGCCGGCGAGTTGCTCAGCTTCCCGCACGGCGTCGCCGGAATCGCCATGAACCTCGAAGAGGATCAGGTCGGCGTCGTCATCCTCGGCGAATACACCGAGATCAAGGAAGGCGACGAAGTCAAGCGCACCGGCCGCATCGTGAGCGTGCCCGTAGGCGACGCCCTGATTGGCCGTGTCGTCAACTCGCTCGGTGTGCCCATTGACGACAAGGGCCCCATCGCCACCGATAAATTCATTCCCATCGAGCGCCTTGCTCCCGGCGTCATTGGCCGCCAG
>Ga0116134_1000515_pt1 | contig 19983 bp, 17 predicted proteins | sample June2015DPH_19_5_FD_89737 | JGI IMG/M metagenome (GOLD analysis project Ga0116134, IMG submission 89737) | Peatland microbial communities from SPRUCE experiment site at the Marcell Experimental Forest, Minnesota, USA - June2015DPH_19_40 | ecosystem: Environmental > Terrestrial > Soil > Wetlands... | reverse complement strand
TCGCTGGCCGCCGGGTCGCCCCGGGCCCCGCTGCGCGCCGTGGTCAACCTGGTGGGCGGGTTCGCGGTGGGCGGCCGGGTGCACGAAACGCCGATCGAGGAGTTCGAGCAGCAGATCCGGCTCAACCTGCGCCCGCTATACCTCACCACCCAGGCGGCCCTGCCGGAACTGATCTCCGGCGGCGGGGGAACGGTGGTGTGCGTGTCCAGCCGGGCCGCCACCCACCCGTTCCCCGGGGCGGCGGGCTACGTGACCGGAAAGGCGGCGGTCCTCGCGCTGGCCGACACGCTGGCCGTGGAATACGCGAAGGACAACATCCGGGTCAACACCGTCGTGCCCAACGTGATCGACACGCCCGGCAACCGGGCCGCGCAGCCCGGCGCCGACTACTCGACGTGGGTCACACCGGCGCGCATCGCGCGGGTTGTCCGTTTCCTGTGCGAGGACAACTCCGACGCAATTTACGGAGCGCACATTCCCGTGTACGGCACGCCTTAGGCCTTCCGGCCGAAGGGGTTCCGGCTGATCCCTGCCCGGGCTCCGGCTCTCCCCGGCCACGGTGGCTGTGTCCCTCAGGACCGCCGCGGGGACGGGTGCCAGTGCGCCGCGGGACGGGTGCAGTGCGCCGCGGGGGCGGTGCCAGTGCGCCGTCGGACGGGTGCAGTGCGCCGTGGGACGGGTGCAGTGTGCCGCAGGGGCATGGATAGAGTCGAGGGGGAAGGGACGCTGGGTATGGATGATCGCGCGACCTGTGGTCCGGGTCCGCTGGATTCGCTAGGTCCGCTGGGTCCGCCCGGTGCACAGCGCGAGCCCGGGATTCTGCGGCTTGGCCGTCAGGAGTTCCCGGCGGGCCGGTTGCTGGTCATGGCGATCATCAACCGGACACCTGACTCGTTCTACCGGCCCGGCATCACGTGGCATGAGACGGCCGCCATGGAGCGAGTGCACACCGTGGTCGCCGAGGGTGCGGACATCGTCGATATCGGCGGAGTGCCCGCTAAGCCCGGTACCGAGGTGACCGTGGACGAGGAGAGCGACCGGACGATCCCATTCGTCGAGGCGGTGCGCGAGGCCTACCCCGACCTGGTGATCAGCGTCGACACGTGGCGGCACGAGGTCGGCCGGGCCGCCTGCGCGGCCGGCGCTGACCTGCTCAACGACACCTGGAGCGGCTGGGATCCGAAGCTGGCCGAAGTCGCGGCGGAATGTGGCGTCGGCCTGGTGTGCTCACACACGGGCGGTCAGCACCCGCGGACCCGCGTGTTCCGCAGGGCATACGCCGACGTCATGGCCGACGTGCTGGACCGGACCCTGACCCTGGCGCAGCGCGCGGTGCAGGCAGGGGTCGACCCGTCCCGGATTCTCATCGACCCGGCGCATGACTTCGGCAAGAACACCTGGCATTCGCTGGAGATCTCGCGGCGTCTGGCCGACATGACCGCCACCGGCTGGCCTGTGCTGGTGTCCGTGTCGAACAAGGATTTCGTCGGCGAGACGCTGGGCGCAGGAGTGGACGACCGGCTAGCCGGCACGCTGGCTGTCACCTCGGTCGCGGCGTGGCTGGGAGCCAGGGTGTTCCGTGCGCACCACGTGGAGCAGACCCGGCAGGCGCTGGACATGGTCGCGGCGGTCAAGGGCGACTTCCGGCCCGCCCGGGTCCTGAAGGGGCTGGTCTAGCGCATGCGCCAACTGGAGGCCCAGTTGCGTACGGGCCGGCCGGAGGCCCGGCGGTGCACGGGCCGGCGCGAGGCCCGGCGGTGATAATCCGCGCCGCGCTATGCCCGTGCCCGCCGCTACTCGCGCGCGAGCTGACCGGACGTGATCCGATCGTCTCGGGCCTGCGCGAGGCCTGCGCCGAAGCCGCCGCCCGCCTGGTCGCCGCCGATCCCGACATCCTCATCGTCGTCGGGCCCGCACCGGAGACCGCAGGCTGGGACTCCGCCAGCCGTCTGGACCTGTCCGCCTTCGCTCCGGCACTGCGGGCCACATTGGGGGCCAGTGGCACGCCGGGCCTGCCGTTGTCGCTCGGGCTGGGTGTCCTCCTTCTCGATCAGGCCGGGTACTCCGGGCCGCGGGTCCTGCAGGCGGTCGGGGAGCAGGAGCCCGTGGCACGCTGCACCGAACTGGGGGACAAGCTCGCGGCATCTGCAGCCCGCGCCGCTCTGCTCGTGATGGGGGACGGCAGCGCGCGCCGGAGCCCCACCGCACCGGGTCACCTCGATGAGCGCGCCGCCCCGTTCGACGCCCGGGTCGAGCGCGCCATCCGGGCCGGCGATCTGGCCGCCCTGGCCGCGGTCGACGCCACCCTGGCCCGCGACCTGATGGCGACCGGCCGTCCCGCCTGGCAGGTCCTGGCCGGCGCGATGGGCGCCGAGCGGCCCATGACTGAGATCCTGTACGCGGACGACCCCTTCGGGGTGGCCTACCTCGTCGCCGACTTCGAAGCCGCACCAAACGGCGCTGGCCACGCTGGCGCCAGCTGAACCGGCTCGGGCGTGCCCACCTCCGTCCTGCCCGGGTGCCCGGCCTGGCCGCGTTGCCGCAGCAGGCCCATCACCCGCTGCGGGTGCAGCGGGAGCGCCCCCACGTCCCCCTTCAGCTGGAGGGCATCACGCACCGCGTTAGCGATCGCGGCGCCGACGCCGGCGGTTCCCCCTTCCCCCGCGCCTCGCACGCCGAGCGGGTTGCCCGGTGCCGGTGCATCCTCGAACACCTCGATCATCAGCTCCGGGATGTCCGTCGCCCTGGGCCACCGGTACTCGTTGAACGTGACACACTGCGGTTCTCCGCGCTCGTTGTACCGGAACTCCTCAAACAACGCGCCGCCGATGCCCTGGACCGCGCCGCCGAGCAACTGACCGCGGACCAGCATCGGGTTAACCGCCCGGCCGACCTCGTACGTCATCGCGTAGCGGAGAACACGGACCGCGCCCGTCTCCGGATCGATCTCTACCTGGGCGTAGTGGACCCCGTACGGATACGTCATGCCGTCGGCGACGTACGTGGCCCGCCCGACGAGCCCCGTCTCCTCGCCGGTCCGGATCTGCCGCGGAGAAAAGCATTCTGTGGCTATCTGAGCCAGCGTGGCGCGGTTTTCTGGTGCGTGATCCGGCACGAGTGCTCCGTGCCGGACGCGGAGTTCGCCCGCGTCCACGCCGAGCATCTCACCGGCGACGCGTCGTGCCTTGCGCAGGACCTGCTCGGCCGCCATCTTGGCGGCGGTTCCGCCCACCACCGTCGACCTGCTGGCGAACGTACCGGCCCCGTCGGGAAGTATGTCGGTGTCGGACAGGACCACCTTCACCCGATCGGGCGGCACGTCAAACTCTTCCGCCACTATCTGCGCCATCACCGTCTCGATTCCCTGACCGGCGCTCGCCCCTCCCATGACTACTCGCACGGCCCCGGTGGTATCCACGTCAACAACGGCGCTGTCGTGCCCCAGGCCCGCCTTCTCGAGGATGACGCCGCATCCCGTGCCGACGAGGCGGCCCGCCGCCCGCGCGCTGCGCGCTTCCTTCCGCCACGCCTCGTAGTCAGCCACCACGATCGACTTCTCGAAATGTTCCCGGTGATCCTTGCCGTCGAGAACCATCGGGGCTCCGAAAATGTTCAGCGGGCGCCGGTGCGGAAGCTCGGTCGCGTCCAGCAGGTTGCGGCGGCGCAATTCAACCGGGTCGATCCCCAGCCGGGTGGCGGCAACGTCGAGCGCGTGCTCCCGGACGAAGTTGTTCTGGAAGCGGCCGGGAGCACGGTACGTGCCGATCGGCGTCTTGTTCGTGGTGACGATGTGGACCCGCGACCGGAAGCTGGGCAGGCGGTAGGGGCCCGGCATCATCGCCGCGGTGAGGACGGCGACGACGGCGCCGTGCGTCCGTACATAACCCCCGTTGTCCAGCCACGCCTCGTTGCGCAGGCCAAGCAGCCGGCCGTCGGCGTCGAAGGCGAGCTCTACCCGGTGCTCCTGCTCGCGGGCATGATTGGCGGCCACCATGTGCTCGCTGCGGTCCTCGGCCCATTTCACCGGCCGGCGGTAACGCCGCGCCAGGTAGGGGACCAGCAAGTCCTCGGGGTAGAACTCCCCCCGCACGCCGAAGCTGCCACCGGCGTCGGTCTCCAGCATGTGGATCTGATGCTCGGCCATGCCGAGCATGCTCGCCAGCACCCGGCGGTTGAAATACGGCACCTTCGTCGCGCCCCAGATGGTCAGCCGGTCGTCGCGGCTGTCGTATTCGGCGACCAGCCCGCGCGGTTCCAGCGGTGTGCCGCTGTGCCGGCCGACCCGGAGGCTGAGCGAGACGACGTGCGCGGCGAGGTCGACCGCCCGGTCGACGTCGCCGTAGGCGAACTCGGCCACCCCGACCTCGGCGCGGGCGCCGCCCCAGCATTCCGGCCGCAGGTCCGCCGAGGTGCGGGCATCCAGCGCGACGGCAAGCTCGGCGAGGTCCAGCACCACCCGTTCCGCGGCGTCCTCGGCGGTGAACGGATCATCTGCGACCACGGCCGCGACCGGTTCGCCGACGTACCTGACGAAACGGGTGGCGAGCGGCGGCTGAAGATAGGGCGTGAAGTCCATTCCCGGGGCCGGCTGCCGTGGCGGGATCCGGGGCAGCCCGGCCAGGTCCGCCGCGGTGATCACGCCGATCACGCCGGGAAGCCGTGCCGCTGCCGCGGTGTCAACGCCCCGGACGCGGGCGTGCGCGACCGGGGAACGCACCACCCGCAGCCACGTCTGACCTGGCCGGATCACATCTTCGTGGAACCGGCCCCAGCCGCGGAGCAGACGCCGATCCTCCAGCCGGGGGACCGATTGCCCGATTGCGTTCATCGTCGTTCCTCTTTCGGGCCGGCCGCTGACTGGCCGGCCGCTGACTGGACGGCGTCGATGATCCCGGCGTAACCGGTGCAGCGGCACAGGTTCGCCGATACGTACTCCCTGATCCGCTCCCGGCTGGGCGCCGGCTCCTTCCGGAGCAGCGCCGTGGCCAGCATCAGGAACCCGGGGGTGCAGAACCCGCATTGCAGGCCGTGCTTGTCGCTGAACGCCTGCTGGAGTTTGCTCAGCCCGCCGTCCCCGGCCAGCGACTCAACCGTCTCCACCTCCAGGCCATCGGCCTGCGCGGCGAGGACCAGACAGGCGCGTACCGGATCGCCATCGGCGAGGACCGTGCAGCTACCGCAGACGCCCAGCTCGCAGCCGACCTTCGTACCTGTCAGCCCAAGCTCGCGGCGCAGCAGGTCGGCGAGGCTCCGCCACGGTTCGGCCGTGACGGCGTACGGCTGCCCATTGACCGTCACCCGCACAGGGACGGCCATGGGCACAGGGACCGTCATGGGCACAGGGACCGTCATGGGCACAGGGACCGTCGTCGGGGCGGATGCTGCGTGTGGATCGGTCGTCATCAGGACTCCACTTCGTGGTAGGCGCGTTCGCGGGCCGTAATGTGCCCCGCGACGGATGCGCGCAGCGCCCGGCCGGTCAGCGCGGCAGCCACGTCCATCCGGTACTCCGCGTCGGCGGCGAGGTCGCCGGACGGGCGGAGTTCCTCGGCCAGCACCCGCCGCACGTGATCGAGCAGGCTCGCATCCAGGACGCCGCCCAGCAGCGCCGCTTCCGCGCTGGGAGCCCGCGTTGCGCGGTCAGCGACGCCGCTCAGCGCGATCCGGGCGGCGACGATCACGCCGTGACGGTCGACTTCCACCGCCGCCGCCGCGGCAGCCAGCGGGAAATGGCCGTGCTGAACCGCGAACTCGGCCAACGCCGCCGTGGGCGCGGGCCGCGGGAACCGAACCTCCACCACGAGCTCGTCCCAGTTCAGCGCGGTCCGGTGCGCTCCGGTGAAGAAGTTGGCGGCGGCGATCACCCGGGTGCCGGCCACTCCCGCGACCACGACCTCAGCGTCGAGAAGCACCGCGAGCAGGCACCATTCGGAACCCGGATCGGCGTGCGCGATGCTGCCGCCGAAGGTTCCGCGCGTCCGGACCGGCAGGTGCCCGATCAGCCGGGCCGACTCGGGCAGGACGCCGAAACCGGACCGGATGGCCGGGTCATCGGCGGCTTCGATGTCGGCATGCCTGGTCAATGCGCCGATTCGGAGCACGCCGTTGTCGTAGGCCAGGTACCGGAGATTCCGCACCCGGTTGAGGTCCACCAGCGCCGAGGGCCGGGCCAGGCGGCGGTTCATCAGGGGGAGGAGACTCTGTCCCCCGGCGAGGGCACGCGCCGCGCCGTCGCCCGCCCGCAGGCACGCGACCGCTGCATCGACGGTGTCCGGCCGGACATAGGCAAATCGAGCCGGCTTCACGAGCAATCCCTTCACGCAGTTTGCTGCACAGCACTCCCGTTCCGGGAATGCGATCGACGGTCCCGCTCACCCTCGTCAGGGACGGTTCACCGCCGGCACGATGAGCTGCTCGTGACCGAGCTGGCGCATCAGGTCCGCGATGTCGAAATGGGCCGAGCGCTCGATGACCTTGTCGCCCCGGAACCGGTCGATGCCGACCGCGGTGAAGATGGCACGCCTCCCGCTGGGCGGCAGCCCGCGGAACAGGCCTAGCTGCGTGCCGATGCACTCCACGCGCGTTACCACGACATCGCCCTCAGCGACTTGTTCCTGCACGTGGTCACTGATGTCGGGGAACGCGCGCCGGAACGCGGTCACCCAGGCTCGCACGCCATCCGGGCCGCGAAGGTCGAACTGCGGCCAGTAGAAATCCTCGGCGAAGAGCTCATCGGCAAGCTCCAGCCGTCCGTTGGTGATGATCTCCTCGAAAAGCAGGGCGATGCGCTGCTTGCGGGCGTCCGCCGATGTCCCTGAAGGGATCTTCATGACTGCTTCCTTCTCCTGTATGTACCGCGTTGATGTACCGCAGTCGGCACCGCGCGGATGACGGTGGATACGTCACGTGCTCAGCGTCCGGGCGCGCTGGGTTTCCAGCCGCAGGTCCAGCTGGGCGTAGTCCGCGTTGGCGCGGGCGATGGCCTCGTCGAGTCCCATCACGGTGGGGAGGCTGAACAGGTCCACGATGGTGGTGAGGCGTTCCGCGAAGTCCCCGCCGACCACGTGATGGGGGATCCGCAGTTCGTCGAGCGTGGCCAGCAGCATCTCGTCAATCGTGGTACGGAATCGCTCGTTCATCGGCCGGTGCCCGTCGTTGGCGATCGTGAGCTCATGGCGCAGGTGCACGAAAGCATCGAACGTGGCCGTGACATGCTGCTTGAAGGCGTGACCGAACTGGGCGACCACCTTCTCGAAGAAGATCATCTCGTCGGCGTGCGGGCCATCGGGGACGGGGCCGCTGGCCGTCTCGTTCGGGTTCATGCCATGGATGACCCGCGCCGCGCCGTAGAGCCACTCCTGCAAAGACGAGCCATCGGAGATGAATCCGTCCGCCAGCAGGCTTTCCTGCACGGCTCGTCCTACGTGGCGGCGCATCATGAGCTGGAGGAACTCCGCCGGGGTGCATTCGGCGAGCCTCTTCCCCGGGACCGCTTCCGGCAGGATCTCACGGATTGTCATGGCGAGCGTCCGCGGGATCCCGGTGTAGTAAGACAGGGCCATCACCGTCCGTGTCTTGCCGGACGAGTACGTGCCGGAGACCGCTAGCTTCATCGTGTGGTTCCCCCGTTCGGGTGGGCGGATTGCCCGTTCCCGGCGGGCCGGGCAGGGGCAGGGAGTTCATGCGCGAACGAGGCGCGCAGGGTGATGCCGCCGCAGGCGCCGGTGATGTCGGCGTTGCGCCAGGTGCCGCCGCGCAGTGGCAGCAGGTGCTTCCCGGTTATCGCGGCCTCCGTGTCCATGGCCGCGGCGTAGGGCCGGTGCGGCTGCGCGGCCTCCAGGACGGTCTTGACCATCCACAGCGTGTTGCTCTGCTGCCGCGGGATCGAGTCCAGCTCGTACAGCAGCACCTGCACGAGCTGCAGGTTGACGACGAAGCAGTCGATCATGGACACCGAGGGCTGATAGTTCCCCTCGATCCCGTCGGGCAGTGGCACATCCGCACCGACCGGCCCGATCGGCACGGTCGCGGCCGCCCGCAGTGTGGCCAAGTCGAGCCGCACATCGTCGATGCGGTGCTGCCGGGTCTTGAAGCCGTCGCCGTAGTAGCGCCGCGCGGCCGGGCCCAGCGCGTCCTCGATCGACGCGTAGGCACGTTCGCTGACGGCGCGGCCGGCGATCGGATGCTCGATCTCGCATCGGGCCTGCATCGCCCCGATGGTGCAGTCGTAGCTGGATACGAAGGCGCCGGCCGGGCCGGGCAGGGCTCTCGTCCCGCGCAGGGTGGCAGAACCGGTGAGCCCGGTCAGCTCTTCCTGCGGGGCCGAGCCGGCCCGCAGCGTGACCTTACGCAGCCACATCCCCTGGCGCTGGCGGTGATCGAGGCCGTACGCGTGGGCCAGGTGGGCCTCGCTGAGCTGCACGCCCAGCACCAGCATGTCAACCGTGCTGAGATGCGGCCGCAGATCAACGTTGTCCGCCTTCGTCGACCAGTCGGCCGGATAGCCGATGGTGACGGAGGCGCGCGTACCGGAGCGGCCTGGGTCGCCCGGAGGCGTCACGATGACGTCAGTGACCTGGTACTCTGCCCGCCGGTACCCGCGGGCGAAAAACCGGTTCTCGCCCGGCCCGAGGTAGTCGTCGATGGAACGGTAGGCGAGCTGCGCCTGTGTCATGGATGTGTCCTTTCTTTTCAGGCCGGCTCAGCGCCCGCCCGCCTGGGCGCGCTGGTACGCGGCGATCAGGTCGCTGACCGACCGGATATCCGAGATGGCCGCGTCGCCGCGGGTGAACGGGTCGGCGCCCAGAGTCGTCTCGAGCTGAAGCAGCAGCCGGGCCAGCATCAGCGAGTTGATCCCCAGCTCGTGCAGATGCGTTTCGCCGCTTATCGCCGGGGCTTCGTCAAAGTCCTCCTCCAGGAGCAGGGCGCGGATTTCCCGCAGCACGATGTCGCCGATGGCCGTTGTGGTTAGCATGTGATTCCTCCGTCAACGATGATTGTCTGTCCGGTGATGAAAGATGCGGCAGGTGAGGAAAGGAAAAGCGCGGCGTCGGCGATTTCGCCGATGTCCGCCAGCCGTCCCATGGGCGTGCGCCGCTGAATGTGGGCACGGTTCTCCGTCGTGACCTGTGCGGTCATATCGGTGTCGAAGAATCCGGGGACAATCGAGTTGACCCGAATGTTGAATGCGCCCAGTTCCCGCGCCAGGCTCCGGCTGAAACCGTCCAGCCCGGCTTTGGCCGCCGAATACACCGCCACGCCCCGGTAGCCGCGGACGGCGTTGATCGAGGACACGTTAATGACGGTTCCGCCGCCACCGCGGCTCATCGGCCGCGCGCACGCGAGGGCGAGGGTGATGGGCGCCACCAGGTTGCTGGCGATCAGGCTGCTGATTTTCGCGGCCGACATGGTGAGGAACAATTCCTGGTGCAGCACGCCGGCGTTGTTGATCAGCAGGTCGATGCGCTGGTAGCGGCGTACCACGCCGGCCGCGAAGTCGCGCAGCGATTGCGGGTCTTCCAGGTCCGCCGGCTGCCACCAGAAGTCGTCCCCCGCGGTCTTCGCGGTCTCCTCGGTGAAGGCGCTGGCGGTGCGGCTGAACGTGGCAACCCGCCAGCCGTCGTCGAGCAGCCGCTCGACGAGCACCCGGCCCAGGCCGCGGCTCCCGCCGCTGACGACCGCGACCTGGCCGGCTGGGGCGCCCGCCGCGCTCATGCCACGCTCCGGATCTTCTTGAAACGGTCGGAGTGCTGCGCTGCCCGGGAAATGCTGATCAGGGCGGGAACCTTGAACGGCTCCATCCGGGCGCGGCAGTGCTCCCGGATGCGGCGGCGCACCGAGTCCTCGTCCTCGTCCTGGACGAGCTGCACGGCCGCCTTGACCAGCATGCCGGTGACGTGGCTGGGATGCCCCGCGACGGTGGCCTCGGCGATGTTGGGAATGCTCAGGAGAACGTTTTCCACCTCGGCCGGGTAGACCTTCTCCCCGCCGACGTTGATGATCTCTGACCGCCGCCCCAGGATCCGGATGTACGGGCCGTCGGCTTCCACCACGTCCTGCGTGTTGAAGAACCCGTCCTCGTCAAAGGGCGCGGGCGCGTCCAGGTATCCGAGCATGGCCATGTCGGAGCGGATCCACAGCACGCTATCGACGATCTTGTACGCGAACCCGGCGCCGCCTATCTTCACCCACAAGGTGTCGTCGTCCTTCGAGCGCGTCGGGAGGATCCCCAGTTCAGACAGCCCGTAGGTCTGCTTGAACCGTACGCCCGGCAGCGCGGCCCGCAGCCGCTGCAGCGTCTGCAGCGGCATTGGCTCGGTACCGTAGGTGATCAGGCGCAGCGACGCGGTCGAATGGCGTTCCAGGACACCGGATATCAGCACCATGTTGAGGAACGTGGGCGTGGTCGGCAGCACCTGCACCTGATGCCTGGTGATGGACGCGAACACCTGGTCCGGGGCCCGGTCCGCCACGGTGACGATGGCACCGCCCTGGCTCAGGGTGTGGAACAGGGTGTTGATGCCGCCGATGTGATCGAGGTTGAGAAAGGAAAGTATGCGCTGCGGCCGCGTGGGCGCGCCGTAGCGGCCGAGCACCTTCCCGAAGTCCAGCACGGACGCCTTGCTGCGCCCGGAGGTGCCCGAACTGAACAGCACCAGGCCCGGCCGCCCGGCACCGCGCAGGCGGTCATACAGGTCGTGCGCGGCGCGGTGGCCGGTACGCTCGCAGTCCCGGTTCCCCTGACCGTCGACGGTGATGACGGCTTCGGCCTGCGCCAGGCCGATAAAGTCCGCCCGCTTGGCCGCGGGCAGCGGACTGAGCGGCACGCATATGGCACCGCGGTCGATCAGCGCAAGCAGCCCCGCGCATACCGTGTAGGACGCGATGCCCTCCAGCATTACCACGGTGCCCGCGCTAATGCCGTTTGCCGTAAGGAATACGCGCCAGTCCCCGACCGCGCGCAGCAGGTCTTCGTAGCTGTAGGCCGTCTCGCCGAAAACTATGGCATCCGATCCGCCGAACTGCTTCAGCGTATCGAGATAGGAACCACCCATTTGCTTCCCCCCTTGTTGACCAGGTGGTGATCAACTGCGATCAGACCGCGCTCGCCGCGATCAACTAATCAGAGCGGGCGCGCGGCGGGCTGATACATTAAAAAGATATGAACGCGGCCGGCCGTCCGGATGGGGCGGAACGGGTAATTGCCAGAGCCGCCATTCACTAGTCAGCCAGGTCATTCGGCGTTCCGGGTAAACCGGATGGGGCGGGCAAATGGGTGGAACGGGCTAATTGCCCGGGCCGCCGCCGTGCCGGGCCGCCTGATCCAGGGCCCGGGCGGGCACCGGGGGCGGGCGGGTGCCGCGGGCAGGATGCGATAAGCCTGCCGTCGAACTGTACGAGAGGCGTCAACGTTTACCACGTCAGGGCAACTACGATGGATCCCATGATCGAGCCGATCACCGGACCGGAACAGGGTGAGCTGGAGCTTGTCTCTGTGCTCGGCGCCCTGGCTGACCCTGTCCGGCTTGCCTATGTCCGGGCGCTCGCGGTCACGGAGCCGTGGGTCCGGTGCGGCGAGGTGCTCAGCGAGACAGACTTCAGTATCTCCAAATCGACGCTGTCGCATCACCTGCGGGTGCTGCGCGAGGCCGGGCTGACCTGTACCCGGGTCGAGGGCACGCGCCGCTACGTGTCGCTGCGGCGCGCGGACATCGAGGCCCGTTTCCCCGGCCTTCTCGACGCGGTATGCGGTACGTCCGTGCCCGGGCACCCGGATGGCGCCGGGCCTGGCGTACCCGGCCCGGCGCCGCAGAGCGAGCCGTCCTTGATGGCGCCGGTTACCTTATCCTCGCGTGATGCGCGGGGGCCTGGGCAGGAGCAGGCTCAGCCCGGCCGCGATGATGACCAGGGCCAGGTCAATGACCGCCACGTATTCCAGCGCCCGGGCGTAGGCGCCCGTGCCGTGGCTGGTGCCGACGAGCTGGAAGAAGATCGATCCCAGCGCGGCCACGCCAGCGGCGCTGGCGAACTGCTGGGACGTCGTCAGGACGCCTGACGCGGCTCCCGCGTCCTGCACGCGGGCACCGGCCAGAACCGCGCCGATCAGGGCCGGCACCGCGGTGCCATTGCCGAGGCCGATCAGCACGAGCGGCCCGATGAGCCGCGGGGCGCTGGTCGCCGGGCCGGAGGCGTGCAGATCGGCGAGGAGCGCGATGAGGCCGACGGCCACGATGAACGTACCCGTGATGATGACCCGGGCACCGTGCCGGGCGACGAGCCGCTGGGCCGCGATGGCGGCGATTGAGAACGCCAGGCCGAGCGGCGTGAACGTGAGCCCCGCCTGCAGCGGGGTGAGCCCCAGGCCCGTCTGCAGGACCAGGGTGAGCACGAACATGAAGCTAAAGAAGGCGCCGAAGATGGTGACGTTGACCAGGAGCCCCCGGGCGAAGGTTCTGTTACCGAAAAGCGCCAGGTCGAGCATGGGCTGGCCACCTCGCCGGGATAGCGACCGTTCCCAGGTCAGCGCCGCGATCATGACCGGGATGGCCGCGGCCAGGCTGACCCAGGCCCAGGCCGGCCAGCCCTCGGCCCGGCCCAGCACGAGCGGCACCAGCAGCAGGCCAACGCTGACGGCGACGGCGACGGCCCCGATCGGGTCCAGTGCCGGACGGGCGGCCGAGCTGGCCTTGGGCAGCAGCCAGTAGGCCAGCGCCGCGGCGGCGAGCCCGATGGGCACGTTCACCAGGAAGATGACCCGCCAGCCGAGGCCCAGCAGATTGACCTCGAGCAGCGCACCGCCGAGCACCTGGCCGGCGACCGCGCCGGCGCCGATCGTGACGCCGAACCACGAAAGGGCCTGCACCCGCTCGGCCGCCGGGAAGGTCTTGGTGATCAAGGCAAGTACCTGCGGCACCATCACGGCTCCGGCGAGACCTTGCAGCAGCCGGGTGGCAACAAGCTCGCCCGGCGATTGCGCCAGGCCGCACAGCAGCGAGGCGATCGTGAACGCCAGCGTGCCGGCCAGGAACATTCTGCGCTGCCCGAATACGTCGCCGAGCCTGCCGCCGGTGATCAGCCCGCTGGCGTACGTGAAGCCGTAGCCGGCCACGATGAGCTGGAGCGCGGCCGGCCCGGCGTGCAGGTCATGCTCCAGCGAGGGAGCCGCGACGTTGACGACGTACAGGTCAAACTGGGCCATGAACAAGGCCGCGAGGATCACTGCCAGCGCAAGCCACCGGCTGCGATGTCCCCCCGGCCGCGCCCCGCTGGGGGACGCGGCGACCGGAAGTTGCGTGGTGGTGCCCGGTCTGCTGTCCGACATGAGAAACTCCCTCTGGCTGATGGCGGGGCTAGCTGATGGCAGGGCTACTGGCAAATGGCGGGGTGAACGGCGGCGGCAGTTCCGCGGGCGCGGCGGCCGCTGGGCGCCGCCTCACCTGGGCCGATATGTTTCCGGTCTTGCTGGCAGGTTGGCTCCGCCGCCGGCGATCTCAGTCACCCAGAGGAGCCGTGCAGCCGCCTGATACAGGCGGGCTGTCCCGGGCCGGGGACGCGCGGACGTTAGTTCAGTGCTCCCCATAATGTTCGACACATGTCGAACATTACGATAATCGCCAACCCGACACAAGTGCGGACCGTGACTGGTCACGGACTGTGTATCACGAGCGGTCCGGCGACCTCCTTCCAGAGGTACGGATAGTGACCGCGCAGCGCGACGACCAACGACGCTCTCGGCCCGCGGGATGTAATTAGCCGGAAGGGGGCTTACGTGAAGACCACAGCACCAGCGTTCGCTAACGAATTCGAGGAGCAGCATGCGGGCCCGTCCGCGGTGGTGCCGTTGCGGGGACGAACTGAGGAACTGGCGCGCTTGCGCCGGTCGGTGATCCGGGGGGATGCGGCCGCGACGGAGCGGCAGCACGAGAAGGGCAAGCTGACCGCGCGTGAGCGCATCGGCCTGCTGCTGGATGAGGACTCGTTCTGCGAGATCGAACCGTTCCGCCAGCACCGGGCCGCCGGGTTCGGGCTGGAGAACAAGAAGCCGCACACCGATGGCGTGATCACCGGCTGGGGCACGGTGTTCGGGCGGACGGTGTTCGTCTACGCTCATGACTTCCGGATCTTCGGTGGCGCGCTGGGTGAGGCCCACGCCGAGAAGATCCACAAGATCATGGACATGGCGCTGGCGGCGGGTGCGCCGATCGTGAGCCTGAACGACGGGGCGGGCGCGCGCATCCAGGAAGGCGTGAGCGCGCTGGCCGGTTACGGCGGGATCTTCCGCCGGTCCGTCGCGGCCTCGGGGGTCATCCCGCAGATCTCGGTGATGGCCGGCCCGTGCGCGGGCGGCGCCGCGTACGCCCCGGCGCTGACCGACTTCGTGTTCATGGTCCGCGATGCCTCGCAGATGTTCGTCACCGGCCCGGATGTCATCCAGGCGGTGACCGGGGAGGTCGTCACGCACGACGAGCTGGGTGGCGCGGACGTGCACGCCGCGGGCTCGGGTGTCGCGCACTTCGTCCACGACGACGAGCGGACCTGCCTCGAAGACGTCCGGTACCTGATCTCGCTGCTGCCCGCGAACAACAACGAGCGGCCACCGGGCGGCAAGCCCGCGCGCCCCGTCGAGCGGGCCTGTGAGCGGCTGCTCGACCTGGTGCCGGCCGATCCGGCACAGCCCTACGACATGCTGGCCGTGATCGAGGAGCTCGTCGATGACGGCGAGTACCTCCCGGTCCACGAGCACTGGGCCGGTTCGGTGATCTGCGCACTCGCCCGGATCGACGGGCACGTCGTGGGAATCGTCGCCAACCAGCCCAGCGTCATGGCCGGGGTCCTGGACATCCACTCCGCCGAGAAGGCCGCCAGTTTCGTCTCGATCTGCGATTCCTTCAACATCCCGCTGATCACCCTCGTGGACGTGCCCGGGTTCCTGCCCGGGGTGGACCAGGAACACAACGGGATCATCCGCCACGGCGCGAAGCTGCTGTACGCCTACTGCAACGCGACCGTGCCGCGCATCCAGGTCATCGTGCGCAAGGCCTACGGCGGCGCGTACATCGTCATGGACTCCCGCTCGATCGGCGCGGACCTGTCCTACGCCTGGCCCACCAACGAGATCGCTGTCATGGGAGCCGAAGGCGCGGCGAACATCATCTTCCGCCGTGAGATCGCCGCGTCCCCCGACCCCGAGCAGGCGCGCGCCACGAGGATCAGCATGTACCGGGAGAGGCTGATGCACCCCTACCACGCGGCCGAGCGCGGCCTGGTGGACGACGTCATCGACCCGCGCGAGACCCGGTACGTGCTGGCCCAGGCGCTGCGGATGCTGCACGCCAAGGCCGCACCGCTGCCACGGCGCAAGCACGGGAACGTGCCCACGTGAGCGAGCCGATCCGCGTCGTACGCGGCCGGGCCTCCGAGGACGACCTCGCGGCGCTGATCAGCGTGCTGCTGTTGCTGCGGAGGGAACGCCGCACCGCCGCCGACCCGGCGCCCTGGACCCGCGGCCACGCGTACGAGGCACCCGGCGCGTGGTCCAGGAGCCGCACCTCAATGGGTGATTCCTTACGGGTTCAGTGGTCTCAGGTGATCAGCAAGCCCAACTTGGGAAACGGCCGACTGCTCAACTGGCCTATAGAGGGATACATTATGTCTTGCTGGCCAGCCGGCAGGGAAAGCATGCCACGCCGGAGATGGAGCCGAGAGCGCATCAGGCCAGAGCGGTTTACGAGCACTGGGGATGGCAGGTTGTCGGGCACCTGAAACCGGACCGGGGATCTCATAGACGAGCGAGTACCGGCCGACCAGGATCACGATGATCGTGACGGTGCCCCCTCAGTCCGCGAGGACCGGCGGAGCGCCGAGCGTTGCGTTGGCACACGCTGCGGTCAGCGTAGCGCCGCCCTGCGGATCAGGGCTGCTGATCGTGGAGGGCGTCCCTGATGGTGCGGGCTTGCGGGGCGCCGATGCGGTGGAGCTTCCCGGCGGCCCCGAGTAGTAGCTCGCCGCGGGCGTAGCTGTTCACCGCGGCGATGTCGGTGGCGAAGCGGAGCGCAACGGCCTCGGCTTGCTCGGCGTCGCCCGCTCCGGCGTGCGCGCTTGTCAGGCATGCGCCGTACCATGCCCGGTCGCGGCGGTAGGACTCCGGCAGGGCGGCCAGGCCCTCGGCGAGCATGACGGCGGCGGCATTCCAGTTCCGGAGGTGGAGCCCGATCATGCCGCGCTGCAGCCGGAACCAGTCCTCGTCATAGAAGTACATCCACGGCGGCTCGTCTTCCGGCGTGCTCGTGGCCCGCTCGATCAGCGCCTGCGCCTCGCCCAGCAGCGACCGCGCCGGAGAGGCATCACCGGAAAGGGCGTGGCCGCGGGCTTCCATCTGCGCGGCCATGCCCTGGACGCCGGGTGTGACGCGCTGGTCATACCAGCGGGCCGCCTGCGCCATCTGCACGCATCGCCGCGGGTCGCCAGCGCTCCAGGCCAGGTGTGCTTTCATTGACAGCGTGGTCGCGGCCATGTTCGTGTTCCCGGCCTCCTGTGCCCAGTCGTGAGCGCGGTCGTACCAGGCCAGCCCGGCGGCATGGTCGCGGGTATCGATGCACATCCAGGCCAGGAATTGCGCGTACTGCGCGGCCAGATCGATGAGCCGGTCAGCGAGCGGCCCACGGGCACCGTGGGTGAATTCCGCGACCGTCGAGAGCTGCGACCGGATGAGCCCGAGCAGCGGGCGAGCTCCGACAGAGTCCTCGACGCGGCGATGCTCGTCGAGCGTGCGCTCTAGCCATTGGACAACAGGCAGATCAACTCGCGGCGCAGCGGCGGCGGCCCGGGTGATCCGGTCGTACAGGTCAGCGTCGGGTGCGATCGATGCGAGCGGCGCCGCCGGGATGGGCGGCCGGGAGGTCGCATCCCATACCGCGACGAGATGGCCGTCCGCACCGAGCAGCTTGCCCCGGCTGACACCAGCCGTCGGCCCCTCCACGGCACCACCGCCCGGAAGGTGTGCCTGCCGGCGCTCTGAGCCAATGAGGGAGCTCTCAGTAGTTCTACCGAATCCCCCGCCCGACGGCGGCGCGATGCACTACGGAGGAGTAACTATGAGCACAGGGGTCACGGACCACGCGAATGGCAGGCCAGAGCGGAAGAACGGGGACAGGCCCGCGAAACAGAAGTTCGGGCTGGTGCTGCAGGGCGGCGGCGCTCTCGGCGCTTACGAAGTCGGCGCGGTCGAATATCTCTACGAACGCGGCATGGAGTGCGCGATCGTCTCAGGAGCATCCGCCAGGGCGATGCGGGCCCGTTCGGCGTACAAGTACCTCAGAGTCTTTCCGGTGGCCGTTACGTCGTCGACGGCCGGCCGGTTAGAAGGACTGCTCCGGTCAGGGCGCCGTTCCCTGGTGCCTCGGCCGTGATCTCCATTGTGCGGAAGTCGTGGGGATCTACTCCGCTCGTCATCGTGACGGTGGTCGATCCCGAGTTGCCCACAACGAAGGTGCCGCCACTGACCAAGGCGGGGTGGCGGTGGGTGCTGCCGGGAGCGGCATACCAGCACTCGTAGACGTCGTTGCCGGGAAGCGGCTTGAGGCCACGCACGCTCAGAACGTAGGTCCAGCTTTGGTCGGCCTGCCGGGCCGTGGCTTGCCCGCTGGCCGCTCCTACGCCGCTTACCTTGGCGGCTGTGGTGGCCTGAAGCGGGATCACGACCGTGCTCCGGCCTCCGCCCAGGCGAGGCAAGACGACGATCGCGGCGATGATGACGATGACGGCAGCGACGGCAACCGCACTGGTCAGGCGGCCTCGAGGGCGTCGCCACCATCGCAGGTCAATGACCGGGGCCGAGGCGTCGCCCTCAGTCGCTGGCGGTTTGGCCACGTGTGACGAGTAAACCTGGGTCTCGTCCGGAGCCGGAGGCTGGCGCTGGGCAATTGAGTAGATCCGGGTGGGGGCTTGATCCTCAGCTGCCGGCCGACGGCTCGCTGCGCTCGTTGGGCGGCGCTCGGGCACATCGAGCTCGGGCCGTGGACCGGGTTCCGGCTCAGGTTCCGCCGCGGCCTCGGCTAGGACGGCGTCGCGAACGGCGGCCAGAGTCTCGTTCAGAAGGTCCGGCGGTGGGATGTCCGCCGGTGCGGCCAGGGCGAGGCTTCGAGCTACCGGAGCGAACTCGGCCGCCTGTTCCTGGCATTGCCGGCAGGACTGAAGGTGCTCCTCGAACGCGGCGGCGTCGTCGGGGTCCAGGGCTCCAAGAGCCCATCCGGCGGTCTCGGGATGTTCGAGGGCGTGCTGGGCGTCATACGGCATGGAAACCTCGCTCGATCAGAGCGGTCCGCAAAGCCCGCATTCCGTGGAAGGTCCGGGTCTTGACCGTGCCGAGCGGCAGCCCGAGGCGATCGGCGATCTGCGGTTGCGTCAGCCCTTCCTCGTGGGCGAGGCGGATCACATCCGCGTGCGCTCGCCCGAGAGCATCGAGAGCTTCCCGGATAACCATGCTGTCGAGTACCTGATCAACGTTGTCGGGTATGGGCGGGACGTCTACGTCATCGACCGGCATCAGCGAACGGGACGACGGGCGCTTGCGGATGTCGGCAGCGACACTGCGGGCGATGACATACAGATAGGTGCCGACGCTGGCCTTGTCAGCGTCGAACTTGCCTGCCGTGCGCCATAGCCTCACGAACGTCTCCTGAACCATCTCCTCGGCCAGGCCCTCGTTGCCGAGATGCTGCACCCCAAAGCGATAGAGGCGTTTGCCATACCTCTGGTAGAGCTTCGCCACCGGAGCTCCGACGTCCCCGGCGGCGATCTGCGCCACCAGCTCCACCTCCTCGGCCGCTGGCCAGTCCGCAGCGTCGGTCACCGACACCGTTAGTTCCCCCCACCAGGTTCCTACGATGTTTCTCTGCCGAACGGTTCAACGGGTCCGGATGTTTTCCAGGTTTACCCTCGATTTCCCTCTGAAACCAGCTTGGTCCTGATCCAATCAGCGACCGGGCTCGGCTGGGCGAAAGGCCGACTTTCCCGGCGTAAACCGGCAATCCCGACATCGGGAGTCCGTCGGCAAGGTGCCCTCGCAGGTCCCGGCCGCCCGTCCAGACGTCCGCGGTCGGAAAGATTTCTTACCGAGTGATGAACCGTAGGCGGAAAGGCCGTCGTATATCCGATCACAGCCCGCGAGGGGAAGGGCTTGAACCGGAGGGAGGCCGCTATGGATGCCGTCAAGAAGTTCTCTGTCAACCGGAAGAGCACGTCACGAGTTGCATTTTGTGCCTTCCTTTCCTGGCCGGCCTGCTGTACGTGACTCTCATTGTTTCACCGTCGCCAGAACTGACAGCAGCGACTCGGGCTCCTATTCACTCCCAGGAAAGGAAATCAGCCATGCAGCCAAGAAAATTCCGCATCATATCCGCCGCTACGGTGGGAAGCCTGGCGCTGGCCGCGGTAGCCGTCACGGCCAGCTCCGGTACGAGCCCAGCGCCTAAGCATCCGGCGCTCGCCGCCCAGACTGAATCATTCCCGACGGTAAATCTCGACGCCTGCCCGATCCTGCACGTCGGCTATCCGACCGGTGGATGCGTAGCCCAACTGCAGACCGATCTGAATCTTATCCCGGGCAATCACCTCGTCGTCGACGGCGCCTTCGGCTCGCAGGGCTCGCAGACCTACGCCGCGGTCATCGCGTTCCAGCAAACGCACAGCCTTGCGCAGGACGGCATTGTCGGCCCGGCCACGAAGCAGGCCCTCGACGCCGCCATCTCCGTGGCCACCCCCATGGTGCCCTCGGCCACGGCCTCCGCGCCCATCACCGCACAGGCACCAACTACCCCCGCACAGGCACCAACTACCCCCGCACAGGCACCAAGTACCCCCGCACAGCGGACGTGCGGGACCGCCCAAGACAGCATGAACGTCATGGACCATGGGCTTCCTGGGGTGCGAGAGGGGAGCATGAACCTAAGCGTGTACTGGTGCTGGGACGGGAGCAAAATCACG
>Ga0116134_1000514_pt1 | contig 20006 bp, 19 predicted proteins | sample June2015DPH_19_5_FD_89737 | JGI IMG/M metagenome (GOLD analysis project Ga0116134, IMG submission 89737) | Peatland microbial communities from SPRUCE experiment site at the Marcell Experimental Forest, Minnesota, USA - June2015DPH_19_40 | ecosystem: Environmental > Terrestrial > Soil > Wetlands... | reverse complement strand
CGTCGAAAAGAGCTGGAGCAACACCGGGAAGAGCTGCAGCAACGCCAGGAAGAGCTGAAGCAACGCCGGGAAGAGCTGGAGCAACGTCGAGTGGAGCTGGAACTTCGCCAGGGTCGCATCGAATCGCTCACCGCGGAGCTTGGTGCGCTCGGCGCGAAGCATACCGAACTTGAGCGGCGCTGCGCCGCGCTCACCCAGGAGTTGAACGGGCTTCAAGTCCGTCGCCTGGTGCGTTTGATGCATTGGTTGGATCGCATGGGAAGGGATCGTTCCGAGCCCGCCGCGCCATGAAACCGCAGCATAGTCCCCATCTCAGACAGTTGAACCGCACGTTATGGGAGAGCGACGATGACGACCCATGGTTTGTCTTCGGCGGGCCGTTTCGTCCGGGGCGTTACGTCATTTCATTTGTCGGCCGCGCGATCGATGGGACGCCGCCGAGCGCGATGAAGCTGTATTTCGCGGATCAGGCGGGGCGGTTTTGCGACAGCGAGGCCGTTGCGATGCGCCCCCTGACCGTCAGCCCGCAGGCGGTGTCGCACACCCTGACGTTTGATCTCCCGCGTCACACGCCTTCGATTCGCTTCGATCCCACCGAGGTTGCCGGCCTGTTTGAGTTGGACCGCCTGACCGTCAGGCGGCGGTCGAAAATCGCTCGCGCCGCCCGGATATCGGCGACCCTGATCTCGCAGATGGCGCGTTCCCCACGCCGATTCGCCAATCTGGTCGCGCGCTATGCCGAAGGATATGAGCCGGGCAACGACGCCGCGGGTGCTCCGGTCTCCACTGGCGTCTCTCTGCCGGATGTCGTGCCGATGAACCTGCGCCCCATCCCCGGCCTCCAGCCGCGCCTCAACGTTTTGATCCCCGGCCTGGTGATGCGGGCGATGTCCGGCGGCCCGAACACCGCATTCAATCTCACCTATCGCCTGGCCAGCCGCGGAGTGCCGATCCGTTACATTTCCACCGACGTCGAAATGGATGGGGACCCCAACGCGTTGTGGGACCATATCTCCAAAGTCTCCGGCGTCGATCGCCGGCTCGCCAACGTCGAGTTGGTCAGCGCCCACGACCGCAGCGTCGCCACGGAAATCGGCGACGCCGACGTCTTTTTCGGGACCGCCTGGTGGACCGTGCAAATGATCAAGGCTGCCCTTCCGCGGATGCGGACAACCCAATTCATTTACATGATCCAGGATTTTGAGCCGGGTCTGTACCCCTGGTCAACGCGCCACGCCCTGGCGTTGGAAACCTACTCGATGGATTTCTTCGGCATCATCAACTCCCGTACTCTGTCCGATTATCTGTTCACCCAAAAGAGCGGTCGATTTGCCGATCCCGAGTTTGCTCAAAAATGTCTGGTCTTCGATCCGGCGCTGGATCGCCGGCTCTTCTTTCCGGAATTGCCCCCGACCCGCGGCAAACAGCGGCTGCTGTTTTATGCCCGGTCCGCGGCGCCGCGAAACCTGTACGAGTTGGGCATCATGGCGTTGCGGCAGGCGGTGGTGCGCGGCGCGTTCGGGGCCGAGGGTTGGGAGTTGCTGTTCATTGGCGAAAACCTTCCGCCGGTTCATCTGGGCAACAATGTCGTCATCCGCCAAGCCCCGTGGAGCAGCTATGAGGATTATGCCCGGCTGCTTCGTTCTTCGACCGTGGGTCTGTCGCTGATGCTTTCGCCGCATCCGAGTTATCCGCCGCTTGAAATGGGGGTGTGCGGGATGCTGCCGGTGACCACGACGTTTTCGGTGAAAACCGCGGAGGTGCTGCATCAGTATTGCCCGAACATCATCGCCGTGCCCCCACGTCTGGAATCGGTGGTGGATGGGTTGATGGAAGCGTTCATGCGAAGCGGCGACGCAGAGTCCCGCCGGCGGGGCGCAGTGAGCCGTTTGCCTTCCACCTGGGACGAGGTGTTCGAGCCGATGATTCCGCCGGTTATCGAGTTTTGGCGGCGATGTGCCGCGACGGCGCATCGCTGATCCGGGCACGTGGAAGACGGATCGCCGGCCGGATATTCTGCGCAAAATGGAAGAAACCTTTTCTGTGTTTGGTTTCGACATTCCGGTGCGGCTGATTAATTTGACGGGGGGTGGGCCGGAGACCTTCGAGGCCATCAGTCGCCGCCACACCGACATTCTTAAAAGGCACGTGGGCCTTGACCCGTCTCATGCCGTGCTTGAAATCGGTTGCGGGATCGGGCGCGACGCCATCCCATTGTTGCAGATTCTGGGACCCGTTGGTCGTTACTGGGGGGTTGACATCATCAAGGATTCGATCGATTGGTGCCAGGCCAACATCGGCGCCAGAAATCCAGAGTTCCAATTCCTTCATTACGACGTGAAAGACCAACTGCATAACCCCGGCGGCAGTATGAGGACCACAAGCATTCGCTTGCCGATCGCCGATGCGTCGGTCGACAGGATCTTCCTCTGGTCCGTCTTCACGCACATGTTCCAGCGGGACATCGTTCACTACCTCCGTGAGTTTCGAAGGGTGCTCAAAACAAACGGGCGCGTTTACGCCACCTGGTTTGTGGTTAACGACGCCGTGCTTGAATCCGCTCGTAAGACGAACCTGACGCCCTTTGATCTTCGCTTTGAGCACGTTGCCAGTCCCGGCTGCTATATCAACAACCCGGCCCGTCCGGCGAGCGCGGTGGCGTACGAGGAGCGCAATGTCCATGAAATGATGAAAGAATCCGGATTGGAACTGGTCGGCGAGTTCCTGCGGGGAAACTGGTCCGGATTCTGGCCCGACCCCCACGCAGGCCAGGACGCGACCATCCTCGCTTTGCCCAGTCGAGTCCATCGACCGGCGGATTTCCGGATGCGGAACCTGGCAAAACGCTGCATTTATCGCGCCCGCCAAAGTTCGACATTGCGCCGCATCGCGGCCCTTCCGGTTCTTTCGAGCCTGACAAATGCGGTTTGCCATCGTGTCCTCCAACCGCCGGGCGATTATCCGACCTGGATCGCCGATCGACTCTTGGCGCGGCGAAAACAGTACCCCGCCCGTGGTGAACAGGGGCTGCTCTCGTTTATCACCACCGTCTGGAACACGCCGGTTCCCTTTCTCGGCGCGGCTTGCCAAAGCCTCTTGCGCGCTCAGTCCGTTTCAAATTTTGAATGGGTGTTGCTCGACAATGGTTCGACCGATGCGGCGACTTGCCGCTATCTGCGGGATCATGTTGCGATCGACCCACGCGTTAAGTTTCTTCGCGTGGAAAAGAACCTGGGTCTGGTTGGCGGCATGCGGCACGCGCTGAACCACGCGACCGGCCGATATGTTCTTCCTTTTGATTCAGACGACGTGCTTTACCCGGACGCGGTTGCCATCCTCACGAATTTCATACACGCCCGCGACTATCCGCCTGTGCTCTATTCCGATGAGGACAAGCTCGACGAGAACGGGCTCTGTTGGCCTTATTTCAAACCGGATTGGGATCCGGTCCTGTTTCTGAATTCCTGTTTCATCGCGCACCTCGGCTGCTTTGACCGGAAATTGGCCCTGGAACTGGGCGTTTACGGCGAACAGACCTGTGAGGGGTGTCATGATTGGGATACATTTCTGCGGTTTATGCTTGCCGGCCACAACCCGGCTCATCTTCCCGAGATGCTCTACAGTTGGCGGATGCACCCGAATTCGACGTCCGGCAACATCAACTCCAAAGGTTTTATCCACGGATCGCATCGAGCGGTGCTGAGCCGGTTCCTGAGTACCCGGCCGCGATCGGATCGTTACGAGTTGAAATCAAGTCCGCTATTCAACGGCACGCCGGACTGGTGGTTCTTCCGCAAACCCGTTGAACCCGCTCCGCTGCTTTCCGTGCTCCTGTCTCTCGATCCCGACAAGGCGGATTCCGCCTCGCACCTGGCATCGTGTGAATATCCCGGTCATCAGGTCCAGATCGTCCACGCCCGGAAATCTCCGCGAGAGTTGCTTCCCCTGCTCGAGAACCGCCGCGGGTTGGTCTGCATCACCTTCGACTCCGTCAAGCTCACGCATCCGCATTGGCCATGGGAAGTGCTGGGGCTCACCGAGCTGCATCCCGATACCGTGATGATCGGCGGATGGCTGATCGATCGGCAGGAGCGAACCGCCGATGCGCCGCGAGTCCTCGGATTCGGCGGGCTGTTTGGTTGTCCCGATCGAGGCCGCCACATATCCGATCCGGGATATTCCGCGTGGATGTGGAAGCAGCGGTCGGTCAGCGGCGTTTCGACCCATCTGTGCGTGATCGACGTTCAGTTTCTGCGGCAAGTCATCGAGGAGTTCCGCGACGCCCCCATGTCGTGGTTCTTCCTGGGCGCCTGGGCCGCCGCCAGCGCCAGGAGGTCGGGCAAACGTATCGTTTACACTCCGTTCCTGAGGGGGCAATCCGATTTCGACGTGGATTCCGGCGTGAGTCACCAGGAGATGGTCGCCTTCGCCGGAGCTTGTGCCGACGTCATGCCGGATACCCGTTTTTACAGTCGGCATTTCGGCTTGCTTCCGGAACAGGCCTATCAGCCGATCCCAGAATTCCAGCGTGAAGCATCGGAAAGACAGTTGTTCGCACACCGCTCTTAGCGGCAATTCGGCATGAATCCGATTCTCGCGAGTCGATTGCACGCGATCCTACGAAGCCTGACCGGTCGTTCACCGCCGCCCGGGCGGGTCGCGTCGCCGGGGCAATATCAGCAATGGCTGGCGGATCGCATCTCCGCGCGCGCCGCGCGATTCTCCACGCCGGCTTCGCCGGGGCAGTTTTCCCTGCTGACCGGAGTGTATGAGCGGACGCCCGCGGACGTCTTTCAGGAAACAGCCCATTCAGTCCTGGCTCAGTCGTCAAGGCATTTCCAGTGGATCATCCTCGCGCATGGGCCGGTCCCGCAGTCGCTCGATGCCTTCCTGGGCGGCTTGGGGTCCGACGCGCGCATCCGCGTCATCCGATTGCCCGACAATCTTGGCATCATCGGCGGAATGCGGCGCTGCCTGGAACAGGCCACCGGACAGTACGTCATTCCGCTCGATGCCGATGATCTGCTCACGCCCGATGCGCTGACGGTTCTGGCCAGCCGGTTGCAATCGCCCTCGCCGTTTGTCTATTCCGACGAAGATTCGCTCGTGAACGGCCGGCCCCAATCGCCCTACTTTCGTCCCGATTGGGATCCGCTGCTGAATCTCTCAAGCTCGTATATCTTTCACCTCACCGCCTTCGATCGTCGCATCGCCCTTGAGTTGGGCATCTATGGCGATCCGGCGGCGAACTGGTGTCACGATTGGGACACGGTCTTCCGCTTCGTCGCGGCGGGCCACGTGCCGGTCCATATTCCCGAGGTGCTCTATCACTGGCGCGTCCATCAGGCTTCCCACACCAACAAGGCCGGTCCGCACGAAGGCTCGCTGCAATCGCAACGCCATTTGCTCCAGCGGTTTCTTTCGGCGCGATCCGATGGACATTTGTTCGACATCAAGCCGTTTCCAATCTTTCGAGGCGCTCAGGAATTCTGGCTTTCGCGGAAGCACGTCGAGCCGGCGTCGTTCGATATTGCCGTAACGTCGAACTCCGGTTCGGCTCGCCCCCCGGCGGATTACCGCGGAAGTTATCCGTTTTCAAATTGCGTCCAGGTCAACAGCATTGAATCGCTCGCCGCGATGGCCGCGCATTCAACCTCATCGCTCGTGGCGGTGATTCGCCAGGGATTGACGCCCGCCGGCGAGGAATGGCCCTGGGAAGCGCAGGGATTGTTCGCTTTGCATCCGGACATGAGCTTGCTGGCGGGGCGAATCGTCAATCCCAGTCGGATTGTGCTGGGAGGCCCGGAGCGAATCGATGCCGAGGGGAGATGTTCCTGTCCTTTTCGCGGGATGGCTGCGCACGAACCGGGGGAAATGGCCCTGGCCCTGAAGCCGCATACGGTGAATTGTCCGAACTCCGCCTTCTTCGTTGCCCGCACGGAGTTCCTGCGGGGGGCGCTGGCCGGATTGCCGCGAGAAGCGACGCTCGAATTCCTCGGGCCGTGGTTGGCGATGTTTGCCCATGGGCAGGGACATCGCGTTGGGTACTCGCCGCTGATCGCAGCCGATGCCCCCGCCGGGTTCGATTGTGTCATGACCGCATCCGACGAGCAGCGCCGCGCGTATCTGGCGCTGCAAAGCAAGTAGCAAAAGTCGGCTGATCCGCCGGCAAGCGCCGGGGCGGCCAACTGCAAAGCCTGCCAGCGAGCCTCAACCGTGGGCCGAGCCGAGGGGATCAGCAGTGACCTCGGTCATTCCTCGGAGTCAGAAAAAGGTCCCAATGTGCCCCAGAAAGTCCCATTCCGGGGGGGGGAGGGGGGTGGCCTCGCCAGATAATAGAGCGGTAGAACAGTAGAACAGTTGAAGGAGGGAGACGGAGAGACTGAGTGACGTAGAGACGAAGTGGCGGACATGGCGGTGCCTCCCTGGCAGCGCGAGTCGAATTGAGCCCGCGCGCCGAGTCGGATGCGATGTTGCGTTTACGAACATTTACCTAACTTGCGGCAACTTTGCAAGGGGAAGATTTAGAAATCTTCTGTGGCGTAATAGGGAGGGTCAAAACCCTTGGCGGCGTTTGAACTTGGCGTCCTTGGCGTCTTGGCGGTGTCCTTCATCCCGGCGCGCCGGGGTTCAATTTTATTTCCATTCGCTCCGGGAAAATGCGATTCAACCGCCAAGACGCCAAGGTCGCCAAGAAGAAGTGAAACGATTGAGACTGGCCGGTTGCACTTTCTAAAAGTGATGTCCGGTTATCCCAATCGTGTCTACGCATCCTGGCCGGGGGTTGCAGCACAGGAACATTCGGAATCATTAGCCAAGTTTCTTGTCACCCGCCGGTCGTTTCCAGGCACTTATATTGGGATATGATAGATGCCAGAGGAATGCGTGCGATGCAAGGCACTGATTCCGAATTGGTGGCGGAGAGCCTGGCGGGTCGCCGGGACGCTTTCCGGCAGATTGTCGAACGCTATCAAACCCTGATCTGTTCCCTGGCGTACAGTGCCACCGGCAGCCTCGGCCGGAGCGAGGACCTGGCCCAGGAAACATTCGTGACGGCCTGGAAGCAATTGGCGGAATTGCGCGAGCCGTCAAAGCTGCGGCCCTGGTTGTGCACCATCGTTCGATTTCTTGTCGGCAAGGAACTGCGACGCCTAGGACGTGAGCCGACCCATGCCGCCGAACCGTTGGAAGCGATGGGTGAAGTCGCTGCACCGGAACCGCTGCCGCCGGAGCAGGTGATCAGCCAGGAGGAAACGGCGATTCTCTGGCGCTCGCTCGAAGGCATTCCGCAAGTTTATCGCGAACCGTCGGTCTTGTTTTATCGCGAACAACAGTCCGTGGAAAAGGTCGCCGCGGAGCTGGAATTGACCGAAGACGCGGTCAAGCAGCGGCTTTCGCGCGGGCGCAATCTCCTGCGCGACCAGATGTTGGCCTATGTGGAGGGCGCGCTGGCAAAGACCTCTCCGGGCAAGGCTTTTACGGTTGGCGTGGTGGCAGCTCTGCCGCTGCTGGCAACTTCGGCCAAAGCCGTGACGGCGGGCGCTGCAATCAAGGGCGCATCAACGGGTAAGGCCGCGACCGGGTTGGGAACGTTGGTGGAGGCAATTCTTATGACGAGCACCACAAAAATCATCATTGCCGCGATCGTCGTTGTTGCCGCAGTCGCTACTTTTCTTGTAGTTCAAAATCAAGCTCCGGTTGTAAGTCAAAATCCCGCTGGGGCGGCAACTCAAACCAGCCAGGCGCCGGCTCCGGAAGGACTTTCCAGCATCCATATGCAAAGATGTCGCCAGCGGAGGTTGTAAAAGCATATTGGCAGGCTATTGCAAAATCGGACTGGGCCGAGATGCGAAAGTTCACTCCGGACAATGATGTTGAGCAGACGAGGGCTCAATTGGAAGAGGTGAAAAAGCAAGGTCTCGATGTGCGCAATTTCCTCCCCGTAGTGGAGGAAGGTGAAGCTTTCTGGTCGGCGGAGCAATCGGCTTACTTGGTGAAGTGTTCCTATCCACAAGCCATCAAGAAGCAAAACGTGGCCTTGCGAAACGATAATCCGGCCGGCCGATGGCAAGTGGATGGCGGGATCTGATCGCGAGGGCCAAGCGGGGTCTTTCCCATTCTTGTTTCCCGTTGTAGGTGGATCGTCCTACGCGGGAAACCGGCGGATGTCCGATGGACGCCGCCTTCGAATTTGGGGATAATGGTTTTGCTCAATCCGAAAGCGAGGTTGCGATGCCCGCTCGATTCCCATTTTGGTCAGGGTCTGATTTTCCTTCCGTGCACGGGGCGATGAAGGTTGCGCTGCACACCTGGAACAATCCGGAACGACGACACGCGGCGGAAAAACTGGCGCGGGCCTTTGTGACCGTCAGCCGCCAACCGGGCGCGGGGGGCGTTCCGCTGGCGCAGCGGTTGGCCGAGCGGCTCAACGCGACCGCCCCGGGCGACTGGTCGCCCTGGGATCAGGAGTTGGTCGAGAAAATCTCGGCCGAGCATCATCTGGATAAGGGGACGATCGAAACGGTCATCGAGCGACCGCACACGTGGCTGGACGATCTGGTGTCGAGCATCTCGCAGAATGTGACGCCGTCGGACCTGGCTGTTTACAAGAAAGTGGCGGGCACGATCCGGGCGCTGGCGACGGCGGGACATGCGATCCTCGTGGGCCGGGGCGGGCGGTTCATCACCGAGGGGCTGGCGGGCGGGATTCACCTTCGCCTGATTGCGCCGCGGGAATACCGCGTCAAGACGACGGCCGAATCGTTCAACCTGTCGTTGCGGGCGGCGGAGGAACGCATTGCGGAAATCGAGCGGAATCGCGCCATGTTCTATCGTCAGTTCTGGCCGGGGAAATCTCTTGAGCCGGAGACTTTCACGATGACGCTGAATTCCGCGGAGTTGTCGTTGGACGAAATGGTCGAGTGCGTTGTGCCGATCGTTCGCCTGCGCGACCGGGCGGCGTCGGAATTCGCCGACGAATCCGCGATCATCGAGCGGGATTGACGGCCAAAGAAATTGTTCCATTCGCGGGCCGGTTCTCCGGTCTAAATTCGATGGCCCCGAGTTTTTAAGGGGGCTACGGCTTGTAATGTCGACGGCAATCGCACAACAGGCTAAAGTTGAGTGGGAGCGTGGCCATGCCGTTGCAGTTCCCAAAATTCGAAGACATCCTCGAAATCATCCAATTGGCCCGTCGCGAGGATTTGCAGGACGATGACGTCACCAGCCGATTGATGGTCCCCGAGGACGCCGTCGGCGTCGGGACGCTGCTTCAGAAAGAGGTCGGCGTCAGTTGCGGGTTGCCGCTCGTGGAAATGATCTGCCGCGTCTACGACGAGCGTCTTCGGGTCGAGCCGATTCCCGGATTTCACCTGGACATTATTGAAGGCCGCTACAGCGACGCGAGGTCGTTGCCGCTGGTTCGCATCCGCGGGCCGCTGCGGTCGCTCCTGTCCGCCGAGCGCGTCGTCCTGAATTTTCTTCAACATCTGTCCGGCGTGGCCACGCGGACGCATCGATTCGTCCGGCGCGTGGAGGGGACGGCCGCTCAGATTTACGACACGCGCAAAACCCTCCCGGGTCTGCGAATCCTGGACAAGTACGCCGTTCGTTGTGGCGGCGGGCACAATCATCGGATGGGCCTGTTCGATGGCTTGCTGGTCAAGGACAACCACATTGCCGCGATTCCGCTGAAGGAATTGGCGGGCTGTTTATCTCAGGCCATCGCCCGCAGCCGCGCCGAGTCTCCCGATCGGTTCATCGAGATCGAGGTTCAGGGCCTGGAGCAGCTCCGCGAGGTGATGAAGGTTGAGGGCGGCTATGTGGTCCTGCTGGACAACATGGATTGTCCGAAGATGCAGGCGGCGGTGGAACTTCGCGATCGCGCCGGCCGGAAGGGGAAGGTGGTTATGGAGGCGTCCGGGGGCGTGACGTTGGAAACGGTGCGCCCCATCGCCCTGACGGGCGTCGATCGCATCGCGGTCGGAGCGATCACGCATTCGGCGCCGGCCCTCGATATCAGCCTGGAAATCGAGCGATAAACGCGCGTCCCATATATCGAGGCATTCGGCCCGTCCAATGCGGCTCCGGGGGCATATCCGGCAATCTCACGTCAGATTGCAGCCTCATAATCCTTCGCGAATGAGGGTTGCGGAGGTACGGCTGTTAAGTTGGGCACAATCTGCGCCGATGAGGCAAAAGTCCGAGACGGGTTTACCGGAGGCAGTGCGATGTTGAATAATCGCGCAAATGCTCGCCAGGCTTTTACCCTGGTGGAAATTCTTATCGTGGTCGTAATCCTCGGGATCCTGGCCGCGATCGTGATCCCGCAGTTCACTAACGCCAGCCAAAACGCCCGTGAAAGCAGCCTTCAGAGCACTCTACAGACTCTGCGAAGCCAGATTCAGTTCTACAAGCTGCAACATGGCGACACGCTGCCGAATCTGGTGACGAACTGGGAACCCTTTACGGGCAGCACGACTTACGGCAATCCGGTCCAGACGTTCGGACCTTACATGCAGGCGATCCCGGTCAATACGATGAACGGCAACTCCAACGTTATTGACGGAACCGTGGCCCTGGGCGGTGGAACCGCGCCGACCGTCAGTACGGCCTGCGGCTTCGTGTACGACTACAACAGCGGCAACGGCAGCGGCCAAATCTATGGCACCGACAATACCGGCAGCACACCGGGGACCGTCGTTGCCGGCACGATTGCCAACGGCGTATTCAGTCCCTACTAACCCTACTAACGCAGTCAAAAAGCCTTGCGCCAACCGGGGTGGATCGATCATCCGACCTTAGTTTTTGGCCGATATTGTTGCAGGCACGGAGCCTTTTTGAACGGCACGACGACCCATTTTCCATCGGTCGACGCGCAGCGGTCGGATGTGGCCAGCGCGGGAGGACGACACGCGTTCGCGCGGGGCGCGTTCGCGCGGAGCGCTTTCACACTTATGGAGATTGTGATCGTCGTGGTCGTCGTCGGTCTTCTGGCGACGGTGGTCTTCCCGCAGTTTTCCACGGACAACAAGCAGGCGCGCCAAAGCGCGCTGAAGGATGAATTGCAGTATCTCCGAACGCAAATCGCCGTCTTCCGAGCGCAGCATCAGGACGTTTCGCCCGGCTATCCCAGGGGCCACGCCACGGTTCGGCCGAACGTTCGCTGCTTCGTCGAACAGATGACGCTGCATTCCGACATCAACTGCAATGTGAGCCGGTCGGACTCGCCGGCGTATCCTTACGGGGCTTACCTCAAACAATTGCCGGTCAATCCAGTCAACAACTCCAGCGAAGTCATAGTCGTCCGCAACAGCCAGGCGATGCCCGCGCCGAGCGGCGCCGCCGGCTGGATCTACAAGCCGCAAACCCAGGAAATCATCGCCAATCTCACAGGGAAAGATGACTCGGGAGTCCCCTATAGCAGCTATTGACCCCTTGCTGCGCCAGTGCCGGGCGCGGCGACGCCGGCGCGGCGGATTCACGCTCATGGAGAGCCTCACGGCCTCGGTGATCCTTGCGGTCCTGGTTTTAGGTGTGTTCGGCTCGCTCTGTGCCGCTTACCAGCAGAGCGCGTCGGTTCGCGCCGATGCCACAGCCGTTTTGCTTGCCCGCCAACTCGCCGATGAGATTGTCTCCAAGCCGTTCGATGGAACACAAGTCAATGTTTCCGGCCCGCGCAGCGGGTTTACGGATGTCGGCAATTACGGGGGTTATTTTGATTTCAGCAACGCGATACCGCCGCTCGATCCCGGGGGCGCGCCGATCGACGTCACGGGGTCGGACGTTTACAAGCGAAGTGTCTCCGTGGCAGTAGGGGTTACGCCGACCAACGGCGTGTCCTCAACCGACTTTGCGATTGTGACCGTCACTGTGACCTGTCCCAATGGGCAAACCGTTTCGATCCCCGAGCTGGTCGCGAACTATTCGATTCAGGCGAATTGAATTGCGCCACCCAGACGCGGAGATCGCAGAGAAAAGACGGCCAAGACATAGAAAGGAAGTTGTATTTTTGCAACTGATTCCATCTCCGCGTTCTCTGCGCCTCCCCGATTCAATTCTTCCGGTCGCCGCGGGTTCCTCCTGGTCGAATTGCTCATCGGCCTTGTGATTGTCGCGATGGTGATGCTTGCTCTGGCGTCGGTCCTCTTCGCCGTCGGCCAGGGCTGGGAGGATCAGGACGTATCCCAATCGACTCAGCTTCAGGCCAATCAGATTTACGCCAGGGTGCAACACTATCTATCTGCCGCGAAATGTGTTGGTTCGTGCAGCCCGGACACGACCAGCAGTGGCGGCTACGCGATTTTCTTGATCGCCAACGACGATTCGCCGGGGCAGATTCAATACGGAGAAGTGTCGCTGATCGTCCAGGACCCGGCAACGAATTCCCTCTATTTGTATAGCTCGCCCGCTCCATATGCGGGACAGGCGGCATCCACATTTCCCACCGGCCAACTGTCACTGATCACACCCGCGGAAATCGAGGGGTGGCCTTTCACGCAGAAGCAACTGCTCGGCGGTCCAGGCAGTCAGCCTGACGATGGCACGCGACTCGACGTTACGGGATTTCGGCTTTACGTGCAGCCGGCGCCGTCGAACGGCAGCCAATTGCCGATCGTCGAATTCACGCTGACGCTTTCCAAAGGCGGGCAGAGCTTGACGGTTTACAACTCTTCGACGCTGAGACCCTCAACACAACCCCAATAGACGTGAGCCAAAGGCAACCAACCATTTTCAGCAAGAGCTTGCCGCGCCGGCGCGGCATCGCCCTGATCCTGGTGCTCATCGTGATGGCGGTCGCCAGCATTCTCGCCTTCGCGATGCTTTCGGCCGGCGCGCTCCAGGCCACGGCCAGCAGCAACGGCGTCACCGCGGCTGCCGCGAAGGCTCAGGCCGAATCCGGCATTCACCTGGCGGCCTATTACCTGACGCGTCCAATTGCCGCGCCCGTGAATTGGAACTCCGCGCCCATCAGCTTTGTTTCCACTGCTTCCACGCAGCCCCCCACGACTATGCCGGGAAGCGTGACCGTCACGGTCACGGCAGTAGCAGAGAACGATTACACCGTTATCGCGGCCGGATCGGTTCCGACTTCGACGGACGGTCAACAGATCACCAGGACGATTACCGCCGAGCTTGAAGTCATCCCCTCATGCCAGATTACCGGCGCCGGCGTGTTTAACGCCACCAACCTAACGATCGGCTCGGGGGTCACGATTACAGGGGGGATCTCCAGCAGCGGCAAGGTCACTCCCGGTGGCGGAACGATGAACCCGGCGCCCGGCCCACAATTACCGTCGCCGCCCGCTCCGGCCACCGGCACGGTCACCGACTACAGCCAGCCCTATTACTATCAAGGCGTACTCTATTATCCGGGCACCGTCAGCGGAACCGGCGGGACCTACGGGCCGACGCCGACAAATCCCTTGGGAATCTATTTCACCTCGGGCAACCTTACGGTCACCGGCCCTTTGACGGTGACGGGAACGCTCTACGTCAAAGGCGGCATCCTCACCGACGATTCCACCATCACGGTCAACCCGGTGACCTACAGCCTCCCAGCGCTGGTTGTCGATCAGTCCATAAAAATGGAAGGCAGCAACCATGCCCTCAACGCTACCGGGGTGGTCTGCACCAACACCGGCATCACCAACCTTTTGTCGAGCAACTCAACCCAGGTGAATATTACCGGGGCCCTGCTCATCACGGGGACGCCCGGGGTTATCAACAACGGCCCGGTGCACGTCAACATCACCTACAACTCCAGCTACACGAATGTCCTCAATCTCGTCGCGAATCCACCGCCGGCCGTAAAGATCGTTTCCTGGAGTGAGTGAAACAAATCATTGAACTTTTTTTGCCAATTGGAGAAACCGATGAACACGCACAAGCTTCTGGCAGTCGTCGTTGTCCTTCAGATCGTCACGATCCTGAACCAGTGGTTCGGCGGTCCGATATCCACGGCCCACGCGCAAATCCCCGACGCCGGCGCCCAGCGAAATGCGATCATCGATCAGCTCACCAGCAGCAACGATCATCTGAAGGCCATAGACGATAAGCTGGACAAACTTATCTCAATATTCGAGTCCGGAAAGGTTCAGGTCCAGCTTTCAAAGCCCGATGACAATCCAGGGAAGTAACCCCGGCTGCCATCCGAGGTTGTGCATGTTTCAGCGATTGATTCAGCAGTTTCGCGCCGGGGGTCCGCGCGGCCGTCGCGGCTGTGCGCCTCCCGGCGCGTTTACGTTGATCGAAGTCCTGGCGGTGGTGCTGATCCTTGGCATCGCCTCGGCGATCATCGTGCCGCAGTTCGCCTCTGCCGGCGATCTCGCCGCCGCCTCCGCCGCCCGGACCGTGATGGCCGATTTGCTCTACGCCCAGAACCGCGCCATCGCAACGGGACAACCCATGTACGTCAGCTTCAGCACGACCAATCAGCAATATGGGCTTTACAGCAACATGTCGCCCCAGCAGGTTTTGAAACACCCGGTGAACCTACCCCTGAATTACTTGATGACTTTCGGCCAGGCGGGCCCGAACAACATTTCCAGCAATGTCACTCTCGGTTCCGTCAGTTTCAATGGACAAAGCACCATTGCCTTCGATGAATTGGGAACACCGTTCTCGTACAACTCCGGCACGACGTCGCCGCTGCCTCAGACCGGAGGAACGATCGTTCTCAATTCCGGGGACTATGGCCTGACGATCAGCGTGGCGCAGGATACGGGGGAGATCACGGTCAATTGAATTTGGGCGTGTCGCAAATGTTTCGATTAAACGGACCACAAATTCATCCCATCGGCATCGACATCGGGCACGACAGCGTCAAGATGTTGCAACTGGAAGTGCGCGAACAATCGCTGGTGGTTCACGCCACGGCCCAGCGCATGTTGGACGCGAGCGGTCCGGCCTCCACGCAGCCGAGTCCAGCCGAACTCATTTCTCCGCAGGCGGCCCAGGCCATCACCGAGTTGTTGAGCGACGGGAATTTCGCGGGGCGCGCGGCGGTGGCATCGTTGCCGCGGCACATCGTGCACGTGAAGAACCTGCGCCTGCCTCCGATGCCCGCCGCGGAGGTGGCCGCCGTCGTTCAGTTCGAGGCCCGCGGCATTTTCCCCTTCGATACCGACGAGGCGAAGGTTGATTTTCTCATCGCCGGCGAAGTTCGCCAGGGAACCGATGTCCGCCAGGAAGTCATCGTCCTGGCGGCGCGCTGCGCGGATGTGGATCGGTTCGTCGAGCAGCTTCACCGCACGGGGCTGGTCGTGGATTCGCTTGACGTCGAGCCGTGCTCTTTGTATCGCACGATCGATCGCTTCGTGCGCCGCCGGGAAGACGAGCAGGAGGTGCACGTCCTGGTTGACGTGGGAAGCCGCGGCACGCAGGTGCTGATCGGCAAAGGCAGGGAGATCAGCTTTTTCAAGGCGATCGAAATGGGCGGCGCCGATTTCAACCTCGACGTCAGCCGAAAGCTCGGCATCCGCCCCGATGAGGCGCGGGCGCTCCGCCGCCGGTTCTGGACGCACGCCGAGACCGACGAGACCGTCCGGCAGGCCGTCCTCGACGCCACGCGAAGCGCCATGGAGAACCTCACCCACGAGATTTGCCTATGCCTCCGCTATCACTCGGTCACGTTCCGCGGCCAGCGGGCCGTTAAGGTGCGGGTGTCCGGCGGCGAAGGCGGCGAAGCGCAGCTCTTGGCCAAGTTGTATTCCGCGCTGGCGATCCCGGTCGAGCCGTGTCGTCCGTTGTACAACCTGGATTGCTCCGTGATGCGCGGAGTGGACCGCCGCGACCCTGCAGGCGAATGGACCGTCGCATTGGGGCTGGCGCTGAAACGAACGGCGGGGAAATTCGCCGCTCTCGACGGCACTCCGCGCGCCGCCACTCCCCCGTCGCCCCGGAGCCAGGCGGCCGTTCCCGCCTCCGCCGCTTCCCCCGATGAAGCTATTGCCGCGCCCGTGGCGACGGAGGCGGTCAATGCGTGAATTGGAATTCCTTCCCGACTGGTATCCCATGCTTCGGCGCAAGCGGCGGATTCTCATGCTCGAGACCTGGATCGGGGTCATGATTGCCGCGGCCCTGGGCCTGTGGGTCATTCTCTCCGCACGCGACGTCAGCGCCAGACAGACCCTGCTGGGCACGCGCCAGGGAGAGCTGAGACAGACCGATCGAGACCTGCAGAAGCTCAATGAACTCGAAAGCCTCAAGCGGCAGATGTCGGAGCAGGCCAGGCTCGTCGCTCACCTGGGCCCGCACATCCCGATGGGCCGGCTCCTCGACGATCTCGAGAAGAAGATGCCCAAGGAGATGGCCCTGCTGGACGTTTCGTTGGAGTTCCAGCAGCAGACCAAGGCGCAACCCGGCCGCCCGGCCGCCGGCGCCGAACCCATCGTGGACCGCCAGGTCAACGTGCAACTTCACGGCGTGGCCCCCAGCGATGTGGTGCTGGGGAATTTCATGATCCGGCTGGCGACGATTCCCCGCTTTCTCGGCAGCTCGCTATCCACGGCGGACCTGCATCAGGACGGTCGCCTGATGCGAGAGTTCAGGATTTCCTTCAGCTTGAACCTGAATGATACGGACAACCGATGATGCCTTCGCTCAAAACGCAGATTCACTGGTTTGCCCGCGCTCAGCAGGCGCTGCTCGTTGGCATCCTCCTGGCGGGGGCCCTGTTTTTCATTGCGGTCTATCGCCCCGCCAGCGCCAAGCTCCAGCATTTGACCGGGCAGATCAACCAAAGCGAGCGCCAGCTTGCCGTCAGCCAGTTGCAGGCGCGGGCCCTGCCCGAGGTGCAGGCGGACATCGACCGGCTCCAGGCGAAGCTGGCGGATTTCAAAAAGCTCCCGGCCACGCCCGGCGACCTTGGGCAGTTCCAGATCGAGATTGCCCAACTGGGCCGCCGCAACAATCTTCGCGGATGGTCCGTCAGTTGGCCGGGAACGCCCCGGCGCAGCGACCAGTACTATGAACTGCCGGTGAGCGTGAAATTTGCCGGCGATTTCCGCGACGTTTTTGCCTTCCTCTGCCAGCTCGAAGATCTCCCCCGCCTGACCCGCATCACGAGCATGGTCGTCAAGGGCGTCGACTCCGGCGGCGGCGTCCAGGTCGATCTGCTGATGGACCTCTACTACTCGGAGGGATGAGAAAGATGGCCCCGGTCATAGCATCCTGGTCCGATAAGTTCATCGCCGGCTTCCGCGCCTCGCCGGGCAAGAGCTTTACCGTCAGCGGTCTGGCCGTGATTCTCGTTGTCCTGTGGTGCCGATTTCTTTTTTGGGGCCGTACCCCGGCCGCCGCTTCGGGCGCGACCGCTCAGGTTGACTCTCCGTCAGCCGTCTCGAGCGTCCCCTGGGCTTCGCGCCCGGGCGGGGAGGACGTTTCGCTTCAGCAATGGGCTCGCCAGTCCATCCGGCCGCTGATCCGCAATCCGTTTGCCATCCCCCTCGACGAATACCCGCGCGACGGCGCCAGCGTCGCCGTTGGCGGAACTTCCCAAACGGGTTATTGGGACCTTGTTGAAAAGTCGCTGTCCTCGCGAGCCGATCAACAAGAACAGCGGCAGATACTTATTGACAACGTCCGAATTGCCTCGGCCTCGCTGAAACTGCAATCGACCATCCTGGGCGCGCATCGCGGCGCGATGGTCAACGGAAACATGGTGCGTGAAGGGGATACCGTTGCCGGCTTCCGCGTCGTGAGCATCGAGGCTCGACAGGTCGTCGTGGAACGAGAGGGCATAAAGCTGGCCCTGCTCATGGATTAGCGGCTCGCCGCCGAGCATTTGGGATTTTTATGCGGAAATGGACCCGAACAGCCGGTCTTCTTTTTTGTGCGGCGGCGTCCGTTTATAACGGTCCTGCGGCATTTGCTGTGGAGGAAATACAGCAAAGCTCTGCCGATTCCCCGGCCACAGTGAAGCTCATCGGCGATACACCCGCAGATGCCGCGCCCGCCACCCAGCCCTCCGCCGGGACCAAGGTTTCGATGAACGATGCCGGAACCTTCAGCATTCAGATCAACAACGACATCAGCGTCGTTGAAGTCCTGCGAATGATCAGCAACCAGGCCCAGGTCAGCATCATTCCCAGCAGGGACGTTCGCGGAACCGTTCCCGCGATGGAACTTTATAACGTCACGGTCAACGAAGCGCTCGACGCCATTCTCCACAGCAACGGCATGGAGTGGGAAAAAAAGGGCAACCTGATTTACGTCTATACGCAAAAGGAATTGGACCAGCGGGAGAAGGCCGCTCGCAAGACCCTGACCCGGACATTTCCTCTGCACTACGTCCCGGCGGCCGACGTGGTGGCGCTGATTAAGCCGGCGCTCAGCACCGAAGCCCTTACGGCCGCCACCAAGGACGCGACCGGGGGAATCGACACCGGCGAGGTCGGCTCCGGCACGACCAGCGGTTCGGGCAGTTCCGGCGGGTCGGTCAACACCGGCGGGAACAGCGAAGCGGGCCTCGACATGATTGTCGTCACCGATTATCCCGAAAACCTCCAGCGCGTCTCCGAGATCATTCAGCAAATCGACCGCCGCCCGCAACAGATCCTCATCGAGGCCACGATCTTCCAGGCCAACCTGACCGAAAACAACTCGATGGGGATCGACTTTTCGTTGATGGGCGGCGTGAACTTCGACACCCTGCTCGGCGACGGCGCCACCGTCAGCAGCGCGCTGAGCGGAAACATTCTGAACACGGCCACCTCCACCGCGACGGGTACTCCGGGTTCGACATCGACCACGAACACGCCGGCCAATGCCGTGAAACAGGGTTACGCCGGCTTCACCACGGGGAACTATGACACGCAGGTGCCGCAGGGCGGGCTGCAGGTCGGCATTGTCAAAAATAACCTGGGCGTGTTCATCTCGGCCCTGGAGGCCGTCACCGACGGAACCGTGCTGGCAAATCCGAAGGTTTTGGCGCTGGACAAGCAGCAGGGCGAGGTCATCGTTGGAAGCGAATTCGGTTATCTGACCACGACGACCACCGCCACCACTTCCACGCAGACCGTACAGTTCCTCGATACCGGCACGATCCTCAGCTTCCGGCCTTTTGTCGGCGACGACGGCTACATCCGCATGGAGATTCATCCCGAGGATTCCAACGGCGGGTTGAACGCGTCCAATCTTCCGCAAAAGAACACCACCGAGGTGACCAGCAACCTTCTGGTGAAAGACGGCAACACGATCGTGATCGGCGGCCTGTTCCGCGAGAATTCGCAGAGCAGCCGCAACCAGGTGCCGTTCCTCGGCAGCATACCGCTGGCCGGGGCGCTGTTCCGAAGCAAGACCGACACCACCAACCGCCAGGAAATCATCATCCTGCTCACTCCGCACATCATCAAGGACGATTCGGCTTACAGCAAAGCGAGCGAAGAGGAGATGAAGGACGCGGAAAAACTGCGGGTCGGCGTGCGAAAGGGAATGATGTGGTTCGGCCGCGAGCGCCTCGCCGAATCGGCCTACGAAAACGCCGTGGCCGAAATGAACAAGCCGCATCCCAATCTCGATCTTGCGCTGTGGCATCTGAACTGCGCGATCAACCTCAGTCCCAAGTTTCTGGAAGCGATCGAGATGAAGGAAAAGATCACCGGCAAACAGGTGACGGACGTGGACAATTCGGCGATCCGCTCGTTCATTCGCCGGCAGATCATGGCGGATATGCCGCCGGCCACCAGGCCGTCCGTGGCCGACGCGACGACCAGGCCTTTGCAGGCCCCGGCAAAGAAACCCTCGGTTGCCGCCGAAAGTGGAATCCTTGCCAAGCCGGTGACGGCGGTTCCCGTCGAGCCGGACGACGATCAATCGACAACGGGTCAATAGATGGGCGCGATGACCAAGAAGCTTGGAGTGACGATGCGGAAATCTTGCGTGCTCGGTTTTCTGATGCTTGGCCTGCTCGCCGCCTGTTCCGATTCACAGGCGCCCTCGCAGCAGCAGGTTGCGCTGAAGCAGTGGAATGACGCGCGCTCCGCCGTTTTGGTCGGCCTGGCCCT
>Ga0116134_1000513_pt1 | contig 20007 bp, 14 predicted proteins | sample June2015DPH_19_5_FD_89737 | JGI IMG/M metagenome (GOLD analysis project Ga0116134, IMG submission 89737) | Peatland microbial communities from SPRUCE experiment site at the Marcell Experimental Forest, Minnesota, USA - June2015DPH_19_40 | ecosystem: Environmental > Terrestrial > Soil > Wetlands... | reverse complement strand
GCCGGGTGTTTCGTGTCGAGCATGAAGCAGTTCGATTCCGAGGGAACGTAGGAGTATCCGTTGCGGTCGAGCCAGGCAAAAACCTGGCTGCGGATGGTGGCGTTGATGCGCTTGCGCTCGGGCACCAGTGGCGCGTCTTTCAGGCTGGCCGAGGCGGCGGCGAGCGCGGTGATGGGCATAAAATTCCAGCCGCCATAGTGTTCGATTTTCTCCAGCAGGTCGGGCCGGGCGAATACGGCTCCGCAGCGCAGGCCCGCCATGCCGAAAATCTTCGAGAAGGTGCGCAGCAGGAGCACGTCCTTATCGGCTTTCACCAGGTCCATCACCGAAACCGCGTCGGAAAAATGAATGTAGGCTTCGTCGACCAGCACGACCGAACCCTTGGGCTTGTTCTCGACCAGGTATTCGATATCGGAATGGCTGGTCAGCGTGCCGGTCGGATTGTTGGGGGTGCAGACGTAGAACACGCCCGCGTCGGGAGCCGCGGCCAGCATGGCCTTTACATCGTGCGCGTAGGTTTTCGTCAGCGCGACTTTCACCACCTTGGCGCCGGCGGCATGGGCGGCGAACATTCCTGCTTCGTATCCCGGGTCGGCCGTGACATAGCTGCGCTGCGGCGAGGTAAAGGCGGCGACCGTGTGATGCAGAGGCTCGCTCGATCCGGCATAGACGCGAACCTGTTCCGGCTTCAGCCCTTCCATTTCCGCCAGCGTCTTCACCAGATCGTCGGTCAGGTAGTCGGAATAGCGGCCGCCCTGCGGCACGATCGCGATTGCCGCCTCGCGCGCCGAGGCAGTGGGCCCGAGCGGGTTTTCGTTGGCGTCAAGCCGGATCGCATCTTTCGGAAAATTATGCACGCGCGCGTGCGCCAGCATCGGTTCAGTGACAATGCGCAATGCCAGCGCGGCCGATGCGGCGGCCGACAGGCTGAGAAACGAACGCCGGGATGGGGAAGGAAGGCTGAGGTCGTGGTCGCGGAAATCTGTGTCGTGGAAATCGTTGTCGTTGGGGGCCATCACTCACCTCGTGCGGGCAATCTTACAGCAAAATCGGCATTAAGTTCGGGCTCAAATTGTGACCGGGCGACGCAAAATGAGCGCGGGGCGCGACGACAGCCCTTTTGTGTTAACCTTCCGCCGTCGACTGATCGTCGAGAAAATCGATCGTCAAGAAAATCCCCATTTTCCCCAGGAGGCCCCTCGTGAAGCGTCCACTCGCCGTACTGATGATAACCATTTGTATCGCAATCGCAGTTTTTCTTCCCGCCGCGCGACCCGTGCAAGCCGGGAGTGCCAGCAATGCGAATGCGCAGGATGGTACCGATCTTGGCAAGGCCGAGGCGTATTGCGTCAAAAAAGGCGGCGAAGTCGATGTTCGCGAACCCTACTTCAACACCAACGACGACGAGAAGAACTGGCTTCGTCTTTCCGGGGATCGAGAATTTTGCAAGTTCACGTCCAAGAAAGATGGATCGCGGATTCACGTGCTGCTTTCGACGCTCTACACCGATCAACCCACGCTGGCAGCGCTGGCCTATTACGCCGAGGTTCCGTATAACGGCAGCAGTTGCAGCGGCAATCCGGCATCCTGCTACTGCTCCCAGCTGGGCGGCAGCGATCTGTTCGGTGGGATTAACTTGAACGGAGGCGGGTGGGTACAGAAGTCGGACCCAATCGACACCGTGCTCGAGGCCTGCATCTTTCCGGATATGTCAACCATCGATTCCTGGGGACTGACGTATCACCAGGCAGGAATCATTCGCGGCAAGAATCTGGCCAAAGTGTTGCGGTATAAAAATCCGTACGGCACGAAGTAAGAGTTGGTTTTCGCGGCATGCTGCATGCTGATTGCGAACGTGATTGAGGATGACGCGGCGGCCGGTCAGACCGCTGGTTGCTCTTCTTGCATCCAAACTAGTCTGCCAATAACTGCTTCACGACGGCCACATCGGCGTTAAGATCTCGCGTCATGCCGGCCGCCTCGGACTGCGCGGCACGCGCGGCTTCTGCCTGTCCTCCGAGTTCGAGGGCCTGGGCCAGAAGCAGGTAACCCATCGGCGTTGGATCGAGCTCGACCGCCTGTTCATACTCCCGGGCAGCCTGCGTGATGGAACCAGCTCGTTGTGCCACTAAGCCCAGTCCGCGATAGGCCGCCGCATTCCCCGGCTGCTCTTTCACCACGGCTTCGAAGTCTTGCCGCGCGTTGCCATATTGTTTCAACGCGTAGTGCGCATATCCGCTGTAGACCCCCGCCATCGCCAGCAATGAGGGATCCTTTGTGCATTGCGGCATTCTCGCATAGCCATCGAGAGCGATCTGATAGTTGCCGTGCGTCTGCTCGTAGATTGCGATATTGAGCACGGGGAGCGGGTCGTCGGGCCGCCACATTCGTGCCCGCCGCAGGTGCGGCATGGCTTCATCCAGCCTGCCCTGGTCAATCAACGCCGTAGCGATGTTATCTTCGGCGATGTAGTTTCTCTCGGTGATCGCCGCCGTGTGCGCCCACAGGGTGACATTGTCGCTCCAGAAACCCACCTGCCGATGCAGCGCAACTCCCAGTGTCAGCAGGATGGCCGCAGTGCCGGCCGCTGTCACCACCGTTGGAACATGCCAGACTTTCATCAGATCCGCCACGCCCCAGCAGACGATTACGAAAATCCCCAGCAGCGGGATATAGGCGTAGCGGTCGGCCATAGCGTGAACCCCAATCTGCACCAGTCCGATCATGGGCACCAGTGTTCCCAGGAACCAGAACCACCCGACAAAGAGAGGACGCCGCTGCCGGAAGATCACGGCCAGAGTCGTGACCGCGAGGATTGCGCCGGCCGACAACGCCGCCGCGGAGACGCTGATCCCAAGCTCGGGATGCGGATACACGAGCGCCAGATTGGCCGGCCAGAAGGCCTTTCCCAGATATTGGACATAGGAGATCGCCGCATTTCCAAAGTGTACCCAGAGCGGAAGTTTCAATTGGGTTGCGGCGGTTGCGTCCGCCTCCACCTTCAGCGTGATGACTGCGCTCACCGCCGACATCGCAAACCAAGGTACCTTCTCCCAAACCAAACTCCAGAAAGAGGGGCCGCGGGCGGGTGCGACTGCTGATTCGCCCTCAACTGCATCCGTAGGAGCTAGGCGGCATAACGGCCAGTAGTCCAGCAGCAGCAGAGCAAACGGAAACGTAATTACCTGCGCCTTGGTCATCAGCCCCAAAGCATAGGCAAGAGTAACGGCCAGGTATCGCCCGATGCCGGGCCGGCGCGCGTACCAGCCATAGGCAGCCAATGCCAGCAGAAAGAAGAACATGCTGAGGACGCTCTTCCGTTCCGCGATCCATGCCACTGACTCCACATTGATGGGATGAAGACCGAAGAGCGCGGCCACCACCAGGCTGCGCCAAGCCAGGCCCGTAGCGCGCTCCAGAATTAAAAACAGCAGCACCGTGTTGGCGGCATGGAGAAGAACGTTGATGGTATGCGGACCCGCCGGGTTCAAGCCGAAAATCTGGCAATCCAGAGCATGAGATAGCCAGGTGATCGGTTTCCAGTCCGAAAGTTCCGTGCTGCGAAACGCCCAAACCACGGTGTTCCAGTGGAGTCCCGCACGAACCTGGGGGTTGCGGGTGACGTAAGCTGCGTCATCGTAATTGAGAAATGGAGCGCGGGTGACGGAGCTGTAGAGCGCAATCGTTGCCAGAACCAGTAGCAGACAAACAATCAATCTCCGCTTCTGCGGAGACTGGAAGACATAGGACTCCGCCGGGCGCTGGTCGGGCTTCTGCTCCGTCGAATCCATGGAGTTCATCGAAAATTATCTCTAATCTCTGCGCTTGCGGAGACGATAGCATGGATGAAACTTCGGTTCCGATGATAAAAGGGCTTTCCGTAATCCACGGTAATCTACGGTTTCGCTGACTGCTAGCGGTGTGAAGAGGATGTTGCTGCTCGTCCCGGATCAGGAACAGAGATGAACCGTCCACAATCATCTCGAAAAGAGGTTCGGGGAGTTGAGAGCTCAGGCGCCGTTTAGCGTGGTCCTAGTGGACAGCCGGTTGTTCCGCCGGAGGGGCGGAATGCTTGGGGCTCGCTTTGCGCTCTCGGTGGATGGCGAGCAGATCTTTGTGAAGAAGATCGAGCGCATTCGAAGGAATCTCGGAGCCCCACTCGTCGATTTCTTTTTCTTCCCAATGGCCGTTCAGCCGGAGGGCGGCGTCGGTCAGGTCCTCGGGAAACGCCTGGCGGTAATTTCCCTCGCGCAGCAGGACGTCGCCGAACTGGCGTCCCGTGTGCAGTTCGTAGATGCGCCGCGTCGAATTGCCGCCGTTATTAATAAACACCAGCAGCACTTCGCCTTCCTCGCCGTAATCCGGACGGTAGAACCACGCCTGCGGCGCATCCGCCTTGGGGCGGGCGCGTTTTCTCCCGGTCACCGTCACCACTTCCTGCTCCGGCTTCACTTCGTGCGCGGGGTTGAAGTAATAAATTCTCGAGCACGATTCGCAGATCATAACCTTCTCGCCATTCCGCACTTCGTTGTAGGTCTGCGGCCGCAGCATCACCTGGCAGCCCATGCACTTGTGGTCAAGGACTTCCGCCAGTCCGGTGCCACGGAACTTCGCCACCCGCTCATAGTGACGAAGAATATCTTCGGAAATCGTATGGCGCAGGGCGTCGCGCTTGGCGTTCCACTCGGAAAGCTTTTTCTGATCTTCGGCAGTAACTTTGCGCGCTTCTTCTTTTTCTTTTTCGATTTCGGCCGTCTCCGCCTTGAGCTCGGCTTCGGCCGCCTTGACTTCCTTTTCGCGGGTTTCGACGTTGACCATCACCTCCAGGATGCGGTCTTCGTTGAGGCGAATCTCCTGCTCCGCAAACTGGATCTCGTGCAGAATGGCTTTGTATTGTTCGTTGGTTTTAACGTCGAGGGACTGGTCGCGATACTTGGAAATCTTGCCTTGCAGGTCTTTGATATTGGCTTCGAACTTCTTGCGGTTGGCTTCGTCGCCCTTGGCCGCAGTCCGCGCCTTTTCCAGGTGCGCCTTGGTCCCAGCCAGCTTTTGCTCGATCACCGCCACGCGTTTCGGCAGCGCGGCGACTTCGTCCCGCAGTTTGCGGATCTCTTTATCCGCCGCCTGCAGTTCCAGCAATTTGTCGATGTCAGGAAGCATCGGTTCGGGGCATCACACTATCGATTCTAGCATGCGAGAGGGGCGGGTCTGCCAGGGCGGGTAGTGGGTCGGTTTGAGGTGAACGTCAGAGCAAGCGCACGGTTTGACGAATGGCTCGTCAACGCCCCGAGGCGCCCTAGTTGTAACGAAGCAGGTAGCCGGGTTCGAGAGGAAGCTTTCCGTCAACCTTTATGACTTTGATTGCGCCCGTGATGGAGTAAACGTCAACAACTCCCACCGCATTGGGCACATTACCGACAATTCTAATGACTTCTTCGTCGCTGCTGACCACGATAATGGTTCGCCTGGCCGCTGCTTCGTTCAGTCCCTCCGGCGTCTGCATCAGGAGTTTGCGGCCCACAATCTGAGTTTCGGGCGCGTCCAGCCCCTTGACGACCAGAACTATTTCCTCGCCGTCAGCCAGCCGAGCTGGCGCCGACTTGAATGCCTTCATGAAAGCGGCCGACTGTATTGCGGTCACCTTGGAGTTCCTGGCCACCACCAGCGCCGCGTCTCTTGCAAACCCCAGCAGCGGCGTAGCCGCGAGCAGCGCCAGCATCGCCACCTTCCGGACTGAGACCCTCAAACTGCCAAAATTAGACTGACTCACGATGCGGTGAGTTAAGCATATAGAGAAAGCTGGTTCAAGTTACCCTGGTCATTTCTCTCGAAATCCAAACTCTGCTACGTTGCTAATTATGCGATACGTCCTTGTGTGCATCGTCGCAACGGTGCTGATTGCCTCCGCCGTCGCCGAGACCGCTGCGCTTCCGAAATCCCCGCAGGCCGTCCGTCTCTATCAGGAAGGAATCAGGCTGCAGGAAAACCGCCGAAGTTATGAGGCGATGCAGAAATGGCGCGAAGCCACGAAGCTCGACCCGAACCTGGCCCTCGCCTGGGCAATGCTTTCCATTGTAGAAACCAGCCCGGATTACGCCCGCGAGGCTCGCGATAAAGCCCGCTACCTCATCGAACATCAGCCGCAGGGCGGCGTTGATGATCTATTGGTTCGCTGGTTCCTTAGCCGGTCCGAGACGGATCTTATGTATTCCATCCAGGTCGCCAACGACCTTGTATCGCAGTATCCAGAACAGAAACGCATACTGTGCACGGTTGGTTCCTGGTACGGACTCCAGATGCATCAGTACGATCGAGACGTTGCCTTGCAGGAGGCGGCTCTGAAAATAGACCCGAATTTTGCTCCCGCTCTCGATGAATTGGGATTCGCATATGCGCATCTGCAGCGATTCGATCGCGCCGTTGAAATGATCAGGCGTTACGCCGAGCAGGTCCCGGACGAACCCAATTCAGAGGATTCGTACGGCGAGGTCCTGCGCCTGGCCGGGCGCTATGAAGAGTCTTTGGAACATTACCGCCGGGCCCTGAAGATCCTCCCCACGTTTGAATCCTCTCAACTCGGCCTGGGCGACACTTACGCCTTGATGGGCGACGAGAAGAAAGCGCGAGACGAGTATGAGAAGTGCAGCGGCAGCGGCTCAGTCAGCACGCGCCTGGACTGCCGGAAGATGTCTATCTACACCTACGTGCGCGAGGGTAAGAACGAAGAAGCCTCAAAGCTTCTAACGGACTTCACTGGGCAGATGCATTCTGTCAAACGCATCTCCCTGGAACTGGAAAGCCTCATCGCTCTCGGGTTGATTACGAAGAAAACCGACGCTGCACTCGGATATTTTGACCAGGCAATTGAGGCGGCAAAAGCCAGCAAAGCGATCCCCAAGTCGGACCGTGACGAAGCCGTAGCGCGGGTAATGGCGTACAAGGTTCGCATTGCCAGCGCCAATGGCGACACGGAGACAGCGCAGAAGGTACAGGCCGAACTTGAGGCATTGGGCGCCTCCACGAAGGATCCCAACGTGTACGCGGCCATGCGTGGAGGAAGAGGCTCGATCCTCTATTACCAGAAGAAATATGACGACGCCTCTAGCGTACTGCAGGACGATCTCAACGATATGTTCTCGAGGTTGCTGCTTGTACGGTGCTTCGAGCAGCTGGATAAGAAAGATGCTGCCGATGTGATGAAGGGATTGATATTTCAAGAACACACCATGGACATCGACCTCGCCGTGGTGCAAAGGGAGATCAAAGGCTAGACCTCCAGCTTTCGTAAGCCCAGGTTAATACCTTCCGAGTAAACCACGTACTTTCCCAGGGCGTCCCTCCCATCCCGACGGCCCAGTTTGTGGTAGCCTGCGGAGTTTGGTCCGGTTCGGACCGAATCGCATGGAGGCCATCCCTTGAAACCGTTCAATTCCTCACTCTTCTTTTTGCATTTGCTCATCATGTTCGCTATTGCCACCCCTGCACTGTGCCAGCCGGACCACGCCACGAAGGTCGTCGTCGAGCGCGTCGGCGACACCGCATTCATTCAACTGCACGCTCCCAGTTTTCAGGCGCTATCGCCGCGGCAGCAGGCGCTGGCGTATTGGCTGACGCAGGCTTCGATCGCCATCGACCCGATTATTTACGATCAGTTGTCCGCCTACGGTCTGCAACAGAAGCGTTTGCTCGAGGAAATCATGGCGCGTCCGAAGGGGATCGACCCGGCGGCGCTGGCGAAGATCGCCGAATTCTCGAAACTCTTCTGGGCCAACCGTGGCAATCACAATGAGATGACGTCGCAGAAATTTCTGCCCGCTTTTACCTTCGAACAGTTGAAGGAAGCCGCGTTGATCGCGCAGAAGAACGGAGCGTTCCGCACGGCGTACGCCGATCTGCCGCCGCTAAAGAACTCAGCCGATGTGTCGCGGGAGCTGGAGTCATTGCGCGCGTCGCTTTTCGATCCCGCGTTTGAGCCGATGACGACCGCCAAGAGCCCGGTGGGAGGAAAAGATACGATCCAGGCCAGTTCGAACACTTTTTACCCGGGCGTGAGTCTGGACGATCTGAAGGGGTTTCAGGAAAAGTATCCGCTGAACTCGCGGGTGGTCAAAGGCGCGGATGGCAAACTTACCGAACTCGTCTACCGCGCCGGCACGCCCGACGGCAAGGTCGCTCCCGGACTGTATGCCACGTTCCTGAAGAAGGCCGTCGAATGCTTCGAGAAAGCCCGCGGCTACGCCGAGCCCGCGCAGGCCGAGGTGATTGATCCCCTCATCCGCTTCTACCAGACCGGCGAATACGCGGACTGGGTGGCATTCGGCACCGCGTGGGTGCAGAACGACGCAACGGTGGACTTTGACAACGGCTTCATCGAGGTCTATCGTGACGCCCGCGGCGCGAAAGGCAGCTCGCAGAGTTTTGTCACCATCACTGACAAGCCCGTTACCACGGCCATGAAAAAACTGGCGGAAAATGCCGGCTATTTCGAACAGAAGGCTCCCTGGGACGCGAAGTACAAGCGCGAGCAGTTCACGCCGCCGGTGGTGAAGGCGGTAGAGACGCTGATTGAATCCGGCGATTTCACCGTTCCCACGGTGGGCGACAATCTTCCCAACGAAAACGAAATCCACGAAAAATATGGCACCAAGAATTTCCTCTTCACTGGGAGCAGCCGCGCCCTGGACCAGGCCGCCGGCAAGACGGCCATCGCGGAATTCGCCGCCGACGCCGCGCAAGTCGAGCGCAACGCCAGGTACGGCCAGGAAGCTGAGGACCTGATGACAGCCTTGCACGAAGTCATCGGCCACGGCTCCGGCAAGCTAAGTGAACGCATGAGCCACGGCGCCGAGCCCTTCCTGAAGGAATATTTTTCCACGCTTGAGGAAGGGCGCGCCGACCTGATGGCGCTGTGGAACGCGTGGGACCCCAAGCTGAAAGAACTGGGCCTGATCTCGAATCAGGAGGAAGTGGCCAAGACTATGTACGACAACGCGGCCGTGGTCGCCTTGCTCCAACTGCGGCGCATTCCACACGGTGACACCATTGAAGAAGACCACGAGCGCGACCGGCAGTTGATCGCACACTATATCGCGGACAAGGTTCCCGGCTCGATCGAACAGTTCACGCGCGACGGCAAGACTTACGTTCGCGTAGCCGATTATCAAAAAATGCGCCAGGGGGTTGGCATGCTTCTCGCCGAAGTTATGCGCATCAAGGCGGAAGGCGACTACGACGCGATCAAGGCGCTGGTCGACAAATACGGCGTGCACTTCGAGCCTGCGCTGCGCGACCAGGTGATCGCGCGTTATCAGAAACTCAACCTGCCGACCTATTGGGCCGGTATGAATGCTCACTTGACCGCCGGCTTTCGGAAGAATGGCGAAATCGAGAAAGTCGAAATTAATTACCTGCAGGATCCTGTGCGTCAATACCTGAACTACGGCGCGATGTACGACAGGGGCCTCCAAAATGAACCGACGGAGTGAGGCAACTAGAGTGAGGCAACCAGCACCGGCGCGGAGCTAGCGATTCGTATCAGGGTATGCCCTCACGCATACCGCAAGCCAAGAAATGGTTGATTGCGGCCTAGCTGCTGAGGAATGACTTCGCCCGGGTGACGACCTTTTTCGCAGCGCTTTCAACCGTGCCGTTCAGGGTCCGGAAGAACCGGGGCCTGGTCTCTAGCGGTACCGGCTCATCACCCCAACCCATGGGGCAATTCGGCTGTCTGGGGCAGCTCGCAGAGCAAATCCGTGCGCTTCAAGAGGAGAATCTTTTCACACTACACAAGGAGGAGAAATATGTGTACAGTGGTTGCCGCTTGTCCACAAAGGGAGATTCCGTTTGAAATTGCCTATAAGACTCGCCATTACGTCGGCCATGTTGTTCGCATGGCTCGGAGCCGCCGGTGCTCAAACCTGGACACCGCTCAACAATCAACCCGGGGTTAACCTCGGCGCCATGCTCCAACTCAGGGACGGCAGGATCCTGGTGCATGAAGAACAATCCGGAGATTCCACCGCTTGGCACGTCCTCACCCCTGACTCCACCGGCAGTTACGTGAATGGCACATGGAGTTCTGGCGGGCATTTGCCTTCCGGCTACGCACCCTGGTTCTTCGGTTCCCAAGTGCTGTTGGACGGGAAAACAGTTGCCATCGAAGGCGGAGAGTACAACAACGGCCAGTCGGCATGGACGAACCTGGGTGCGCTTGGAACCATCTCAGGAAGCACTTTGACTTGGACCTCCAACTCCCCGCCCTCTGGCTGGACTACCATCGGCGACGCGGAGAGCGTGATTCTGGCCGACGGAACTTACATGCAGGCAAACTGCTGCACGGCCCAGAATGCGTTGTTTAACGGCCCGAATTCCTGGACGCCGACCGGCTCGGTGAACCAGCCGAATAACGATGAATCAGGGTTTACGCTGCTGACCAACGACCTTGTGCTGACCGTGGATACGAAGCAGGATAGCAACTGCAGCACCAGCCAGGGCTCGGAGCTTTACGATCAGAGCACCGGCGTCTGGTCCTGCGGTCCAACGACTCCCGTCCAACTCTATAACCCCAACGACGAAGAAATGGGCGCCGCGGTCCTGATGTACAACAACCAGGTGCTGCAGTTTGGAGGGAACGTAGTAGCGACGGCTTTGTACGACGTTGCCAGCAACACCTGGTCGGCCGGTCCGACTCCTGCAAACGGTTTGGATCAGGCCGATGGTCCAGCCGCGCTTGAGCCGAACGGCAAAGTGCTTGCCATGTTGAGCCCGGGCCTGTTCCAAGGTGGTTGCCAGTTTGTCGAGTACGATCCAGCGACCAACACCCTGGCGAACACAGTGAATCCGACGAACTGCCCGGGCGACTCGTCGTTCGTCGGACACCTGATGATCCTTCCGACCGGTCAGATCATGTTCACCGACTTCAGCGGTCTTGTCGAAATTTATACGCCGGCCGCAGGTGTGGTTGCGGGCGTCGCGCCGACCATCAATCCTCTCAATGGACAGGTCGCCAGTCCTTCCACAAACACGGTTCTGTCTGGCACACAACTCAATGGTTTGTCGCAGAACAACGCGTACGGTGACGACTACCAGGGATTTACCGACTATCCATTGGTTCAGTTCGTGCCGGTCGCTGCCCCTAACACTATCTATTACGCGACCACTCACAATGAGGGCACGCACTCGATCGCTCCCTCCACTTCCACTTCCACCGAGTTCGACGTGCCCGCCGGCCTTCCCGCCGGGAGCTATACCGTGTATGCGGTTGCCAACGGCATCCAGTCGAACCCGATTACCGTGGACGTTGTACCGGGCTTCAGTATAAGCGCAAGCCCGAACATCGTAAGTTTGGCGCAGGGCGGCAGCGTCACCATCACCATCACGGTGAATTCGGCTAACGGTTTCTCGGGCAGCGTCACCTTGAGCGCCTCCGGTTTGCCGAATGGTGTGACCGCCGGGTTCGTCCCGAATCCCACAACCTCCACCAGCACGTTGACCCTTACCGCCAGCGGTTCAGCTGCCTTGGGAACGACCAACGTGACCATCCAGGGCGTGTCGGGCAGCTTGACGAGCACCACGACGCTGAACCTTACCGTCAACACGCCTATTAACGGCGCCAACATCACTCTGACTCCCGCCACGGAGTCGTTTGGCTCGGTGGTGGTAGGCGCGACCAGCAAGGCGAAGACGGTCACACTTGCCAACAGCGGAAGCGCAACGCTGCAGATCAGCAGCATTGTAACCAGCGGCGCATTCGCGCAAACGAACACCTGTGGCAGCACTTTGGCCGGGGGAAAGAAATGCACGATCGCAGTGACCTTTACTCCCACCGCGACCGGCGCTCAGAAGGGGACGCTTTCCGTCTATGACAACGCCACCAACAGTCCACAAACAGTGGCTCTGTCTGGCACCGGCGAGGCCCAGGTGACGTTAACGCCTGCGACGGCGAAGTTCGCGGCGACGAAGGTCGGGTCACACAGCTCAGCCAAGGCGTTTACGCTGGATAACCACCAGAGCGTAGAGCTCAAGAACATCTCGATCTCGACGACCGGCGAATTCAGCGTCACCTCGACGACTTGCGGGGCGACCCTGACCTCCAGTGCCAGCTGCACCATCGACGTAGAGTTCATTCCAACCGGAGTGGGGACTACGACGGGGACGTTGCAGGTGACGGATAGCGCCGGGAACAGCCCCCAGACTTCAACTCTGACGGGCACGGGCAAGTAGAACCAGAACCACCCTGGAACTGTTTTGCATAACGGGGCTGCCCCAGCGGCCCCGTTTTTTTTTGCCGGTGCTGGCACGCCGACCGAAAGGGAAGACCGGATGAAGTGCGGCCAATCCGAGGACCTGACTTTGGTAATCTGCCCTGTTGGCGCCGGCTGATGCAAAATTGATCGAGAATGTCCTCCACCGCCATCCCGCAGAAAGGACAACGGGGCTCGCGCGTCAAGCTCGGCGGCTCCATCCTTGCCCTGGTCGTGCTCGAAAACGGGCGTCAGATCCGCGGCCGCATGAATCAGCTTTCCGTCAACGGCGGCCTGGTCTCACTCGAACACCCGCTCGACGAAGGCATCCGGGTGACGGTCGTGTTCCACCTCGGCTGCACCAGCATCCGCTGTCGCGCGCATATGTTGTTTCCCATGTGGGCCACCCAGGGATGTCTCCAGCCTTTTCGCTTTTTGGAATTGCCCGAAGCCAGCCGTGCCAGTCTGAACCGGGAATTGGAAACTCTGGTACAGGCGGGCGCATCGCAGGAAGAAGAAGAGAGCGAGTAGCCGCTCACCTTGGTGCTGCTGCCAAAATCTGTTCCAGCGAATATTTCTGCAACTCCCCAATCCGCTCCAGCGTGATATCGGGCTTCGGATACTCGGCCACCAGCGCCGCATCCAGCGCGTAGTGTCCCTGGCGCGGAAACACCGTGGTCACCCGCGCACCCCAATACTTCTTGATCGCCGCCAGAATACGCACCTTGTCGTCCACCATCACATAGTGCGCCGCCGGATACCTCGCCTCCACATCGTTCAGTTCGTGTTCCTTATGGATGTAGATCAAGACGTGCCCTTCGAAGATCTCATGCAGGCCCGAGCGGTCCACTTTGAGCGGCTGGAAAACCACATCGCCGTCGCTCAAGATCACCGCTCGTCCCAATCGCTGCGCGTACTCCACCGCATCCAGCGACTCCGGAAACAGCCGGTTGGCAAAGGGATAATTCACCATGAAGTGCGACACGGCCAGCAGCTTCGGATCGCGCGGCCGCTCGACGCGACACCGCTGCAGCGCGCCCAGATAGTCCGCGTATCCGAGCTCCGTGCGCAGCTGTTCGAAGATTTCCCAATAGCGCTGCTCGCAGTCCTCGCCCACTTTATTCGTGAGGTACCGCTTCAGATCTTCGGCGACACGATCGTTGTCGAGCAGCGTATTGTCCACGTCGAAAAAGAACACGGTACTCGGGTTGGCATCGGCGCGCTTCACACCATCTCCAGAATACTGGTCTGCAAAATAAAGACGTGAACTTATCATGCCAGAAATCACAGCCCAGCGTCGCCGTCTATCACCGCACGTCAGAGCTGGATTTCCGCGCTTCCTGTAGACTTAACCTATCCCGAAAATAGGAAATTTGGGCACGCCACAAAGGGGCTTGTCAGCTCCCTTGCCGTGTAGTACAAAAGCGTCGTCGAAACAATCAATGAATCTGCCGGGGCATAAAAATGTGACTCTGCCTCACAAACCGGACATCTATTCTCGCCCCTCCCAGGAGCCGCTCTCGTGGAACATATTGATCCAGCCGTCATCTATCGCTTCGACACACGCTCCAGCCGGCTATGCGAATTCTGCCGGGAACTCGACCCGCAATTCCCCCAACGCCGCCCGCTCGACCAGATGGTTGCCAGCAGCCGCAAAGCCACTGCTTCCGCCCATTTGACCGAGGACGGCTACGTCCGCCACCGCATGCTCGAATTGCGCCGGATGACTGCCCGCGCACCGCTGACCGCAGCCTAACCGGTGGATTTGGGTCCTGAAGCGCGATTTTTTTCGCGCAACTTTAGCGGGGGCCGCGAGTTCTACTAGGTTAGGTCTCAAATTGGTGTACCCTAGGCGGGGAGCTTCCCATGCTGGCCGGTATGCGATCCTGTTTCCTGCTTTTCCTCCTTATGGTGTTCTCCGTGGCTGCCTGTTTGCCCGTTCAGGCTCAGACCAACGGTGTCCCCGCTTCGGTCACGTCAATGAACGGCGTCGCCCCTTCGGTCACGTCAATCGGTTTCGGCGGGAGGTTCATTAATGGTGTCAGTCCCAGCGTAACGTCGCTCGGGCCAAACGGCTACGGCAACAACTGGCCGATTTTTGGAAACTGCTGTGCCAACGTCTTCTTGCCCGAGAACCCGAATCCTCCGCTGTCCTCTGGGCGCCATCACCACCACCGCAAGTATCGCGATCGCGCCGATCTTGTCGGCGTCCTCGAACCGGCCTACATTCCATATGCCGTTCCCGATCTCGAGGAGGACGTCCAGGAAGCTGACGATGACTCCGCCGCCGTCGTCGACTACGTCCACGCTCCCAGCGCGCGGAACTCTGGTGCGCGGAACCCTGGTGCGCGGAACTCTGGTGCGCGGAACCCTGGTGCGCCGAACGACGATCCTTCCACCAAACGCGCCGGGGACCGTGATTCCGCTCTGCAGGCCGACGCTTCCGCCAACCCATCGCCTGATGAACCAGCCGAGCCCGTGGCTGCCCAGCCCCCGACCGTGCTTATTTTTAAAGACGGTCACAAGTCCGACGTGCTCAACTATGCCATCGTGGGCGATACGCTCTTTGATTTCGCCGACGGCCACACCCGCAAGATCCTCCTCGCCGACCTCGATCTCTCCGCTACCCACAAAGCCAACGACGACCGCGGCGTAGACTTCCAGATTCCGGCAAACACGGCGCGGCAATAATAGAAGTCAGCGGTACGAATCGGCGAACACTTCCAAAGCGTAGACGGTGGAGCGACGGGCGTCCTCGCCCGTCCTGACCTGGGGAAGCCCGGCGCTCCACGGGCAAGCTGAAGTCTGCCGGGGTAGAGATTTCGGCCCGCACTGCGGACGGGAGCGTTCACACCCGAGCTCTATTCGCCGTATTTGTCTTTTAGCGAGCGCGTCATTTCGTCACGGAGTTGCCGGTAGTCGGAGTGGACGGTGGCGCGCAAAGCGGCTTCGGTGGAACTGCCTTGCGAAAGGAGTTCCAGGATGCGCGTGATTTCGCTCATGCCGTAGGCGTCGCGAATGTATTCGGCGGCGGCGAGAGATTCGGCATAGGCGGCGGTAGCCTCAGGGGCGGAGAAGTTCATGAAGCTGCCTTCGAGCACATTGAAGGGAACTTCATTTCCGGCGGCGAAGAGTTGCGCCAGTTGGCGTCCGTAGGGAGCGGCCGACTTGCCCTCTTCAATTTGCGCAATGCCTTCGTTCAGCCAGGTGGGGCAGCGGTTGCTCGACATCTGCGAGACGAACGAGTGTGTCAGTTCATGTTTGAGGACGCGCGCCAGTTCGGGCGTAACACTAGAAACGCCGCTGATCGGGATGCGCAACTTACCATCGTTGAGGGCGCCGGTCCAGGAGGGCGCGCGGGTGACGTCGAAGAACGTCTGCTGGGTGTAGATTGTGACCGCGATGTTGTTGTGGGGCGAGTAGCCTAGATCGCCCACCAGGTCGTCATACTCGGAGTCGAGGGTCGAGAGCAGGTCGCGGCGGAAGCTCTCGGAGGTGTCCTTGCCCTCGTAGTGCAGGTTGAAGTGGGCGCTTTCGCGCTGCGAAAAATCGGATTCGGCGCTCGATTCGCGTTCGGCGCGGGCGAGATATTGGCTAACGGTCGGATCGGGACGCAGAGTCAGCGACTTCTTCCAGGAGCGAATGGCCTCAGGCGTATGATCGCTGGCGAATTGCACGAAGCCCAGCATGGCCATGGCATCGGGTGAGTTGGGATCGATGCTGGCGGCGTGTTGCGCGTAGGACAGAGCTTCGGAGGCATGGCCGGTGCGCATCAGCGTGGCCGCGTAGTAGATCAGCAAGGTCGAGTTATCCGGCTGGAAACGGAGCGCGGATTCGTAATAGCGCTTGGCCTGCGGAAAGTTGCCGTGATCGGATTCGTGCTTGCCGGCCAGGAAGTAGGCGGTGGCGGCAAGTTCGGGATTGGCGGTTTGCGCGAGGCTGGCGAGGGCGTCGGTATCAACCTTGCCGTCGCGGATGAGTTTTTCAGCGACGTCGGCTTCGTGGTTGAACGAGGGCGCCGGCGGATTGATGTCGGGGACGCTGCCAGAAGCTCCGGCGTGAACCGGGGCGGCGCCGCCGGTATCGATGCGCTCGACCGAGGATTTCGGGATGGCGTAGGTGTCTTCGCCGAGGTCATACTCGACGCGGTCCTTATTCTCGCGGACCTGGTCGGCCCAGATGGTGCTTCCATTCTTGAGGTGAATGACGTCGGCGGGCGCGGGAAGCGCCGTGAGAAGCACTAAAATGAGGAACAGGGTTCGCACTTGGCTGATTCTAGCAACGGGGTTGAGGGGCGGTAAGGTGACCAAGGTGCTGGAACTGGGGAAAAGTTCTCAGCTCCCGGTTCTCAGTTCTCAGTGGGAATCGGATGGTCCTGGGCTTTTTCTGAGAACTGAGAACCGAGAACTGTTTATGAAGCCACGCTTGGTTCGCTTGCGCAGGATGATCGGGTTGGTATGGTGCCTCGTGGCCGCAGCCGCTTGGGCTCAGGCAGCGGGACCCGGACCCCCGTGCCCGCAAACGGCGAGCGATCTCTACGCGCGGATTCGTTCCGTGGGACTCGATCCGCAACGTGTGTACCACGTGCGGGGTGCCTCGATTGACCGACCGAATCTCCACCTTGATTTCGACGACGGCACGCTGGCGTTCACAGAAGATATCTGCGGGCGGATTACGGGCGCGTTCTTCGAGGGTGAGGGCGAGATACGGCTGCGGCCCCCGAACCGGGTGGAACGCGGATCGCTGGCGCTGTTCACGGGGATGGCGATTCTCGAAGAGCAGTTCACCTCGGGATATCTGCGCTTCAACGACGACACGGCGGCGATTTTGCAGCCGTTTCTCACGCCGCCGGACGAGGCCGCGGAATTCATAAAAAAATGGAGCGACACCAGCCGCAGCTTGGCGGAGTTTGATGCCCTGCGCTTACTGCTGGACTTCAGTCATTTTCTTCCGACGCCGGGGGGTAGCGAGGGTGGAAGCGAATTGGCTCGAAAATTCCCACCGTTGCTGCACGCCCATTTGCTGGGCCGGACTTTGGGTGGGTTTGAAGTGTTTTGGGATGCGGCCAGCCCCGAGCCGTTGTGGGCGGGGCAGCCGCGGGTAAAAGACGGCGCTCAGTTCTTCGACATTTGGACTTCGTTCGCACCCAGTAGGTCTGGCAGCGCAGCCACGGCTCCACTGGCTGGTGATGCCTCGATTACGGCATTCCGGATTCGCGCGTCGGTCGAGCCGCCGACGAGGTTGCAAGCATCGACGGAGATGAATGTTCGAATTCGCAGCGGAGGAGAAAGGACGCTGGTGTTTGAATTGTCGCGTTATCTGAAGATTGATGCCGTCGAGGCGGATGGGCGTCCGGTGGACTTAATTCAGAACCAGGCGCTGGAAGGGACCGAGCTGGGGCGAAAAGGAAACGATCTGGTGGCGCTGGTATTTCCCGCTCCGCTTGTGCCCGGGCAGGAATTGAAACTGCGCTTCAGTTACGCGGGCGAGGTTCTGTCGGAGGCGGGGAAAGGTTTGCTGTATGTGGGTGCACGTGGCACGTGGTATCCGAATTTCGGTTTGAGCCCGGCGCAGTTCGAGATGGAGTTTCACTATCCGGCGACCTGGACGCTGGTGGCGACGGGAAAACAGGTCTCGCGCGCGGGCAATAGCGAAGACAAAGACGAAGCGGAAATCAACCAGGCGGCAGGAGCGGAGAAAGTTTCACGTTGGACCTCGGAGCGCCCGATTCCGGTGGCCGGTTTCAACCTGGGCAAATACGTTCGGGCGGAGGCCAAGACGAAGCCGGGCAACATTCTAGTCGAGGCGTACGGCACTAAGGGGGTGGAGAAGTCGTTTCCGAAGGCGCAGGCGGAAGCGGTGGAACGGCCGGATTTTCCCAGTTCTCTCACGCCGAGATCGAGGCCGCCTGTGGCAGTGACTCCGCCGCCTCCTTCTCCGGCACACGACGTGCAAGCGGTGGCGGACAGGGCGGCAAAGGCGATTGAGAGCTTCTCGCAGTGGTTTGGACCCTATCCCTATAGCTCGCTGGCGCTGACCCAGATGCCGGGGGATTTAAGCCAGGGATGGCCGGGGCTGGTCTTCTTGTCGAGCTTCGCGTTTCTGAGTCCGCAAGAGCAGACAGATCTGCATCTTGATCCGGTGGCTCGCGAGCTCGACAGCCAGGTCCTGGTGCACGAGACGGCGCATCAGTGGTGGGGCGATCTCGTGCTGTGGAAGAGTTATCGGGATCAGTGGCTGGCGGAGGGTCTGGCGAACTATGCGGCGCTCCTGGTGCTGGAGCAACAGAACCCGGCGCAATTCCGGCAGGTTCTGGAAAAGTACCGCCGGGATCTTCTGAGCAAGAACAAAGATGGAGAGTGGCTCCGCGATGCCGGACCGGTGACGCTGGGGCAGCGGCTGGAGTCGTCGCATTTTCCCGAGGGATACGAGGCGATCAGCTACGAAAGAGGGACGTGGCTGTTTCACATGCTGCGTTCCATGTTGCGCGATTCCATGTTGCGCGATTCGGTGCCGCGCGATTCCGAAGCGGAATCCGCTTCCCGGAAAGGGCGGGCGAATCCGCTGTTGAATCGCGAAGAGCCGTTCTTCCGTGCGCTCCGGAAAATCAGGGAGCGGTACGCGGGAAAGAGCATAAGCACGCAGGAACTGGTCGAAGGTTTCGAAGAGGAACTCCCGCGCCCACTTTGGTACGAGAATCGTCACAAGCTGACATGGTTTTTGGAAGGTTGGATCGAAGGGACGGCCATCCCGGAGCTGGAAGCGCGGGAAATTCGCTTCACAGAGAAAGCTGGCGTGACCACGGTTACGGGCATGATCGTACAAAAGGACGTGCCCGACGATCTGGTGACGGCGGTTCCCGTGTATGCCTCGACGGCGGGCAACGCGTTGGTTTTTCTCGGTGAAGTGTTGGCGGATGGCAGGGAGACTGGGTTTCGGCTGGTCGCGCCGAGCGGCGTGCGCAAGATTGTGCTCGATCCGAAGCAGACGATTCTTACGAAGCTGAAGTAGATTCCGAACCACATTCCCGAAGACTGAGAGGTTGGTGCGGAGCGCACTCGCTTGGCCAAGGCGCCGAGGCCATGCGATTGCTGGAGAAGAGTTGTCAGGAAAGTGAACCGGAGGATGGTATGACTCTTCAGCCCCATGTATTCGCAAACGACGTATTCACAAACGATCAGCCACGGCGGCGCACCATTCTTCTGGTTGAAGACGAGCCTTTTGTGCGGGAGGCAACTTGCAGCATTCTGCAGAGCGCGGGTTTTGAAGTTCTGCCGGCCGGGGACGCGCAAGATGCCATGAAGGTTTACGAAGAGTGCAAACGGGCAATCGATCTGGTGATGACCGACATGGTGCTTCCGGGACGGTCGGGAGAACAACTCGGGCAGGATCTGCGGGAGCATTCACCCGGGGTGGCGATTCTGGTGACGTCGGGTTACGGCAACCCGGAGTATGAAGCGGAAGCGCCTGAATCACGCACGTATTTTCTGGCGAAACCGTATTCAAGGCGGACGCTGGTCGAGAAAATTGAGAAAATTCTCGGGGCGGCCTCGCTGGGGCGGGCCGCGTCGCAAGCGGGCTAGGGCGTGCCGGGCTTAGGGCGTGCCGGGCTAGAGTGTGCGATGAGTCCATGCAGTGGAGCGACGGGCGTCCTCGCCCGTCCAGCCGGTCGAAACCTGCCACCTGGTTTCGTCTACGCCTGCGAAATCGCGGTGAAGCTCTCCAGCGCCGCTTGGCGGGCGCGAAGCTCTCTCAGTTCCTCTTC
>Ga0116134_1000511_pt1 | contig 20099 bp, 19 predicted proteins | sample June2015DPH_19_5_FD_89737 | JGI IMG/M metagenome (GOLD analysis project Ga0116134, IMG submission 89737) | Peatland microbial communities from SPRUCE experiment site at the Marcell Experimental Forest, Minnesota, USA - June2015DPH_19_40 | ecosystem: Environmental > Terrestrial > Soil > Wetlands... | reverse complement strand
CGGCACCGCGAACCGCTCCAAGGCCTCCAGTGCGGTGAGCATCACGGCCAGCCCGCCTTTGGCATCGGCGACGCCGGGTCCGCGGAGTCTGCCGGCCTCGATTTCGCTGACCGACTGGAATGGATCGTTGGGCGGATAGACGGTGTCCAGGTGAATGTTCAAGAGGATCCGCAGCGGAGCCAGGGGGCGCTTGGTGATGGAAAGGGCCTGGCCCAGCGGCGTGCGGATGGTTTGGGCGCGGTGATCGATTGATTCGGCGGGCGGAAGGTCATGCCGCCGCATCTCGCCGCCCAGAGTTGAAAATTCGCCGGCGAGGATGTCGGTCAGTCGGGCCAGACCGGCGGTGTTAGATGAGAACGTGTTGATGTTCGCCCAATCGGTGACACGCTGGAGCATCCGGTCGCGCTGGGTGGCGATCCAATCGAGGGCGGGGCGATACTCGGGTTTGATCATGCGCGGCATCCGTCAGAAACGTCGAATGAAAATTGTATCAGCGCGGCGAAGGGTTTAGAATTCCGGCACTGTTGACCGTGGCATTTATCTTGGTCGGATTAGGTGCTGTGCTGATCATCTTCTATCAGGCACTGCGTTATTAGCCGTCTGACGGCGGAAGCGTGGAGACAATGGACAAGGACACATTGCTGGATGGGCTGGAATTTTCCCGGACGCGGCTGCTGGGGATCCTCGAGACGATCGAGAAAACCGGGCAGGACGGAAAGGCGCTGGCTTGGCGGCCGGGGCCGGGGCGGGCCCATATCGCCTGGCAGGCGATGCACTGTGCCGCGACGCATGATCGGTATCTGAACGTGGGGATGTTGCAGGGATCGGCGAAGGATGAGGCCCTGGTTGCGAATTTCGGCGGAGGCTCGACGCCGTCGGACGGCAACGTGCCGACGCTGGCGGTGATCCGCCAGAAATTGAGCGCAACCTTTGAGCCGCTGAAGAAATTCGTCTCGGAGCAATCGCCGCAATCGCTCGCGCGGCAGATCCCGGCGCCGGGGGGAAAGACCCGCAGCGTGGCCGAGGCGATCCTGCTGCTTGCCTGGCACGAAGCGCACCATCAGGGTCAGATTCATTTGACGTGGAATTTGTATAAAGCGGCGCACGGGGTCGGGTGAAATAATCTAAATGGGCGACCGCGATTTCGGGACCTTGGCGTGACCCGCGGTGCTTCGCACCGCCGCCAAATATGTTTGCGGTGTCCATGAATCACGGTTCCTTATTTAGACCGCGCCCGGCGGGAATCAAGTGGAGACGCCGGCTTTCTGCATGGAAATGATCCACGTCGGCGTCTGCGCGAGGTATTGCCGCAGATGCGCCCCGCGCGAGTGGAAATATGCGGCCATGCCCGCCTCGAAGAAAGCGGCGGCGATCAGCGAGGCATAAACCAGAATCATAACCTCGTGGATGACGCTGAGAACGGAGGGGTTAAACTGGTCCAGGAGTTGGGCATCGGCGCCGCCCACGTCCGCGACGGGATGAGCGATCTCGCCGTGCAGGTTCCACAGGGCATAAAGCAGGATAAGCGTTGCAAACGACAATTGGTTGAAGGTGAGAACGCGGATAGCGCGGAAATCGAGCCGGCGAAGCCGGCCGCCGCCCATGATTTCGATGACGCCGATGGCCGCGAGGACCAGGCCGATCAGGATGCCGGCAATGCTCGTGATGCCGAGCAGGACGGTCAAAGCGCCGAAGATCGCGAGGGTGAACCCCTCGAACTGCGCGGCGCGGACGGCGCGGCGGATTTTGCGGAGGGCATGTCGGGCGTCTTCCAATTCGCGAAGGTTCTGGGGTGTGAACTGCGGAGAATGAGGAGCGGGCAGCGACATGTAAAATCTAATCGGTTTGCGCGGAGCAAAGCGCCGTGGGCGATTCGCGCAAAACCGTTTGCACGATCTGTTCGGGGGACACGGAGGACATGGGCTGGCCGCGAATAATGGTGACGCTGGGGCCGAGGGGTTTCCAGACGGCCGGATCCGTCGGGCCGAACAGGATGACGCTGGGCAGGCCGAGGATGCCGGCGAGTTGGCCGGGACCGCTGTCGTTGCCGACAAACGCCCGGCACTGGCACAACTCCTGAAGCAGATCGACATAGGTCGCGGGCTGGACGGTTTGCGCGGCGGATTCCAGGCGATGAATGTGCTCTGCGGGCCAGCGCTCCCGCTCGACTTCGCCCAACAGGATTCGGCAAGGATGCCCCGCAGCCTGGAGCATCTCGATCAGGCTGAGATACGAATCCAACGGCCAGCATTTGGCGGGCGAACCGCTGCCGGGGTGAACGGCGACGGGCGCGGCATACGTTTTCCTGGGATAGCGGATGCCCGAGGCGGCGATGGAGGCGAGGATCTGGCTGACGGCGGCGCGAACAACGGGCACGGACGATAGAGAACCGAGCAAAGACTCATTAACCGAAACAAGATTGGCTTGAGGAGCGATCGCCGCAACCGCGCTCATCCAGGCGTCGCCGGCCTTGGAGAGATACGTGAAAATCGAATGCGCGGCTTGCAATTTTTTTCGGCAGGGGTCCGGCAATTGAGCGGGATCGCCAAAGAGATGATGCCAGCCCGCCTCGATGTCCATGGATTCCAGGCGAAGCGCTCTTTCGGCAAGCTGGCCCTTCTGGCGGTGGGTGATGAAAATGATGCGGCTCTGTGGATACAGCCGGCCCAGCGCTAGTCCGAGGGGCCAGGACCGGACAAAATCGCCGAGTGCGCCCGCGTGGAAGATGAGAACGTTGCGAAGCATGGGGATCAATCGATGGCCTTTTCGATCCATCCGCCGCCCAGGAGCCGCTCGCCGTCGTAAACAACGACCGCCTGACCGGGCGTGATGGCGGACTGCGGCTCGGCGAAACGAACGGTCAAGGTATTGCCGCTCAAGAGGGCCGTGGCCGGCTGCGCCTCGTGGTTGTAACGAATCTTCGCCAAGCAGGAAATCGGCTCGTCGCCCGATCCGGGACGGTCGCTGAGCCAGTTCACGTCCGTGGCAACCAGAGCGCTGCGATCCAGAGTCCCCCGATCGGCAAGCGTGACGCGGTTGGAGCCGGGATCGATGTCAACGACGTAAATTGGCCGGCCGAAGGCAACGCCAACGCCCTTGCGCTGGCCGATGGTGAAATGCTGGTGTCCCTCATGGCGGCCGACGACGGCGCCATCGGTCGTGACGAGTTCGCCGGGACGAACGGCATCCGGCGTGCGGCGGCGAACGAGAGCGGCGTAATCCTGATCGGGAACGAAGCAAATCTCCTGCGAGTCGGGCTTGTTGTACACCGGCAGCTTCAATTCCTCGGCAATCGCGCGGACGTCCGGCTTCTCCATATCGCCGATGGGTAGGAGCGTGTGATCCAGCGTTTTCCGGCTCATCCCAAAAAGAACATAGCTCTGGTCCTTGCGGCGGTCGCGGCCGCGGAGCAGCGATCGCCCGCCGGTAACCGGATCGACGCCGATGCGCGCGTAATGGCCCGAGGCGAGGTAATCGGCGCCGACCGCCTGGGCGTACTGGGCCAATCGGCCGAACTTCAGCCAATCATTGCAACGGACGCAAGGATTGGGCGTGCGGCCGCGATTGTACTCATCCACGAAATAATCGATCACTCGCGAAAAATCCCGCTGAAAATTCAGAACGTAAAACGGCACGCCAAGGATCGCGGCAACGCGCCGGGCATCGGCGGCGTCGAGGACCGAGCAGCAGCCCTGCTTGGATTTGGCGGAATCGGCGGAGCAGGCCGTGGAATCGACAGAATGATCTTCGACGCCATCGGGCGAACCAAGGCGCAAGAATACGCCGATGACTTCGTACCCCTGGCGCAGCAGAAGCGCGGCGGCGACGGAGCTGTCCACTCCGCCGCTCATGGCGACGACGACTTTGCCGCGATTCGCGGGCATGGGCGGATTATAGGAGGAGAAATGGGAAATCCGAAGTCCGCGTAGTGCCTCATGATGTTGGGCCCACCCTTTTTCTGCGTCCGACTCACAGCCCCGTACATAGCTTCACGATTTTCAGCGGAGTCTCGGGCTGCTCTCCGGGGGTTAGGATCGAGAGGTGATCACCGGCAAGCAGCACGGTTTGGGCCGTCGGCAGCACTGTCGCACCGCCACGCTCGATGGCGATAATCAGACAACCTCGCGGCAGCCCGGCCTGCGCGACGCGCTTACCGGCCACCGCCGAGTCAAGCTGCACGCCAATATACATGTTCCGCGGCTCAGCGCGCGACTGGCCATGACCGCTGCGCTCCAGATCAACCTCCAGAAGCGCCTCGTAGATCGGCAGATCGCGCAGAGCCTCGGCGACCAGGTACGCCGCCAGGCAGCTGATGCAGATGGGGAACAGCAGGTCGTAGCCGCCGGTCATCTCGCTGACCAGCACGATGCCGGTGAGCGGGGCACGAACCGAGCCGACGAAGAAGGCGGCCATTCCCAGCACGGCCAGCACCTGCATCTGCGCGGCGTGCGCCGGGACGATCAGCGATGCAGTCTTGGCCAGCATCGTGCCGAGTATGGCGCCAAGTAATAGCATGGGCGCGAAGATGCCGCCGGGCGCGCCGGAGCTGTAACTTACCGCGGTCAGCAGGAACTTCGCCGCGAACAACACCGCCAGCGCCATCAGGCCCGCGCTCATCGTTCCGCCCAGCAATCGCTCCGCCACGGCGTGACCACCGCCCAGTGCGTCCGGCATCCACCACCCCAGCAGCCCCGCCGCCAGACCGGCGATGCCCGGCAGCGTCCAGTGCGGTATGCGCTGGAGGCGTTGGGCCATGCGCTGCCCCATCAGGAGCGACTTGTTGAACAACACGCCCCCCGCGCCACCCAACACGCCCACCACAAGGGCCAGCGGCAGGGCGGCCAGAGGCATCGCCGCCAAGCCGTGGGCCTCGAACGACGGCGTGTTGCCAGCCAGCCACTGGGTGATCACCGTCGCGCACACCGCTGCGATGAGCGCTCCGGCGGCGGTGCGCGACGACAAATCGCGGTGCAATTCTTCAACCACAAAGAGCAGCCCGGCCAGAGGCGCATTGAACGCCGCTGCCAGCCCGGCGCCCGCGCCGGCGGAAAACAGTTGCGGCAAATCGCCCTCCGGCGTGCCAAGCGGCCCGGAAATCGCCCGCGCGATGGCCGCGCCCATCTGCACCGTCGGACCCTCGCGACCCATCGAAAGCCCGGACCCAATGCCCAGGACGCCTCCCAGGAATTTGACCGGGATCAGCCGCCGCCAGTTCAATGTGCGTACGTGGAGGAGCACCCCCTTCAAGTGCGGAATGCCGCTGCCCGCCGCCTCGGGCGCGAAGCGGGTGGTCATCCAACCGACCAGTCCGCCGGCACACAGGCCGATCGCGGGCAGCACCGCCCAGCCCCACGTCGGATGGCCATGCAGGATGTCGAGCATGTGTTCGCGCCCCGCCTCGGCCAGCGCCAGTGTGCGGCGGAAGGCAACGGCCAGCAGTCCGGCGCATAGGCCGACCAGCGCTGCGCGAATGAAGTGTGCGCGGCGTGGCGCGCGCGCCACAACGTCCGGCGGGCCGTCAGCGCTCGGCACGGGTGCAGATTGGTTCGATGAAAGGTCCAGCACTTCCGCAAGCGTAATCGATTTGGGCTGCTCGGCAAGCGATCACCAGCACGGAGGGGAAAACCGGGGCGCGCTGCATCGAAGGGGGAGAACGAGCTTGGTACGACCGCAGGCGCGCCGTCGAAGACATGCCGTTACTCCGCCATGGCGAACAATGCCAGGTGAATCGGATCCTGGTTGGCCTCTTGAGACGTTAGTGCCCCGGCGAACAGCACTTCGCCTTCTATCACATGCTCCAGCGGATTCACGGCGGTGACGGCCGCATGGTCGTCTCGGACGACATTCAGATGGCCTCGCTCGATCGCGAGGCGATTCCGTTGCTGGTCGTCAATGAAATGGTGCGGCACGATTTGCCGGTCGTGAAACATACCGACGATCTGGGCATGGTGCTCGAGGCGTTTTCGCGGCATGAGGTGAGCCACCTGCCGGTGACCATGAACAGCCGGCCGAATCACGTCATCGGTCTGATCAGCCGGGCGGGGTTGATGCGGAGATATCAGCAGATGCTGGCCGAGGCGGGGGGAACGTATAACGCTGACCTCACCCTTTCAATCCGATTCTTTAATCCCGATGTAATCGGGAAGATCGCCGAGAAGAACCGAGGAAAGAATTCCCTTTTGTCTTTCTTCTCCGCGTCTGTCTCCGCAATCTCCGCGGTTAAATCGAACGTTACGATTAGAGAGCCCGTGCGATTGGTGAGAAACGCCGCTCAATCGGACAACGATCAATCTCACCCAATCCGTTCGCGCCCGTTCATGTGCGGCCGTAACGCCTCGGGGATCGTGATCGAGCCGTCGGCGTTCTGATAATTCTCCAGGATCGGAATCAGAATCCGCGGGCTCGCGACCACCGTGTTGTTCAGCGTGTGCACGAAACGAATCTTCCCGTCGGACGCTTTGTAGCGAAGGTTCAGCCGGCGCGCCTGAAATTCGTACAATCGCGACGCTGAATGCGTTTCCCCGTAGCCGCTGGCGGAATTCTTGCCGTCGTAGCGGCTGGGCATCCACGTCTCGATGTCCATCTGCGATGCGTTTTTCACGCCGATGTCGCCCGTGCAGCATTGGATCACGCGGTACGGCAACTTCAGCCGGCGGAGGATTTCCTCCGAATAACCGAGCATTTCCTTGTGCCAGCGCTTGGATTCAGCGACGTCATTTCTGCAGATCACGACCTGCTCGACCTTGTCGAACTGGTGGACGCGATAAAGGCCGGCGGTGTCCTTGCCGTAGGTGCCGGCTTCGCGGCGAAAACAGGTGCTGAGGGCGACGTAACGCCGGGGCAACGCGCCTTCGTCCAGGATCTCGTCGTAGTGATACGCGGTCAGGCCAACCTCGCCGGTCCCGGTGAGGAACAAGTCGTCTTCGGCGACGTGATAGGCCTGCTCGCGGCTGGCGGGGAAAAAGCCGGTGCCTTGCATCGCGAGATCGCGCACGAGGACCGGAACCGTCAACTGTGTGAACCCGTTCTCGCGGGTCATCATGTCCATAGCCAGTCGCAGCACGGACTGGTGAAGATCGGCGCCGGCGCCTTTGAGGAAATAGGATCGCGACCCGGCCAGCTTTACTCCGGCTTCAAAATCGAACAGATCGAGCGCCTTCCCCAGCTCGATGTGGCTCCTGGGCTTGAACTCGAAACGCCGCGGCTCGCCGTGGGTGTAGAGGACCACGTTGTCATCGGCGCTCTTTCCGGGCGGAACGTCGTCATCGGGCGGTTGGGGAATCTGCAAAAGAAGTTGGTCGCGGGAGGCCTCGGCGGTTTTACGCTGCTGCTCCATTGCCTGAAGCTGCGGCTTCATCGCGGCGGCCCTGGCTTTGATCGACTCGCGCTCCTCGGGGTTCTTTGCTTTGCCGATCTGGCGGGATAATTCGTTTTGCTCGGCGCGGAGGCGATCGAAATCCTGCTGAGCGCGGACACATTGGCCGTCGAGATCGAGAACGGCGGGGATATTGACCGCGACGTTCTTCAACTCCGCGCCGCGGCGGTATTTTTCGGGATTCTCGCGCAGGTCCTTGATGTCAATCATGGATCACCACGCGAAGATAATTTTACCAGGCGAAATGGGCAAAGGCCTTGTTGGCATCGGCCATGCGGTGGGTGTTTTCCCGAGTGGCCATGGCCTTGCCTTCCTTCTTATACGCGGCCATCAACTCATCGGCGAGCCGATCGGCCATGGGCCGGCCGCCGGCGCTGCGGCACGCTTCCAGAAGCCAGCGAAACGCCAGGCTCTGCTGGCGACGCTTGTTGACCTGCATGGGGACCTGATAGTTGGCCCCGCCGACGCGCCGGCTGCGAACCTCGACGTACGGCTTGATGTTGTTGATCGCCGTCTCGAAAAGCTCGAGCACGGGAACGTCCTTGACCTTTTTGCCGACCTGATCGAGGGCTCCGTAGAGAACCCGCTGGGCGACGGTCTTTTTCCCGTCCCACATCAGGCAATTGATGAATTTGCTGACCAGCTTGCTGTTGTAGCGCGGGTCGGGTTTGAGGATATCTTCGCTGGCGGTGAATTTTTTGTATGCCATTGTTGAAAAACCTGCTGCGTTTCCTCAGCGTCTAAGCCACCAAATAAATGCCGCGATGCCCAGGACGATCACCACCAGAAAAACGATGACCGATTTCAAACTGGAGGTTATGTCCTTCGTTGTGCCCACGTCGCCATCGAGAAGGAACTGCAGGGCGACCATCTGCTTACTTTCCCGCCTTGCTGCCGTACTTGCTGCGGCTGCGTTTTCGTCCCTCGACGCCGAGCGCGTCAAGCGTTCCGCGAACGATGTGATATCGAACGCCGGGCAAATCGCGCACCCGGCCGCCGCGGACCAGGACGATGCTATGCTCCTGAAGATTGTGCTCCTCGCCGGGGATATACGCGGTGATTTCCCGGCCGTTGCTCAGGCGCACGCGGGCAATCTTCCGCAGCGCGGAGTTGGGCTTCTTGGGAGTCATGGTCTTGACCTGAAGACACACGCCCCGCTTCTGCGGGCAGGCGTCGAGGTCTTTGACCTTATTGATCCTCGGCAAACTTCGACGCGGCTTTTTGATCAACTGATTGATCGTCGGCATCTTACTTTCGGTCCTTGCTGTAAAACTCGGTCATCCACCGTCAAGGGGGAGGTATCATACGGGCAGGCCGACGACTGTTCAAGCGGTCGGAAAAGGCCATTCCCCGCGGGCTGAGGGGAGGTCCCGGAGAACATGCGATTGCCCTGATTGGCGCGAGGAATTGATCTTCCCAGCCTCCCAGCATACCTTCACCCAACCCCACACACCGGCAGCGAATGCCATAAGGAGCCATAAGATGAAGCGAGAGTTGAAACGAGCGTTGGGAATGATCGGATTGTGCCTTTGCGTAGGCTTGCTCGTCGCCACGATCGGCTCGGCCGACACCCCGGCCACTCAGCCGGCCGATGACGGCGCGATCCGCATCAAGGCTGGTTCGGACAAACCGTTCACCGATCCCCACGGACACATCTGGCAAGCCGACAAGGGTTTCGACGGCGGCGACACGGCCGAACGCGACGCGACTTTGAAGATCAGTAACACCGACATGCCGGCCTTCTATCTCACCGAACACTACGACATGACCGGCTGGAGCGGCGACGTCCCCAATGGAACCTACACGGTGAAGCTCTACTTCTGCGAAACCTACGATGGGGTGACCGACGCCGGCCAACGCGTCTTCAACGTCAAGATCGGCGATCAGGCGATCAAGAATCTGGACGTCTTCAAGGAAGCCGGGGGCTCGCAGAAGCCGTTGATCAAAACATTCGAGAAGGTCGTCGTGACCGACGGCAAGCTGAAGATCGGCTTCGACGCGGGGCAACAATCGCCGGAAATAAACGGAATCGAGATCATTCCGCATAATTGACATTCAATTGAGCGCATCACTGAGTTGGCTTTGGCTCCCGATCTATGTGCTTCCGCTGCTGCTGGCCGGCGCACTGCTCTATTGCGGCCGCCGGCGGCGGGTCGGCGCCGATCCGCATTGCCGCCGGTGCAATTATCTACTGCACGGTCTTGAAAGCGCACGGTGTCCCGAATGCGGCGCCCTGCTTTCTTCAGCGGCCATCGTCCATGGCGAACCGCGGCGGAGATGGGGTTTGTTCCACTCCGGATGGCTCGTTCTTTTGCTGTGGGGACTTTTATCCTTGACCGGCGGGATTTCCCGTCTTCAGAACATCGACTGGTATCAGTATGACCCCGAATATTTCGTCTTCAAGGACCTGAACTCCAACCAGCCGCCGACGGTTGAGCGCGCCTGGATCGAACTCACCCGGCGCGATGCCGGCGGATCACTCTCCGCGCCGGCGCGCGACAAACTCGTGCGCTTTGCCCTGTCCCGTCAGGGCAATGCCAAAACTCCCTACAATAATCTGGACGCCCTTTCGATCAATTACCTCGGCAAACACATCGCTGCAGGCGATCTTCCGCAAGAGCAGAAGACGAAATTCTTCGAACAGTCGTTGCGCCTGCGACTGGCCGTTCGCCCCAAGGTGATCGCGGGAGACCGTGTCCCCTACCTCTTGATTCACGAAGGATTTGGACCGAGCAGCGGCCTCTGGACGAAGTTGACGATGAACGGCGGCGGCGTTGATGGCAAACCGGTTCAGGGCAACGCCGGCGGATATTCCTCCTTGAGCGGGTTCGGGACGGGATCGATCGGCTCTTCTCTGGAATGTCGAGTGCCGGGCAAGCACGAGATCAGCCTGACATTTGGAATCGAGATCTTCAGCGGCCCATATAACTCGGCCGGCGGCACGCCGCTGTATCGAAGCAACCGCACGCTCACGAGTAGTTTTGAAGTGCTGGCCGCGAAGCCGCAAAACCTGGTTCAGCCGATCTTCGATCCGAAGCTCGCCGGCGCGATCAAGGCCGCCATCGCGCCGGAATCGTTTCACTTCAGCGCCCGGAACGAAAATTCTTTCCAAGGCAATATCCATTTTTTCGCAGCCCCCGTGAATCTCGCGTTCGATGTCTATGTCCGTTACGGCGGGAAAGAGCACCAACTCGGCGCGGTGACGTGCAGCGCACAGAATGGCCCCCTTTCCAATGATTATTCCGTCTTCGGCAAAGGAACCCCTCCTGTTCCGGGAACCGTCGATGTCATCCTGCGCCCCAGCGAAAACGCGGCGCGCGGCACCGCCGACCTGTACAGCTTCTGGAATCAGGAACTCGTCTATCCAAACATCCCGGTCGCGCAGCCTTAGCGCATTTTCGATCCGCCTGTAGCGGGTTGTGAACACGTTTACCGCCGAAATCATGCCGACTGAAGTCGGCAAGCCGCTACGGCATAGTTGAAAATGCTCTAGCGGCCCGCGGCCATCCGATTTTGCCAACGGCAGATTTGGATTATCCTTGTCGCCAATATGTTCGACGAACCCAGCGAAGGCCCGGCCAAGCATCACCTGTCTCCGACGGATCAGGCGAGAGAGAAGGCCGACGAGTTTCGCATGCACGCGGAGCTGGCCGCGGTTTTTGAGGCTTGCCGGAAGTTCGACGCCCGGATTATTCCCGGCCTCGACCCGGAGCTTGCCCGCGACATGCAGCAGAGCTTCGGCCGACTGGAAAAGTCGAAGTCGCCCCACGGTCCGGTCCTGCCGGAGCCATCCGCCGCCGAAGCGGCCCGGTTGCTCAACCTTCCCAAAACCCGCGAGCTTCCCACCAATGACTACCACATCCACCGCCGCCCCGGCGAAGTGATGATCGTCCGTTGGCTTCAGGGGGAAGAGGTCGAAACATTCTACGAGCGCCTTCAGGCTCACTTCGACGCGGCCCTGGCGGGTTGCCGGGAAGACCAGCGGCAGGCGCATGAATGGAAGCAGGACCCGCACACGCAGGCCTACCTCGCGGCCCTCGACGCCGTCGAGGTGAAGATGGCCGACCGATATCTCCGCGAGGTCATTCGCAAGCACAAGATCTTCGTGCTCTCCACCCAGTCGGCCGACGAGATGAACATCGCGTATCTGTCCGACTACGTGATGGAAGTCTGGGTCGCCGATATCGTCGGCCCCACATCGGCTCCGCCGGAAGAGCCAACCGAGCAGGATTTGGCCTGGTTCTTCAAGCTCTTCTCGCTTCGCGGAATGGGCGAAGGAATCGAGCAGATGTGCTTTTTCGCATATCTGCAAAAGTCGGACGAAACGCTCTAACCGTTGGAATCATCCCTGGCGGCTGATCCAGCCGGCGCGGCGGTGGACTCTCACGCCGGCGGGGAACTGCTGTCTTGCGGGCGTGGCGGCGTCGGCGGCGAGGTCTCGCAGGCGATCGAGCATGGCGGGGGTCAGCTTGGCCGGCGGGACGCCTTGCGACGTCAGCCAGCGGCGGGCGGATTCGCGGGCCAACATTCGCGGGGATACGGCCAGGGCAATCGCGGGGAATTCCTCATTCAGCGCCGGGGCGGTTTTGCGAATCCATTTCGAGTATTCCGCGCAGGCGCGGCCGACGGCCAGCAACGGCTCGTGCAGATCGGGGCGGGATTCGAGAAATTTGCGGATGCGGTTGCGCGCGTAATGGTCGGATACGTTGCTCGCGTCCTCACGCCAATTCTGCCCTCGAGCGGCGAGGAGATTGCGCAGGTCCGATCGGCGGACATGCAGCAGCGGACGAAGGATGGTCAACTCGCCCAGCCGGCGGCGGACGGACATGCCGGGCAGCCCCGCCGGGCCGGAGCCGCGCAGCAGGCGGAGGAAAATCGTCTCGGCCTGGTCGTCGGCTTGGTGGGCGAGGATGACGCCGAGGAGGTTTTCACGGGCGACCGTGCTGCCGAAGAGTTCGATGCGAAGGGCGCGGTAGCGGGCTGAGAGATTCTTCGGGAGAGATTGCATTCCCGGCTCGATCTGGTCTCGGCGGGCGATCGTGAGGGGGATCGCGAGTTGGTTGGCCAGGTCGGCGACGAATTGAGCGTCGCCGGCGCTTGCCTGGCCGCGGGTTTGATGGTCGAGATGGACGACGTGCAGAAAAAGATCGGGGCGGGCGTGGAGCAGAAGCAGGAGCGCGACGCTGTCTGCGCCGCCGCTGACGGCGACGGCCCAGCGGCCGGGAGGGACTTTGGCGACGCCCGAGATCACCCGGGCATTTTACAAGGAAAAAGCCCACGGCGTCGCCGTGGGTATTAGAAAGCCGCCTTCAGTTTCTGGCGGAGTTCCCGGCAAATCCGGCGAATCGGCGACTGCCAATCGCCGATCTTTGGCTGGCGGAAAAGGCGCATGGACGGATACCAGGGCGAGTCGTCGCGATCCAGGAGCCAACGCCAATCGGGCACGAATGGGAGCAGGAGCCACAGCGGCTTTCCCATGGCGCCGGCCAGGTGGGCGACGGCCGTGTCGGAACTGATGACCAGATCGAGATTGGCGATCAGCGAGGCGGTGTCGGCGAAATCCTGCAATTCAGCGGTCCAATCGGTGATCTGAAGACCTTCGGGCGGGGCAACTGTCTCGGCGGCGGCGGGACCTTTCTGCAGGCTGCAAAACCAGGTGTTGGGCACCGCCCCTAGCGGCGCCAGCGATGCCAGAGCCGGGGGTTGGGTCGCGCTATCCTTGGAACCGTGTTCGCCCGACCAAACCAGGCCGATTTTGATTCGGCCGTCGCGCGGGACGCGGCCCCGCCAGCGTTCAGCGAGGACAGGATCGGCAAAAAGATACGGAACGTCGGCGGGGATGTTCTGGAGCGTGGTTTCGAAAAGTCGCCCAAGGCTGCCGAGGGGAGACTGCACGTCGAACGGCGGAATCTCCTCGGGCGGGCAGATGATCTCATCGAGGCATGGAACCGATCGAAAGAGCCGGCGAAGCTCGGGATATGCGGTGACGATCGGTTTCCCGCCGCGCTGCACCATCAACGGGACATAGCGGACGAACTGAATGCAATCGCCAAATCCCTGCTCGCAATCGAGAAGAATGCGTCGGTCTTTCGGGTCGCTGCCGTCCCACAATCCTCTGTGCAAATAGCGAGCGGGGGTCGCCAGGCCATTGGCCTTCCAGCGCGCCTCGTAGCCGAGCCAGCCTTGGCGGAATTCTCCTTTCAGAAGTTGGAGCAAACCCAAATTCCACCGCGCCGGCGGAAAATCAGGCTGGATGGCCAGGGCCAGGCTGAAGAAATCGATCGCCTTGTCGATCTCACCCGTCTGGTGGTGAATCTCGCCGAGAGTATTGAACAGCTTGTGGTCGGCAAACCCGAGGGATTGGGCCTTAAGACAAGCGGCAATCGCCTCCTTGCGCCGGCCTCGCTGAAGCAGCGCGATGGCTTTGCGGTAATGGACGATAGCGCTAGGCTCGATTTCGAGCGATTGGTTGAATGTTTCGATCGCCTCATCGAACGCCTTCATTTTTAGAAGCACTTCGCCGAGTTCGCTGCCGGCTTGTGGTAAGCGGGATTCCAGGGCGAGCGCGCGGCGCAACGCATCGGCCGCTTCGTCGAGTCGATTCTGCCGATGCAGGGCGCGGCCGAGGTTGCACCAGGCGTCGGCGGAATCCGGCTGGAGCGAGAGGGAGCGCCGGGCCAGATCGATGGCTTCATCGACCGCGCCCCGCTCGGACAACAGTCCCGATAAATTGCGCAGCGCTTCCGGATATTCCGGCCGGATCGCCAGCGCGGCGCGATAGGCGGCGACCGCCTCATCGAGGCGGTTCAGCTTCATCAGCGCGTTGCCCAAGGTCAGATGCGTCGGGGCGAAATCGGCTTGAATAACCAGCGCCTGCTGAAGGATTTCAATGGCATGCTCGTGGCGACCGGCCTGCGAGAGCGCGCTGCCGAGGGCGTCGAGCAGTTTGAAACTATTCGGACCAATCCGCAGCGCGGTCTGGAGCGATTCGATCGCCAGCTCGAATCTTCCGAGTTTCATCAGGGCCAGGCCGAGGTTCGCGTGCGCATCGAGCAAATCCGGCTGGAGGACCAGGGCTCGCAGATAGACCTCGATGGCGTCGGGGATTCGGCCGAGCGTCGCCAGCGCGGCGCCCAGGCTGGCGTGATATTGGGCGGCCGTGGGATTGAGCGTGATGGCGCGGCGGATGAAATTCAGGGCCGCTTCACCCTGGCCCATCTGGCTGGACAGAACGCCCAGAAGATGCAGGACCTGCGGGCTGTTCGGATCGGCCAGGAGAACCTGGCGATAAATCCCCTCGGCCTCGCGCAGCCGACCAGCCTGGTGATGCTGGACCGCCAGGTCCAACGCCTCCTGAAGATTCATGGTTGAATTGTGCGTTGCCGGCACCATTTTAGCCACATCCGGTCATAGGCTAATTCCACGTCGCGGGCAAAACGCCGGGCATCCATGAGCGGCGAGGAGAGCATCCGCCGGCGAAGGCCCGATCGCAACTCGGCGAGCCGAGGCAGGTCTTGCGCCAATTTCGTCGCGATGGCAACGAACTGTTCCGGGGTTCGGGCGGCCAACTCCGACAGATTCAGGTTCGACAATTGGCTCAAACCCGCGCGGCCGACCGAGGTCCGGCCGACGAGCGTCACCACGGGAACGCCCATCCATAGAGAATCGAGACTGGTGCTGTGACCATTGTACGGAAAGGTATCCAGTCCAATGTCTATCTTGCTGTAATAATCGAGATATTCGCGCCGGGGTTTGCGGGCGAGGAATTCAATGCGATTGCGTTCGATTCCGAATGAGGCCATTTTTCGGGCCAAGCGTTCCCGGGCGGAGCCTTTGGGGCTGAGAACGATCAGGCGCGAACCGGCAACCGCGGCCATGACCTTTGCCCACAGGGCCAGGACCGCGTCGTTGTACTTCCAGAAGCCGTTGAAGCACCCGAAAGAAACGACGCCCGACTGAATGGCCGGCGGCGCGGAGACCGGCGGAGAGACGGCCAGTTCCATGCCTTCCTGGTCGTAGCACCAGAAGGTGCTGGGCAGACGAATTGAGTTTTCCACGTAATGCTCGTCGCCGATGCCGGGCGGATCCAGATACGGATCGGTCAGGCGATAGTCGATGGTGTCCAATCCTGTTCCGGCGGGATACCCGATAAAGGTCGCCTGAATCGGAGCGGGCTTGCGAGCGAACACCATGAGGCGGCTGCCGGAGGAGTGCAGGGAAAGATCGACGAGGATGTCGATCGCGTCGCCGCGGATCATTTGCGCCCCCGCTTCGTCGTCAACGTCGAATATGTCGCGCCAGACATTGCAGCAAGCGCGCATTCGATCGGTCAGAGGTTGGCGTTTCGTGCTGCTGGAATAACAGAAAATCTCAAACCGATCGCGGTCGTGCTCGCGCAACAGGGGCAAGATATTTCGGCCCGCGGGGTGGTCGTTGAAATCGGCGGATACGTAACCAACGCGCAGGCGACGGCCAACGGTCGGGTCGTTGGCATGTGGGCGGATGAGCGAGCGGATCGGCTGGGCGTGAAGCTGGTTCCATCGCCGCTGCTCCGCGAGGATGGCCACCGGATCGTCGCAAGTGTAACTGAGGATCAACAGGTAGTTGCTTTGCGCCGCCACCCAGCCTGGGGCGTTGGGCAGTAATGCCCTTAGCATGGCGAGGGTCTCATTGGCCAATCCGCTTTGGAGCATCGCCGTGGTGAGATTCAGGCGAATCATTGGATTGTCGGGCTGGAGGCGAATGGCGTTCCTGAGCGCCTCGATGGCCTCGTCGGGCTGGTCTTGCGCGACCAAGGTGCAGCCGAGATTATTGTAAGCATCGACAAAATCGGGTTGGAGGGCGATGGCGCGTCGCATGAGCTGGATGCCGGACTCGGCTTGACCCACCTGCCCACCCAAAACGCCTAGTAGATGCAGCGCATTCGCATTATTTGGATCAACCTCCAGAACTCGGCGATAAATCACTTCGGCCTCGGCGAACCGGCCGGCGCGGTGATGCTGCGTGGCCAAATCCAGGGCCTGCTGGAGGGTGAGGGTTGCGGGGCCGGGCTTGGGCGTTTCCATTAGGCGCTATCAGGCTAACGGTTTTTATCCACGATGGAAATCCGAGCCGCGTTCTGGAAACGCAGCGGTCGGGAAATTCATGTGGGCTATTTTGGATAATCGACTGAAATGCAACATCAAGCCCAATGCGGGAGGGGCGAACTTCGACGAACTCGTTCGAGCCGTGCGGCGCGTCGTATTCGCCCTTCGCCAACTAACTGGCGATGGCGGACAAATCCCTGTACAAAATCAACTCGCTGATGCGATGTTCGGCGGACATTTGTCACAAACAGACCGGTTGATCCTATGACGATGCGATATCGTTTGGACATCCGCCCTTCGGCAAAGCGGGATTTCGACCGTCTTTCCCCCGATGTGGCTAAACGCATCGTTCGCAAGCTGGAGTCGCTCAGAAATAACCTTGGCGGCGATGTAAAGCGATTGGTAAGCTATTCCATTGGTTACCGGCTTCGGGTCGGCGACTGGCGCGTGTTGTTCGATGTGCAAGGGCCCCTGATTATCGTCCGCGCCGTCCGTCATCGCTCCGAGGCATATTGAGCTATCGAGGTGATTATGCTGAAACTCAAGCCGGAATTCCTGAAGAAGAACGGAAAGACCGAATTCGTTATCCTGACCGCGCGGGATTTCTCGGCCATAGAGGAATTGATTGAGGACGCCCTGGACATCCAGATCCTCGAAAAGGCACGCCATGAGGATGATGGGAGCCCCGGCATTTCACTTGAAGAAATGAAACGCGAACTGGGCATGACCAAAAAGCCCCGTAAAGCCAGGGCATGACAGCGGGGAGCGGCGATTGCTTTCGCTGAAATCCTACTACGAAACGCGCCTTCTTGTGTTGACGGAGCGCCTGAAGGCCTGTAATCGGCCGAGCGGCTGGCGCGGTGATTCTAGACGGACAAATCCAGGGCCTGCTGAAGGGTGAGGGCGGGTTTCGGGGCTTCCGTGGGGGGCATCAAGAGAGAATGCCGAGCGCCAAATGAAGAGCCAAGCGACCGCCTTTCATTTGGCACTCGGCATTATCTCATCGCTTATGCGCTTTCTTTTCGCCGTTCGGGCTTCAGCTCGAAAAGGTTCTGCCGGCCGCTGACGATCTCCTCGGTGATGACGTACTTTCCGCCCTGCTGCTGGTCCGGCAGGCGATACATCAAATCGAGCATGATCTCTTCTATGACGGCCCGCAGGGCCCGTGCGCCGGTATCGCGCTTCAGGGCCCGCTCCGCGATCCGCTCCAGCGCGGCGGGGGTGAATTCCAACTCGCTGCCTTCGATGCGGAAGAATTTCTGGAATTGCTTCACCAGCGCGTTCCGGGGCTCGGTGAGGATGTTGATCAGCGTCTTGATGTCGAGCGGCTCAAGCGTGGCGACCACCGGAAGCCGGCCGACGAATTCGGGGATCATGCCGTATTCGACTAGGTCTTCGGGCTGAACCTGCGCCAGGATTTGAGCCCGGTCGCGCGACGTTTCGGCCGCGACGGTTTCGCTGTTGAAGCCGATTTGCCGCTTGCCCAGACGCTTGCGAATGATGTCTTCCACCCCGACGAACGTTCCGCCGCAGATGAACAGGATCTGGCTGGTATCCATCTGGATGTATTGCTGCTCGGGATGCTTTCGCCCGCCCTGGGGCGGAATGTTGGCCACGGTGCCTTCGAGCATTTTCAATAGCGCCTGCTGGACGCCCTCGCCCGAAACGTCGCGCGTGATGCTGACGTTGTTCTGCGTCTTGCCGATCTTGTCGATCTCGTCGATGTAGACGATGCCCCGCTGGGCCGATTCCAGATCGTAATCCGCGTTTTGGAGCAGCTTGAGGAGAATGTTCTCGACGTCTTCGCCGACGTACCCGGCCTCGGTGAGGGTCGTGGCATCGCCGATGGCGAAGGGGACGTTGAGAATTCGCGCCAGCGTTTTGGCCAGCAGAGTTTTTCCGCTGCCGGTCGGTCCGATCAGCAGCACGTTGCTCTTGTCGATTTCAACGTCCGCGACGCCGGGCGGAGGTGGAGAGCCCGGGTTGGCGGGGTCCGCGGACGCGGGGGTCGCGGATTCCGACGTTGTCAGCCGCTTGTAGTGATTGTGCACCGCCACGGCCAGCGCCTTCTTGGCGTATTGCTGACCCACCACGTATTGATCGAGGAAGTCCTTGATCTGGCGTGGGCTGGGAATGGTGCTGAACAGGGGCTGACTGGAAGTCAGCTTTCGTTTTTCCTGGCGGATGATGTTGTGGGCGAGATCGACGCAGTTGGCGCAGATGTAAACGTCATTGGGCCCCTCGACCATGGGGCCGACATCGCGGGAGGATTTACCGCAGAAGCTGCATGTGGTTACGCGACGGCCGCGGAAACCACCCTGCGAATTCTGGGAATTTCCGGGCGGAGGGGGATTTCCCTGACCTCCGCCATTGCCCGTCCGATTGGTAGTGGCCATCGACTTTTGCTTCCCTTGCGGGGTCCGGTGAGGGATCCCAATACCATTGTTCCATTAAGGCAAGCGCCCACGTAATCGAAACTTAACGTCTCCGTAAGTATCGAACATTCCGGGGTAGCGACTTGACCGGCATTCCATCCCGGTACCACATCATATAAGACAAAACAGGCAAAGTGAAAAGCCAAAATACCCAACCTATCCAATTTCTTTTGCATCCCCGAATTGAGAGACATTCCGCCCACAGATTATCGGGCACTGGGCGGCGTTTGCTTGGCGGATTCACGCTTGGCGGCGGCCTGAGCGGCGGCCACGACCTTGTCGCGCGCGAGCTGAAATTCCTGATCGGTGAGTTTCCCCTCACGATGCAATTGCTTCAGATCGCCCAGAGTGAAACCCGTGGCTGGAAGGTCGGCATCTTCCGGACCCCACAGACGTTTGCGCAGCCACATCACGGCGTAAGTGGCAACGATCACCATGATCAGCAAAAATACGCAGACGAAAACCAACCCGCTCGCGCTGTCATCGCCATCAGCCAAATTGGTCAGTGCGCCGAGCTGCGGCATCACTGCGACTTTATGAAGCGGCTGCGGAGGGGTCAAATCGCGGGCATTGCCGATTGGCCACTTGCCGCAGCGGCGCGGCCCGGCTCTGATATACGGCTTGATGGCGACATTGGATCTCTTTGACCGTCTGCCACCCTCGCAAGCCGATCATTGGCGCCGTGTCCGCGCCCCCGGCGGATATGAATGGTGGGAATTCGATGCACAGGACGAGGCCCAGGGGATTCGCGCGGTCCTCAGCTTCCATGATGGGTTTGCCTTTGATCCGGAATATGCCAGACGATATGACGCTTATCGCGGGCGGCCCACGCTGCACAGCCCTCCGGTGCCGCAACAGTATCCCTGCGTGCAGTTTGCGATATTCGAAAATGACGTCGTCGTCGCCGGCAACACGATCCGCTTTGGCCAGGGCGCCTTTCAATCCGACCCAAAATCCAACGCCCTATCCATCGGCGCGAATCGTCTGGAATTGCGGGATGGAGAAACTCGCGTGCAATTTGGGGGCGGCGATCCGGCCATTTCGGCGCAGATGACGTTTCGACATAGATCGCGCTCGTTGCCGGTGGAAGAAGCCATCCTCTGTTTTGAAATCGGGGCGGAGCATCGGTGGGTGCTGGCCCAGCCGCGATGCGACGTCGAAGGCCAAATCTCTTTCAACGGGCGGCAGGTTCAGTTGCGCGGG
>Ga0116134_1000510_pt1 | contig 20111 bp, 17 predicted proteins | sample June2015DPH_19_5_FD_89737 | JGI IMG/M metagenome (GOLD analysis project Ga0116134, IMG submission 89737) | Peatland microbial communities from SPRUCE experiment site at the Marcell Experimental Forest, Minnesota, USA - June2015DPH_19_40 | ecosystem: Environmental > Terrestrial > Soil > Wetlands... | reverse complement strand
AGCCACAGCGAGGTTCGCGACAGGGCGAGCAGCACGATCACCGGAATCGCCAGCAGGCAGGAGAATTTTGTCGCCGCCGCCAATCCGACGGCCACGGCGACGATTGCCGCGCGGCGCCAGGTTGGCTGAGCGAGCCATCGCAGGCCGTGGTAGGTGGCGGCGAGGCATCCGGCGCATGAGGCGAGGTCATTGCCAACCCAAAAGCCGAAACCGAGGAGGGTGGGATCGACGCTGAAGAACACGACGGCGGCCGTCGCGGCTGGTTCGCCGAGCAGCATTCGCCCCAGCAGAAACACGTACAGGAGCGCGATCGCGGGAAACACGAGCATCGCCAGGCGAGCGTGAATCAACAGCGTGGAATAGGTTTTGTCGCTGTGATACAGGACTTGCATTCCCAGGGCGTATCCGAGGTCTTCGGTGCCGATGGCGGTTTGTCCGCGGCATTGGGGAAGGCGTGCGCCATCCAGCCAGAGCGGGATCGCGGCGACGAGCCGCGCCAGCGGCGGGTGCGAGCCTGGCGCGACGAGTTTTCTCGCTTCGATCAAGGAGACGGCCGCGCCGATGTGGGAGCTTTCGTCAATCGTGGGGCTGAATACCCCGACGGAAATGGCGAGCCGCGCCAGCATGACGGCCCCGGCGATCAGGGCCAGCCACGGAAGTCTCCGCGAGATTGGTCGGGAATCCTCGCTCAAGCGGAAGGGCGAAGTATAACATTGATGGGCGGAATCCAATGGGCGGCGGGAAACTCTCATTCGTAGGCGATGGGAACAATGGCGGACTTCGGTTTGCCCGGGCGGTGAATGAGCCAGAGAACTTCACCGGGCTGCGGCCTGGGAAATCTGTTGGGAAGATAGACGGTGACGATGGTTGGATCGCGTCCGATGGCCGAGACACAGCGAACGGTGTGCGAAAGCGGCGCCAGCGCGGTATGGCGGGTATCGATGACGGAGAAGAGCGCGGCCTCGGCGTCCCGCCAGATGGCGAGCAGGCGTCGCCTCAGCATCAGGGCGGCAGCCAGGGCAATGAGGGCGGCGGGAATGACGACCGCGCCGGCGATGACCCGCTGGCCCAACGGTTCGGGATAGCGGCGATCGGTCCAAACGGTCGGATCATTCGGATCGACGTGCAACACGGTGCTCTGGCCGTTGGTCACGTATTCGTTCGAGGAAAGGATGCCGTAGGCATTGATGGTTTGGCCTTGCCAATCGAACTTCAACGTGCAAGGCAATCCCGGGGGAAACTTGCCGCCGACGCGGGCGTCGCCGTTGACCTCAATGACAGTGGCGGTGACGATCGCGCCGGTGGCGATGAGCCGCTGTTCGCCGCGGAACGCCAGGAATTGCTGGGTGAGGAACCATCCGCCGATGGCCAACAGCGCGGCGGTGGCGAGAAGCCAGGAGCGAACGATGGGTTCAGTCCAGCTTCTGCGGTTGACGGCGGGGGTGAAGGGACGGGGCGGCGGCGGTGGCGCGGGGGGCGCCGTCACCGAGGCGGCGCGAACCGGCGCCGAGCCGCCGGCATACGGAATCGTCGGCGGCCGATGCGATGGACCGGGCTTGGACGGAGGCTGGGTCAAGGGCTGCTCATTTCCGGCTTCTCATTTCGCCGGCCGAAGGTAACCCCGCTTCACGCAGTCCACAAGCAAATCGTGAGCGATGGCCCCGGCGACGCGGCCGCCGGCTTCGCCGTATTCCACGAATACGCAAAACGCGATCTGGGGATGATCCGCCGGCGCGTAGCCGATGAACCAGCCATGGGCCAGGTGCTTCTCGGGATGATCGGGATAATCCGGACGAAGATACCACCCTTGAGTTCCGGGATCGCCGAAGTTCACTTGCCGAAATCCAATGATGTTTCCGCCGGCGTCGCGCTGGAGGAGCGTCATGAGCTTGCCGGTTTGCCCCGAGCCGGTCTTACCGGCGATGGGGATTTGCCGCATGGGATCCTGGTCCAGGGGAGGATCCTGCTTTTCCGGCAGGATGGCCGCGCCGGAGCCGTCTAGGGAGCAGACTTCGCGCATTCCCTTTTGCACCGCCTGGAGCGCATCGGCCGAGAGATGCAGATCGACCACATCCGGCCCCGGCGTCACCGACGGGCGAGTTGTGAAGCGGCCAAGATCGTCAGCGGCGATCAACCGCGGACGCATCCAAATGCCGTCTCGGGCGAAGGTGGCGGCGACATTGGCCATCTGGATGGGCGTCGCCTGAATGTGGCCTTCGCCGATCCCGGCGGACCAGGTCTGCGTCTGGGCCAGGATTTTGTTGGCATCGGTGGGCCGGTAAATCAGGCCCGGGTTTTCTTCGATGCCGATGCCGGTGGGACGGCCCAGGCCGAATCTGTCAAACCAGGCGGACAGTTTATTCATGGTCATCCTGAGCGCGATGGTTTCGAAGACGACGTTGCAACTGTCCTTGATGCCGTCGGAGATTGTCAGCATGTTATCCGGACCGACGCCCGGGTCGCCGGCCCCGGGAATGCCGTGACTGATGGGGCGGCCTTCCGGCGGACATTGGAAATATATCCAGCAGTGTCCGTAGGACTGCGGTTTGCCGTCGATGATCAGTTCGCCCGTGCAGTGGATTTTATCACGGGAGGTCATGATGCCGTCGGTGATCGCGCCGCTGCCGACGATCGGCTTAACCGTCGAGCCGGGCACGACATCCATTTGCGTGGCCCGGTCGAACAGGGGCTGATTGAGTTCATCGCCGGCGAGTTCCGCATATCGCGTTGCCAGGTCCTTGGGGTCGTAGCCGGGATTGGAAACCAGCGCCAGCACTTCGCCGGTGTCGACTTTGATGACCACGGCCGCGCCGTGCTGGTTGTAGCGTGTTTCGAGGATCTCTCCAGTTTCCCTGTTTCTGCGGACGCGGGTTTTGACGAATTCGTTTTCGATGTCCTGCTGAAGGAGGATATCGATGGAAAGAGAGACATTTCTGCCGGGAACGGCGTCGATCTGATCGATGACGCGATCGGTTCCGGTGACGGGATCGGTAGCGGCGACGCGGTCGATCTTTCCGCGCGTGCCGCGAAGGGTCTCCTCGCACAGAGCCTCGATGCCGGCGCGCCCGGCCAGATCGGTCGGCCAGTATTTCCGCAATTCGCGAAAGGCGGTGACGCCGCAGCGGCCAAGCAGATCCGATGGCCAATACCGGCCGGCTTCGTCCGGCCAATACTGTTGCAATTGGCCATCGGTGAATCCAGCGTCGAACGCGACTTCCTCCGGCCGCACCGCCCCCAGATAACCCAGGACATTGCAGCCCACTCGGCCGAAGCGGTACTCACGGTATTTGCTGGGCACGAGGCTGAGGCAGAAGAATCGCTCCTGCTGTCGGGCGAGGCGAGCCTGAACCTCGGGCGAGATATTGTGCAGGATCACGTGCGGCGAGGTTTCCTCGCCCACTTCAATTTCGAATTGATCCATCGCGGACTCGTCTGGGGCGCTGTCAACCAGAAAGTGCCGATACCAGTTCGTGGAACTTTCGAGTTCGGACCGCGCGGCGGCTTCCTGGTAATTGTGCCACCAGATGTATCGCTTGCGCATCTCCACGCGCCGGACAATTTCGTGGCGGATGTCGTCGATCTGATCGGGGGTTTGGTTGCTGACCAGGGCCAACTCATCCCACATCGCCGCGATATCGCCGCGGATTCGGTTACCTTCGTCGTCCTGAAGGCGCTCCTTGTCCGCTTTCGAAAGCGCCTTGAACTGATTGCCGAGGCTGTTTTTCAGAATCCGTTCGGCTCGCTCCTTGACCCATTGGTCTTCGCTTTCGTCGGTGATGGCGCGAAAATCGACGCTGGCGTCAACGCATGGGGCGTCATCGATCAATTCAACGCCGTTGCGATCGAGAATCGTTCCGCGCGTGGTTTCGATGAACTCGCCGCGCTTCATGAGTTCCGCCGCTTGCCGGCGCCAAAGATCGTGCTGGAGAAGCTGAATCTGGGCCGCGCGGATGGCCAGGGCCCCGCAGGCCACGAGCACGATGGACAGTAAAACCTTGAGTCGCCGCTCGAACATGTCCCATCCTTGGGATGTCCCCGGTTATGTCGTGCGCCAATCGAAGGAGCGGCCGTGCGGATGCGGGACCGCGGATCGATCGCTACATTCTGCGCCGGGCGGATCGAAAGCGAAAGACCCGGCTGATGCGCTGGAGGCCGCCGAGCACAAACGGAGCGAGGATCGCCGAATAGACGGCGGTGTAAAACAGCGGCAGGACCGGGGCGTGGACAGCGGCGAGGTGCTGGCCGCCGGCGGATTCTTCCGCCCCCGGCGGGCGAAGCCAGCCGTGAATCGCCAAGACCACAGAAATCAGAACCCCCGCGATCAGCACCAACATGAAATGCGTCGCCGGATGCCGGCGATAGACGGCCTGTTGGACGGCCACGATGAACAGGGCGACGAGGCCGTAGGAGAATGCGAACAGGCCGAGGCTTCCGCCGGAGGCGAGGTCCTGCATCGCGCCGAGGCCGAAGCACGCCAGCAGGGCCGTGTCGCGCGGCGCGTTGAGGGCGATGAAAACCACGGCCAGAAGCACAAAATTCGGCCCGGCCGTGTTCCATTCCATCGCCCGCGCGATCCCCGCCTGCAAACCCAGGGCGATGTAGGCGAGGATAAAATAGCTGAGCGGTCGCATGTTCGAGGGATTCTTACTGCCGGCGGGTCATGACCCAAACATCGCTGGGGTGCGTGAGACTTGCCTCAGGCGCCAGGTTGATTTCGGCGAAGAGCGATTGACTGGGCAGCCGCTGAATCAAGGCGACCCGGCCAATGCGAACTCCATGAAGTTGGGGCCATCTGTCATCGGCCAGGACAATCCAATCGCCCTCGCGGACGTTTCTTTTCACTATCTCGAAGGGGAGGTTGCTGATGGCCATGTTGCCGTTGCCCTGGCCGCGCACGATCGCCATCAGGTTTGTATTTTCCTCGGCTCCGCTGGCGGAGACGGAGAAGAAATGCCCGGTGACGGTGAATCCCGCGTCGGTGACCAGAATGACATGCGCGGTCAGGGACCCAACGCGGTCAACCCGGCCGATCAAATCGACCACGGTTGCGGAAGAGAGCACGGGCTGATCGACATGAACCGCGCCGAGCCCCGAGCCGGTGATGGTCAGACCTTCGTGGTTATCGCTATCGGTTCCGGCCACCTCAAATCGGCTGCAGAGGCGTTCGACGCCGCCGAGCTGTTCTCGCTCGCCGGCGCGTTGCTCCAGCCGGTCGATCTCCGCGGCCATGACCAGGACCTTCTGCCTGAGGACCAGGTTCTCCTGTTCGATGGCCTGCGCCGCGCGCGTGTCTTCGGACGGTTCATGCACGAAATGGGCGCGGATCGCGCCGGCGATGAGGTAGGTTGGCCGGGAAATGGGGATCAGCAGGGTTGCGAATTGGGTGCGTCCCAGGTCCGTCAAGCGCTGCGGCAGAACGAAGGCGCTGAAGAAGCTGAGAATCATCAGGGCGAAAAAAGTCTGGCTGAATCGAAGGGACATCGCTCACGCCTCCATCGGCTTTTCTTCAGCCCTCGTCGGCGTCGGATTCCATCGTTTCCTTCCACAACTCGAGGTTTTCAAGGTAAACGCTCGTGCCGCGAGCCACGCAGGTAAGGGGGTCCTCCGCGAGTCTGACGTCCAGGCCGGTGGCGTTGCTTATGACCGTCGTGATCCCGCGCAACAGCGACGATCCGCCGGCCATCGTGATGCCGTTTTCGACCAGGTCTGCGGCGAGTTCCGGCTCGGCCATCTCGAGGGTGCGTTTGACGGCGTCGATGATCTGGGTGATGGGTTCCTGCAAGGCTTCGCGGATTTCCTCGCTGGTGACGCTGGTTTTGCGCGGCAAGCCGCTGATCAGGTCGCGCCCGCGCACTTCCATGCTCGGCTCGCCGCTACCGGTGGACGCCGCCGATCCGATCTCAATTTTGATCTTTTCCGCCATCTGCTCGCCGATGGCCATGTTGTAGGTTTTTCTCATGTGGCTGACGATCGCCTCGTCGAAATCGTCGCCGGCCACGCGGATGGATTCGCAGACGCTGATGTCGGCCAGGGAAATGATGGCCACCTCCGTCGTTCCGCCGCCGATGTCGACGATCATGCTGGCGGTGGGTTCGATGACGGGCAGCCCCGCGCCGATGGCGGCGGCCATGGGCTCCTCGACCAGATAAACCCGCCTCGCACCCGCGCGCTCGGCGCTGTCGTACACCGCCCGGCGCTCCACCGCCGTGATGCCGGAGGGGATTGCGATCACCACGCGCGGGCCGATGAAATGTTTTCGGCCGTGCACCCGGCGGATGAAATAGGCGAGCATGGCCTGGGTGATTTCGAAGTCGCTGATGACGCCGTCCTTCAGCGGGCGGATGGCGGTGATGGAGCCGGGCGTCTTGCCGAGCATTTCCTTGGCGACCAGCCCCACGGCGTTGCCGTTTTGCAGCACGCGGTTGGTCCCCTTCTTGACCGCGACGACGCTGGGCTCGTTGAGCACGATGCCTTCGCCCTTGACGCAGACCAGCGTGTTGCTTGTGCCCAGGTCGATGCCCATGTCGATGCTGAACATGCCCAGCAGCCTATCGAAGATCACGCTGTCGTCTCCTGACGGGACATTGGATGGAGCCAGTGGCTTGCCGATTGCAGAGTGGACCGACGCTCCGCATCGAATCGCTCTGAAAGCGATGGGAGGCTCGCAGCCGTTCGGCCGCGAGCCATTAAGAAAGTGAGTTGCACTTTCTTATCCAAGTGCCCGCTCCATCGGGTTCCGAGTTCGGGGGCGGTTCCCTACGCGACCGCCCCAAGTCTTCTTGCCCGGAAAAACGTAAAATACAGCACGCGCCCGCCGTAAGCAAATCGCCGCGGCGCTTGCGCGCTTTAGAAACAGGATAATCGATGAACCAGGAACAATGGACCGCCGTTGACCGCTATTTCGCGGAGTTGTTTGCGCCCAGCGACCCGGCACTCGATGAGGCCCTGCGGACCAGCGCCGAGGCTGATCTGCCGGCGATCCACGTTTCGCCGAATCAGGGCAAGCTGCTGATGCTACTCGCCCAGGCGCGTGGGGCGAGGAATATCCTGGAGATCGGCGCGCTCGGCGGGTACAGCACGATCTGGCTCGCGCGGGCGCTGCCCAAGGACGGCCGGCTGATTACGCTGGAAGCCGAACCGAAGCACGCGGACGTCGCCCGAGCCAACATCGCCCGCGCCGGCCTGGGCGAGGTGGTTGAGCTGATCGTCGGCCGGGCGCTGGATACGCTGCCAAAGCTCGTGGCCGATGGTGCCGGGCCGTTCGATCTGATCTTCATCGACGCCGACAAGCAGAGTCTTCCGGATTATTTCGCCTGGTCACTGAAGCTAACGCGCCGCGGCAGCCTGATCATCATCGATAACGTCGTGCGTAAGGGAACGGTGATCGACGCGGCCAGCGATGACCCAAGCGTGCAGGGCGTGCGGCGAATGAACGAGATGATCGCGGCCCAGCGGCGCGTGAGCGCTGCGGCGATCCAGACGGTCGGCAGCAAGGGGTATGACGGGTTCGTGATTGCGCTGGTGACCGCGGAGGGGTAGGGCTGCGCAATCGGTCTATGCGGCGGTGCCCGTCCAGGGCTTGATCTTCGCCAGCGTCTTGCTCAGGGCCGATTCCGCAACCTCGGTGTCGTACGCGGCCTGGGCTCTGAGCCAGTAACCGTTGGACAGGCCGAAAAACCTGCAGAGGCGCAGGTCTGTATCCGCCGTGATCGCGCGCTTGCCAGCCACGATTTCGCCGATCCGCTGCGGCGGCACCGCGATTTCTTTCGCCAGACGATATTGTGAAAGTCCCATTGGAACGAGAAATTCCTCGCGCAGAAGCTCGCCGGGCGTCACGGGTTTGAGTCTTCGCATGGTCATTCTCCGTTAATGATAGTCCACAATCTCCACATCCAGCGCGCCAGCGGTCGTCCAGCGGAAGCAGACACGGAACTGGTCGTTCACGCGGATACTGTGCTGTCCCGCGCGGTCGCCCGACAGTGCTTCCAGCCGATTGCCTGGCGGCACGCGAAGGTCCTGAAGCTGCCGCGCGATTTGCAACTGCCGCAACTTGCGTCGCGCGGTCGATTCGATGCTGGCGAACCGTTTCACCCGCCGACCCTTCGCCAAAGCCTCCGTATCGGCGCTCTTGAACGATAGGATCATCATCCGCAATAGTAACGCGACGCGTGATGAACGTCAATCGGGGCGGATCGGGCGAGGCAAGGTTGGGCGGATGGGGATGTCGATTCGGGACCGATTGAATGAACGCCAAGGAATCCGAATGGTGCACATGCGAATTGTGCCGGAACAATGGGCTGCTCTATACTCATCGGTCGCAACAAAAGAAGGAGCAGATTCCATGAACGTACTCGTCGCCGGTGGAGCGGGGTATATCGGATCGCACACGGTCAAACGCCTCAAGGAAGCGGGGCATACGCCGATCATCTACGACAATCTGGCCCGTGGACACCGTGAGGTGAGCGACATCCTCAAAGTGCCGGCGGTCATCGGCGATCTCAACGACAAGCCCAGGCTGATCGAAGCCCTGAAAAAATTCCGCATCGACACGGTCATGCATTTCGCGGCCTATGCGTACGTCGGCGAAAGCGTCGAGCATCCGCTGATGTATTATCACAACAACGTCGGCACGACGATCGGAGTGCTGGAAGCCATGAAGGACGTGGGGGTCGAGCGATTTGTTTTCTCCAGCAGTTGCGCGACGTACGGGAATCCAGATCATGTCCCCATTACCGAGGATGAAAAGAAGGCCCCGGTCTCGCCCTATGGCCGAAGTAAATTGATGGTCGAGCAAATCCTGGCCGACGCGCAGGTGGGCAATCCCAAATTCAAATTCGCGGCATTGCGATATTTCAATGCCAGCGGATGCGCCATCGACGGCAGCCTGGGCGAGGATCACAATCCGGAAACGCACCTCATTCCGGTGATTCTTCAGGCGATCCTGGGCGTTCGGCCGGGCATCACGGTCTTCGGGACGGATTATCCCACGCCGGATGGCACGAACATTCGGGATTACATTCATGTGGACGATCTGGCGGACGCGCACATCCTGGCGATGGAGCGGCTGAAGGAAGGCGAGCCGATCTACTGCAACCTCGGGACGGGGCGGGGGTTTTCCGTGAAGGAGATCATCGCGACGGCGGAAAAAGTGGCCGAGAGGAAGGCGCCGGTGAGTTATGGCCCTCGCCGGGCCGGGGATGCCGTCGCGCTCTGGACCGATCCATCGCGAGCGAAGAAGATCCTGGGATGGGAGGCCAAGCACAAGGATCCCGAGGCGATCATTCGCTCGGCGTGGAACTGGTTCAGCAAGCATCCCCGGGGATATGCGGGCTGACAAATCTTGCGGCGGGATGACAGCCCTTATTTTTTTCTCGCGCGGAATTTTACCCCCGCGGCCTTGCGGGCGGCGGTGAACGTTCCGAATAGGCGGATCGATGCGCCGTACAGGGCCGGCGATTCGCGGCGAACGGAACTGTCCGACAGGCTCTTGCCGCTGCGGGCGGCGGCCTTGATGGATTGGATCACCTGGGTCTTATTCCAACGGCGACGGCGGCGGATTTTTCGCGGATCGAAATTGGCGGCGCGAAGGGCGGCGTCGTAAGCGCCGAAATGCCGAATCGCGGCGGCGTGAAGGCCGGGATCGTCCGCCTGCAACGCCCCGCTGCTCAACGGCTCATCGTCGCGGTAACGGCTTTTCAACTCGAACACGATCGAATTGCGATCCCAATGCCGATAGCGGGAAACCTCGTCGGCATCGAGGCCGGCGGCGTGCAACGCGCGATGCCAATTGCCGAAAAGCCGCGGCTGGAGAGCGGCGAAGGCGGCCTTGCCAAGCTCGTCCCGACGCCGCGTGACGGCCGACCAATGCAGTTCCTCGCCGCGACGGCGAGCCGATTTGATCAGCGCGATGATTTTGCCTCGCGTCCAACGGGGGCGGCGGAGGACCGTGGCATAATCGATTCCCGCCTGCTCGACGGCCCGGCGATAGGATTTGAAATGATATGCCGCCGCCGATACCAGCGCCTGCATCGCGCGGGCCCGGCCGTTGTAGGAAAGATCCCCGCCGGTTTTGTGAAGACGGCGAATTTCCTTCAGGATTTCGGTCTTGCTCCAAATCATGGGTTATGGACTGCCAAGCCTCAGATGTATATCCGAGGCTGCCGACGCCGCCAATATCGCTATCATTTGCAAAAAGACAAGAACCAGTGGAAACGGATCCATCCTTACAGTTTGATCTTGTGACGGACGAGTTGGTAAACACGCGCTCGGCGGCATGGTCTTGGATTTCGTACGGGAATGAATTTGATTTGTATCGGTAGCGGTTTTCGTGACGGCCGAATACGCCGGCTCGAATATGACAACCGGTTGCCGCGTTCGCGAGGTGTAGGCTGGCCCGTTCACGTTCGTGCGGGCCTTGAGCCGCGGGCAACGAGGCCCCGCCTGCGGCGACTCGTATTGCGTCGGCTGCAAACGGCCTGTCGGAACTTGTTCAGGCAAGCCGACGGTTCGCGAACGCGGGAGCCAATTGTCATATTCGAGTGACGGAATTCGGCCGTCACGAGAACCGTAAACGAAAATACTCTTCCTCTCTCTCATCGCGGATCAAGACCCCCTTGTAATACCCATATCCAACCGGAGATGATTCAGCCCCAGTGGGAAACGCGGCATCAATGGACGGCATGATCAATCTCGATAAGCCCGCCGGGATAAGTTCGGCGGCGGCGGTGAGCCGGGTGAAGCGTCTGCTTCCGCGCGGGACGAAAATCGGACACGCCGGAACGCTCGATCCGTTCGCCACCGGGGTTTTGCTCCTGCTGATCGGCAAGGCGACGAAGGCGTGTGAGATGCTCATGGCCCAGCCGAAACGATACGAGACGACCGCGAAAATGGGCGCCACGACGGCCACGGATGACCGGGATTCGCCGGAAATTCCGGCGGCGATCCCGCGGCAGCCGAGCCGGGCGGAAATCGAACAGGCCGCGGCGGCGATGGTGGGAACCATCCAGCAAAGGCCGCCGATATACAGCGCCCTCAAAATCGCAGGCCATCCGGCGTATGAACTGGCTCGTTCCGGCAAGCCCGTGAACCTGGAGCCGCGAAGTGTGCGGGTTGATGCGATTGAAATCCTGTCCTGGCAATGGCCGTTGCTGCGGATGCGGATCGATTGCGGCCGGGGAACTTATGTTCGGGCAATTGCCCGCGATCTGGGCGAGGCGCTGAAATGCGGCGGATATCTGACGGAACTGCGCCGCACGCGCATCGGTTCCTTCGACATCGCGCAAGCCGTCACGCTGGAGCAATTGATTCAGCAGGGAATCGCGCCCTATTTGCAGCCGATTTCACTTCCGCACCCTCAGAATCCGCAGCAGGGCCGGCAAAACGATTAACACCAGCGGCAACTGCACGATCAGGCCGGTGATGATGGCGATGGCCAGGGGTTGGAGCATGCCGGAGCCTTGGCCGAGGTTCGTGGCCAGGGAATTATTCCGCCGCGCGTTTATCCGAGCTTGTTCTGCCAGTCTTGTGCGGTGTGAAAATAACGCAGGATGCGAACAACATCATCGTCATTCACTTCATAAACGACGATGTGGCCGTGCCGCTTCTTCTTTCTTTGAATCACACGATAATATAGCTTTGGATTAGTGGGTACGGGTTTGCCGTGGGCATAGTCGGTGGATAAGCGATCCGTTCGTCTTTGAAGGAACTCGGCGTACGAATTAGCATGAGCCCTACCGTACTGCTCCGCGTTCCAATCCCAAATCTCGTCGAGATTGGCCAGGGCTTGCGGCGCAAAAGTCAACGATCATTCGGGGTGGCTTGCTCGCCATGCGTCCGATTTCTTTCGTAAATGTTCGCGAACTTCCTCGGACGTGTAAGTTTTTCCGCCAGCCCTGGCCGCCGCGGAAATCTGCTCAAGCTCGCTTACCACCTGCGGCGTGAACAAATGGTCAAAATTCTCGGCGTCGTCGGCGACATCCTGGGCCACGACATCGGCGATGTATTCTTCCACGCTCACGAAGCCAGCTTCCGACGCGCGGCGCTGTGCGACGCGATAGAGTTGATCAGGCAATTGAACTTGCTGCATAAACGCTCATCCTCAAGGCCCGGCCCACATTATAACGGCGTTTGAGGCCGATTGTCATTGAGAAATTGGCCCTTTGTAGGGAATCGCGCCCCATTTGCAGCCGATCTCACTTGCGGACCCGCAGGATCCGCAGCAAGGCGGGCAACACGATTAGCACCAGTGGCAACTGCACGATCAATCCGGTGATGATGGCGATGGCCAGGGGCTGGAGCATGCCGGAGCCTTGGCCGAGGTTCGTTGCCAGGGGCAGAAGCGCGAGAATCGCCGCCACGGTGGTCATCACGATCGCCCTCATGCGATAGTTGCCCGCGGCGATGAGCCGATCGATCATCGAACCTTCGGTGAGGAAATCGGCATATTCGCTGTAGTAGAAGATCGCTACCTCGGTGACGTTGCCGACGATCATGACCATGCCCATCAGAGAGGAGATATTCAGTTCGGTGCCCGTCCATTTCAGGCCGATGAAGACGGCAGCGACGGCCAGGACGCTGGTGAAAATGATCGCCGAGGCCACGCGGAAGCGCTCATAGAGGAAAAGGAGAAGCAGGAAGACCAGGGCACCGGCCGAAACAATGACCCGTATCAATCCTCGGTCCGCGATCTGCTGTTGCTCGTAAAGTCCGCCGAGCGTGTAGCGCACTCCCGGTGGAATCATTCCAGGCTGATCCAGGAGCTTCTTCACGTCGCCGATGACCGAGCCCAGGTCTCGCCCCTTGGTTTGATCGATGCTCGCCGTGACGGAGACGACGCGCTTGAGATTATCGCGGGTGATTTCCGGCTGGCCGCTGATGACGTTGAAAGTGGCCACTCTCTTGAGGGGAAAAAGATGCCCGTCCGGGGCGCGGAGATTCAGTTGGGCCAGATCATCGCTTGACTTGAAATAATTCCGCGGGACCCAAACTCGAACGTCCATCATTTTTGGGCCGTTCTGAACCTGCGTCATCACCCGGCCGCTCAGGATGGTTTCCAAATCGGCGGTGATGGCCTGGGGGTCCACGCCTTCCAGCGAGGCCTTGACGCGATCGACGTGGATTTCCAGGGCGTCGCCCGCGGGAACGACGCCGGAATTCACGTCCGTGACGGCCGGCACCTTGCCGAGGGCGTCAGCGACCTTCGGCGCCAGATCGGCCAGCACGGCTTCATCGTCCGTGAAGAGATTTACGACGACCGGCTCGGGCTTACCCGAGAGATCGCCGAGGAGGTCCTCCATGAGTTGGGCCGGCTCGATATCGAGCCCCGGTATGGTGCGGGCGACCTTGTCGCTGACTTCGGCGATGATGGCCTCGATCGGCCGGCGAGGCGGCGGTTTGAGCCGAACGAAAAAATCGCCGTTGTTGGTTTCAGAGATGTCGCCACCGAGGCTGAAGCCGGTGCGGCGGGAATAGGCTCGCACCTCCGGTATTTGGCGGAGAATGGTTTCGAGCTTGCCCAGCAGCCGGTCCATTTCCTTCAGCGAAGCGCCGGGGGGGCCGATGTAGTCGATCACAAACCCGCCTTCGTCGATGATGGGCATGAACCCGGACTTCACGTGCTGAAACTCGAAATATCCGTAATACACAAATGGAGCCACGAGCAGCACCACCAGCCAGGGGACTCGCAGGAGAAATCGCATGAGCCAGGCATAGCCGGCGAATGCGGTGCGGGTGATGAGGCCCTCTTGCTCCAACTCGACATCCTTGGCGCGGAGCCAGCGGGCCGCGACCACGGGGATCGCCAGCCACGCGACGAAGAAGGAGATGATCAGGCTGGAAGCCATGGCGAGCGACAGGGCCCCGAAGAAGGCGCCGAAAAGACCGACGAGAAATGCCGGAGGGATGTGAATGATGATGGTGGAGAGCGACGAGCCGGTCAGCGGTTTGGTGAATTCCTCGGTTGCGGTCAGGACACGCTGGCGCGCGTCGGCGTGCATTTCGCCGGGGCCATGCAAGCGGCGGACAATGTGCTCGGACATCACGATCGCGTCGTCGATGATGAGCCCGACCGCCGCCGCCATACCGCCGAGGGTCATGATGTTGAAGCTCTGGTCCAGCACATAAAGCAGCAGCGTGGTGATGGCCAGCACCACGGGCACGGCCAGGATGGCGATGAGGGTCATGCGGAAATTCCGCAGGAACAGGAGCAGCACCAGAGCCGCCAGCACCACGCCGATGAGCACCGATTCGCGAACGCTGTTGGCGGAGGAGGAGATCAGATCGCTCTGGTCGTACCAGCTCGCCAGCTTTACGTCCGGAAGGCGCTGCTGTTCATTTTCCAGCGCGCTGCGAATTCCGGCTGCGATTTCGATCGTGTTCCCTCCGAGCTGTTGATAGACATTGATCAAAACCGCGTCGCGCCCGTCGGCCGTCGAGTGGATGAATTGCGGCGACTGGTCCTGGCGAACGGTCGCGACATCGCGCAGCAGCGTGACCCCGCCGGCGCCGGAGCGCAGCACCGTGGCGCCGATCTCTTCAATCGATTGAAAGCTCGTGTTGGTGACGACGAGGTATAGCCGGAAATTTTCCTCGACGTGCCCCACCGCCGTCAGCACGTTGGCGGCCGCCAGCGCGCCCGTGACGTCGGTCAGCGCCAGTCCGTGGGCCTGCAATTTCGCGGGATCGACGGTGATGCGATATTCGGCGACCGACCCGCCATCGACCGCGATCCGCGCAACCCCCGGCACCGCCGAGAGAATGGGCCGAAGCTGATACTGCGCCAGATCGTGCAACTCCGAGAGCGACCGGGTGTCGGAGGTCATGCTGTAGGCGATGACCGGGAACACGGTCGGATCCATGCGCCGGATTTCAAAGACGGTCCCCGGCGGCAGGGCCGGGAGGATTTTATTGATCTGGGACTCGGCCTGGAGAAGGGCGCCGGTCATGTCCTGGCCCCAATCGAAAATGAGCTTGATTTCCGCGTTTCCGCGAGTCGTGTCGGATTTAATCTCCCGGACGCCGGGGACGGCGCGAAGGGCTTCCTCGACCGGGCTGGTGACCTCGACGGCCATTCGTTGCGCGGGCCGGTCGCCGGCGTCAAAGTTGATGCGGATCAGTGGAAAGTTGACGTGGGGGAACAGAGAGACCGGCAGCGCCAGCGTGGCGAAGACGCCGCCGACCACCAGCGCAACCAGCATAAACAAGACGGACCGCGCGTGGCGACTGGCCCAGTGGGCGGCTTTCACTGTGCGGCCTCCTGGGTAGCCGGCTGGGTGGCGGCGGGTTCGGTCGAAGCCGTTTCGACATGCACGGCCATGCCGTCTTCCAATTCCAGGTTGCCGAGGATGACAACGGCCTGTCCGGCTGCCAGGCCGTCGCCGCTGATTTGCACCGAATCATCGTTCTGCACGCCGAGGGTGACCTTATGCTCGGTTGCTTTTTCGTTTTCGACGGTGAAGAGGGAATATCCCTCATCATCGGGCAGTACGGCGGATCGAGGGACGACCAGGGCATCGGCCGATGCAAGGGTCAGTTCGCCGCGAACGGAAGCATCCAGGGGCATTGCGGCATCGGGTGGGAGAGAGACCAGCACATCGATCAGGCGCGTGTCGGGGTCGATGCGCTGGGAGATCACCTGAATTTTGCCTTCCACGGACGGCCCGGAATCTGTCAGGGACACAAGAACGCGGTCTTGCAGGTGCAACGCGGCCGCTTCGGAGGGGTCGATGCCCAGACGAACCTGGACCCGGCCGCCCACCGACATTTCCACCAGCGGCGAGCCGGCGGGGATGATCTGGCCTTGCTGCACATCGACCTTGGAAACCAGCCCGGATGACTTGAGCTGCACGATGCTGCCGGCGCCCTGTTTCTCCAGCGAATCCAGCTTGACCCGGGACATTTCCAGATTCTGCGCCGACGCCAGCAGGTCCTGATTGGTGGCCAGGTGAGCGTCAAAACGCTGACGGGTCAGGCTGAAGTCCTTGTCGGCTGCCTGGTGGGCAAGTCTTGCCTGGAGCAACTGCACTTGGGTGTCGGGGCTGGGCTCGAGTTCAATGACGGGCGCCGCGCTATCCAATCGCTCACCCGGGATGACCAGAACTCTCCTGACGCGCGATTCAAAGGGAAGGGAGAGGATCGCCACGTCGCCGCTCGGGGCGGTGACGACGCCGTAGGCGGTTATTTTACGTTCGATGCGCGCTTGTTGAATGGGGGCCGTGCGGATGGTCGGTACGGGCTGGATCGATTCGTCGGATTCCTCGGGCCGCCCAGGCGCCGGGGCGCGGTGGCCGAGAAGATATCCGGCGAATCCGGCGGCGGCCATCAGACACGCAACCACAAGAAGGTTCCAAACGACTTTCATCAGTAGCTCCGGAAATAGATTAGTTCCGCGCCTCGGACAAGTATTCTCCGGCCGCCAGTTCCAGGGCGATCTGGTTGTCCATCAATTGTTGTTTGAATTTCAAAATCTCCAGTTGCTTTTGATCGCGGTTGCTGACGGCCGCGTAGTAGCTCAGCACGTCGATGTTTCCCCGATCCAGGGCATCGCGGTAGCTGTCGATGACCCGCAGGCTGGGAATGGCGGCCTGCTCGGCGGCAATCTGGCGGGCGATCGCGTTCAGGTCATCAATGGAGAAATAAACATCGAAGCGGGCCTCCGAGACGCGTTCGACGTATTCGTCAAACAGCTTCTGCCGCGTGGCGCTTTCCACCGCGATGGCGCCCTGATTTCGATCGAAGATCGGCAGATCGACCGTCACGGCAAAGCCGACGCTGTGAACGTTGGTGTTATCGCGCTGCCGGTCAAAACCTATGTTGATCTTGGGAAACTGCTCCAACACGGCGGCGCGAAGAGTTTGTTCCTGGTTCTGATATCCGAGCTTCAGGGCCAGCAAATCGAGGCGGCGATCTTCCAGCCCCGAAAGAATCTGCTCGGCGGGCAACACGTCAAGGTGATCCGGCAGAGTGATGTTCGGGTCGAGCCGCACGCGGGTATCCGGAGCCACGCCCAGCGTTTTGTTGAGCGTGAGGCGCTGGCGATCAAGATCGCGCTCTTGTGCCAGAACAGCGGCGTGGGCGTCGAGGCTTGCGTCCTGGGCGGCGGTGAGATCGAGCATCGTCTTTTCGTGGCGGTTGACGGCATCACGAATGATGGAAAGATTCTGGGCCTGACGCTGATCGATTGTCCGCGCCAAGGCAAGTTGCGCCTCGAGGGAAACGACATCGTACACGGCGGTCTTGGCGGCCTGGGCGATTTGCCATTCCTGCCAGGCGATCGACAGATCGACCGAATCGGCATTGGCCTGCGCGGCACGCACCTTGGCATCGTGGGAAATCAGTTGGGTGACATCCCAACTCAGCCCGACGTCAGATGCCGTCACCGCCCCATCGATCGCCCCGGCGTAAGGATACTGCTCGCCGAAGGTGACCTGCGGATTGGGAAGAATCCCCGCCTGAAGAAGCTGTGAGGCGGCCAGACCGCGCTCATCGCGTACGGCGCGAAGCGAAGGATTGGCCAGCACCGCCAGAATCGCCGCCTGATCGGGCGTCAATCCCTGGCGATCATCAAACGCAACGGGTTTGAGCAGCGGATGTTTGATGGACTTGGCCGAGACCTGAAGCTGGTCGGGATCGGGCGCAGCCAGACCATGCTCAACGGCCGAGGGCGAAAGCGGCATGGGTTTGTACCTGGCGCACCCGGCGAGCAGCACAGCCAGAAGAACAGTCATTTGATGGAAAGAGAGGATCGGAGGCATTGGTCAATCGAACCTAACCTTGGCGGGTGAAACGAGGATGAAAAGCCATACCCCATCCGCGTTAACGCCGCCGCAGCCAATAATGAAGCTCATCGTGACGACTCCGAAGGAATAGATCGGCAACCACACGGGCGATCCTAAATCGCCGGCGGGGAATAATCGTCAACGGCGATCAGCATCGCAACACACGGATCGTGGCAGCGGAAATGCCACTGCGCGAGATGTTCACGGACACACGAGGGAACCGCGTTCGATGAGCCACGGCCGGGCCAGCTCGGTGATGGAGCCGCTGAGGTACGCGTCGGCCCCGGCGAATGTGAAGGCGGATTGCAGTCAAATCTCACGCGGAGGCGCGGAGTACGCGGAGAAGAAGGTCAAGCTGGGTTTTTCCTCCGCGTGCTCCGCGCCCCCGCGTGAGGTCCTTTCCCCGGCATTGATGCCAATGCGATCTGGGCGGACCACAACTGAGCGCTACCCGCCGATCCGACAGGCGACTATCCCAGTTACACCCGCCCCGCGATCGGTTATCCTAGCGCCCATTCACCCTGGGGCGGACGCTAGGCCGGCGAGAACCCCACGGCGTGGAAGACCCCGGAAATGCGGCGGTGAGCGATGCGAAGATTCAGAGCTGTCCTGTTTAATATTTCCTGTTTAATATTTCCAGAGCTGTCCCGTTTAATATTTCCGCATGTCTCAGCGCTCCTCAAGCCGGCGGATCGGCGTTCCGTCGCTCCAGCAGCCTAAGTCCAACGCGGTCGGTTCGCCCCCGAGGGCTTCGTTGAGCGAACACCCCGGGGGCGCGGCGATGAGAGCGTCCAGCAATCGCCAATAAACCAAGTAGGCCTGGGGTTCGATTTCCACCTTCCGGTCCGCTGAAGAGACTTCCACGCCGTTGATGATTGCATTCGCGTCATAGGCGCTATCATGCGCGCAACACGCGAAATGCCCGGATTGGATCCTCGGACGGCCATGGCCGTCCGCCTGCAGGACTACCAGTCGTTTCTTCTCGGGCGGCAGGTTTGTGGCACTGGCGATAATCTCGCGCCCGTCCCGTGGCAGGGCCAACCGGTCCTCGTCGCCCTGCAGAACCAGAAGCAGCGTTTCAGGCGGAATCTCGGCCATGTTTTCAAGCGGAGTGTAGTTGTCAGACCTTTTCACCCAATAGGTCCCCGGATGGACAGCAAACACGGCCTTGGGGACCGGCGCTTGGGACGACTTGGCCAGGGCGGCATAATTGGCGGCCAGCATTCCGCCGGCGGAATGCCCCACCACCACAACACGATCCCAGTCGACCGACAGGTCTTGGCGTTCCCTGAGCCAGCCGACCGCCTCGCGCACCGATTCCATCGCGTTGGCGGTGAAGGCCCCCATGGGCGTCGACGTGGTGGGCTCATATTCAGGGCAGAGCACTACGCAGCCGCGCCGAGCCAGGTGGTCCAGCCATCCGCCGTAGGAGGCCGGGTTGGTCAAGGTCCATCCGTGGAAGAAGATGACCAGCTGCGCAGGCCGACTCAAGGGGGCGTCCGAGAGAACGGGTGCGAATACAAAGAAGCTCGTGCCGTTTCGTGCAACGTGCAGTTTTCTGACTTGCGTTGTGACGTAATCCGCGCCGCCGAATCCCGAGCGCGGTTGCTCCGGCGGACGCGCATACGTGCAGCCGCAAAGCAAGAGGAACGCCAGGGCAAGAATGCCTCGGGAGAGCGGCAGCACCCTCACTTTTTGAATCTGTCGCTTCATGCGGACATCCGAAGCAATGACTGATGGGAGATTTGATCGGGATTTCCCATATGGACCTCTGCCGGCGAACGTCGTCGGCAAGTTTGCGTAAGATACCGAGGTTTGGAACTTGGCCAAATGGGTTTCTTGGCACGCGGCCATCTGAAGTGCGGAGATTTGGACGGCCATCCACCGTCGAGCAAACAGGATGCCGTTCAGGTACCGCTCACGCATCTTCCACAAAATCGCTTACGGTGACTTATAAAACTAGCGCACACTAACCAATTCTGAAAAAGTGTCTCATCCGTCTCATTTCACAGCCAGCGCCGCTCTATCGCCCCGCCGTAAGAAGCGTCAGTTTCCCAGCCTTTCATACGTCGCGGATCCGTCTTTCTGCGGATTATTGATTTTGAGCTGATCGTTTTTGAGCAGGCGGATCATCTCGGCGCCGGCGAGCAGAACGGGGCCGTAGCCGTGAACGTCGTCGATATCGGGGCGATGGTAGTAGAAGACATAATCATTGGCATATCCGGTGCCAATGCAGGTGCCGACGACATGTCCCTGCTCGTCGATGCGGGTGGTTAAGCCGTTCCAGCCGGCTTGCGCGACCGGACCGTAGGCGCTGGCGTCGAGCCAGCCGCGGTT
>Ga0116134_1000509_pt1 | contig 20147 bp, 15 predicted proteins | sample June2015DPH_19_5_FD_89737 | JGI IMG/M metagenome (GOLD analysis project Ga0116134, IMG submission 89737) | Peatland microbial communities from SPRUCE experiment site at the Marcell Experimental Forest, Minnesota, USA - June2015DPH_19_40 | ecosystem: Environmental > Terrestrial > Soil > Wetlands... | reverse complement strand
TGCCGCCCTCAGCGGGTGACATCGGCGTGCCTGCGATCGGTGCCGGGTGCCGTCGCGCGGGGCGGCCGGCCATGGTTCCGGCGGAGCCGCCACGCGCCCCGCAGCCGCGCGAGGACGGCCGTCGCCACTGCGGCCGCTGACCCCCATTCGATCGCCGCGACCCACGCGACGCGCAGATCGTTCCCGGCGGTGAGCGAGTGCAGGAACGCCGCCGGCCAGGCCAGGTAAGCGAGCCAGTGGACGGCCCGCCCCGATCGGAAGCCGAGCTGCCCGCGCAGAACGCTCGTCAGCAGGACGGCACCGGCACAGTCGACCGCGAGCGTGCCGAGGCCGATGGCCAGCGTCCGGTAGGGCGACAGGAACGGTGCGACCGTGGCGGCCCAGCCGAGCCGCACGTAGGGGTCGAGAATCGCGGTCACCACGTGCAGCCCCAGCAGGGCGACCGCGAACAGGGCCAGCGTCCGGTGCAGTTCGGCGACCGCGAAACGCGGCCAGCGCCGGGGCGTAGCGCCCGTTCGTGCCGCCACGCCCATGACCATCACGGCCGTGAAGAGGACCAGCAGCACGAGGCCACTGCCACGGGAGACGAACCAGAGTCCTGGTGAGCCGGTCACGGTGGCGGCGCTAGGCACGGTGATTCTCCTGGCCGGCCGATCCGGCCTCCGGGTGGTTCTCCGTGCCGATCGTGCCGGAGCGGGCGCCGATCAGGTCGGCCAGCCGCCGGGAAGCGGGCAGCACGCCGCCTTCGGCCGCGGGCCAGCCGTTCAGGCGGTAGACCGTGTCGTCGTGGGTGACCAGCCGGGCGGGCAGGCCCCGGGCCGACAGCCAGGCCTCGGCACGACCGCCGGCCACGATGGCGGCGGTGGCCGCGGCGTTCGCCAGGGCGCAGCTGGACGCGGCGACGCTCACCGTCCGCCACGGCCCCCGCGCTGGCCGGCCGGTGCGCGGGTCCACGATGTGGTGCACGGGCCGCCCGTGCTGCTGCCACTGCCGGGTGGTCACCGAGGACGTGGCCACGGCTCCCGCCACCAGCCGGACGAGCTGGCGCGCTCCACCCGCGCCGGCCCTCGTCCGGGCCCCGGTGCTGGCCGGTGCGCCGGAGGAATCGGCCACCATGATCGGCCAGCCGCCGCCCGGCGGCTCGCCCGCGACGGCGATGTCGCCACCCAGGCTGACCAGGACGCCACCCCCGCCGGCCGCACGCCACGCGGTGGCGGCGGCACGATCTGAGCCGAGTCCCTTCGCGGTCGCCCCGAGGTCGAGACAAACCCCGGACGGTACCATCAGCCGGGTACCCTCCAGGCGGACCGACTCCCACCCCGGGATCGGCGCCGGCCGGGGACCGCCGCTGTCCCTGCTCCGCACGGGCGGCGGCGGTGGTGGCTCGGTGGCGCCCGATTCGGCGCAGATGGCCGCGAAGTCGCGGTCGTAGCCGAGGCGGATGACGGCCGCACCGACCGTGGGATCGACCAGGCCGCCGGTCCAGCGCGCGGCCGCCAGCGCTACCCCCACCGTCTCGGCGAGGCCGGGGCTGACCTGATGGCTCCCGCCGCCGGCCTGGTGGATGCGGGAGATCTCCGAGTCGCTGCGGAACCGGCTGGCCGTGCGGTCGAGCCGGTCCAGTTCCGCGTCGACCGCGCCTAGCGCCGCGGCCAGATGGTGTGCGGGCCAGACGGCGACCCGGACGTTGGTGCCGAGGGCATCACGCTCGGCGACGGCCGCCACGTCCGTCCCGATTCCGACGGGGGCCCATCCGCCGCTGACCGCGACGTGTGACAGGCCTGGGCCCAGGAATGGCAGGCCGGCGATCGATCCGGGCGGTGCCGGGGCGCGCATCAATTGTCCCCGGAGCTGACGGGCTGCGTCACGTAGACGACCGCCGGGCCGGAACCGGCCGCGCCCGAGCGGCACGTCGTGACCGGCGCCTGCCTGGTGACGCCCGAACCGCCGGACGTGGCGACCGGCACGGTGATGCAGGACTTATGGGTTCCTGACGCCGCCGTGCCCGCCGGGCTGGCCGGCCCGGCCGTGGATGCCGCGCTGGTGGCCGGGCTGCCGCGGGCCAGGTACCCGGTCGTCACGGCCGTCGCGGCGATCAGCGCGGCGGCGGTCCAGTTGGACACGTGGCGGACCCGCCGCAAGCCGTCCCGGCGCCCCGGCGGGGACCAGGCGGCCCCGGGAACCACAAATGGCTCGTTCTCCCGGGGCGGCTCGTCTGCCTCGTCCGCCCCGGGCAGCCTGCGCCACTCGAGCGGGCCCTGCGGATCCTGCGGCTCTTGATTCATTGGTGTGCTCCTGGCCGGAATGGTGGACAGGCCCAGGATGCGTGCGCACCGGTGAGGTGGCCGTGAGAGAACCATGTGAGGCGTTCTCATTTTCGGGCCCGGCTGCCGTCCGGCCGGAACCTCTCATGGTTTTCTCATCAGGGCCTTCATAGCCTGCGGATATGCGGGTACTCGTGGTCGAGGACGAAGTCCGGATGGCCAGCCTGCTGAAGCGCGGGCTGGAGGAAGAAGGCCACGCGGTCGACATCGCCCAGGACGGCCCGGAGGGCCTGTGGCTGGCGACCGAGAACCCGTACGGAGCGATCGTCCTCGACGTCATGCTGCCCGGCTACGACGGGTTCGAGCTGTGCCAGCGGCTCAGGAAAGCCGGGAAATGGATGCCGGTGCTGATGCTCACGGCCCGCGACAGCGTGGGGGACCGGGTCCGCGGGCTGGATGTGGGTGCCGATGACTACCTGGTTAAGCCGTTCAGCCTGCTGGAACTCGCCGCACGGCTGCGCGCCCTGTCCCGCCGCGGCGACCGGTCTCGGCCCGTGGTCCTGGCCGAGGGAGACCTGAAGCTGGACCCGGCGGCCAAACGGGCGTGGCGCGGCGGCACCGAACTGCACCTGTCCCCGAAGGAGTTCGCGCTGCTGGAGCTTTTCCTGCGGCACCCGGGCCACGTGCTCACCCGCTCGCAGGTCATCGCGGACGTCTGGGACTTCGCCTACGACGGCGGATCGAACGTCGTCGACCAGTATGTGAACTACCTGCGCCGCAAGATCGACACACCGTTCGGCCGGCACGACATCGAAACGGTCCGCGGCATGGGTTACCGGCTCCGCCAGGCTGAGCCGGGAGACTGAGGTGCCCATCCGGCTTCGTCTCGCGCTGGTCTTCGCGGCGGCCACGGCGATCGCGTTCGCCCTCGGGAGCTGGCTGTTCATCAGCGCCCTGTCCGCGGCGCAGCTGGGCACGATCGACTCCCAGCTCGCGGTGCAGCTCACCCAGGCGGCCGGGTATCTCCCCGCCGGCCATCCGGGCACGTCCCCGGCGGCCGTCAGCCCGGCCCCGGGCGAGTACGTGGTCCAGGTCGTCGACGCCGCGAATCAGGTCCGCGGCGCGAGCCGGGACGCGGGCACCACGTCCTTGCTGACCGCTGCCGAACTGAGCCAGGCGCGGCACGGCCGGATCACCGTGACCAGGCTGCTGGACGAGGAGAACGAGCGGATCACCGCCGCGCCGCTGGCCGGGCATCCCGGGTGGGCCGCCGTGGCCGGCGTCTCCCTGGAAACGTTCGAAGCCACCCAGGGCCAGGCGGCCCGCGAACTGGTCATCGGGGGTGCCGTCGCCGTCGCCGTGGCCGGGCTCGGGGCCTACTGGCTGGCCCGCTCCGCCCTGTCGCCGGTCGAGCGCCTCCGCCGGCAGGTGGCCGCGCTCTCGGAGCGGGACGACGAGGGGGCAGGCGTTGAGATCCCGCGGACCGGGGACGAGATCGCCGCCCTGGCCGGGACGATGAACGACCTGCTCGGCCGGCTGCAGCGGGCGCTGGCCCGGCAGCGCGGGTTCGTCGCCGACGCCAGCCACGAGCTGCGCACGCCGTTCGCGGTGCTGCGCGGTGAACTGGAGCTGGCCGGACGTCCGGGGCGGACCCGCGAGGAGCTGGCCGCCGCCGTGCAGAGCGCGGCCGAAGAGGCCGCCCGGCTGGCGCGTATCACCGACGATCTGCTGTTGCTCGCGCGCAGCGACGAGGACCGGCTCACGGTCCGGCTCGAACCGTCGGATATCGGTTCCCTGCTTACCCGCAGCGCCGAGCGGGCCGGTTCCCGCTTCACGGCCGCGGGCCTCAGCTGCCGTATCGACGTCCCGGCCGGCCTGCGCGCCGAGGTTGACCCGGACCGGATCCGCCAGGCGATCGACAATCTGCTCGGCAACGCTGCCCGGTTCGCGCCGGCCGGCTCCGCGGTCGTGGTCACGGCCCGGGCTGCGGGCTCCGTCCTGGAGATCGAGGTCGCCGACGCCGGGCCCGGTTTCCCCGCCGACTTCCTGCCGCACGCGTTCGAGCGGTTCCGCCGTCCCGATGGCGGCCGGGCCCGCAGCGACGGTGGCGCGGGCCTCGGCCTCGCCATCGTGCAGGCCATCGCCGCCGCGCACGGCGGATCGGCCACGGCCGCGAACGGTCCCAGCGGCGGCGCGGCCGTGCGGCTGTGCCTCCCGCACGCTCTCGCCCCGCTGTCCCCGGCCGCAACGCCGCCTGCGCCGAGACCGCCATAGCCCAGACTTCCCGTAAATGCCGCCGGCCCGGGTGGGCAGGACGTCTTTGTCCCGTCCACCCGGGCCGGCCGGGCTTGCCCGTCAGGCGGGCGTTCCGATGGGGCTATCGATCACCCGCGGACCCGGCCGGGTGCCGTTCGGGTGTGACCGGTCCTTCCGGCTGCTCCGGCTTCCCGGGTGCCGCCGAACCGCCGGACGATGCGTTCCACGACCGCCACACCAGGCGGTGCACCGGGATCAGGCGCGGGATGTCGCGCAGGCCCGGGATGAACGGCACCAGCAGGAGCAGGATCGTGGCCACGCCGGTCAGGTAGATCGCGATGAGGTCCACGTTGGCCGAGTTGTCAAAACCGGGCACGTGGTACCAGAGCTGATACAGCCACAGCCACGGCTGGCCGGGGTAACTGCCGGTCTCGTTCATCACGCCCCACTGGTCACCGGTCAGGTGATCAGCCGTGGCCACGTTGGCGTAGTAGGCCCCGTCCTCCAGGAACAGCAGCGGCTTGGTGAAGTCGGTCCCGTAGAACGGCTGCTGCGCGGACAGGTCGGCGTCGATCGCGCCGCTGCGCGCCAGCGTGAGCTCGGTGGCCAGCAGCGCGGGCACCGGGCCGTCGTTGGCCTTCGGGACCACCGGGGCCCCGTTGACGAACTTGACCTTGGTCACGGCGGTCCCGTAGGCCGTCGCCCACTTCACCTGCTGGGCCGCTGAGGCCGCGTTGTAGGTGGCCAGGGCGGACGCCAGGGCCGGGTCGGTCGGCGCGGTCTTGGACAGCGGGCCGAGCACGAACGTCTGCGCCGCGTCGATGTTCTGCCGGACGCCGGCCACGTCCGCCGGGGCGAACAGGATCTGCTGCGGCGTGCCGTTGTTGTTGTACGGCGGCCCGTAGGTCGCGGTCAGGCTGGTGCCGCCCAGCTCGGTTGCGGCGGTGGCCAGGAAGTCGTTCGGGGCGACCTGCACCCAGCTCCGCACGGTGAGCGGGGGGTCGTTCGGTGAGGACAGCACGGCGGCCAGGCCGAAGGTCAGGGCCAGCACGACCACGGAGGCGATCGTGCCCTCCTTCAGGATGTCGTACCGCCGGTTCGGCCCGCGCCAGGCGGCCGAGTCCGCGATCCGGGCGGCGCGGCGGGCGGCCAGCCCGCGCGGCCGGCTGACGGGAAGCGGGTGGCTCACGCCGCGCACCCGGACCAGCAGCACGTGCGCGCCGATGATGGCGACCAGGACGATGGGGATGAGGACGATGTGCCACATCAGCATCTGGCCGAAGTTCATCAGGTTGAAGAACGCCCCGACGCCGACCGCGTTGAAGGCGTCCTTGCCGTTCGTGGCGATCCACTGGGAGTCGAAGTTCTGCTGCGACAGGTAGCCGGTGAACGCCTCGACGACCGAGGCCACGAACGCCACCACGCCGGTGATCCAGGTGAGCGCGCGGCGCCCGCGCCAGGCGGCCATCCAGAACTTGCCCCACAGGTGGATGACCAGGAAGGCCATGAACAGCTCGACGCTCCACAGGTGCAGGCTGTTGAAGAAGTGACCGACCGGGTTGGTGTGCCACCAGTCCGGGCCGCCCAGGGAGATCGCGAACCCGCTGACGATGACGATGCCCAGCGCGGCCAGCGAGGCCACGCCGAACACGTAGATCCAGGACCGCACGTAGGCGGGCTGGCGGTCGGGCAGGAGCTTGCCGGGCGGCAGTGTCCGCAGTCCAAAGTTGCGCACCCGGGCCGTCCACATCTTGTCGTCCGGTCCGGGCTCGGGGGACGCGCTGGCGGCCGTGGAGCCGTCCGCGAGGCCGTCGGCGGAGGCCGTGCCCTCGGCTCCCGTACCATCGGCCGGTTCAACTGCGGCGTCGCCTGGTATGTCCTTCCCGCCGTGCGGGAAGGGCAGCAGCAGCGCCGCGCCGAAGATGACGACCATGACGGCGATCAGGACAAGGTTCGCCACCGATATCTGGAAGATCGACCAGTGCACGTAGCTGCCCGGCGAGTTCAAATCGATCGCGGCAGGCGGATGCCCCGCGAACGCCACTACTCTCATCAGATGCTCCGGCTGGAAGGCGGGACAGACCCGCGCGGAAACAATTATGGAGTGAGCTTCCGCCCGGGTGCCATGGGCGATCTAGGGAGCTGAGTCACCAGCTATGCGGGACTTTCGTCCCGTTGCCCGGGCCCGAAATGAGATCGGTTGCTCTGACCTGGAACGGGGACTTTAGTCCTTTTACCCGGGTCCGGTATGAGATCGGTTGCTCTGACCTGGATGGGGACTTTGGGCCGGAAGATTACGGCCGTTCTTCCTGTGACGGCCGCGACCGGGCCGTGCTGCGCTAGCCAGTGAGGGCGTTCCGCCCCGGTGGCCTGTTCCCGCCGGCCCGCACCGGCTCATCCGGTGCGGGAGCGGGAACGCCGGCTCCGCGACATCTGGGGTGGTGGGATCAATGGCTCGGCAGATCGACCCATGGCTCGGCGGACCGCAGACGGCGGTGCTGGAGGAGAACCTGCTGGCGGTACAGACACGCCTGCAGCGGCTGGACGTCAGGCTGTCGGAGATGGAGGCGCGGCTCGGGCGGATGGCCCGGGTGGCCACCGAGGCCAAGGCGGCCGCAGACGAGGCGCGGGAGCAGAACCAGCAGCTCGAGGAGCAGCTGTCCGGGGTCGCTGCCGCCCTCCTCATGCTCGCCGACCAGCTCGGCGCCCCCGCCCCCGCCCCCGCCCCCGCCCAGGCCGCCGCCGTCGCCCGCAACGCCATGGAACTCCGGACGGAGTTGTCCGTCTGAGAATCCCTTCGAGCCAGACTCAAGTTCCAGCATGTGTGACGACTTTTCCGTACGTACTGCGGAAAAGTCGTCACACATCCGCTGGTACGCGCGGGCGCGGGTGCTGGTGTGGTTGGTGGGGCGCACGTTTACCGGACGGCGGCGCGATCATGGTCAGGGCGGCTCCGGTCAGCGGCGGCCGTGACTGCTTAGTGTCAGGCCACCGAGGGAGCGGGAACGCCCTGGACGACCGGGACCTTGCGGTGCGGTTCCCGCTCCGCGGTCTTCAGGCCGATGCTGACCGTGAGGATGCCATTGTGGCAGCCGGCCGTCACGTCGTTGTCGTCGGCTTCAGCGGGCAGCGGGATCGTGCGGGTGAAGCGGCCGTACCGGAATTCCGAATGGTGCTTGCCCTCGGACTCGTCGGCCCGCTCGGCCCTGATGGTCAGGAAGCCGGGCCCGACGGTGACCTCGACGCCCTTTTCCGGGTCGAAGCCCGGCACTTCAGCGCGTACCACGTAGCGGCCGTCGGCCACGTAGTCCTCGACCCTGATCGGCTGGGCCAGGTAGGGCCGGAGCGTGTTGAACGGGGATTCCAGCCAGTCGAGCAGTTCGGGGACCGCGTTCCTGTGGTCCCGGTGCAGCAGCGTGCTCATCACATTCACCTTTTCCTGTCGCTGCGTTGTAGCCCCATCAGATGGCGGCCGCCAGCGGGCCGGTAGGGACCAAGGCCCGTGCTGCGGTCTCCGTTGGCCGGCTGCCGCCGAGCCGGACGATCTGGTCGACTTCCGCCGCATCGACCGGCCGGTGCGTGATGAGCAGGCGGGTCCGCCCCTCGGTCGCGGCCAGCAGGTCGTGGGTCAGTTCGCGGGCCGTGTCGTCGTCGAGATGCTCGGCGGGCTCGTCCAGGATGACGACCGGGAAGTCGGCGAGCAGGACCCGGGCCAGGGCGAGCCGTTGCCGCTGGCCGCCGGATAGCTGTGCCCCGTGCTCGCCGACCGGGGTGGCGAGCCCGGCGGGCAGCGTGTCCACCCAGTCCAGCAGGCGCGCCCGGGCCAGCGCGTCGCGCAGTTCACCCGGGCTCGCGTCCGGGCGGGCCAGCCGCAGGTTCGCCTCGAGGGTGGAGTCGAAGATGTGCGCGTCCTGCGCGCACAGGCCGACCACGCGCCGCACGGTGGCGGACTCCAGCGCCATGATGTCGGTGCCGCCGAGCGTGACCCTCCCCGCCGCCGGGTCGAGGAACCGCAGCAGCACCATGGCCAGCGTCGTCTTGCCGCAGCCGCTCGGCCCGGTCACGGCGACCCGCTGCCCGGCCGGGACGTCCAGGTCCAGGTCGCTCAGTATGTCCGGGCCGTCCGCCTCCCACCGCGCGGCCAGGCCCCGGATCCGCAGATCGTAGGGCGGCTGCGGGACCGGGGCGGGCGACGCGGGCTCGGTCACCGGATCGGGCTGGGCCAGCACGCCGGCGACCCGCGCCGCGGCGGACCGCAGCCGCGGCATCTCCTGGGCCGCGGGCGCGAGACCGGAGAACACCTCGTGCGCCGCGAGGGGGATCAGCACGACGACGGCGAGGGTCACCGCGCTCAGCGCGCCGGACCGGACGGCCGGCACGCCCAGCACCAGGGCGCCCCAGACGGCGGTTCCGGCCGCGATCAGGCCGACGGCCGCGCCGCAGCCTTTGGCGTAGGCCGAACGGGCCTCACCGCGAGCCACCCTGCGATCGGCCTCACCCACCTCGCGCAGGGCGCGCCCGGCCGCACCGAAGGCCGACAGCTCGCCGGCCCCGCGCAGCAGGTCCAGGCTGGCCGCGGCGAGTTCGCCACGGTGCGGTGCGATCTGGCGCTCGGCCCGCCGGGCCATGCCGAGGGCGAGCGCGGGGGCCAGGAGGGCCGCGCCGAGCAGGCTGACCGCAAGGACCAGGCCGGCACTGGGCAGCAGCGCGGCGGAGACGGCGACGGCCCCGGCGCCGGCCGCCGCGGCCACGGCGTAGGGCAGCCGGACCCGGAGCCACCGGTCGGCCAGGGAGTCGATGTCGGTGACCAGCCGGCTGAGCAGATCACCGGAGCGGAACGCGGCGAGCCCGGCCGGGGCGAGGCGCTCCAGCCGGTCGTAGGCCGTCATCCGCAGCCGGGCCAGGATGCGCAGCGCGGCGTCGTGGCTGGCCAGTCGTTCGGTGTAGCGGAATACGCTGCGCCCGATGGCGAAGGTCTGCACCGCGGTGACCGCCACCATCAGGTACAGCACGGGCGGCTGCTGCGCGGCGCGGGAGATCAGCCACGCCGACGTGGCCAGCAGCCCGATCGAGCAGACCGCGGCCAGCGTCCCCAGCAGGCCCGCCAGCGTGAGCCGGCGCCCCGTCCGGGCCCGGTCGTCCGCATCGCCCCCGTCTCCGGGATCGGCGCCGGCCTTCCGCAGCGGCGGCGGTTGGGCCGGCCCGGCGGCCGGTGTGCCGGCGGCCGGAACCGGCGAGTCTGGCGCGGCGGGTGCCAGTGCTGCGGCCGGCGGGGCCGCCATCCCGCTCAGGGGCGTGATCCGGTCCGCGATGGCGAGCACGGCGGGGCGGTGCGCGGCGATCAGGATGGCCCGGCCGGCCGCGGCCTCGGCCCGCAGGGTGGCCAGCACGCGCGCCTCGGTGCCGGCGTCCAGCCCGGCGGTCGGCTCGTCGAGCAGCAGCACGGGCCGCCGGCCGCGCGGGGGGAGCAGGGCGCGGGCGAGGGCTACCCGGCGGCGCTGGCCCGCGGACAGGCCGCTGCCGCGCTCGCCCACGGCCCGGCTGAGCGGCACCTCGTCCAGGGCGGCGGCGTGCGCGGCGGCCGCGACGGCTTCGGCGGGCGCGCCGGGCCAGCCGAGCCGGATGTTCGACTCGACCGTCCCGTGGAACAGCACCGGGTCCTGCGGAACCCACGCGAGGCGCGAGCGCCAGCCGTCCGGGTCGATCGCGGACAGGTCCGTCTCACTGGCCGTCTCACTGGCCGTCTCACTGGCCGTCTCACTGGCCGGGCCGGTGACGATGACGGCACCCGACGACGGCTGGACGAATCCCAGCAGGACGTTCAGCAGGGTGGATTTCCCGTACCCGCTGGGGCCGGCGACCGCGGTGATCTCCCCGCGGCTGACCATCAAACTGACGCCGTCCGGGGCGGGGCGGGGCCGGCCCGGCTGGTTCACCACGACGTCCTCGGCCCGCAGGGCCCGGATGGCGCCCGGCTCCGGCGCGGGATCGTCCCCGGCCGGCGGCCCGGGCTCCTCGATCACGGCGAACGCCTCGTCGGCGGCGGCCAGGCCGTCCGCGCTGGCGTGGAACTGCGCCCCCACCGCGCGCAGCGGCAGGTACGCCTCGGGCGCGAGGATCAGCACGAGCAGCCCGGTGCGCAGGTCCAGGTGGCCGTTGACCAGCCGGAGGCCGATGCTGACCGCGATGAGCGCGACCGACATGGTCGCGGCGAGCTCCAGCACCAGGGAGGACAGGAACGCGATACGCAGGGTCTGCATGGTGGCGCTGCGGTATTCGCCGGTGACCTTCCCGATGGACGCGCGCTGCTCCCGGGACCGGCCGAACACCTTGAGGGTGGGCAGCCCGGTCACCACGTCCAGGAAGTGATGGGAGAGCCGGGCCAGCGCCTCCCAGCGCCGCCGGGCGTAGCTGCCGGTGGCCATCCCGATGAGCGCGCCGAACAGCGGGATCAGCGGCAGGGTGACCAGGATCGTCACGCCGGACAGCAGGTCGGCCGCGCCGACCCGGATCAGCACGGCGACGGGCACGATCACGGCCAGGATGAGCTGCGGCAGGTACCGGGAGAAGTACCCGTCGAGGGCGTCGATGCCCTCCGTGGCCAGCGCGGTCAGTTCGGCGCTGCGCCGGCCGGCCAGCCAGCGCGGGCCGAGCGCGGTGGCGCGGGCCAGCACGCGCCGCCGCAACTGTGACTTGACCGCCGCGCTGGCCCGGTAGGACGCGGCCTCCGTGGCCCACGCGATCAGGGCCCGGCCCGCCAGCACCGCGGCCAGCGCGATGACGGCGCCGCGCAGCGAGGTCAGCGTGGCGCCGTGCTGCACCGCACCCGCGATGGCGCCCGACAGCAGCTGGGCCTGGGCGATAACCAGCCCCGCGGCCGCCGCGCCCAGCGCGACCAGCACGGCGATGTAGACCGCCGTCTGCCGGGCGTACTTCAGCAACCGGGGATCGAGCGGCTTCACCGTGCTGCCGGTGTGGGCGCTGGCTTCTCGGGGTCTGGGGGCGGCGGGACGTCGCCGGGGGCGAGCAGCCGCGCGGCGCCGCCGAACGGGCCGGACGCGGCGGGCGGGACCTCCGGCGGCGCCGCGGCCGAACTGCCGGGGACGCTGATCCGCTTCCGGAACACCCAGTACGTCCAGCCCTGGTACAGCAGCACGAAGGGCAGGAAGATGCACGCGATCACGGTCATCAGCGCCAGCGTCTTCGCGGTCGACGAGGCGTTGCCGACGGTCAGCGTGAAGGCGGCGGGGCTGACCGAGGACCGCAGCACGTCCGGGAACAGCGCCGTGAACAGGGCGCCCGTCGCGGTCACGATGGCGGCCGCCACGGCGGCGAAGGCGTAGCCCTCACGCCCGAGCCGGCTGGCCAGCACGCCGCCGATCAGGGTGACCGCGGCCACGGCCGCGAACAGCACCGAGACGACCCCGCTGGCCACGTGACCGGGGCTGCGGTAGCTGGCCTCGGTCCAGGCCAGGAAGCCGGCGCCGGCCACGATGGTCACCAGGCCGATCTTCCAGGCCAGGGCGTTCGCCCGGCGGCGCAGGTCATCGGTGGTCTTGAGGCCGAGGAACAGCGCCCCGTTCAGGGTGAACAGCGTGAGCGTGGTCACCCCGCCGAGCAGCGAGTAGGGGTTCAGCAGGCTGAAGAAGTTGCCGGTGTAGTTGTGCGCGGCGTTCAGCGGGATGCCGTGCAGCACGTTGCCGAACGCGACGCCCCACAGCAGCGCCGGGATCAGCGACCCGCCGAAGATCGCGCTGTCCCAGCCGAGCCGCCAGCGGTCGCTGTCCCGCTTGCCGCGGTACTCGAACGCGACGCCGCGGAAGATGAGGCACACCAGCACCAGCAGCAGCGGCAGGTAGAAGGCGCTGAACATGGACGCGTACCAGCCGGGGAAGGCGGCGAACGTGGCGCCGCCGGCGGTCAGCAGCCATACCTCGTTGCCGTCCCAGACCGGGCCGATCGTGTTGATCATGGCGCGGCGCTGGGTGCTGGTGCGGCCGAGCACGGGCAGCAGGATGCCGACGCCGAAGTCGAACCCCTCCAGCACGAAGTAACCGGCCCACAGTACGGCGATGGCGATGAACCATATGTCGGACAGGTGCAGCACGACAGGCTCCTAGTTTCTCGTGGCTCTATTTGCCGTCGGGGGCGGTTAGTAGACCAGCTCGAGTGGCTTGTCTTCGTCGCTGGGGCTGCCCGGCGGCCGTTCCTCGGCCAGGCCCGCCTTGGCGTACTTGAGCAGCAAGCCCACTTCGATCACGGCCAGCCCCCCGTACAGCAGGGTCAGGATGATCACCGAGGCCAGCACCTCGCCGGCCGAGTTGGCCGACACCCCGGCGGCCGTCTTCATCTGGCCGAAGACCAGCCACGGCTGCCGGCCCATCTCGGTGAAGATCCAGCCGAACGAGTTGGCGATGAGCGGCAGCAGCGGCAGTACGATCACCGACCACAGCAGCAGCAGGCGCTTGCCCCCGGTCAGGTTGATGTGCAGCGGGTCGCCCGCCCGGCGGCTGCGCCGCAGCAGCCACAGCGCGACGATCGCGATCAGCGCGGACAGCAGGCCGATGCCGATCATGAGCCGGAAGCTCCAGTACGTCACCGGGATGATCGGCGTGTACGTACCGGGCCCGTAGGTCTGGTTGTAGAGGGACTGAATGTTGTCGATGCCCTGCACCTTGCCGCTGAAGTTCCCGGTGGCCAGGAAGGACAGCAGCCGCGGCAGCCTGATCGAGAAGACTTCCTTGGAGCCGTTCAGGCTGCCGATGGTGAACAGCGAGAACGACGCCGGCTGTGAGGTGTGGTAGAGCGCCTCGGCGGCCGCCATCTTCATCGGCTGGTACTTCGTCATGATCTTGCCCTGGATGTCACCGGTGATCGCGGTGAACACGGCGGCGACGAGCACGGTGATCGCGCCGGCCTTGGCCGCCGAACGGAACGCCGCGGCGGTGGACTGCGATGCGGCGTCGGGCCCGGCGGGACGGCGGATCAGGTGCCACAGGGCGACCGCGGCGACCAGCGCGCCGGCCACCAGGAAGCAGCCCGCGATCGTGTGCGGGAACGTGACGAGCTGGGTCGGGTTCGTCAGCACGGACACGAAGCTGGTCAGTTCCTCGCGGTGGGTGGCCGCGTTGTAGTGGTAGCCGACCGGGTGCTGCATCCAGGAGTTGGCGGCCAGGATGAAGTAGGCCGACAGCATCGTGCCGACCGCGGTGATCCACATGCACGCGGCGTGCACACGCCGGGGCAGCCGGTCCCAGCCGAAGATCCACAGGCCCAGGAACGTGGACTCCAGGAAGAAGGCGAGCAGCGCCTCGACGGCCAGCGGCGCGCCGAAGATGTCGCCCACGAACCGGGAGTAGGCCGACCAGTTCATGCCGAACTGGAACTCCTGCACGATGCCGGTCACCACGCCCATGGCGAAGTTGATGAGGAAGAGCTTCCCGTAGAACTTGGTCAGCCTCAGCCACTTGTCGTCACCGGAGCGCAGCCACGCGGTCTCGAATCCGGCCACGAGGAAGGCCAGGCCGATCGTGATCGGCACGAACAGGAAGTGATACACGGTGGTGATGCCGAATTGCCACCGTGAAAGCTCGAGCACGTTCACCCGTGGCCTCCGAGGCTGAATTGTTATCAGGCACCGTGCCGTTATGGGCACTCCGCTGCTATCGGTACCGCGCTGCTAACGGAACGGTGTTCCCGTCGGACCGGTGCAAACACGGGCATTCCCGCCGTGTTCTAAACGATCTTTATGGATATACCCGCAGCTCACGTAGGGACACGCGGCCCGAAGCGCCGGGGACCAAAGTCCCTTCGTGGGATTTCAGCGGCGGGGCAGGTTTCGGTGGCGGGCAGTTTCGGTGGCGGGCAGTTTCGGCGGCGGGCAGTTTTTCAGCGGCGGACAATGCGCCGGCCGCTGATCCGGTGCGGGGCGATCCGGATGCAGGTGTCGTGCTCGCCGCCCGGCCACGGCTGCAGCGCCGCGCACCGCTGCAGATGAGCCAGTTCGGTGCGCTGCAGGACCCGGTGGGCCTGCCCTTGCACGAGCACGCTCCACGCCTGCTCCAGTGCCTCGTCGATGTGATCGACCTGGAAGGAGACGTCACCGTCGCCGTGCGCGGCGATGACGGAGCCGGACCCGGCCCGGATCACGATCGTGTTCGCCGCGATGGCGTAGTTGACCGGCAGGATCATCGTGCCGGACGCGGTCGGGAAACCGATCCGGCCGATCCCGCCGGGGGAGATCAGCTGGTGGCATTCGGCGGCCGACAGCCGCTCCGTCCGGACCGGGTTGCTCGTCAGCGTGCTGCCGCCCGGCGCGGTCTCCATGCCCGCGCCGAGCAGGGCCGCCGGGCTGGTCTGCAGGGCGGCGGCGAGCTGGCGCAGCACGGCGCTGGTGGGCATGCCCGGGTAGTTCTCCAGGAATTCCAGGTACCGCAGGCTCACGTTGGCGCGCGCCGCGACCTGCTGGCGGGTGAGCTTGAGCTCCTGCCGCCGCTGGGTGACTCTGCGGCTCAGATCGCCGGGGTAGGGGGGCGCCGGCCACGACGATCCATGGTCCGGCTCGTCCGGCTGGTCGGGCCGCTGCTGCGTTTCCTGACTGGCGGTCATGCTGCCCCACCTCTGTTCCGCGCGATGCTCACGTTAGGCAGGATTCGCGAGCGGGCGCTGTGCTGACGAGGGCCGTCGGCAACGACCCGCCGGGACTTTGGTCCATATCCGGAAGACCCCTGGCCAGTGGATATCGCCCTCCTGGGCCCGTTCGGCATGATTATCGCGGTTCGTGATCTTGTGCCTGGCCCTCGCCGCGGCGGGTGGCTACGCTGGCGATGCCGGGTTCATCCTGCTCAATCGGCGTGAGCGCAAGGTTTTCTGAGAGGCTGGCCAGATGGAACCTCGTCCTGGTAGCCGTCCCACGGTGCTCCCGCACCTGCAGCTGGACGACCTGCTCGCCGAGCTGCAGGCGCGGCTGCAGGCCGTCCTCGCGACCCGCGACCGGATGCACAGCCTGCTCGAAGCGGTGGTGGCCGTCGGTTCCGGCCTGGACCTCGAGACCACGCTGCAACGGATCGTCGAGGCGGCCGTCGGGCTCGTGGACGCCCGCTACGGTGCGCTCGGGGTCATCGGGGAGGGCCAGCGGCTGACCGAGTTCATCCCCGTGGGCCTGGACAGCGCGGCCATCGGCCGGGTCGACCACTGGCCGGAGGGCCGTGGCCTGCTCGGCCTGCTCATTCGCGACCCGAGGCCGCTGCGGCTCGCCAGCATCGCGGCGCATCCCGACTCGTCGGGATTTCCCGAGGGTCATCCCCCCATGGAGACTTTTCTCGGCGTTCCGGTCCGGGTCCGTGAGGAAATCTTCGGCAACCTGTACCTCACCGAGAAGCAGGGGGGCGGCGAGTTCACCGAGGAGGATGAGGCGGTCCTGCTCGCGCTCGGATCGGCCGCGGGCGTCGCGATCGACAACGCCCGGCTGTACGAGGCCTCGCGCCGGCAGCAGCGGTGGATGCAGGCCAACGCCGAGGTCGCCACCAGCCTGCTGTCCGGGGCCGACCCCGACAGGGTCCTCGCCGGGCTGACGAGGCAGGTCCTCGAGCTGTCGCACGCCGACCTGGTCGTGCTGGCGCTGCCCGAGCAGGACACCAGGCGGCTGACGATCAGGTTCGCGGAGGGCGACGGCGCCGATTCCGCCCGCGGTCTGGTCCTGCCGGCCGAGCAGTCGCTGTCCGGGCACGTGCTGAGCACCGGGGAGCCGCTCGCGGTCGATGATTTCGGCACCGACGAGCGCACGGCCGCAGTCGTGCGCGAGCCGATGGGCCACATCGGGCCGGCGGTCCTGTTCCCGCTGGGTGCGGCGGGCGATGTGCGCGGGGTGCTCACCGTCGGCCGGAGGCGGGGCGGGACGCCGTTCCCCGAGGCCACCGCGGAGGTGGTCGGCTCCTTCGCCGTGCAGGCGGGGATCGCGCTGGAGCTGGCGGCCCGGCGGAGCGACGCGGAGCGCCTGTCGCTGTACGAGGACCGCGACCGGATCGCCCGGGACCTGCACGACCTGGTGATCCAGCGGCTGTACGCGACCGGGATGTCGCTGGAGGGCACCGTGCCCATGATCACCAGGCCGGAGACGGCCACCCGGGTCAAGCGTGCCGTGGACGCCATGGACGAGACCATCAAGGACATCCGCATGACGATCTTCGCCCTGCAGTCCCGCGGGCACGATGCCCAGCCGAACCTGCGTGAGGCGATCGTGGGGGTCATCGATGAGATGACGCCGATGGCCGGCTTCGCGCCGTCGCTGCGGCTGGGCGCGAAACTCGACGATCAGGTGCCGCCGGAGAACGCCGAGGACATGCTCAGCGCGCTGCGTGAGGCCCTGTCGAACGCCGCCCGGCACGCGCAGGCGAGCCGGATCGACGTGAGCGTGGACGTCGACGCCGAGGGTTTCCTCACCCTCCGGGTCACCGACAACGGGATTGGTATCCCCCCCGATGGCCGTCGCAGCGGGCTGCGCAACCTCCGGCTGCGGGCCGAGAAGCTCGGCGGTAACTTCCACCTGGGCCCGGGCTCCGCGGACGGTGAAGGGACCGAGCTGGTGTGGCGGGTGCCGTCCGGGGTGCCCAGGGCGTCCGTTACGTAGCGGCCAGCATTTCCTGGCCGGTCACGATGCCCGGCATGATGCGGAAGAAGTACCCGTCGTCGGCCGCCGCCCAGGACTGCAGGCCGGTCGCGCGGAGCTCGCTGATCTCGGCGGGATCGATCACTTCGCGCGCGTTGCCCACGATGGTGACACTCCAGCCGCGATGGTGCTCATCGTCCGTGGAATCGGCCTCGAACGCCACCACGGTGTGGTGCAGGGCACCCGACAGCGCGCTGCCGGCATCGATCCGGATCACGATGCATCGCCCGTCCAGGGCGAACTTCACCGGCTCGACGGCGGGCAGCGCGTTCTTCGTGTAAGCGATGCGCCCGACCGGGACCGACTTCAGCCGGCGCAGGCATTCGCCCGCCGGGAGTAGCCGTAGCGTGGGGGCGATGGTGTTCATGAGTCAGGGATATGCGGTGTCCGGCCACCGCGCACAGGGACGAAGGTCTGGCCTGGCTAAGCAGGAAGGTCCTTTCCCAGGTGGTCGCCGCCATGGGGCTGCTGGCCGAAGACCCGGGCCGCGTACGCGGCCGCCTGCGTGCGCCGTTCCATGCCCAGCTTCTGGAACAGGGCCGACACGTAGTTCTTGACCGTCTTCTCGGCCAGGAACAGCCGCTCGCCGATCTGCCGGTTGGTCAGCCCCTCGCCGATCAGCTCCAGGATGCGCCGTTCCTGAGCGGTCAGGCCCTCCAGCGGGTCCCGCTTCTGCGAGGCGTCCCGCAGCCGGGCCATGAGCTGGCTGGCCGCCTTCGGGTCCAGCATCGACTGGCCGGACGCGACCGTCCGCACCGCGCCCACCAGGTCGGTGCCGCGGATCTGCTTGAGCACGTAACCAGCCGCGCCGGCCATCACCGCGTCGAACAGCGCCTCGTCGTCGCCGAAGGAGGTCAGCATCAGGCAGGCCGTCTCCGGCATCCGGGACCGGATCTCGCGGCAGACGCTCACCCCGTCGCCGTCGGGCAGCCGCACGTCCAGCACGGCGACGTCCGGTTTCAGGGCCGGGATCCGGGCCAGCGCGGAAGCCGCCGTCCCCGCCTCCCCGATCACGCGCATGTCCGGCTGAGCTTCGAGCAGCTCCCGCACGCCGAGCCGGACGATCTCATGGTCGTCCAGCAGGAAGACCCGGATCGTGCCATCCCCGGAATTGTTGTCGCTCACAAACCAAACGTAGCTTTCCCGGGCCGCAACTGGAAACACCGCAGCCATAAAAGCAGTGACGCGGGTCTCCGTCCCCGGCGCGTGGATTCCGCCTCCCGGGCCGGGTCGGGTGCCGCGGACCGGGAGGCGGAGCTGGTGCGGCTCGCGTCAGCGGAGCTTGCGCAGGAAGAGGTCCCGCGGCTCGGCCGGCGCGAGCCGGATCCGGGCGTCGACCGCGAACACTCCGTCCGGACGGGCGATGACCGGGTTGAGGTCGAGCTCGGCGACTTCCGGAAGGTCGTCGGCCAGCCGGGAGACCCGCAGCAGCATTTCCTGCAGCGCCGCGAGATCCGCGGGCGGGCTGCCCCGGTGCCCGAGCAGCAGTGGCGCCGACCGGATGGAGTGGATGAGCTCGTCCGCGTCGGTGTCGGTGAGCGGGGCGAGCCGGGCCATGTGGTCGGCCATCACGTCCGTGGCGACGCCGCCGAGCCCGAAAATGATCAGCGGCCCGAAGACGGGCTCCTGCGCGACGCCCAGGATGACCTCGGTGCCGCCGGTGATCATGGGCTGGAGCAGCACCTGGTGCAGCCGTGACCCGAACTTACCGGTCAGCAGGCGCCAGGCGCGCTTGATCTCCAGCTCGGTGTGCAGGTCGAGCTGGATCGCTCCCGCGTCGGTCTTGTGCAGCAGGCCACGGACGTCGGCCTTGAGCACGACCGGGCCGCCCAGGCGGGCGGCGGCCCGGACCGCCTCGTCAGCGCTGGAGACCGGCGTGAGCTCGGTCAGCCGGATTCCGTAGCACGCCAGCAGCGCGGCTGCCTTGTCCGGTGGCAGCCACCCTCCGCTGGGAGAACGGCGCAGGTACCCCTGGATCAGGGTGCGGGCGTCGTCCGTCGCCACGTCGCTGAACTCGTGGATGCGCCCAGTCGGCCGGGCCCGCCACGCGCCGTACCTGGCCGCGGAGGCCATGGCCTGAGCGGCCATCTCGGGATCGGCGTAGGCCGGTATGGACCCGCCCGCCTGGACGTTCCGGGGCAGCAGCCGGGCCATCTCGGTCTGGTCGAGCACGACGGCGGCGAGCGGCACGCTGACGTCCGCGGAACGGATCGCCGAGACCAGGTCGCCGGTGGACGCGGTGGACAGGACCAGGGCGATGACCGCGTGCACGCCATGGTCGGCGGCCGCGATCTCCAGGGTGCGGCGGAAGGACTCTTCGGACACGGTAGCGGTGGTGTCCACCGGGCCGGTGACCGCGCCGCCCGACGGCACCAGCGCGTGCAGCCGTCGGCGGGTTTCACCGGTCAGCCGGTGCACGACCAGGCCGTGCTCGGTGCACGAATCGGCGGCCAGCACTCCCGCGCCGCCGACGTTGGACACGATCGCGACGTGCGAGCCGGCCGGGACCGGCTGGGTCGCCAGCAGCGCCGCGACGTTGAGCAGCTCGCCGAGGCCTTCGGTGGCGATGATGCCGGCCTGCTGGAAGAGGGCCTCCCGGGTCACCAGCGGCGACGCGGCCGCCGCGGTGTGCGGCGCGGCGGCCCGCTGGCCGGCCGCCGAACGGCCCGCGATCACGGTGAGCACCGGAATGGTCCGGCCGACGTGCCGTGCGGTGCGGGCGAACTTACGCGGGTTGCCGAACGATTCGATGTAGAGCACCGCCAGCTTGGTCTGCCCGTCCTGCTGCCACCACATCAGCATGTCGTTGCTGGAGATGTCGTACTTGCTGCCGATCGAGGCGAAGGACGAGACGCCGAGGCCCAGCCGGGACAGCCGGTCGGCCAGGGCAAAGCCCAGCCCGCCGGACTGCATGACCAGGCCCGCGGGGCCGGGTTCGGGATGACGGGCGGCGAAGGTCG
>Ga0116134_1000508_pt1 | contig 20232 bp, 20 predicted proteins | sample June2015DPH_19_5_FD_89737 | JGI IMG/M metagenome (GOLD analysis project Ga0116134, IMG submission 89737) | Peatland microbial communities from SPRUCE experiment site at the Marcell Experimental Forest, Minnesota, USA - June2015DPH_19_40 | ecosystem: Environmental > Terrestrial > Soil > Wetlands... | reverse complement strand
TGTCGGTGTCACGGGGAGTTCGCCGAAAAACCTGCTCATCGGCGTGCACAACGTACTCTCCAGATTGGATCCTTTTCTCGAAACGATTTTGATCAACGGTCGCCCTGCCTATATCTGGAAACGGGATAGAGCGGCGAAGAGAGACATATCCGGATCTGACAAATCTCAATCCTCCGGATTGCTGGAGCATAAATGATTTTGGAATCAAGTACGAAATGCTCGGCGGTACGAACGTAGAGCTTTTCAGAAGGTAGGCAGAAACGGATGATGCGATCCGCGATTAATGAGACGACAACAATTCAGCTGGCTAAAATCCCGACTGAAGTATCGTCGCCTCGACACCACAATGCATGGGGGTATAAATGGCATCTGCATCGGCAGTGAAGAAAATCCCGTCGGATAAAGAGATCGGAACAACTTCTCAGAAAAAAGTTGAAGCAAATCGGCAGAATGCTCAACTATCTACCGGACCAACGTCCGCGGAAGGCAAAAAGACCAGTTCGCGCAACGCTTCGACACATGGGCTTCTAGTGAAGGACGTTGTCATCACTAATCGCGGTGACATGGAGAATCAAGCTGAATTTGACGACCTGCTCGCCGAGATGCGGAATTGCTACGGCCCAGTAGGCATTGTGGAGGACCTGTTAGTGCGGGAATTGACAATTTCCTATTGGCGGAGTGCGCGTGCGCTCCGATGTGAAAGAGGAGATGTGACATGTGCCGGTCCGACTGAGTATGCATCAGAACTGCGCGAAGGGGAAATAGCCAACTTACTTCTAGAGCCCGCTGCCGATGCTTACCATTCGCTGCTTCGGAATTCTCGTGGCATTAGATTCCTGCTTCGCAAAATCGAAGAGGCGAAGGACGAATTACGAGTCTGTGGTTCTTTGTCAACGGAGATGCGTCGGTGGCTTGCTCCCACAAAAAATTGGGACAGAATCTTGTACTTGGGCAAAAAGCAAGCCCTCGCTGCGTTCATGAAGGAAACCGAAGAACTAACGGCAAAAAAAGGCCAGGTCGAAGAAAACGAGCTTCAATGGGGAGACGGCTGGCGCGATTCTTCAGGAATTCCGTCGAAGAGTGCACTGGACAGAATTCATCGGTACGAGACCAGCAACGTACGTCACCGCTATAGGGTGGAGGCGAGGCTCGAACAACTACAAGCGCGGCGAAGGGGAAACGCAAAGGTAAATTCCGGAGGGTACAGTGATGCTGAGGGGCACCAGGAAATCCAATTTTGCGAAACGAAGCCAACTGGTTCGAGGAAACCACCGGTAAACGAGGCAAGGGCTCATGTAGCCACGCGGGAAGAGCAAGTCGCGCAGGAAGAACGTGGAGCTCCGCCGGAGGCTGATCCGATGGGGTCACTGACCAATGAAACCGTGGCTACTGCCGAAAGCGATGTGCTGCGAGCGGCAGAGCCGAACCTATGTCCAACCGACGCTCAAACGCCTGGTTGGACGGATGGTGGTGATGGAGCGGAGAGCAGGAGCGATGAGCCCGACGAAGCCACGCAGGAGGAAAGTGGAGTGCCGCCGGAAGGCGACCCGATGGGGTCACCGACCAATGAAACCGTGGCTACTGCCGAAAGCGATGTGCTGCGAGCGGCAGAGCAGACCCCGTGTCCGACAGACGCGCAGACGCCTGGTTGGACGGATGGTGGTGATGGAGCGGAGAGCAGGAGCGATGAGCCCGACGAAGTCGCGCAGGAAGAAAATGGAGTTCCGCAGGAGGTTGATCCGATGGGGTCACCGACCAATGAAACCGTGGCTACTGCCGAAAGCGATGTGCTGCTAGCGGCAGAGCAGACCCCGTGTCCGACAGACGCGCAGACGCCTGGTTGGACGGATGGTGGAGATGAAGCCGAGAGCAGGAGCGATGAGCCCGACGAAGCCGGGGAGGCATAGCAACTGGCGGTCGAGAGCCAACGGTGGCGTGGCCGCAACGGTCTGGACTCCTTGGTATGCGGCCGTAGCCGGACAGCGCCAGCGATGCAAGCCTGATAACAGAGGAGCCCAGTTCCCGCGCCAAGGTCCAGGACCACATCACCGGGCCGAACACACGCCCTGATGACATCGCGGTAAGCCGCCATGGCCACAGGACTCGACAGGTGCCATTGCTGGAATTGCAATAGGGAAGAGATAAGGCCGGATGAGGCGCTCACTTTCGATCAGACCTTCCAAAGTCGCGATGTTTGCGCCACACACCACTACCTAAGAGGCCACTGATCGGTGGGGCGTCCCCTCTTAGGGACCACGCATGGTGGTGCGCTCTGCAATTTTGCGTTGTTCCGCCAAAAACCAAGCATCCTGATAAAGTTCGCGAAGCCAAGTTTGAGAAGACGCCAAGACCACTTGCAGGTCAAGCGCATGGGGCGCATTGGATAATAAAGAAAGCTCAGCGACGATGGAAGCCGCAAGAAATCGCGGTCCGTCAGGCAGGGGATAAGTAGGATTGTCGCAAGACAGCGCAGCTTGTCCAGAGGTCGCCTGAGCACGTGCACGCGGAAAAGTACAGTTTGCACAGTTTCCGCAGGAAAAGGCACTGCCGGGAAAAGACGTACTTTCGCTGGGAGAACCGTTGGGGAATATCCGTCAGGCATTGGGGTTCCCAGGAGCAGTGAGCACGCGGTGAGTGTCTGCCGAACCACCAGGTCGAGTTCCAAATGCTCAGCTTTTTTCATCACTATTTGCCAATCAACCGACGCGGATGAAGCCACCTGATGAATATCCGCCAGCCATTTGGGGTTCCGCCAGGCGTGGTCCGCGGCATGAATCGACAAGTACAGGAATTCCCATTCGGGGCTGAGACAAAACGCCGGCGCTCCGAAGAAAGTTTTGGGGCGAGCCTCGGCCCAAACGTCCTTGATGGCCTCATCGTTCCTGGAGGAATTGTGCACGAGATTCCAGTGAAGTTCGAGTAGGTACGAGAATACGCGGTCTTCGCGCACAATATCGTAGTGCCTGCCATAGCGCATGACGAGGTCGCGAAAGAATGGTTCCCTAAAATCGTCACGATACCCAGACGCTCGAATGAGACCCAGGGCCTCAGGAACGGTATTGGGTGGAACGAGAATGTCAATATCGAAGCAAACTCGGAGCGCGGCGTCGCCGTAGAGGGACTGGGCCAGGGTGACGCCCTTGAGCGGGATTACAGGGATGCCGGCCTCCCCCAGTAAACCGAGCAGGCGGGCCAACTCTTCCGCCAGCAACTGGTTGCGGAACGCATTGGCGAGGAAAGCGCCTTTCAGCTCGGCTTGAACCATGTCCGGGACGTTAGGGAATCCGAGTTCACGCAGGTTGCGATAGACGAGCGGGTAAACCTGGTGGGTGTAGGCGCGTTCCAGAATCAGAGGCCACCGCAACGGGGACGCGAGGAATTCCAGAATCCGCTGCCGCAGATCGGGCGTGAGGTGTCCGCGTGCGAGCAGCAAGCAGAGTTGATCTTCGGGGGTCATGTGCGCACGCATGATTTCTTAAAGTGGCTGAGGGCCGCGGAGCCTCGGCCGTCGTACACTCAGGGTACACGACGAAACATGGCATGTCTCCGGAGTGGCTGCCCTGTTGTTGATGGTGGACCTCAAGGTTCGACATCGTTCCGCAAGCCGGCACGCAGCCTTGCAGACCGTCGAGGCTCCGCACATCCACAGGGCTGTTGGAAAACCCGCTGGATGATGTTTGCAATTAAGGGATATAATTCAGGGCAAAGCCGATTTCCGGCGACGACAGGAAATTTTCTCCTATAGGGACATGCTAAACGATAACGTCTCGCTAGAATCCAGCGTGGCCATCGGCGAGGACGTAGTGTCCCGCGACCTCGAGGGCGAAGCTGTCATTTTGAACCTCGAATCCGGTATCTACTTTGGCCTGGACAAGGTTGGCACCCGCATCTGGTCGCTGCTTCAGGAAGACGGGTCGCTGCGCAGGGCATTCGAGGCGGTTCAGCAGGAGTATGACGTTGCTCCTGAGAAACTTGAGGGCGATCTTCTGCGACTCGTGGAAGAGCTGTGCGCCAAAGGCTTGCTGCGCGTCTTCTCGTCCCAGGAAGGACAGCCCACTCGTGCCTAGGCTGCGCAAGGCTTTCGCGCTTTCCGCATTGGATTGGCTCCTGATCGTCCAGGCCACCCTGTGGTTTGCCGTGGTCGAATTCGGACTGCGCCTCCTGCAGTTCAGGAATGTGCTCGCCATTCTGCACGGGGCAAAGCGTTCTGCCCGCAACAGCCATAGCCAGCCATCCGTCGTCGCGTCCGGCAGCCCCGAGCGCGCTGCCTATTGTGTGGAGTTGGCTTCTCGCCTGCACCCGCTACACGCGACGTGTCTCAAGAAGGCCCTGGTTCTCTACGCCCTTCTCGCCCGCAGAGGCTTCGAGGTGCAACTGATGATCGGGGCGGCCCGGGACGGAAGCCGGCTCGACGCCCATGCCTGGCTGGAACATCAGGGACGGATTATCCTCGGTGCGCCCACGCCGGGGCGCTACTCTACCTTGTGCGCGCTGGAGAACTCCCTGGCTGGGACGCGTACGCAGGAGCAGGCAACCTCATGAGCGGCATCGCCGGAATCTACAATATCGACGGCGCCCCGGTCGACCGCGCTCTGCTCCGGCGCATGACCGATGCCATCGCCCACCGCGGGCCGGACGGCATCCACCACTGGGTGGACGGGCCGGTGGGCATGGGCCACTGCATGCTCCAGACCACGCCCGAGTCGGTTTACGAGCGGCAGCCGCTCACCGACGAATCCGGCAACCTGTGCCTGACCATGGACGGCCGGGTGGACAACCGCGAAGAACTTATCTCCGCCCTCAAGTCAAAGGGCGCTAGGTTGAGGGACGATACCGACGCCGAACTTGTCCTGCAAGCTTATGAGTGTTGGGGGACGGAGTGTCCGGCTCGGATCATTGGCGATTTTTCGTTTGTTATTTGGGATAAGCGGCAGCGGCAGCTGTTCTGCGTGCGGGACGCGGTTGGCAATAAGCCTTTTGTCTACTTTTGGGACGGGAGCAAATTCCTCTGGGCTTCGGAATTGCACCAGCTACTTGAAGACCCAACCGTTCCGCGCGAACCCAACGAGGGCATGATTGGCGAGTACCTGGCCGATGACATTACGCATACCGAAGAAACCCTATACACAGGGATTCTTCGCTTGGCCCCGGCTCATTCCCTAATCGTAGAAAGCGGCCGAATCAAGAAGCACAAGTATTGGGACATCGATTTTGGCAAACAGATTCGGTACGGAAGCGATGACGAGTACGCCGAACATTTTAGGGGGGTTTTCAAAGAAGCAGTCCGTTGTTGCATGCGTAGTTTTGGACCTGTTGGGGCGCACCTCAGTGGTGGTTTGGATTCATCTTCGGTAGTGTGCATGGTGCAGACGGTCTTCGGGGAAGGGTTAATGGAAGACCGCGGCTTCGAGACATTTTCCATGATTTTCCCCGGGCTGCCTTGCGATGAGCAAAACTACATTCAGGCAGTGGTGGACCGCTGGAAGCTTTCCGCGAATGACTTGCGCCAAGAAGACCGAGCGGCCGGTTGGCTTGAACAGCAGGTTCGGTTCTACCAAGACATATGCGACTACCCGAATGGATCGCAGACGGACGCTATCAAATCCTTAGTTCAGCAGAAGGGGTTCCGAGTTCTCCTGACCGGAATTGGAGGAGATCAATGTCTTACTGGTGTTTTGTACTACCTGTCCGAGTTTGTTAGGGATGGCAGGTTTCTCAGTCTTTTCCGCGAATTGCGTGAACAGAGTTTCCCACCAATGAGCAGAGGCGGTTTGTTCGACCTGCTCCGATACGTTTTGGTGCCGTTACTTCCAACTTCGGCTAGTCAGGTTATGAGGAAGCGCTGGAGGGCAACTCGCTGGAAACCTCGATGGCTGGGCTGGATCACTCCGGAGTTTGCGCATCGAGTAAACCTGGCAGAGCGGCTGCAACCAAGCGCAGGAGCGCCGAAAAACTTGAACCCTTCCCAGGCAGCCCTATATGAGCTATTAACCCATGGCAGCCAGTACCATCTAACCGAGATGGATGAAAGGGCTGCCTCCCGGTTTTGCCATGAGCAGAGGCATCCTTTCAGAGACCGAAGAATGATCGAACTTAGTTTCGCCTTACCAGAAAGGCAGCGCCTGCGAAAGGATCAAAAGTGTATCCTGCGTCATGCCATGCGCGGTGTGCTTCCGGACGTGGTCCGGACTCGAAGGGACAAAGCAGAGTTCTCGGGCGTTATTGCCACAGCCCTGCATAGCGCTGGTGGGCGGCGTCTTTTCGAGGACTTTTGCGTGGAGAATTCAACGTGGGTAGATGGCAATCGCGTTCGGATGATGTACGAGGAGATGAAGCAGTTTCACGGCTCCCGTGATGAGCGCTATATCCATTACGTCTGGCCGCTATGGATGGTCTACACAATTGAGCTGTGGTCGAAGACCTTATTTTCGAGCGGAGAGATCCTAGGGAGTTCCGCGCGACCTGAGGCCAATACTACTGACACGGATTATCATTTCGCTGCTTTATCTAAGTGAATGTCATCAACAGCCTTAAGGAGGTACGAACAATGCGTACAGATGATAGGTCTGAGGGCGAGCAGTTAGTGTCGAAGAAGGCTTACGCACCGCCAAAACTGACCGAGTATGGAAGTGTTGCTAAGCTTACCGAGGGCGGCGGTGGCTCGGGTACAGATTTCGTCGGTAAGGCGCCGAAGGGAGGCCCCACGAACGGAGGCCCCAGACGTTAACTAATAAGCTGTCCCGGTGACTTCGTAAGCAGTGTTCCCTTGCCGAGTATCTGTAAAACCAGCACAGGGTTCAACTGATCGGGCATAGGCGCTTCGATCCGTGCTTTCATTATCGTCGGGACAGCTTACTAGTCTGCAAGTTAGACCTCGGTTCTGGTACCGGCATTTCGAACTTGCTCGAGAACGGTTCTTGAAACCTGGCGGCAAGCTTATTCCATCGTCCGTTAATCTTTTTGTGACCCTGATGGAATGTCCTGAGCTTTTTCAATTTACATTTGTGGGCATGCGCGACTTTTCTATGCAACGGCAAACGGCCGCTTTTCGAGATCGAGCAAGAGATTTTCCGCTTCCACCCCAAGCTGTTCAAAATCGCGGCGGAAGCCGCGACGTTTGTTGCCGAAGTTGTGACCCGCTACTCGCGGTGACCGATGCCGACCTATAACGTGTGCGACGTGGCTATTGAGAGCACTGTTCTCCTGCCAGAGTTGAGTTCTATCGAATACCGGAAACCGGATTTTACCTTTACTATCCGTTCCGGTCAGGTGCACCAATGGGATGATTGCAAATGGCTGCATACCTGGTATGTCAGCGACGATGTGCCTTGGCTATTTCTGGGCAGGCACGGCGATGACTACTTGCTACGCTTTCCCGACTTGGCCGACTTTGAAGTGTTGAAGAACACGAAGGAAATTTCTTGCTACCCCAAACCGGGTACAACCTCAGACACCATTAGACACCTTCTTCTGGATCAAGTGATCCCTCTGCTCCTGAGCAAGCAGGGACGCCTGGTGCTGCATGGCAGCGCCGTTTTGACTCCTCACGGGGCGGTGGCCTTTCTCGGCGAAACCGGACGAGGGAAATCAACGTTGGCTTCTAGCTTTTCCGAGCAGGGCTCGCCAATTTTAACCGACGACTGCCTGCTGGTAAAAGAAGAGAACGGACTGCTGTTGGCTGTCCCGAGCTATCCCGGTCTGCGACTCAGGCCGGAGACCGTGGATGCGCTGTTTGGGCAGGAGACGCCGCTGGCGGAAGTGGCTCACTATACCGAGAAAAAGCGCGTCGATGGGAACGTTGGCCTCTCGTTCTGCACCGAGCCGGCTGCGCTGCGGAGAATATATTTCCTGGCCCCTGCCGACGAGAGCGAAGGGAAATCCGTCAGCATCGTCCCGCTTTCCGCGCGGGACGCCTGCATGGAGCTGGTCAAGTTTACCTACCTTATCGATATCACCGACCGGCAGCGGTTGCGCCAGGAATTTGAACGCCTAAGCCGACTCGCTGCTTTGCCCCTCTTCTACCGCCTGAGCTTCCCTCGGGACTTTTCGCTGCTCCCCGACGTTCACCGGGCAATCCTGGAGAACGCGCGCGGGTAACATGCATCAGTTCCAACGCTCTTGCAGAGATCACATCACATCGGCGGAGGTATACAAGGCCGTTTCCCGTTTGGATCGCCGAAAAAAAGCCTGCCAACCTGGCAGGCCTTGAGGTGCGGACAAAAGTCAGACAGCCGTTGCCGTTACTTGGAGGTGCAACCACCAGTAAAGGCGCAGTTGTCGCTCGTGAAGGCAAGGCTCTGCTGACCTTGGGTTCCTGTGGAGCCTTGTTCTACACTCGAGATGATTTGATCGCCATCGTCATCATACATGCTAAAGATCACAGTCGCCGCCGTTTGATCGCCGGCAAAGAACGACCCGCCAGCGCCATCAGTCCCGCTGGTGAATTCGAAAAACTCGAAGAGGTAGTTGGTCAGTGCCAGGGGGTAGGGGGAACCCGTGCCGTCCACATCGCAGCAGGGGCGCTCCACGATCTGCTCTTCGCTGTTCCCGACCAGGGCCGGCCCTGTACCCTGATTAAGTGAGTACGTGGCACCCCAGCCTTGGGTAGCGTCTTCAACCATCACAAATTGAACAGTGGAGTTTGCACCGTAGGTGATGACAAAAAAATCGTCACCCGCGTTGACAGGACAGGGAGTCGAACTGGTGCAATTGATTACGAACATCGGGTAGGTTGGGTACCATTCGAACCATCCTTCATACGTGGCAAGTCCGCCACACTCGGCATAGGACAGGCTGCCACCTTGGAGCACGTCCGTACTGGGGGGGACGCCGTCGATACCGTTCCAACTTAGCTCAAAGAACCCGGGGACGCCTTGGGCGCCGGTTATACCGCCCGCGCAAGCGCCGATAGGCGGCTGAGCGGCCGGCACATTCCAAGCCGACTCGATTTCGGTGAAAGAGGAGCTGGGGTCCCACGTCGTGGCCGTGTTGGTGTTGGCGACGCCGCTCCAGTTAGTGGAATTAGAAAGCGTCGGTTGCCCGCTGATCGCTGCTGCTGCCGGCTGGTGCTTGGCCAGCATCAAATTCGTGCTGGAGTATGGCTTCGCTTCGAGGTGCGCGGCGGGGCGATACCTCAGTGCCTGCATTGCCCTTGCCCACGTCGCATAGCGTTTGGCGTCGGCCTGTTTGTCAGGCCGCTGCGGCAAGCCGTATCTGCCAAGCTCTTCACTGCTGGCGGTGAGTGGGTTGAAGCCCTTCGGCCGATCTGCAATGATGCTCACGCCCGCGATGTTGGTGGCTTCTTTCGGAGCCGAAACGAACATTGCGTGCACGGCATCGCCCCGCTGGGCCATCGCGAAGGTTGAGAAGCTCACGACCAATACTGTCACTGCTGCTACAGCGATTACTTTGCTCAAGAATCGCCAATTCTGATTTTGCATATGTTTTCTCCTACCCTGTGGGGGATTGCTGCAAGGCCAAAAGACATCCCTGTTACGCGCAAAGGCCGTCCCCTGGACAGTTCAAGCCGCCGTCAGTTGACCGGAATCTCATCTCTGGTTTAGAAATGTGACTCATTGTACACCCATTTCGCTTTCCGCCGACAGTGTGAAATGATTTCATCTGGAGCGCCCCGCATCGGTATGCGATCCGTATCAGCAAGGACTACGCGAAAACTTGTATGTGCCTTTGAAGAAGGGAACCTGGGCCGCTTGGTTGTATGACCTGCTTATGCCGCACGTCACGAAAATCGTGGTGTGCGATCCACGCAGGAATGCTTTGTTGAAAGAAGGCAACAAGAGTGACAAGATCAGCGCGCGCGAGGTGTGAGCGGAGGGCACTGGCACCATGAGAATGCGGAAGAGAAGACAACCACTTTGGCCCGGGCTCCCCAAGAAAGCCGAGCGCGGTTTTCACGGCTATCCCATCGCTACGATCGCCTTCTATGGGCCGACCGACAAGCTGGCCACCAAAGTCGCCGTCAGCATTATCCTCACCGAGAATCACGAACCGGACGTTCTGGAGCGCTGGTTTTCCGAGAGCGGCTTGGATGTGCGCCATGATCCCGTCATCGGCGAGCAGGTCGTGGCCTTCCTCAAGACCCACGCGGTCCGCTCCACCGTAGTCGCTGACGGCATCATCGGCTGCCCCCACGAAGAAGGCGTGGACTATCCCGAAGGAAAGTATTGTCCTCAGTGCCCTTACTGGGCGGGGCGTGATCGCTGGACCAAGGAGCGAGTCCACTGAGTGGATCGCACTGATGGCGAAACCCAAGAAACTGTCGGGCGTGAGGGTCAGGAATGTGAATCTTTTTCCCACAGGAGAGTAACAGACGAGCATGAGCGAAGTCGCCTTATAGGTAACTCCTGACCGAGGGTCCGATTGGCATCGACTGGCCTTGTTGAGAAACCCTTTGGACAAAGGCTTCCCATGATAAGTCGATAAGTGACGACCCCGGATTTCTTACGATCCTCTCTTGAACCTTCCCATATGGCGGAGTACTCTTGCCGCGCTGTGGAAAAAGGGCTCGGCGAAATCTGCCTACAGTTAAGGAGGAACGTCTGCCACCCGCTCCAAATTCTCCACCTTCGCGATCAAAGGCCAGCAGGCCGATTGCCGGTCGACCGGCATGAACTCTACCCTGCAGAACGCCAGCACCGAATTGGCCCGGGTCACCCGCCGTTCTCCTGCTATTGTCATCAGATCATTTAGTCTCAGATAATTTAAATCTAGGTTGTCGTTGATCGGAGAATCTGTGAACGTATTTCACATCGTTGGCGCCCGTCCAAATTTCATGAAAGTGGCGCCCGTGATGAACGCGCTCAAAACGCGCAAGCACGTGGTCCAGACCCTGGTCCACACCGGGCAGCACTACGATGCGAATATGTCGGAGGTGTTTCTTGAGCAGCTTGGCATCCCGGCTCCGAATGTGAACCTGGCGGTGGGCTCCGGGACGCACGCGCGGCAGACGGCCGAAATCATGACTCGTTTCGAGCCGGTGCTGTTGGACCACAAGCCCGACATTGTGCTGGTCTACGGCGACGTCAACTCAACGGTCGCCACGGCTTTGGTCTGCGCTAAGCTCGGAGTGCGCGTCGGCCACGTCGAGGCTGGACTGCGCTCTTTCGACCGCACGATGCCGGAGGAAATCAACCGGCTGGTTACCGATCAGCTCGCAGATCTGCTGTTTACTCCTTCCGAGGACGGAGACTTCAATCTTCAGAAAGAGGGAATTCCCGCCGAAAAGATCTTCCGCGTCGGCAACGTGATGATCGATTCTCTTGTGAAACTCTTGCCCGCAGCGCAGCGTCAGAACCAAAACAGCCATCCCCAGCGTTATGCTTTGGTCACCTTGCATCGCCCGGCCAATGTCGACGACAGTGTAATTCTGAAGCGTATACTCCAGTCTTTACTTGAGGTCAGCCGGGACCTTGCCGTCATATTTCCTGCACACCCGCGCACCCGAAAGCGTATTGCCGATTTCGGACTGCCTGCGGACCAGCTCCAGATCCTCGACCCATTGCCCTATCTCGAGTTCCTTGCCATGCAGTCGCGCGCAACCGTCGTCATAACCGACTCTGGCGGTATTCAGGAAGAGACCACCTACCTGGGCGTTCCTTGCTTGACGCTCCGCGAGAATACCGAGCGACCCGTCACTGTTTCCCTGGGAACAAACGTTCTTGTCGGCCGGGACCCAGACCGACTGCGCTCCGAACTCTCCCGAGTCCTCGCCGGCCAGGCGAAGAAAGGAACCATCCCTCCTCTTTGGGACGGTCACGCGGGCGAACGAATCGCCGCCGTACTCACTGGCTAGCAGCCCAGAACGATTCTTACGAGGACTGGCGCGGCGTGCTTTATCGCCTCGGCGGCATATCCCTTTGTTTTGCTCGCCCTCCGAACAGGGATCTATCTGGCTTGGGGTGTCTTACTCTTTCATTTCCCGATTCGCCAAGCCAATTGGCTTGGAGCTGGAGTCATTCTGGCGGTTTCAATCCTGGCTGTTGCCGGGCTCGGGATCATCTCCACAAGCTATCTCCTTCTGTACAAGCGAGGCAATCTGCCCGTTGGCTCGCGCGGCTGATTCCAGTAACCTATTCCCTCGAAGGAATGCGTCAGGCGCTGCTCGCAGGCGCCGGGATGGTCCAGTTGTGGCCTTCAGTGCGGGCATTGCTTCTCTTCTCCGTGGTTCTGCTTCCCCTCTCGGGCTTGATCTTTCCCTGGGCTGTGCGCCGACCAGGGGACTTCGAGCGAGCAAAGCAGGCTCGTGCCGAAGTCGGATGTCGCCCTTTCTTACGATCGTCTCTTGAACCTTCCCATACGGCGGAGTACTCTTGCCGTGCCGTGGGAAAAAGGGCTCGACGAAACCTGCCTACAGTTAAGGAGGAAACGATGTTTCAATCGAAAATTGGAGAGTGGTCGTACTACCTCGCTTGTGTCAGTGCGGCAGTCGCAGTCGTTTACCGGGTATTGTGGTTCGGTGGATTGGGTGCACGCCTTTTCGGTACACCAAGTGTTGTTCCTCATAACTTTCTGGAACTCAGCATTCTGTTGTTTGTGGTCTCGATCGCGAGCAATGCGCGTGCGATGGTTCACCGCGAGGACGGCAAAGCTGCTGCCACAGGCAGGGCGGCGTGAGCTGATCCTCATGTAGCTTTGCTAGGATCGTTACAGATGTAAAGATATCCGATAAAACATGGCCGACAGCGCCCTGGTGATCGAAGAATTGGAGAAACGCTTCCCGGCTCCGCAAACCGGATGGCGAGCGCTGCTTAATCCCTTCGTACCGCTTACCAAGCTGGCTCTGCGAGGAGTGTCTTTTGAGGTCGGTACCGGTCAAGCGGCCGCACTCATCGGTGCCAACGGCTCGGGGAAGTCAACACTGTTGCGGATCCTGGCGACACTGCTGGTGCCGACGAGCGGCCGCGCCTCGGTAGCCGGTTACGATGTGGAGCGGCAACCGTCCCAGGTCCGCGCGCAGCTTGGATTTCACTCGGCTACGGATGGCGGTTTCTATAGCCGGCTCACGACGCGTGAGAACCTGAATTTCTTCGCTGCGATGAACAATTTGTTCGACGCGGAAGCTGCCAAGCGTCTAGAAGAATTGACTGAACAGATGGGACTGGGCGCATTTCTCGAAAGTCAAGTGCGAACGCTTTCGACCGGCCAGGTGCATCGTCTGGGATTGGCACGCGCCATGATCCACCGGCCAAGTGTGCTCCTACTCGACGAGCCGACGCGCAGTCTTGATCCGATGGCCGCATCCGAGTTCAGACGGTTTCTAAGAACCGAAGTGATCGACCGCCACGGGACGACGGTTCTCTTCGCCTCACACACGCTGGTGGAAGTCGAGCAACTGGCGGATCGCGTAGCCCTGCTGGACAACGGACGGATCGTAGCTTGCGATTCCCCGCGCGGCCTTCGCGCAGCAACCGGCGCGGCGACCCTAGATGAGGCTCTCGAGCGACTGACTCGTCGCAGTCTCTTCGCTGAGGCGTCGCCGTGACTGGGCATCGCACGCTGCGCAAGGTGTTTGCCTTCTTCGCACGCGACCTGGCGATCGTCCGAAGTTACCGGATGGCCTTCGTGCTGGAAATTCTGGAAGCTTTTTTTGGCGTCGCGACCTTTTACTATCTCTCGCGATTCGTTTCCAGTGATCAACTCAACCGCGCTCTTCCGACGGGAAGCGACTACTTTGCTTTCGCTCTGGTCGGGATTGCCTTCTTCGACTATCTCACCGTGTCACTAAGCGCCTTCGACAACAGCATCATGGAAGCACGGCAGAATGGCACGCTCAAGGCGATGCTGGTCACCGAGACACCGCTGACGATGATGCTGCTTGCCTCGGCTGCTTACCCGTTTGTACTGCTCGCCCTGCGGACGGTAATTTACCTCGGGTGGGGAGCGATGCTCTTTCATTTCCCCATTCGCGAGGCCAATTGGCTAGGGGCCATGATTATTCTCGTCGTTTCTGTTCTGGCGTTTTCCGGGCTGGGAATCATTTCGACGAGCTATCTTTTGTTGTTTAAGCGCGGAAATCCTGCCCGCTGGCTCATTGTAGGAGCCTCGAGCCTGCTCGGCGGCATCATGTATCCAGTGTCGGTACTGCCCGTTCCATTGCAGTGGCTCGCGCGGCTGATTCCTGTAACTTACTCCCTCGAAGGAATGCGCCAGGCGCTGCTTGCGGGCGCCGGTTTCGCTCAATTATGGCCTTCAGTGCGTGCGCTGCTTCTATTCGCTGTAGTTTTGCTACCGCTCTCGAGTGTGATCTTTGCTTGGGCGCTGCGCCAGACGAAGATCACAGGCACGCTCACCCATTTGTAGCGTGGTCTGACCATGCCAGAAACTGCCCGCTCGGCGGGGTTTGTGCCGAAGCCCCCCGATTGGTGAATCACAAGGGTGAATGCGCGTGGGAAGGGAAGCCGGACACCCGTCAAATCTGAGTTGCGCGGTAGGTTGCTCCAACTGGAACAACGGTGCCCGATCGAATGGCATCCGGCACACAGGGTGATCAGATTCTCTTCGGAATCATCGCCGCACTGGCCACGAAATTCCCTGTCGTTAACTTCTAGATTTGACCTGGTCCCGCAGCATTGGCATCTCCAGCCATCGCGACGCAGTTGACGTGCTACGCTTCCCGAGACAGAGGGACGGCTTTGACGATGGACTTAAGTGATGCCAGTCACATCCAGTTTTTCGCCGTTCGCGCAAGAATAAAATTAATGAGAATATATGCTGTGCTTGGATGTGCACTCCGCAAAGAAGGCCACAGACCATGAGCAACAGCGACCGGAATGACCGTCGCGAATACCGACGCTTAAAAGTGAGTGTGCCGGTCGAAATACAGATTGACGCGGGCGGCAGGCGGATTCGTGGCGATACCGCCGATCTGAGCTTAGGCGGCTGCTACATCGAGACGGTTTTCCCATTCCCGATCGGGACTGATTTGGCTGTGCAGCTTTCCATCGAAACTACCGTCTTGATCGCCGCCACCGTGGTTACCTGCTATCCCCAGGTGGGAAATGGGATCAAGTTCATCAGGATGCTCCCCGAGGATCGGGAGGCGCTTAAAGCCTTCCTGGAAGCCGCTCAGCAAGCCGAGGACTCAGGCTCCCAGGGCTGAGTTCTGAAGCGGTCGTAGCTACGTTAACGTTGCAGGTCGCCAATGACAAACTACCCGACATCATCCTCCTCGACATGATGCTTCCCAAGATCAGCGGTCCGGACGTCCTAAGAGCCCTGAAAGCAAATCCCGCCACCGTGGACATCCCGGTCATCGTGCTAACCAGCCTGTCGCAGATGAACGAGGAGAAACTCCTCAGCGAAGGCGCGGCCGCGTACTCCGAAAAGTCGTCTCTGGAACTCGACAAGAGCTCGACCGCCTGACGGCCATAATACAAACGGTCCTCGGCCGGGCCAGCCGGCAAAGCAAGCCCCATTCGCAGTTTGCAGGTGTCGGGGGTGCTCAAGACCCGCGTGAGTCAGAGTTTCTCAGCGATCAGCCTCAACGACCTTAAGCATCACGAGCCGTCGAAGTGCGAGGAGGCTTCATGTCGCCGCAGGCGGGCACGTTCGAGGAGCGCATCGACCGCGCTCAGAAAAAACTGTTGACGATGTGGAGGTCGTAGCCGTTTTCAAAGGTCGTTGTGGGGTGCTAACGCCATGTCATACTCATCCCATCTGTTTGCATCGACTATGCAGTATGGCAGTGCGAAATCTAAAGTAAAGTTGGACGGACGCCAGCCACACCGGGTATGGACAGCACGGAAATCCCGGTCTTCGGAGAGCAGGAGCAGAGTGCCCACAACGGGCATTTTGAATCGACCTGCTATCATCCGCTGTTGCTGGTTTCACATTGTCGCGATCAGTGGAGCGAGCGTACAATGATTTCCCGCGTTTGCAACGTAAGAAGGAGATTCCGACTTATTACTCTTACCTTGAACGACGGCGGGGAGGTTACCACGGAATGGGCAGGCGCCGCGAGCCTCGCAAAGAGATCCAGGCGCCAGTGCGCATCTTCGGCACCGACTGCAGTGGCCAAGTCTTCTCCGAGAAAGCGGTTACGGTCAACATTAGCCAGCAAGGGGCCGAGTTGAGCGGTGTCCAAGCCAAGCTCAACCTCGACGAGATCATCGGTTTGTCCTATGGCAAGAACCGAGTGCACTTTCGCGTCAAGTGGGTAGGCGAACCCGGCACACCAAAAGCGGGTCACGTCGGCTTGCTCAACATTTCCCCGGAAAAGCCTCTCTGGGATTTTCCGCTACCCTCTCCTACACCCGACGATCACCAGCCACGAGTCGTTGAGCAGCGGAAGCACCCCCGGTTCAAGTGCCATAATTCGGTGGAGCTTCATACCCAAGACGCCTCGTTTTGGGCAACTATTTCAGATCTGAGCGTCGGCGGATGTTACGTTGAAATGGCGAACGCATTGCCGAAGGGAACGAAGCTGAAAATGGGTATCTGGATCGGGGAAACCAAGTGCTGGGCGGATTGCGAGGTCGCCTACAGCGCACCGGGATTCGGAGTTGGCGTGACGTTCAACCGGGTTTCTGAACCGGATCTCGCACGAATCCGGCAATTCCTCGGAACCCTCGCGCCCTCCTCAAAGAAGCCGACTTATCAGCAATGACCCAAGAAATCCTTTAGTTTCAATAGCTGCGTGGTAGGCTTGGCAAAACAAAGCCAACTGGTTGCGACGATGAGCGATCGCGAAATCGTTGTGAGCTTTCGGCAAGCCTGCGTTCACGCGCTGGCGTGATTCAGAAGCGGCAGCCTTGAGCTACCAGTAATGCCAATCGCCGATGGCCTCGATCGCATCGGTGGCGGCTAGTTGAGAGAGGGAAGCGCCAGATTGCGGCTCGGCTTGCATGCGCGTCCTTATTTCGCTGACCATTCTGAGTGTCACGAACACAGCTATTCCAGCCGCGACGATCACGCCAAGCAGAATTAGGGAGAGGGCAACGGCACGAGTTCTCCTGTAGGGAGTGACCTGCTCTGGTTGGCTGCCTTATACATCTCCTCCGTCTGGAACTGCACGAAGTTGTTCCAGGCATCGTGATACTTGAACAAGGCTGGTGTTGTTTCCTGGACCATGATGGCGCGAGCTGCCTCAGGCTTGCCCTCATCGAGTAGCGAGTGCAGTGCCTTCAGATAACTCTCGACGTAAGGTGTTCTCGAGTCGTTGATGGCAGCCAGCAGCTGCTTCTCTTGCTCTGAGTCGCACCGGTCTTCAAGTTTCGCCACTAACTTCGAAATCTCTTGCGTGTTATTAACGCGGTCGGCGAGGAGCCGGTCGGTCGTTTGTTTATCGTTAAGAAGGAATATCTCCACAGTGATACGTCTATTTCGACTCGAATATAAAAGAGCTTCTCGCGCGAAGTCGAGTTTGGCCCGCCGCTTGCCGATTAGAGCTGGCGCCGTGGTTTGCATATCGGACCACCGAGATGGCGTGCTCCGCAGCTTTTCGGCAAATTCGGCGGCAGCTAAAGGTCTGCTGAAGTAGTACCCTTGGACTTCGTCACAATCATGGGCTCGCAGGAAGGACAGTTGTTCCTCGTTCTCGACGCCTTCGGCAATAACCTTCAGATTAAGGCTCTTCGCCATGTTGATGATTGTGGTTGTGATGGCAGCGTCGTCCGGATTCACGGCCATGGCTTGCACAAACGAACGATCAATTTTCAACTTGTAAACGGGAAACTGTCGCAGGTAGCTGAGGCTGGAATATCCGGTTCCGAAGTCGTCGATGGACAGCTTCACCCCCCACTCTTTTAATTCCTGCAGCATCGATAGCATGACCTCTGAATTGGAGAGGAGCAGGCCTTCCGTAAGCTCCAGTTCGAGGTATTGCGGGGGGAGACCGGTTTCGTCCAGCACGTTCCTGATGACCTGGAGGAAGCGCTCCTGGCGGAACTGGACCGCCGACACGTTCACCGCGACCGGCAGCGGGGCAAGGCCTTCATCTTGCCATTGCCGTGCCTGAGTGCAGGCAGTCCTGAGGACCCATTCGCCGATAGGGAGGATCAATCCGCTGTTCTCAGCGATCGGTATGAATTTGTTGGGTGGAACCAGACCCAGTTCCGGGTGGCGCCAGCGGAGCAGAGCTTCCGCCCCGGTGATTCTTCCTGTGGCGACCTCCACTTGCGGCTGATACTCCAGGAAAAGTTCTTTCCTCTCTAACGCCAGTCGCAAGCTGTTTTCCAGGGTTAGCCGCTCCACAGCCCGAACGTTCATATCCGGGGTGAAGAAATGGACGTTGTTCCTGCCATTGTCCTTGGCGCAATACATGGCGGCATCCGCGTTCTTGATCAGGGCTTCGGCGTCCGTGCCATGGTCGGGAAATACGCTGATGCCGATGCTGCAAGTAGTATTGAGCAAATGGCCTTGAACCGTGAACTCAGTGGTCATCGCCCTTATGAGCCGATGAGCGGCGACGGCGGCATCGGCAACATCTTTTTGGGCAGTGAGCACCACCACGAACTCGTCGCCGCCTAACCGGGCCACGGTGTCTTGTTCGCGCGCCCATTTCTTCAGGCGCTCTGCCACTTCTTTCAAAAGAAGGTCCCCGATCGAGTGCCCCAGCGAGTCGTTAATGACTTTGAAGCGATCCAGATCCAGGAACAATAAGGCGACTTTTTCCCTGCGCCGGCGGGCACTGGCCGTCGCCTGACCTAGCCGATCCTGGAGCAGACTCCGATTCGGCAAACCCGTGAGGGCATCGTGGTAGGCTAGGTAGCGGACCTGTTCGGTGTTCTTGCTTTCTGTGGTGTCCTGCACGATACCGAACATCTGAGATGGCTTGCCATTTTCTTCGCATACGACATCCGCTTGGCTGTGGATGAATGCCACCGTTCCGTCCGGTCGCACGATGCGACAGTCGATCCGAAAGGGAGTCTTATCCACCAGGGATTTACTAATGTCCTGCGACACTCGTCCTCTATCTTCCGGGTGGATTCTGCTCAAGAATGCGTCGAAACGTCCGTCGAATTCTGCAGGGGTTATGCCGAAGATGTCGCACACCTCCTCTGACCACGTGGTTCGGTTGTCTGTAATGTTCCAATCCCAGTTTCCTAAACGAGCAATCTTCTGGGCCCTCCGTCGCATATCTTCGCTTGTCGCAAGAACCTCATTGGTCGCGGTGAGTACTTCCGAATGTCGACGGATGGTTTGAGCATAGGCCGCTAGGACCAGCGTGAACGTGATGCCGCCCAGCAGTACCAGCCAGGCTCGGCTCGTATACGTACCATGTTGTCCCGGTCCGGGTGTGACTCTAAGCAGCCAGGTGCGGCCCCCGATTTCCAGTTCGGCGGTATGGACCAAACCTGCCGCTGCTCGGCTTGAGCCTTCTTTCTCCCGACCCGGCCTCTCTGCGGGATGTCGGTAAAGGAACCCCTCTTTTTGCTCGGCCGATTCGTCATAGAGGCTCAAATCCAACCCTGTACGCTTGTGGTTGCGAATCGCGGTCTCCACCACGTCCGGAATGCGGAAAACACCTAAGGAGACTCTGATTAAGCTCTCCAATTTCCACTGGGGTTCAGTGTAGATTGCGGAGAGCATCGGAGGGTTTTGGAGCATGAAACAGCGGACGCTGGCGGCGCAGAGCGGGTTTGAACGGTATGCGAAGAAGACACGGCGGGCGGAGTTTCTGGAGCAGATGGAGCGGGTGGTGCCGTGGGCGGAGCTATGCGCGCTGATAGAGCCGGTGTATCCGAAGGCGGGGCAGGGGCGTCCGCCGGTGGGGGTGGAGCGGATGCTGCGGATTTATTTTCTGCAACAGTGGTTCAACTTATCGGACCCGGGGGTGGAAGAAGCGCTCTATGATTCGGCGGCGCTGCGGGGATTTGCGGACATCGATCTGGGGCGAGAGCCGGTGCCGGATGAGACGACGGTGTGCAAGTTCCGGCACTTACTGGAGCAGCATGAGTTGGGGGCGCGCATCTTCGAGCGGGTGCAGGAGCACTTACAAGAGCAAGGGTTGCGGATCGGCACAGGAACGATCGTGGATGCGACGATCGTGCACGCCCCCAGTTCGACGAAGAACGCGCGCCAGGAGCGGGATCCGGAGATGCATCAGACGCGCAAGGGGAAGCAGTGGTACTTCGGGATGAAGGCGCACGTGGGCGTGGATAGTCAGAGTAAATTGATTCACGCGGTGGTGGCGACGCCGGCGAATGTGTCGGATTCGCGGGTGCTGCCGGATTTGCTGCACGGCGACGAGACCCGAGTGTGGGGCGATCAAGC
>Ga0116134_1000507_pt1 | contig 20234 bp, 17 predicted proteins | sample June2015DPH_19_5_FD_89737 | JGI IMG/M metagenome (GOLD analysis project Ga0116134, IMG submission 89737) | Peatland microbial communities from SPRUCE experiment site at the Marcell Experimental Forest, Minnesota, USA - June2015DPH_19_40 | ecosystem: Environmental > Terrestrial > Soil > Wetlands... | reverse complement strand
CGCGTTGGCGGAGGCCTCGTCCCGGCTCATGTGCAGAAACACGTCGGCGCAGCGATACAGCCCCGGCATTGCTTCGCGCGGCAGGGATAGGCGGAGATATCGTTCGGGGAGGAGGCGATGCGCTTCATCGTCCACCGCCTGCCGGCATTCGCCGTCGCCGGCGATCGCGAGAAACAGCCCGGGGATTCTCGCGGCCGCGCGAACGCCTTCGATGACCCGCTTGGACGGAATGAGGGCGCTGACCATCAGCGCTATCGGCCCCTGGGCCGGTAATCCATACGCCGCGCGATTCGCCTCGCCGGGTGAGAAGCGGTCCGGGTCCACACCGTTGGGGATCAGCACGGAGGGATACCGCTGGGCGTGGCGAGCGAAGTATTGCGGGTTGGTGCAAACCAAGGCATCGCAGTCGAAGAAGCGATACTCCGCGGCGCGGTTTTGCACCATCCAATCGCCGTTTTGCGTGATGAAGACATGCTTGGGACATTCGCCGGCGCCCCGGCGGAGAATCCAATTCACAAACGGATAGGAGCAACCGACGGTGAGATCGAAATCTCCGGGCCTAAATCGCAGCAGCAACCCGGCGGAGAAGGTCAGTTCCTCCCAGGCGTAATGGGATCGCAGGCAGGGGAATTTCGGCCATTTCTCGAAGAATTCGCGGGGGACGCAGGGGATTCGGACATAGCGATAGGGCTCATCCGGGCGCGGCAGACCGGAACCGAAAACGGTGACATCATGCCCCAGCAGCGCGAGCCTTGCGGCGATCTGCTCCAGGGCCGTTTCCGCTCCTCGCGCGACGCGGTGCAATCCCGGCAGCGCAAGGGCGATGCGAAGGCGGAGCGACATTAGGGGTCACCTCTTGTGCGCGTCGGCCGGCCAGTGCAGCAGCATTGTCAGCACGTCGCGCTGCGTGGCGAATTCAGGCGAACTTCTGCGCCCGCGCACGAGCAGTTTCAGAAAGCGCAGGCCGAAGCTGGCGATGTCCACCGCGCGAAGAAATATTTCCGCAACGATGCCATAGCAACGCCGCTGCATCAGGTATCTTGCCTGCCATCGCATGGCGTCGCGTTGGCTGGGCTCGAGCCGGCTGGGATCGCTGGAAGCTCCGCCGAGATGAATCACGGCCACGCGCGGATCGTACCAGACTTTCCAATCGTGGTGACGGGCGCGGCAGCAGAATTCGGCGTCTTCGCCGTAAAAGAAGAAGCTGGTATCCAGCCCGCCGAGCTTGTCGATGACCTTGCGACGGATGAACATGAATGCGCCGCCAACCCATTCGACCTCGCGGGCGACGGTGCGGCGGTTCCAGCCGGGATCGTCGAGGTTTGCCCAGGTGAACGCCTTGGGCCAGAGCCAGGGCAAGCCGAAACTGCTGGCGGCCATGCGCGGGGGCGTGGGCAACCGCCGCGCCGTGTTCTGCACCGTCTGATCGGCATTGAGAAGAAGGCAACTCATCACCCCGATGGAGTGATCGGCTTCCATTGTTTCCTGGCAATGGCGCAGGACATTGGGCTGGACGATGGTGTCGCTGTTGAGCAGCAAAACGTACTTGGCCTCGAAATGGTCCAGTAGGCGATCGAGGGCCAGGTTGTTTCCCCCGGCGAAGCCGAGATTGACGGGGGAGGCGATCAGGGTGAGCCAGCGTTTCCAGTCATTGGCGGCGATCGCCTGGCGGAGCATGGGAATTGAATCATCGCCCGAGGCGTTGTCGACGACAATGACGTGGGTGTCGGGTACATCGTCGATCTGGGGCGCAAGTGAAGCCAGGCAGTCCAGCGTGAGCTTGGGCGTCCGATAATTGACGATGATAACGAGCAGATTCATGCCGCCGTCCTGAGGACTGCCATACTCTTGGTTCGATTATGGCGGTCTACAGCTTCAATCGTCCATTCCGCACGGCGACGATACCAGTTTTCGGACGCGTGATAATCTGCCGCGGCCCGTGCTGAGCGTGAAAGCTCAATCAAATGACCACGGTTCTGGGCGAGCGATGCCAGGGCGGCGGCCGATTCGTCGATCCGGTCGCGAGGCAACAGACAGGCGGCGTGCTCCTGGGCATGCCGCTCGCGAACGTAGTCGATATCGAAGGCGATCAGAGGCAGTCCGGCGGCGTAGCCGTCGAAAATCATGCGCGGCGTGTCTTCGGCCGTCGGTGTGAACAGCAGGGCGTCGTATTCGGCAAGGCGTTTGAGCAGAACGTGATCGTACGGGACGGAGCCATGGAAGCGCACGCGCTGGGCGAGGCCAAGCGACTGGGCGAGAGACTCAAGGCGCTGGCGTTCTGCGCCGTCGCCGATGATGTCGAAATCGACGTCCGCGCCGCGTGATTTTGCGCCGGCCAGAATGCGCAAGCTGCGATCGACGCCCTTCCGTGCGGTGAGGCGGCCGCAGTAGACGAGTCGAAGCGCCCGCGGCCCCTTGAGCGTGGCCAGCCGCCGCTCCAGTTGTTCCTCGCTCACAATGTCCGCGAGTCCGAACGATGTATCGTGAAACTCTTTCGCGTTTTTCGCGTAGCGTCCATATCTCCGGATAAGGGACGTGCCCTTGAGCAGGGAGAGGTCGGCCCGGGCGACGCCCCAGCGGCACATCCGCTCGTAGATCCAGACATACGCGGCGACCTTGGCCCTCTGGGCGGGCCCGTGGTCGGCAAAGAGCTGGCGCTGCTGGATCACGTTGTCGGTGTCCTGGACGAAAACGGTCGGCTTGCCGAGGCGCAGGCCGGTGCGAAACCCCTCGAAGGCGATGGGCCGATAGACATCATCGACGCCGGCGTGGACGACGTGGGCATCGGCGGCGAGGGTTGCCAGGAGCGATTTCCAGCGGGCGCGGTCGCGCAGCCAGAACCGGCGTGCGCGGCATCGTTTGTCGAAGCTGGGGCAGAGTTTGAGTCCATCGGTCGCATCGGGCACGTCGAACAAGGTTTGCTCCGGGGAGGCGGTCTTGGCGGGGAGGCTGGGAGCGGCGACGACGACATCGCCGAATCGCCCGCCGAAGCTGTCGCGCAGCAAGAGCAGCGAGCGATGCCATTCCGTGGTGAGCAGCTTGCGGTCGCCATCGAGATAGATCGGAACTTGGATGGGTACGAGATACATGTGAATCGCGCCGCCAGCGAGGGACCCCGGTTCAAGCCGACGCGGCGCCGGGCCGCATTGGCAGGGCACGCACCGGCGCCGGGGTCATGTAGTTGGAGTGGGTCGGCATCTGCTGGGCCGAACGCCGCAGCGAAAAGGCCATTCCCGTCAGCCCGCCGGCGCAGAGAATAAAAATGGGATTCACCATGGCGTTAAAACAGAGATCGGACATGTGCTGAGTGAGCAGCACGCCCAGAGCAGCGGCCGGGGCGGCGCCGGGATGGCTCCAGTAGCGCACGGGGATCCTCCACGCCAGCAGCAGCACCGGCATGAGGAGGGAGATGGTCATGGAGGTGAGGCCGATCAGCCCGTATTTTCCGAAGGCGATGACCCACATTTGGTCAGGGACGCCATGCTCCCCCTCCTGTTCGTTCTTGTCGTAGAGCTTCCAGCCGGTCCAGCCGTAGATGGGCGACTCCAGGGCGCGATCGACGAGGACGCGTTCGCTAATGAGCCGCACCTCCAGGGATTGAGCCGACCGGGAGTCGTGCTGGTTGAGGAACTCCACGGCGTCTCTTCCCGTCCAGAGGTCCGTGGTGCGGAGAAATATCCAGGTGGGCGGTCCAAACGACAGGAGAATGATCCAGATGCTCCAGCGGGTGACGCGCGTGAGCCAGAGCACGGTGAGCGCGATGCCCATGAGTGCGATGGCTCCGACGGAATGGGTCGCGGCCGCGGTTCCGAACAGGATCAGGGCGACCCAACCCATTTTAATGTGCATGACGCGGTCGACGGCTTTGGACCACCAAAGCCAAAAGGCGGTCATCGCGGCGGTTGTCATCCACATGGAAACGGCCAGTCCGTGCTGCATGAAGACCATGGGCCTCCACCCGCCGTACCGCTTGGATTGGGCGAACTCATATTGGGTGTAGCCATAAACGATTCGGTGAAGCTGGGGGCTCATTCGGATTTCGTACCAGACGAGGGGAACGTAAAGCAGTCCGCCGAGGATGATTCCGTGGGCCAGTTCGCGCAGGCCCTTGAGGTCGTTGAAGTAGATCCTTCCGATGAAGTAGGGCAGTCCCCAGTCGGTTGTTTGGTAGGCGATGCCGGAGAGGCCGTCGTAAGGCCCAAGATTATTGTAGTAGGAGGAAATAAACGGGCAGGTGCACCAGACGAACATGGGGATGTCCCAGATCGAGGGACGAAAGGCGAGGATGGTATCGATGTCGAAAACGAATGCCCCGACGAGCACGCCCACGCAGGCCGCCGACATTTTGTTGTAATCGGTAAAGCCATGCAGCGGCAGGTCGGACATGGGGAGGAAGAGCCAGGCGACGATGAAGTTATAGATGACGGCCTTGCGGGGCGGGAGGATGGCAAAAAGGAGGAAGCAGAACGGGATATACCCGAAGAGGGCGATGGGGACGAGGAGATTGCCGCGCATTGCGAACATAGGAACAACTCAATTGCCAACGGCTGCCGGACCATGGGCATCAGGCGCCGATGGGCCGGGCGCTGCTGGACCGTTCGATTGCCGTCTGGAGTGCCGTTTCCATTAAGGCGGCGGCGTCCTGCCAAGTATATCGGCACGCGGTAGCATACGCGGCATCGGACATGTCCTGCCACTGCGGGTCCGATAATTTCAGGATGCGGACCAGCCGGTCGGCCAGGGCGTCCGGGTCTTCGACGTTGACCAGAAAGCCGTTTTTTCCGTCTTCGATGGTGTCGAGCGGCCCGCCCACGCGGGTTGAAACGACCGGGCAGCGGCAGGCCATCGCTTCCAGCGGGGGGAGATGAAATCCCTCCGCTCGGCTTCCGCACAGCCAGACATCGCATTGGGCGTAAATGTTCTTGATCGATTCCTGGCTGGGCTTGATCAAATATTGCGCACCCGGCGGCAATGGCAACCAGTGTCGGAGCGGGTCCTGCCCGAATGCGATGAGTTGCAAATCGGGAATTTGCCGCAGGGCAATTTCGACGGCTTTCAACGCCACGTCGCAGCCTTTGAACCAGAGGCGGTTATAGAGCAATCCCACGGTGGGGCGTTTTTGGCGAGCGCGCGGCGGGGCGTTGAAGAGCTTCATGTCCACGCTGTTGGGCACGAGCGAAACGTCGGCATCGCCGAACTTGTCCCGAGCCAGTTGGGCCAGCCACCTGGAGATGACGATCTTGTGCAGCGGCAATCGCCAGGCGGCGTCCACGCGTTTGGGATCGCCGCCCCAGATTTCGTAATGCTGGATGAAGAAAGCCTTGGCGCCCTTGGATGGGGCGAGCCGCCAAACCCATTCGGCGGTTTCCCACCAGGTTGCGACGACGACGTCGGCATCGGGCAGGTCCTGGTTGTTAATGGGACGGAACCTGGGGATGGCGGCGTGCGGAACGCCGCTGCCGTCGAAAAATGATTCTCCAGGCCCCCAGGTTTTTGGCCAACCTTTTCCATGCAGCAGGGAGGAGAGCTTCTTGCGAAATCCCGGCGGCTTGGGCGGGGTGGAAAAGGCCCGCACCTCGTGCCCGCGGGCCATCAATTCCCGGGCCTGCGTGACGATCACGCGCGTGCCGCCGGACATGCTCGCGTTGGTCAGAATGAAGTTGATCTTCATGTCGATCGCGCCCGCCCAGAGCGGAGGAATAGGGAAGGCGAGAGCCGTTTCAAATCTCCCACGTCGCGCGGTGCAGGATGCTTCCCTCGTAGCTTCGCAACTGTTCCCCGGTGCCGTAAAAGTCATCGTACTCGACATCGACGGCGGCGGCGTGCTCGAGATAATCGTACAGCTTGGCGCTGGTGCGAATCTCGATGTCGGCCATGTATCGCCCATGCCTCAGGGGCAGCCCTTCGACCTTGCAGCGCACGACCTGCTTGCCGGGATTCAGCGTGACGCCGTGTTTTTCCAGGCGGCTGTAGAAGTTCAGCACGCGATAACCCTTGTCCGAATTGAGCATGAGCCCGATGCAGGCGTTCTTGAGGGGCTCCTTGACGTCGAGATGGAACTCAAAGATGGCTTCGGCGCCGCAGTAAATGCGCTCCTTGTCGGGCCCGGGAAGGGCCGAAAACCCCGTGAACGTCGCCGTGAGTCCGGGAAATCTCGGCCGCTTCAAAAGGTCTTTTTCTTCCGCGCTGATGGTGCTGTTGAGGTAGGTATCGACGACGGCGTCGGCTTCGCCCACCTCGACCACCGAGCCGTTGCGGAGATAGACCGCGCGATCGCAGAGGTTTCGCACGGCGCCGATGTTGTGGCTGACGAACAGGACGGTCCGGCCGTCGCCCTGGGACACCTGCTGAATCCGGCCGAGACATTTTTTCTGAAATTCCTGGTCGCCGACGGCCAGGACCTCATCGATGATGAGGATTTCCGGCTCGAGATGGGCCGCCACCGCGAAGGCCAGGCGAACGTGCATCCCGCTGGAATAGCGTTTGACGGGTGTATCGAGGAATTGTTCGGTCTCGGCGAAGGCGACGATTTCGTCGAACTTGCGGTCGATCTCGGCCTTGCGCATGCCCAGGATGGCGCCGTTGAGATAGATGTTTTCCCGACCGGTCAGCTCGGGATGAAATCCGGTTCCCACCTCCAGGAGCGAGGAGACGCGGCCTCTGAGGCGGGCGCGTCCTTCGGTCGGCTCGGTGATGCGGCTGAGGATTTTCAGCAGGGTTGATTTTCCCGCGCCGTTGCGGCCGATGATTCCGATCACCTCGCCGTGCTTCACATCGAATGACACATCCTTCAGTGCCCAGAATTGGCCTTGTTCCGGTCCCTTGCCGGCGAGTCCGGCCATGCGCTGGAAGGGGGCTTTGACCGCGGCCATGATCGTGTCGCGCAGCGTCAGATACTTCTCGGCCCGGAGTCCGATCTGATAACACTTGCTGATGCCTTCGATGGTGATTGCGGAGGTCATTGCTGTTCCTACGCGAGGTCCGCGAATCGTCGCTCGGTCTTTTTGAAGTAATACATTCCGAACAGCAGAATGACGGCAACTTCGACGATGGACATGGCCAGCGACGGGAAATCCCACCGTTGCCCCAGCAGCGCCGAGCGGTAGGCGTTGATGATGCCGTACAACGGGTTCGCCCGCAGCAGCCAGCGAATCCACTGGCGACGGGGATCGAGCGGATATCCCACGGGGCTGCAGAACTGCCAGGTGGAAACCATGAACGGAAGCAGAAATCGAAAGTCTCGGTAGGTCACCGTCAGCGAGGAGAACAGAAAGGCCATTCCCGAGGCGGCCATGGCCGTCAGCAGAACCAGCAGCGGAACGAGAAGGACCGCCCAGGTCGGGGCGATGCCATAACAGGCCATCAGCACGAAAAAGACGGCGAAGGATATGGCCATATCCACCAGGGCGGCTCCGACGACGCAGGTGGGTACGAAAAGGCGCGGGAAATAGATCTTCGTCAGGAGGTTTTGCTGGTTCATCAGGGACGTGCCGCCCGCGCTGCAGCCGGTGGCGAAGAGCATCCATGGCAGGATTCCCGCGTAGTTGAACAGGGAATAGGGAATGTGGCGGGCTTTGAGTTCCGGCGGCAGCTTGCTGGCGAATCCGGCCACGGTCCCGAAGATCACGGTTTGAATGATGACGTTGAGGACGGGCTGAATGATGGCCCAGGCGGCCCCGAGCACCGTCTGTTTGTACCGCACCTTCACGTCGCGCCAGGTGAGGAAGTACAGAAGCTCGCGATAGTGCATCAATTCGTGAAAATCGATGGCGACCCAGCCGGGTCGGGCTCGAATCTCAAATTCCGGAGCGTCGGTTGGCTCGGATGGCGCGGGGGGCGACGGGGAGTCTGATGGTCGGTCAATCAGCGGTGGTTCGGCCTGCATGGAAGGAGCGGTCAGATTCATTTTGGCGGATTCCTGCGGAACCAGGCAAACGTCCGAGAAAACCCATGGCGTTTTCTCGTCTGGGGCATACTAGCCGTCCGATTCGTACGGTCAACGGTAACATCGTCCATTCCCAAACGCCACGTGAGAACTTGCCGAGGCGTCCTTTGAGGGGGATTATCGGACCTCAGCTAAGTCCGGCAATCGCATCAAAATAGAAAGCCCACGGATCGCGATTGGCGATCCGTGGGCCTTGCTCCGCCGGGGTTCAATCCGCGCTATCTTTGCGCGTTGTCGTAATACCCGCAGAAATACAAAAACCGATTCTGGTTCATGATTGGAATGTGCAATTCCTTGGCTTTGTCCAACTCACTTTCGTAAGCCTTGCTCTCAGTCTCTTGATCTTCCTGCAGACGCCGGTTCAGGGGGTCTTGCAACTCGTCAGGCGAGAATGTGCCGACCGTCGGCTCCTTGCCCATCACGACAAAATCGGTGTCCACATTGATGTCCTTCTGAACGTGCCCGCCCCATTCGGTCACCAGGGCGGCAATTTTTTGCCGGTCCGCGGACTTGGGCTGTTGGGTCTGTCCCAGGTCAAAGTTGCCGTAGATCACGAAGTTGTACTTGGTATTCCGGTCATAAACCAAGTTGGCGATCAGGTCTCCTTCGTTGATATGCTGGCCGATTTCCATTTTGACGACCCGGCATTGGCTGTCCGAAGCGTACACGCGCTCCACCTCAATCGAAGCCTCGCCAATCGGCATGTCTTCGTCGCTCATGAGATCATCCTGCTTGGGAATCCCTTCATGCCGGTTGTAAACCTCGAAAGTCATCCCCGGCACAAGGTGGTCTCCGCTGCCAAGATTGATGTAAACGACATCTTCGGAGGCGACGGATGTGATCATTCCGTCCGGCTGGCGCAGCAGGGGGTCGACCACCGACATGCGTCTACCGGCCAGCTTGTCGCCGAGCGCGGTCGCCAGCCTCTTTTCCTGATCCAACTGCCGATCCTTTGCCTCCACCAACTGCTGGGCCTTTTGCAGCTCGGCGTTTTGATCCTTGCGCTCCCCGTCCATCGCCAGGGACATTTCCCTTATCCTGAGATTCGCATCGTTATCCGCCTTTTGGGCTCGATCCAAAGCATCCTGCTTGATTTTGTTGGCTTCGGCGAGGTCGTCCTGGGCCTTGCGGGTCAATTGCTGGGCGAGGGTGATTTGATTGGCTGCGTCTCCCGCCGCCCGTTGTTGCTCCAATCGAAGCGAAGTGCTGGTGTACTGCTGTTCCGCGGCGAAGCTCGCCAGTTTGTTGATCGCATCCACGAGGCTCGTGCTGGTGGTAAGGTCCAGCGGCGGCACGCGAGCGGCGGCATCCGCCAATGCCTTGCGGGCCTGCACCGCCGCGGCGCTCGGCTGCGCCGCGCTGGCGGCCGTCTTGCCGTCCACCAACTCCGCCAAATCTTCAGCATCCTGAAATGCAGCCTGCAGAATCGTCTGGCCCGGCTTGCGGTTCTTGCTGAGCTGCGTGTAGCGAGAGCTGAGCAGGTCCTGCCCCGAATAGATCTCTTGCGTTTTCTTTGCCGACGTGGTCAGGGATTCGGCTCTCTTGCTGTCGTCCACGCCGAAATAGATGGCGAAGATGGTCGCCGTCACGAAAAGGATCGTGAAAACGACTACCGCGGTAATCAATCCACCGCGAGAGCCTTGGGGGCCAACGGCTGGCATACAGAACCTCCAATCATATAAACGGCGACGGTCGTGAGGCTTATCAGCCGGCCCGGAAATTCAACCGGCCTACGGGTAGGTAGGATCTTCCGCCGTCCGCACGGACCAGCCGACAATTTTAACGCCTGATCGACCGTCAGGTCAAGAAATTTACGTTGAGCGTGGTGGGTGGGTGCGCCTGGGGATTTGGGCAAAAAATCCGGCCGGAGGACCGGCCGGCTCAATCTCGAAACAGAGCCCGCGAGTCCTCCGGGCGGTCCTAGAACTCAAAAAGCGAAAACCCCCGCGCGACTGAGCGGGGGTTTAAGCCTGTTTGATACATTGAGAGTGGTCGGGCGATTAGTAGCGGTCGCGATTTCCGCGGTCGCCGCGGTCGCCACGACCGCCGCCGCCGCCGAATCCGCCGCGTCCGCCGCCGCCGCCACCGCCGAATCCGCCGCGTCCGCCGCCGCCGCCACCGTAGCCGCGTCCACCACCGCCGCCGCCGCCGCCCGCGCGCTCTTCGCGTGGACGGGCTTCGTTAACGGTTAGTGCGCGGCCATTGTGCTGCTGGCCGTTGAGTGCGGCAACGGCAGCGGTGGCTTCCTGATCCGTGGACATTTCCACGAACCCAAAGCCCTTGCTCCTGCCGGTGTCCCGATCATTGATGATCTGGGCGGAAACAACCGTCCCATGCGCGCCAAACAATGTTTCGAGTTCCGAGCTATCGACTTGGTAACTCAGGTTCCCGACATACAACTTCTTACCCATCTGGAATCTCCTTGCGATATGGGTAGACCTCGGCCCGAGGTCAAATGGTTCTTTCCGGGCCAAATCGAAAGAGGTCGCCGTGGCGACCGATGCGGGAGGGAGAAAACGGACACGGAGGAGAGGCAAGACACGAAACGCTTTCCTGAGGCCGATACACGAACCCGCCACCTTACAACACGGAAATATGCTACACCAGCCTCGCCAGACAAATCAAGAAAAAAATGGCGACCGGGGTTTCGCGGCTATGCCGGGTCCGACCGACTCATCCATCGCGCCGGAGGCCTACTTTTCCTCGGCGAACGCCTCATAGGAATGCGGCTTGATCTGCAAAGTAAACGAAAACCGCGGCGGGCCTTGCGGCGACAGGGTCGGGCGCGTCGTCGGACCTTCTCGGGCCGGCGGCGCCTGCCCCTCGATCGTCTGGCCTGTTGCCACGTCCCGCAACCGGTTGAATCCCCCCGAAACGCCCACCGTGACATACGCCGGCGTCGGCAGGAACGACTCGACCACGAAACTGTTGTTGTCATATGCGAACAGGCTGATCTGGCTCGGGCCATCCAGAACCACCGGAAAATCTCTCAAAATCACGCTCTTGATCGCCGCCAGCACTTCCGGCGGGAAACGGTAGAGGTCGTTAAAGTTTTCCGGTACGGCCAGAACGTAAATGATCCCTTTGGAATAGCGGTCCATCACAAGGATCGGATATCCGTTGCCGTCGGCGATGCCGCTGACCAGCGCCCACGCGTCGTTGGTCAGGAAGTCGATCTCAGGAATCAGAATCCCCGCAGCCAGGGATGCCGTGCCAAGGCGCCTGCCGCGCGGGCCTTGGAATTCCGTGACCGCGACTTTGCGCGGGGTGTATTGAAATTCGCAAATGTCTTCGATCCCCTTGCCCTGCAAGGCGCGCAGAAGGCCCGAGGTGATGACCACCGATTTGCCCGCCACCAGTTGCGATTTGATCTTGCCGACGATTTCCGGATCGAACTTGGCCGATTCGGTCAGCAGCAGGATATTGGCATCGGTGGGGAAAGATGGATACAGGTCGATGGGAATCCCGACCATGCCGAGGAAGTTGTGCAGGAAATCCTCACCGGTGGCATGTGGCGGGCGATAGCTTTTGACGCCGATCGGGTTCCCGAGCTTGCCCAGAACGCCGTCCACTTGCTCCAGTGAATAGTTCGCCACGCTGGCAAAGTGGAGATCCGGCACGTCGAATTGGCGCAGGTCTCCAACCAGCTTGTAGTAATCGAGGCTGGTGTGAAGGTCTTGCCAAAGCGTCCGATCGCCCGAGACGATGGGCCGCTCCAGGTTCGCCCAATTGAACAGCGTGATCTCCGGCGCCTTGGCGAAAAGCGTATCCCAAAGCTGCTCGGCATAGCGATCGATGTATTTCAGATCGTAGGTGTCCACCCATCCGCCGCCGTTGCGCCCGGGCGCGATGTTGTCGAAATAGCGGACGATCGAATAACTTTGGTAAGCCTGAAGATGCTGCTCCGTATAGACGGGGTCGCGCGTCTCCGTGCCGGTGTAAATCCCGTCGAAAATCGCCGGCTCGCGGTCCAGGTCATATCCCAGGCCCTGAAAGTGCTCGTACCAATTCGGGAATTTGATGATGATCCTCACGTCCGGATTGACCGCCCTCGCCGGCTTGATGAGGACGTTCTCCGACACGTCGTCCATCGTCTCCAGGCGATACTGCGTCCAGCTTCTGTCCCCTTTGGCGGCGATGTCCGCATCCGTCTTGGTGCTGAAGAAGAAAAAATCGTCCAGAATGATTTCATCGAAATGACGGGCGGTCATTTCGACAACCTTCTGAACGTATTGGCGGTCCTTCGGATCGGCATAGTCGAACGAACGGAATTGCCCCCGATCGTTATCCGTCAGCGCGATTCCCCCGGCCACGCGAACGCCCTTGTCCTGGAAAAATTTCTTGATCGGCTCGATGGAATCCTCATCGGCCGTCTGCCGGCTCCGGTAGGTTTCGATGTAGACCTTATCGATCTTGAGTTGCCGGGAGAGGTTGTTCCAATGTTCGGCGAGCCATTGCGGGTCCTCCATGCTGCGGGTGACGCCGACGGGGATATAAACGGCCACGGTGAAGTTCTTGTAATTGCCCGCCAGGGATGGGGAGGCGGGAACCAGAAACAAGATCAAAGTGGCTACCGCGGCGATCAATTTCTTCATGAGCGAAAACTCCGTTGGTTCAAACAAACCATTGTCAACAATTAATCCGGCCTCGGCCAATTTGGGGGCGCGATAGCGACAGGGGCGCCCGAGAATCGGCGCGGCCGCTACCGCACGCCGATGGCGCTGGCGGTGGCGTGGGTCTCGATGTGGCTGAGGCTCACGAGCCAGCGCGTGATTCCGCGCTCGGCGGCGATGCGCTGGCACTCGCCGGTGAGCCGGATCCCAGGCTGACCGGCGGAATCCTTCACGATCTCAATGTCGGTCCAGGCAATGCCGCCGCGCCAGCCCGTTCCCAGCACCTTCAGCACGGCCTCCTTGGCGGCGAATCGGCCAGCGAGATGCTCGAAATATCGCTTCGGATTGGCCGCGCAGTATTGCTGTTCCGCGGCGGTGAAAACCCGGTCGAGAAAATGTTGGCCATGCTCCTCGTGCAGCCGCCGAATGCGGGCGATTTCAACCAGATCGATGCCATGGCCGAGAATGGACATGCCCGTATGATACGGATGGACGCGCTGTGCGGGAAATCGGCGCGGCGCACGCGCGAATTGAGGGTCTGGGAGTTCTTGCGGGAACGAGATCAGTTCAAATCCCGCTCTTCCGACGCTGTACCTGTGCCGATTTGGCCAAGACCGAATCACAAGCGAGCGATGACCTTGTCGTAATCCGCATTGGAGCCGACGAAAAACCAGAGCATCACGTCGCCCCGATTTCGACCGATAGCGCGATAATCATTGTTAATCCTGACCGACCATAGATCCTCATGCGGTGGGAGTTTCTTAAATTTCAGCCCTGGGGTGGAGGGGGTTTTGCTCGAACAGGCGATAGGCATCGCGAACCTGACGCCTAATGGTGGAGGGAAGTCGCGCCAAGTCGCGGCGGAAATCGGCACTGGTTCGTGAGGTCAAAGTTGATCCGGGTCCAGTTCCTGGCTCTCCCCAGCCTCATGCTCGGCCCAGGCTCGATCGGCCAGCTTCCGCAGCTTCTCGGGGGATCTGGCGAGCAACTCATCCCATCGCCGCTCCGATTCGATCTCATTGATGACGATTTGCGCAATTGCGTCCTGCTCGGCCTCTGGAAGTTCCCGCGCCTTGGCGACCGCTTTTTCAAGCAGTTTTGTCATATCGATACTATATCACCAAAACACCGCGCGGAATAGAAAACCTTGAGATCCCACCGCGGAAATGCAGAAAAAGTTCAATCGCCGTCTTGTTGTCCCGAAATTTTCGGCGGAGGCGGGATTTGCTCGGATGATGACTCCTCACTTCGCCGGCTGCAGCAGTTCCGCACCGGACCGATCCAGTATCTCCATGACCGGCTTGCCGTCGATCTGCCGCATCACCGGAATGCCCATCAAATAGGCCACAGTGGCGAACGTGTCCTCGGTGTTGATGACCAGGTTTGGGTAGATCGTCAGGTCCAATCCTCGGCGAATGCCCGGGCCGACGGCGATCCAGGGAATGTGCCGGCTGCGCTCGTCGTCGGGGCCGTGCGACAGGCCGGCGCCGCCATGATCGGCCGTCACCAAAATGAACGTCGAATCACGCAGATGACACTGATCCAGCGCCCAGAGGACGTTTCCGATCGCCCGGTCCGCCTGCGCGATCGCCTGCATCTGCTGCTTGCTCGACCAGCCGAAGGCGTGCCCGGCGTTGTCCACGCCGGGAAGATGCACAAAAAGCACGTCCGGCTGGTGAAGGAGAATCATCGCCGCGGCCTGATCGGCAACCTCATAGTCCTCTATCTTTTCCGTGTACGGAATGAACTCCCAATTCAGAGTCTTGGGCTTGGCGAGAATCACAAACTTGGATTTTCCCGCGACCATCGCCGTCGAATATCCGCATTGCCTGGCCAACTCGAATATTGTTGGGAACAGCGGATACACCGCGCGGGTCAGGGGCAGATCGGCGTTCCACTGGATACCGTGTTTCACCGGAACCACGCCGGTGAGCATGCTGGTGTGGGAGGGAAGGGTGACGGACTCGGCGGTGGTTCTGGCCCAGAAGCTGTAGCTGCCGGAATTGAACAAAGCATGGATATTGGGCGTGTCGCCGCGCAGCGCCAAATCGGGACGCAGGCCATCGACGCTGATGATGACCACCCGGCGAATCCGCGCCACAGGCCGAGTGGTCTGCGCTTCAACCGGCAACGAAAGCGCCACGATGACGAGGCAAATGATTCTGAGCTTCATAGGAATCAGATAACACTGCATTATTTGGGCCGTGTTTGCAACGAAGCGATGCAACAGGCGCCCTTGCGTTCCAATCGCGTCATCCCCATACTTCCGGCGATCAGGAGTTTTCCGCGTGAACAGAAGAATTCCGGCGATTTTTGCGGCCGTGCTGGTTCTTGGGGGCTGTAATTCCGAGGCCCCGCCGCCCGTGGAAACCGCTCCGGCTGTCGCGCCGGCTGGGGACGACGAAGTGATTGCCACGGTTCGCGGCGACAAGATCACGCGCAAGGACCTCGAGCCGGTTCTGGAAGAGGGATATGGGCTGAATGTCCTTCTAACGCTGGTGCAGTTGGATTTGGTCGAGCAGGAAGCGGCCAAGCAGGGCGTGGGGGTGACGCCGGCGGACGTGGTCGGCGAACGCGCCGTCACGATGAAGAACCTCGCCCGCTCCATCGAGGAAATGGACAGCGGCGGCCAGCCCACGACCGAGCCGAGCGACAATCTCAGCTCCGACCAGCAAGAGCAGCTTCTCGATCAGGTTCTCCAGCAGCAGCACGTCAGCAGAGCGGAATTCAACGTGATCCTCCAGATCAACGCCTATCTGCGCAAGCTCGCCGAGCCAACGGTAAATGCCAGGCTGACCGATGACGCGGTCCGCCAGCAATTCAACGTGATGTACGGCGAAAAAGTGATCGTGCATTACATCCTCTGCAACAACATGTCCGAGGCCGCCGAGGTGCGTCGCGACCTGGCCGGCGGCAAGAGCTTCGAAGACGTCGCCCGCGCCCGCAGCCTCGATCGGCGCACCGCTTACACCGGCGGTGAATTGCCCCCGTTCACGCTGCAGGACAATCGGTTTCCCCCGGAGTTCAAGCAAGTGGCGTTCGGCCTGAAGAAGGGCGAGGTCTCCGATCCCGTGCAGATCGAGCGATTCATTTACATCGTCAAGCTGATTGACCGCATTCCCCCGGCTCATGCCCGGTTCGAGGATTATCGCGATTCGGTGAAAGATGAACTGCGTGAAAGCGCCGTGCAGGCGGCGATGACCGCGATGCGCAACCGGCTGGGCAAGATGGCGCTGGATTCGCTGAGCATCCAGGATCCGATTCTGGCGCGGCAGTGGGCGGACAAAATCAATCAGAAGACCGGTCAAATCAAAGATGCCAAACAACTCCGTGAGGAACTGGACCGCCAGCACGCACCAGCGACGGTTCCCTCAAGGCAGGGTTTGGAACACTCCTTGCCGACCTCATCTTCAGCCCCCGCGCCGGGCGCCGCGCGTTAAGTCGCGTTGTACAAGAAGGTTATCGCAATTGTTCCGCACACGCAAAATCCAGTTGAATCCGCTACAATTGAACATGTTATGAGCAACCAACCGTTCAGAGTGGACGTTTCGACCCGCATTGCGCGCCTTCCCCCGTACCTGTTCGGCCGCATCAACAGGATGAAGCATGACAAGCGCGTCGCGGGAGTCGACATCATCGACCTGGGGATGGGAAACCCCACCGATCCCACGCCCGAGTCCGTGGTGAAGAAGCTCGCCGAGGCCGCGCGCGATCCGCGAAACCACCGCTACAGCGTCAGCAACGGCGTCATCGGACTGCGCAAGGAAGTGGCCAAGAAATACCAGGCCAAGTACGGCGTGCAACTCGATCCGGAAACCGAAGTCATCGCCACCATCGGGAGCAAGGAGGGCTTCAGCCATCTCTGCCTGGCGTTGCTCGGCCCCGGAGACACGGCGGTCGTGCCCGACCCGGCGTTTCCGATCCACGTCTATGCCGTGGCCATGGCCGGCGCCAACGTCATTCGCGTCCCGCTGGGAAATGACCAGGCCTTCCTCGCCCGCATCGAAAAGATGATCGAAGGCCTGTACCCCACGCCCAAGCTGCTGATCCTGAATTATCCGCATAACCCGACGGCAGTGACGATCGAGGCGGATTTCTGGGACCGCGCCATCGCCATGTGCCGCCGCCATGGAATCATGATCATCAGCGATTTCGCCTACGGTGAAGTCTGCTTCGACGGATACAAGGCCCCGAGCTTTCTCGCCGCCGCCGGCGCCAAGGACATCGGCGTTGAATTCACCACCATGTCCAAGAGTTACAACATGGCCGGGTGGCGGATCGGATACTGCGCCGGCAACTCCGAAATGGTCAAAGCCCTGGCCACGATCAAAGGCTATTACGACTACGGGATTTTCGCCCCGATCCAGATCGCCAGCATCATCGCCATGCGCGAGCACGCCGAAGTGCCGGGCAAACAGAGCAAAGTTTACGAAAAGCGCCGCAACGTGGTGTGCCGGGGCCTGGACCGGCTGGGCTGGACGTACGAAAAACCCCGCGCCAGCATGTTCGTCTGGGCGAAGATCAAGAACGAACATCTCAAAGGCCAGGGCACGATCGATTTTTGCCTGCGGATGATGGACGAGGCGCAGGTGGCCCTGGCCCCCGGCCGCGCCTTCGGCGAAAACGGCGAGAATTTCGTGAGAATCGCCCTGGTGGAAAACGATCAGCGCCTGAAGCAGGCCATGGCAAATCTGGAACGCGCTCTGGTTCCTCGCCAGCCGAAGCCCAAGCGGCCAAGGGCCGCGACGGCCTGAATGATCGTATAATTACGACGATGTCGATGCGGCGCATTGGCCAAGCCGTGGTTCATGGTGGGCAGGTAACACTTTCCGGGCTTGATCTGCCCGATGGCCTGCGCGTGGAGGTTACTGTCACGCAGTTACCTGAACGGCAAACTCGAAGCATCGACCAAATTCACCAGCTAATTGGCAGCGCGGTCGAGCGCTATGACGATCCGTTCGAACCGGTTATCTCCGCGGATTCTTGGGAGATGCTTAAGTGATTGTGCTCGACACGCACGCTTAGGTTTCTGGCCGATCAAGCTGAGCGCCGCACGTACACATCACCAATCTTGGCCAATTCAGTGATCAAGCCTCGGTCGGCCTTACTTTGCAGATCGTCGAGAAACCGAATGGTTTACGGTTCAAGACAAGGTTCGGAAGGATCGGCGTCGGGAACGACTGCGTCAACCTCCACTCGCAGGACGCAGGAGGCGGCGTGAATCCATCGTTCGATCTTCGTACGCTGGCCTTGCAGAGCCATAATGTTACGACGCGCCAGTGGGTGCGAGTATAGCCAATCCATTGGGCCACATGCCATGTCCCGGAAAATCGGAAGTCGGTCAGTTTCAATGGTCTGGCAGAGCCGGGCAGTGTCGGCCCGGTCCGGGGCGACACGCCCGGCTCTTTGAAATCAAAATGATCTCCGGGAAAACGGACCCGCAAAGAAAAAGCTGTTTCCCTGCATTCGACGGCCGATATTGAATGAATGCGGGCACAGCGGTCGAACTGGCTGCATCAATTTCTGCCGCGGCGGCGAGTGGTGTTTGCCGCCGGCGCAATCGTTGCCGTCAGCGTGGCGTTGCTGGCAGTGGAGTTTGCGTCGGCCCGGCACAATCGAACGATCTTCGGCAACGACCTGGGCGGCGATTTTTCTTCACTTTATGTCGCCGGGAAAATCCTCGCACGGCATGGACCCGACCGATTGTATGATCTGGACCTGCAATCCCGGCTTTACCATGAGTTGATCCCCGGCAATCCGCCGAACGTCTCGTTGCCCTATGGGTATCCGCCGGCCGTGGCGGCCGCGCTGCGGCCATTGACGGCACTGCCGTACGTCTGGGCGGTGGGGATTTGGACGTTGGTTTCCGGGCTGTTGTATTTGGCGGGGGTGGGCTTCCTGTGGCTTGCCTGCCGAGATATTCCGCCGCGAGATCGCTTTCCCGCCGCCATGCTGTGTGTTGCGTTTGAGCCGTTCGTGATCGAATGCCTTCACGGTGGCCAGCTCTCCACGGTTGCCTTCGCGGCGACGTGCGCGGCGATCTTCTGCCTGCGGCGAGGAAAACTCTTTGCCGCCGGGGCGGCAATGGGATTGCTCGCTTACAAGCCCACGCTCCTTCTGTTCCTGCCCCTGGTGCTGGGCAGAGACCGGAAAATACTCGCCGGCGCCGGCGCGACAATCCTCGCGGGCGCCGGCCTGAGCCTTTGGACGGCGGGAATCCAGGGCTGCACGGCTTTTTTTCGGCTCATGATCGCCTATGCCCGGTCCACCGCCGGGAACGGTGGCTTTTCTCGCTGGAAATACGTTGACCTGTCGGCGTTCAGCAAGCTGCTCCTGCGCCAGCCCGACGCGCCGACGTGGATCGTTCCCGCGATGGGCGCCGCCGCGATCATGGTCTTTCTTTGGCGCTTATCGCGGCGCAGCAGCGACCGGTCTTTCGATCTTTCAATCTGGGCGATGGCCCTGACGGCGACGCTGGTCCTGAACCTGTATGTTGGAATCTATGACAGCGTGTTGATTGTTCCGGCACTTTGGCTTGCCGCGGAAGAGGTTTATCGCCGCATGGGCGCAATGACTTCGACGTTTCAATGGCTGCTGCTGGCGGTATTCATCTCACCGTGGATCTCCCAATTCCTCGCCGGCTCCATTGGGTTGCAGATCGACACTTTGGCGCTGCTGGCGGTCGGTGGCTATCAACTGTCGCTTTGGGGATATCCAAGTCGAACCCGCGCCCCCGTTTTGCTGCCCGAGATGGTTTGAGTTTCAGGCCGCCGGAGCGGCGCCGGGTTCCACGGCGAGCGGCAAATCGTCGCTCGCCGCGGGGGCTTGCGGTTCGACTTCGGCGGAGGGATGTTTGGTCAGCGGAAACGCCGGGCGGATCGTCTGCGTCAGCGACTGGCCGCGGGTCTGCCAGAGATTCGCCATTTTCTTCAGTTGCGATTCGGATTTGCGCAGGCTCAATTGGGCGAGGCTCAGAATTTGCGTTTGAAGCGGCGGATCGTGCAGGGCCAAATCGCATTGGAGGGATTCGCGCATCATCCGTTCGGTGAGCACGACGTAATCGTGCCAGAGTCCCAACGCGGTTTGCATGCGTTTGAAGAGCCCCGTTACGGATGCCGGAAGACGCACGCCATGCTCGCGGGCCATTTCCAAAGTATAGCGCAGGGATTTGCCGGCGATGCGGAGTTGGTGCGGATCGCTGCGGCGCTGGCCGGCCAGATCGTTCGCCTGCTCGACGAACGCGTCGAGTTGAAGGTGCACGGATTGTGAAAGCAACTCGCCGATCCGGTCCCTGGCGCCGGCGATTTCGTGGTGCAATCCCCACCAAGAGCCCAGGCGCGCCAGCATCCGCGCCGGCGGCGCGTTGTCGGCGGCCGATCGGAGGGTCTGGTCGCGCAGGTCGCCCAGGCGCTGGCGCAGCCATTGGGTCGCCGGCTGAAGTTTCGGCTGATTGAATTCCGCGAGGTGTTCCAGCATCACATCCAAATCGCGCAACGGCCCGAGCTGCCGCCGCAGGCATTTGGTGACACGGTTGAACGGTCTTCGGAAGCGATTGGATACCGCGGGCGTGAGCAGATCGGTCCCGGCCTTCAATCGCCGCGTGGCGACGCGCGCGTCGTGAACGGCATCCACGTCCCGGCCCGCAATCGCCGACGCAACAAGCTTCCGCAGGTTCT